>Ga0079224_100007096_pt1 | contig 14975 bp, 13 predicted proteins | sample Stecom2015_FD_80414 | JGI IMG/M metagenome (GOLD analysis project Ga0079224, IMG submission 80414) | Agricultural soil microbial communities from Utah to study Nitrogen management - Steer compost 2015 | ecosystem: Environmental > Terrestrial > Soil > Agricultural land | place: USA: Utah...
ATTCTGCGCGCGATCCGTGCGCTGCGGCCCGACGCGCGCTTCTGGGGCGTCGGCGGCGAGGCGATGGAAGGGGAGGGCCTCGAGAAGCTGCACGACGTCTCCGCGCTCTCGGTGATGGGCTTCGTGGAGGTCGTGCCGCAGCTCGCCCGGATCGTCGGCATCCTCCGCGACCTCGCCCGCTGGGCCGAGCGCGAGCGCCCCGACGCCGCCATTCTCCTCGACGCGCCCGACTTCAACCTCCGCCTCGCGCGCGAACTCGGCCACCTCGGCATTCCCGTCTTCTACGCGATCGCGCCCATGGCCTGGGCGTGGCGGGAGTCGCGCGTGCGCCCCCTGCGCCACGTGGAGGCTCTGCTCTGCATCTATCCCTTCGAGGAGGCGTGGTTCGGTCGGCGGGGCGTGCCCGCGCGCTTCGTCGGCAATCCGCTCCTCGACGACCCCGTCCTCGCGGATCTGCCGCCCAGGGAGGTATGCCGGAGCGCCCTCGGCCTACCCGCGGCGGGGCCCATCCTCGCGCTCCTCCCCGGCTCTCGGCGCGCGGAGATCCGGGGCGTGCTGCCGCCCATGCTCGAGGCGGCGCGGCTCCTCTTTGCGCACGATCCCTCGCTGCACTTCGTGTTGCCCGTGGCCGGCGATCACGTGGCCGGCGAGATCGCTTCGCTCGTGCGCGAGGCGCCCGTCCCCGTCCGCCTTCTCCGGGGCGAGACCACGCGCCTTCTGCGCGCCGCCGACGCGGCGATCGTCTGCTCGGGGACCGCCACGCTGCAGGCGGCCCTCGCGCTCTGCCCGCAGGTCGTCGCGTACCGCGCACACCCGGTTTCCTTCTTCCTGGCCCGGCGTCTCGTCCGCCTCTCGCACGCTTGCATCGTGAACATTCTTTTGGGAAAAACCGCCGTCCCCGAGCTCCTCCAGGAGGCGCTCGTCCCCGAGGCACTCGCGCGCGCCGTCCTGCCCCTGCTCGAAGGGGCGCCCGCCCGCGCGGCGATGCTTCGGGAGTATCGCGTGCTTCAGGACGAGTTGGCGGGACCTGGATTCGGAGAGCGGGCCGCGGCCGAGATCCTCGCCCGCCTGGACGTCTCGGGGCCCGCCAGGAAAGCCACGGTTTCCCATGCTGGTTGAAGCAGCGAGTTTCTTCCTCGTATCGATCTCCGCCTTCTTTTTCGTGGTCGATCCGATCGGCCTGGTGCCGATCTTCCTGGCGCTCACGCGCAGGGACACGCCCGAGAAACGCGAGCGGGCGGCCCGCAAGGCGACGCTCGTCTTCTTTTTCGTCGTCTCCTTCTTCGCCCTGGGCGGCACGGTGGTCTTCGACCTCCTGGGCGTGAGCCTCGCCGCGTTCAAGGTGGCCGGCGGCGTGCTCCTCCTCCTCACCGCGCTCGACATGCTCCGCTCCAAGCAGTCCGACACGCGCACCTCGGACGAGGAGATCGACGCGGCGGCGCGCAAGGAGGACGTGGCCATCGTCCCGCTGGCGATGCCCCTGCTCGCCGGGCCCGGCTCGATCGCCACGGCGGTGGTGCTCACCAGCCGCGCCACCTCCTGGTTCCAGGTCTCGCTGGTGATCGTCGCCGTCGCTTGCGTGGCGCTCGTCACCTACTTCTGTCTGCGCGGCGCGCAGGTGGTGGAGCGGGTCCTCGGCAAGAACGGCATCCCCATCCTCGAGCGCGTCATGGGCCTTCTGCTCGCCGCCATCGCGCTCCAGTTCGTGATCGACGGCCTGGGCGAGGCCATGCCCGGCCTCGTCCACGGAGTGAGCGAATGACGCGACGGTCCACCATGGCCCGCATGCTGCCGTTTCTCCTGGCGCACGGCGGGCTGCTCGCGGGCGGTTTCGCCTGCATGGTGGTCCTGGCGCTGACGACCATGGGCTACGCGTGGGTCGCGGGGCCCTTGCTGCACTTTCTCACCAGCGGTGAGACGGAGGGACTGGCCGTCGTCCTCCGCCTCTTCGTGGAGGATCCGCACGCGCTCGATCGCGGCCGGCTCCTCCTCTACGTTCCGCTCCTCCTCCTCGGTATCGGCCTGCTCAAGGGCGCCGCCTACCTCGGCCACTTCTACTGGATGGGACTTCTGGCCCAGAAGGTGGTGGTGGACCTGCGCATCGCGCTCTTCCGCCGCCTCCTCGGCCTGACGCCCGCCGAGCTCGCCACCCGGCGCTCCGGCGATCTCCTCTCCCGCTTCGGCCCCGATCTCATGGCGGTCGAGACGGCCCTGCACATCGCGCTCCCCACCTACCTCCGCGATGCGCTCCAGGTGGCGGTCCTCCTCGCTCTCTGCGTCCATCTCGATCCCAAGCTCTCCCTGATCGCCTTCGGCATCCTCCCCGCCGCCGTCGTTCCCTTGGTCCGTCTCGCGCGGCGCCTGCGCAAGGTCTCGCGCCAGGGGCAGCGCCGCGTGGGCAAGCTCTCCTCACTCGTCCACGAGGCGGTGGCCGGCATCCGCGTGGTGCAGGCCTACGGCATGGAGGATCACCTCTCGGCGCGCTTCGCCGAGGAGAACGCGCGTTGGGTGCGCCTGCAGAAGCGGAGCCTGGCGGCGCGCGGCATCGCCAGCCCGGCGATGGAACTCCTGACCATGGTGGGCGCGGCCCTCGCCCTGGCCTTCGCGGTGCGGGCGCTCCACAGCGGCAGCCTGCTCGGCGCCGAGGTGCTCTCCTTCCTCGCCGCGGTCGCCTTGCTCTTCCAGCCCGCCAAGAACCTCGGCAAGGTGGGGGGGATCTACCTCCAGGGGCTGGCGGGCGCCGACCGCATCTTCGAGGCGCTGGACCAAAGCCCCGCGCCGCGGGAGGGCGGGATCGAGCTCGCTTTGCTGCGGGAGGCCATCGTCCTCGAGAACGTGCGCGTGCGGCACGGCGACCGCGTGGCCCTCGACGGCATCGACCTCGTCATCCGGCGCGGCGAATTCCTCGCCCTCGTCGGGCCGTCCGGCGGCGGCAAGAGCACGCTCCTGGAGCTTCTCGGTCGCTTCCTCGATCCCACCGAGGGGCGGGTGCTCTTCGACGGCGTCGATCTGCGCGACGCGGATCTGGGATCTTTGCGCCGGCAGATCGCCTACGTGCCCCAGGAGCCCCACCTCTTCGACGAGTCGGTGCGCGACAACGTGCGCGAGGGCGCCGACGCCGACGACGCGGCGGTCTGGGCGGCGCTCGAGGCGGCGGGCGCGGCCGCCTTCGTGCGCGCGCTGCCGGGCGGCCTCGACTTTCGGGTGGGGGAGGGCGGCGAGCGCCTCTCGGGTGGACAGCGGCAGCGGATCGCCATCGCCCGCGCCATCCTGCGCGACGCCCCCATCCTCCTGCTCGACGAGGCCACGAGCGGCCTGGACGTGGAGACGGAGCAGGAGGTGCAGGCCGCCCTCGAGCTCCTCGCCGCCGGCCGGACCGTGGTGATGGTCGCCCACCGCCTCGGCACCGTGCGCGGCGCCGACCGCATCTGCGTGATCGCGGGAGGCCGGATCGTGGAGGAGGGCACGCACGACGAGCTCTGGGCGGCGGGCGGCACCTATCGCCGCTTGGTGGAGCTGCAGGACCACGCGATGGGGGAGGTGGCGTGAGGCCCGGCCGCGCATTCGCGATCGCGGCCGGCGCCGCCGTCGCCCTGTTCGCTGCCCTCGCCCTCGCGGTGCGCCTCGCCCCCTTCCCCGCGGTGGACGCGGCCCCGGGCGACGCAGCCGTTCTCGGCTTCTTCCACGTGCACACGACGGCCTCCCACGACGGGCACGGGAGCGTGGAGGACGCCGTGCGCGCCGCGCGCGCCCTCGGCGGCGCCTTCGTCGTGATCACCGAGCACAACCGCATCGCCTCGCCCGCGCCGCAGCGGATCGAGGGCGTCCTCGTCGTTTCCGGGGTCGAGATCTCGGCCGAGGCGGGGCACGTCATCGCCCTCGGCATCGACCGGGTTCCCGAAGAGCGGGGCGCCGGCGTGCTGGAGGCGATCGCCGCCGCGGGCGGGATGGCCGTCCTCGCCCACCCGGTGAACCTCCGCCGCCCCTGGGCCGATCCGTCGACCGAGGGGTTCGTCGGCTTCGAGGCGCTCTCGCTGGATTCCGCCTTCCGCGAGGCCACGTTGGCGCACCCCGGTCGCCTCTTCTGGCCGCTCGTCGCCCTCGCCGGGGATCGCCGCAAGCTCGGGGCGCTGCTCGTGCACCGCCCCGACGAGGCGCTCGCGCGCTACGACGCCATCGCCGACGCGCGGCCGCTCACGATGCTCTGCGGCGTGGATGCGCACGGGCTGCCTCCGTACCTCACCTCCTTCGCGGCGCTCGGGCTCTCGCTTTGGCTGCCCGACGCGGCGCGCGCTTCCTGGGGGCGCGACGCCGAGGCCGATGCCGCGGCCATGCTCGCGGCGATCCGCGAGGGCCGGACCTTCTGCTCGGTGCCGGCGCTCGGGGACGCCAGCTCCTTCCTCTTCGGCGTGGAGGGTGGCGAGGTGGTGGCTCGGATCGCCGCGCCGGAGGCGACCCTCGTCCTCTTCCACGGCGGCCGGGAGGTGGCGCGGGGCGGGGGAGGGCGGCTCGCCGCCCCCGCGGCGCCGGGGGCCTGGCGGGCCGAGGTCCTCCTGCGTCCGGGATTCCCCTGGGGGGGCGAGCGGCTCTGGATCGCCTCGTCCACGCTGCGATTGACGCAGCGTCCCGAGGGGTCGTAAACCCGGCCCGTGCGTCGGCTGTACCTCATCCTCGGCCACGTGGCCTTCGCGCTGCTCTGGCCCTTCCTGCTTTTGCACCGCAAGACGCGGAAGGGGCAGCTGCGCCGCTTCGGCTTCTATCCGAAGGACTTCCTCCCGCCGAAGCGCGGGCCGCGGATCTGGCTGCACGGCGCCTCGGCCGGGGATCTCCTCGCCCTCCGCCCCATCGCCCAGGAGTGGAAGCGGCGCTTCCCGGACGCCACGCTGGTGATGAGCGCCCTCACCGACACCGGCTACGCCATCGCCAGCCGCATGGGCGATCTGGTCGAGGCCGTCACCTACCAGCCCTGGGATCTCCCGGGTCCCACGCGGCGCGCGATGCGCGCCATCGATCCGGACATCCTGGTCCTCGAATACACCGAGATCTGGCCGCGCCTGATCGCGGCGGCGAAAGAGCAGGGCGTGCGCGTGGTCCTCACCAACGGACGCTTCGACCAGGCGAAGATGGCCCACTACCGCACGCTCTTCCGCCTGATCGGCAACCCGCTCACCGAGATCGATCTGCTCTTGATGCGCGAGGAGGAGGAGGCCGAGCGCGCCCTGGAACTCGGCGCGCCGCCGGGACGCATCCGCGTCACCGGCAACAGCAAGTTCGACGCCCTCGTCCCCTCCGACGAGGTGGAGATCCCCGGCCTGGCCGAGGCCCTCGGCCCCGGGCCGATCTTCTTCGCGGGCTCCACGCACGAGGGCGAGGAGAGCCTCTTGCTCGACGTCTTCCTGCGTTTGCGCCAGGCGCATCCGTCGCTGCGGCTGGTGCTCGCCCCGCGCTACGTCGATCGGGCGCCCCGCATCGCGCATCTGGTCCAGGCGCGCGGGCTGCGCGTGGCCTTCCGCTCGCGCGGCGGAGGGGACGCAGACGTGGTCATCCTCGACACCATGGGTGAGCTCTATCCAGCCTACCGCTCGGCCACCCTCGTCTTCGTGGGAGGCTCGTTCACGCGCCGTGGCGGGCAGAACATCCTCGAGCCCGCCGCGCGCGGAAAGCCCGTCCTCTTCGGCCCGAACATGCAGAACTTCCGCGACAGCGTGCAGGTCCTCCTCGGGCGGGGCGGGATCCAGGTGCGCGATCCCGAGCACCTGACGCGCACGGCGCTCGACCTCCTCGACCGCCCCGACCGCCTCGCCGAGCTCGGCGCCATGGCGCGGAGCGCCGTGCTCGCGGTGGGCGGGGCGTCCGCCCGCAACGTCGAGGAGATGATCCGGCGCCTCGACCTCCCCGAGCCGTCAGCGCGCGACGAGGAGGTGGCGTGATGCGCGTCCTCGTGGTCCGCACCTCCGCCCTGGGCGACGTCGTCCTCACCACGCCCTTCCTCCGCGACCTCGCCAACCACGTCGGCGGCCCGGTGGAGGTGCTGACGAGCCCGCCCTACGCCATCCTCCTCGACGGCTTGCCCTTCGTCTCCCGCGTCTGGAGCTTCGATCCCGAGCGGGGGATCGGTGTGATGGCGCGCGCGCTCGCCGAGGCCGGCCCCTTCGACCTCGCCGTCGACCTGCAGAACAAGGCCCGCACGTTGGCGCTCCTTTTGCGCCTGCCGGCGAAGGAGCGGCGGCGGCTGGTCAAGCGCAAGGGGCTCGGTGGCGCCATCGGCTCGCTCTTCGGCGGCGGCCCGGTGCTCCACGAGGCGCCCGCCGCCGCCCTCTACTACGAGACGCTGGCCGACCGGGGCGTCTCGCCGAGCTCGCTGAGGCCCCAGGTGGCGGTGCATCCCGACGCCCGCGCCGCGGCGGAGAAGGTGCTCGCCCGCGCCCGCGGCGCGCCGATCGTCGGCCTGGCGCCGGGCGCGCGCTGGCCGATGAAGAAGTGGACGCCCGAGGGCTTCGCGCAGGTGGGCGCGGCGCTGCAGGCCGAGGGCGCGGAGATCCTCTTGGTGGGCGGACCGCACGATCGCGCGGAGATCGACCGCATCCTCGGCATGCTGCCACGCCCCGCGCTCGGCGAGACCACCGCCCTGGGCCTGGCCGACCTCGCCGCTTTCCTCGCCGGCATCGACCTCCTCGTCAGCGTCGACTCCGGCCCGGCGCACCTCGCGCAGGCGGTGGGCACGCCGGTCGTCTCGCTCTTCGGCCCGACGTCCTACCGGCGCTGGGGACCCGCGGAGGGGATGGGCGGCGTCGTCGCCCTCCCGATGGCGTGCTCGCCCTGCACGAACTACGGCAAGGGGAGCTGCGCCTTCGGCGATCGCGCCTGCATGGAGGCCCTTCCCCCCGACACGGTGGTCGAGGTCGCGGCGGCCGCCCTCCGCGCAGGCCGCGCCGAAGGCGGACGGGCCGCGGCCGAGGAGGCGGCCCGCCACCTCCTGGATCTCGCCGAGGTGGTCGCGCGGATGGAGAGGCCCTGGAAGATGGGGCGGGGGGCATGACGCCCGCCTTCTTCCACCGCGAGCGAGAGGGGTTCGCGCTCCGCGTCCTCCTCTCGCCGCTCGATCTTTTCGCCCTGATCTACCGTTTCGCCGTCCACCTCCGAGCGGGCCTGTACCGCGCGGGGCTGTTGGCGCGCACGCGGGTCGACGCGCCCGTCGTCTCGGTGGGCAATCTCGTGGTCGGCGGCGCCGGGAAGACGCCCGTCGTTCTCTTCCTCGCCGAGCGCCTCCTCGCGCGCGGCCGGCGCGTCGCCGTCCTCTCGCGCGGGTACGGCCGGCGCGACCGCGCAGAGCGCCGCGTGGAGCGCGATTCCACGGCCGAGCAGGTCGGGGACGAGCCGCTCCTCATCGCGCGGCGCTGCCCCGGGGCGAAGGTCTACGTGGGGCCGCGCCGCGATCGCCTCGCGCGGCGCGCGATCGCCGAGGGGGCCGACGTGCTGCTTTTGGACGATGGATTTCAATATCTCGCCCTCGAACGCGACCTGGACGTGGTCGTGATCGACGGCGCCTCACCCCTCGGCAACGGCCGCCTGCTGCCGCGGGGGCCGCTGCGGGAACCGCCCTCCGCGCTCGCCCGCGCCGACCTCGGCTGGATCTCCAAGGTAGATGAGGGCGAAGCGGAGCGGGTCGAGCGGGCGGATCGCCTCGTGCGCGCGCAGACCGGCCACGGCCCCGTCCGATCCCGTTACCGCATCGTCGGCGTCGTGCGCGGCGACCTCGCCACGCCCGTTCCGCCCGCCGTGTGGGAGCGGGCGCCGGTCTACCTCTTCGCCGGCTTGGCCCGCCCGGATTCCTTCCGCCGGACCGTGGAGCGGCTCGGGATGCGCGTGGTCGGGATGGCGACCTTCGCCGACCACGCCTTCTTCGGACGGCGCGACATCGAAAAGCTCTTCGCGCAGGCCGCGCGCGCCGGGGCGCACCACCTGGTCTGCACGGAAAAGGACGCCGTGCGCCTTCCGGCGGAGGTGGCCGCCGACTCGCGCTTCCTCGCCGTGCGCATCGAGGTGGAGATCGTCGAGGGAGCCGAGAGGCTGGAGGCGGCGCTCGACGATCTCCTGACGCGGGGGAGGGCGGCATGATCTGGATTGCCGTCGCCGTCGCCCTGGCCGCGACGGCGCTCAGCGGCGGCCGGCCGATCGCCTTCGCCGCGTGGCTGCTTCCGATGCCCGTGGCGCTCTTCCTCGGCGCGCGGCTGGGCGATCTGCTGCGCCTCGTCGGCGTGCGCAAGCGCATCGCCCGGCAGAACCTCGCGCAGGCCTTCCCGGACAAGAGCGACGCGGAGCGCGAGGCGATCCTCCGCGCCTTCTACCGCCACCTCGGCACGCTGATCGTGGAGTTCCTCCGGGCGCCCTATCTCTCCGAACGAGCGATCCGCGAACTCGTGGAGGTGGACTGGGAGAGCTACCGCCGCTTCGAGGCGGAGCGGGCCGCGCGCGGCGGGGCGATCGTCGCCACCGCCCACTTCGGCAACTTCGAGCTCCTCGGCTCGTTTTTCGCCCGCATCGGCTTGCCGCTCACCGCCATCACGAAGGCGCTGCCGAAGAACGTCTTCAACCGCTTCTGGCTCGATCAGCGGCGGCGCGCCGGGCTGCGCGAGGTCCCCGATTCCGGCTCGCTCCGGGCCATCCTCGAGGTGCTGCGGCGCGGCGAGACGCTGGCGGTGATGATCGACCAGAACATGATCCCGCGCCGCGCGGTCTTCGCCCCCTTCTTCGGCAGGCTCGCGGCCACCACGCCGGCGCCCGCGGTGCTCGCCGAACGCACCGGCGTCCCCGTCTATCTCGTCGTCCTCCACCGGCTCCCGCGCGGCCGCCACCGCGTGCGCATCGAGGGCCCCATCCCCTTCGCGCGCAGCGGCGATCCCGCCGCCGACCGCCTCGCCTTCACCGCGCGCCTCAACCAGGCGCTCGAAGCGCAAATCCGCGAGGCGCCGCACCTCTGGTACTGGATCCACCGGCGCTGGAAGACCCGCCCGCCCGAGGAGGCGGAGGATGCGGCCGGCCTTGCCCCGGCCGGGGGCTCGTGAGATGAGGAGGCCCATGCAACGTCCGGCGCACGACGGTGAGCTCGCCTCCATCGTCCGGGACCTCGGGAAGGCGCGCGTGGCCGTCCTCGGCGACCTCGTGGTCGACGAGTACGTCTACGGCCAGACCGAGCGCATCTCGCGCGAGGCGCCCGTCCTCATCGTTCGGCAGGAGTACACCGAGCGAAAGCCGGGGGGTGCGGCGAACGCCGCCGCCAACCTGGCCGATCTGGGGGCGCGCACCATCGCCCTCGGCGCGATCGGCGACGACGAGGCCGGGCGCGGCCTGCACGCCCTCCTCGAGGCGGCGCGGATCGAGCCGCGCCTGGCCGTCGCTCCGGGGCCCACCGAGACCAAGACCCGCATTCTCGCCGGCGGCATCAACACCACCCGGCAGCAGATGCTGCGCGTCGATCGCTGCCGCGAGGGCGCGCTGCCCGAGCGATCGCAGGACGAGATCATCGAGAAGCTGCGCGAGGCCGCGCGCGAGGTGGACGTGCTCGTCGTCTCCGACTACGGCGGCGGCGTGCTCGCGCCCCGCGTGATCGCGGAGGTCAAGCGCCTCGGCGCCGAGGGGCTGCGGGTGCTCGTGGACAGCCGCTACGACCTCGGCGCCTACGCGGGCCTCTACCTGGTCAAGCCCAACGAGCCCGAGCTCGGGCAGGCCACCGGCCTGCCGGTCGGCACCGAGGAGAGCACGCTCCGCGCCGCGCTCGCCCTGCGCGAGCGCTTGCGGTGCCACGCCGTCCTGGTCACCCGCGGTCGCAGCGGGATGATCCTCGTGCGCGAAGGCGAGGAGCCGCTGCCCATCCCGGTGCACGGCCAGGAGGAGGCGGTGGACGTCACCGGCGCGGGCGATACCGTAATCGCCACCCTGGCGGCGGCCCTGGGCGCCGGCGCCGAACTCGCCGACGCGGCGCGGCTGGCCAACGTGGCCGGCGGCATCGTGGTGCGCAAGCCCGGCACGGCCACGGTGCGCGCGGCGGAATTGCTGGAGGAACTCGCATGAGCCACCGCGCTCTCTCCGCCCGGAAGATCGCGCCGCTCTCGGTGGTGGCGGAGCAGGTCGCGGAGCATCGCCGCCGGGGGCGGACCGTCGCCCTCGCCAACGGCGTCTTCGACCTCCTCCACGTGGGACACGTCCGCTACCTGGAAGGCGCCAAGGCGTTGGCCGACGTCCTCGTGGTGGCGGTCAACAGCGACGCCTCCACTCGCGCCAACAAGGGCGAGGGCCGCCCCGTGATCCCCGAGGACGAGCGGGCCGAGCTCGTGGCCGCTCTCGGCTGCGTCGACCACGTGCTCGTCTTCGACGAGCCCACCGTGGTGGGCGTGATCCGCGCGCTGCGCCCCGACGTGCACGTCAAGGGCACCGACTACACCCCCGAATCCATTCCCGAGCGCGAGGAAGTGCTGGCTTACGGCGGCCGCGTGGCCATCGCCGGCGATCCGAAGGACCACTCCACCACCGCTTTGCTGGGGAAGATCGCGCCATGAGCGAGCGGGCGGGCGAGGCGCGCAGGCTGAAGATCCTGCTGCTGTGCTCGACGCCGGAGTACACGGGCCCGGCGGAACTCATGCTCGACGACGCCGTCGCGCTCCGCGAGGCCGGCCACGAAGTCGCCGTGGCCTTCGACACCCGCCGCCCGGGAAGCCTGAGGGAGCGCGTGGAGGCCCTCGGCCTGCCCATCGAGGAGGGGCTCGACCTCTGCCGCAAGTTCGATCCGCGCAAGGTGATCGCGGACGTGCGCCACCTGCGCCGGCGCCTCGCGGAGAACGCCTTCGACGTCCTCCACAGCCGCTTCTCCAACGACCACCACGTTTGTCTGCTCGCGGCACGCGGCCCTCTGCGCGAGCGCGTGCGCATCGTCCGCTCCACCGAGCTGCTCGCGAACGTGGCCAAGGGGACGAGCCGATCGATCCCCTACGTCCGCACGGACGCCTTCGTCGTCCCCTCGGAGGAGCACCGGCGCGGGCTCGAGCACGACCACGCCATCGATCCGGCGCGCATCTTCCTCCTGCGCGGCCGGGTGGACGCCGAGCGCTTCGCGCCCGGCCCCTCGGGCCTGCGGCGCGAGCTCGGGATCCCCGCGGACGCACCGGTGCTGGGCGTGGTCTCCCGCATCAAGCCCGACCGGAGGCACGACCACCTCGTTCGCACCTTCGCCCGCGTGCTCCGCGTGCTGCCCACCGCCCACCTCGTGCTGGTGGGGCGGGGTGAGGGGATCCCGGCCGTGCGCGAGACGGTACGCGCCGAGGGCATCGAGGCGCGCGTCCACTTCGCCGGCTACCGCCAGGGCGATGCGCTGGTGGACGCCTACCGGGCCTTCGACGCCAAGGCCTGGATCGCCCCCGGCAACGACGGCACCTGCCGCGCGGTGCTCGAGGCCATGGCCTGCGGCGTCGCCGTCCTCGGCGCCCGCTTCGGCGCGGTCGCCGAAGCGGTGGTCAACCGCGAGACCGGCCGGCTCTGCGATCCCGACGAAAACGGCGGCGAGGCCCTCGCCGAGGCCATCCACTGGCTGCTCTCCGATCGGCGTCGCGCCCGCGCCCTCGGCCAGGCGGGACGGCAGCGGGTCCTCGCGCACTACACGCCCGCGCAGCGGCGGGAGAGTCTGCTGCAGATGTACCGAGAGATCGCGGCGCTTCCGCCGGCGCGCGGCTGAGGTCGACGAGATGCAGGTGCAGCCCCCACCGGAGACGATCCGCATCTTCGCCGCCGGCCTTGCGCGGAGGTGGTCGACGTGAGGCCGCTGCGCGCTCTCGGTCGGGGGGTCGTCATCGCCCTGGCCCGGCTGATCTTCGGCAAGCCCCACCCGCGCCCGGTGGGGGAGGTGCGGCGCCTGCTCGTCATCCGCACCGACGAGGGCGTGGGCAACGTGCTCCTGACCGTGGCGCTCTTGCGCGCGCTCAGGCGCGGGCTGCCCGGCGCGGAGATCGTCTTCCTGCACGCCGCGTCCAAGGGGGCGCTCGTGCAGGGCCTCCCCCACGTCGACCGGCTCGTCCCCTTCGAGAAGCGCGATTTCTTCCGCCGGCCGTGGCGCTTTTTCGCGCAGCTGCGGCGCCTGCGCGACGATCGCTTCGACGTGGCCATCGAGGCGGGGCACTACCACGCCTTCAGCCTGACGGCGGCGCTGCTTTGCCGCTTCGTCCGCCCGCGCGTCTCCATCGGCCACGATCGGGGCCTCGCCCGCTGGTTCTTCGACCATCCCGTCCCGCCGCCCGCGGGCGTGGTGCAGGACGTGTCCGTCAAGCTCTCGCTCCTCGCTCCGCTCGGTCTCGCGGACGGCGATCGCCGCCTGGAGACCCCGTTGGCCGCCGACGCCGCCGCCCGCGAGCGGATGCGCGCGCGGCTTCGCGAGGCCGGCATCGATCCCGACCGCGTCCTCGTCATCAACCCCGGCGCGCGGATGCAGGTGCGCCGCTGGGATCCCGCGCGCTACGGCGCGCTCGCCGCGCGGCTTTCCCGCGCCCACGGCCTGCAGCCCGTGATCCTCTGGGGGCCCGGCGAGGAGGCGATCGCCCGCGCAGTCGTGGCCCACGCCGGCCGCGAGGCGCGCCTCGCTCCGCCCACCGATCTGCGCGAGCTGGCGGCGCTGCTCGGCCTGGCCCGCGGCTTCGTCACCAACGACACCGGCCCCATGCACCTGGGCGTGGCCTGCGGCGCGCCGACCGTCGGCATCTTCCTCGCCACCGATCCCCGGCGGTGGGGCCATCCCGACGCCGCCTTCGCCGCCGTCGACCTGCGCGGCGGCGAGGAGGGGGCCGAGGAGGCGATCCTCGCCGCGGCCGAGCGCCTCTTCGGCGCGGGCGCCGGCCGCGCACGCGCGGGTTGATCTTCGAGGGAAGGGAGGTCTAGAGGGTGGGCATGATCCGCTCCATGACGGCCTTCGGCGAGGGCCGCTGTTTTTTCGCCGGTGGGGAGTTCAGCGTCGAGGTCCGCTCGGTGAACGGGCGCTACCTCGAGGTGCGCGCGCGCCTGCCGGGCGCCTTCGCGGCCCTCGAGCCGGCCCTCGTGCAGCAGGTGCGCGCGCGGCTTTTCCGCGGGCACGTGGACCTGACGGTCCGCCGCCGGGGCGGGGCGTCGGCGGCGGTCCCGCGCATCGACGAGGCGATGGCGGAGCACCTGGTGGATCGCCTGCAGGCCCTGCAGTCGCGCCTCGGCCTCGGCGGTGAGCTGCGCGTGGCCGACCTGCTCTGCGTCGACGGCCTGGTCCAGCTCGAGGAGCCGGAGCTCGATCTCGAGGAGGCGGAGGCCGCCCTGCGCGCCGCGCTCGACGAGGCCCTCGAGCGCCTGGTGGAGATGCGCGAGCGGGAGGGGGCGAGCCTGCGCGCCGACGTCGAGGCTCGCCTCGACCGCATCGAGGCCCTGCGCGCGCGGATCGAGGCGCTCGCGCCGGAGGCCATCGCCGCGCGCCAGCAGGCGATGCGGGAGCGGATCGAGGAGCTTTTGCAGGGGCCCGTCGTGGAACCCCAGCGCATCGCCCAGGAGGTGGCCGTGCTGGCGGAGCGCATGGACGTGGCCGAGGAACTGACGCGGCTCGCCTCGCACGTCGAGCAGGGGCGGCGCCTCCTCGCCGGCGACGAGCCGGCGGGCCGCCGCCTCGACTTCCTCGTGCAGGAGATGAACCGCGAGGCCAACACCATCGCCGCCAAGGCGAGCTGGATGGACTCCGCCGAGATCGTCGTCGACCTCAAGGCCGAGATCGAACGGATCCGCGAGCAGGTCCAGAACATCGAGTGAGAACGTGAGCAGGACGACCGGACTGATGCTCGTACTGTCGGCCCCTTCGGGCACGGGCAAGACCACCCTGGCCCGGCGGCTGGCCCGTCGCTTTCCCGACGCCGTCTTCTCCGTCTCCGTGACCACGCGCCCGCCGCGGGGCGAGGAGAAGGAGGGGGTGGACTACCACTTCGTCGACGCCGAGGAGTTCGACCGGATGCGGCGCGCGGGCGAGCTGCTCGAATGGGCCCGCGTGCACGGCGCGGAGTACGGCACGCCCGCGCGGTACGCGCGCAAGGCGCAGGAAGGGGCGCTCGTCCTCTTCGACATCGACGTGCAGGGCGGGCGGCAGATCAAGAGCCTGCACCCGGAGGCGGCCACGGTGCTGTTGCTCCCGCCCTCGATGGAGGAACTCGCACGGCGCCTGCGCGCCCGCGGCACCGACGACGAGGCGACGATCGCGCGGCGGCTCGCTGCCGCCGAAGAGGAGATCGAAGCGGGCAAGCGGGCGTACGACTACTGCCTCGTCAACGTCTCCCTCGAACGGTCGGAGGAGGAGCTCGCCGCCATCGTCCGCCACCTGCGCGGCGTGGGTGGCGAAGCCGATCGCGAGGTGGCGGAACGACTCCGAATCGTCAGGAGTTGACAAGGGCAATCGAGGATCGTAGATCCACCCTCGCCTTCGGGGCAACGCCACCGAGGCGAGGCTCTCTGACAGTGGAATCCGATTCGCACGTCCGATGGCTGGGCGAGCGGAGGCAGGGCTCGAGGCCCTGCGGCATGGACCCGTGGTTCGAGGGGCTTTCTGGAGCGCCCTCGGGCACGAGAGAAGGCCCTTCGAACGACGGGGACGGGCTTCGGCGGACGCCGAAACCCGCCGGTCTCCATCGACTCCGCCCCCAGGGTGGGGCCTCCGGAATGGAGGCCGTCCGTCCGCGGTTTTTCAGGATGGTCGAGGCGTCCGCCTCGATCGTGGGGCACGCGTCCCCTCCCGCACATCGGCTGGGGTCAGGGGGAATTTTTTCCTCTTGACGCGGAAAGCGAGAGCGCCTATAAGGCCGCTCGCTTCCGACGGCGAGACGGTTCGGTCTTTGAAATCCGAATAGCAAGAGCGAACGGAGAAGCGGGTAGGAACCGCAATTCCGAAGGGACGAAAGTCCCCCGGCTCCGGGTGGAGCCGGTAGAAGAATTCG
>Ga0079224_100007098_pt1 | contig 14974 bp, 13 predicted proteins | sample Stecom2015_FD_80414 | JGI IMG/M metagenome (GOLD analysis project Ga0079224, IMG submission 80414) | Agricultural soil microbial communities from Utah to study Nitrogen management - Steer compost 2015 | ecosystem: Environmental > Terrestrial > Soil > Agricultural land | place: USA: Utah...
GCGCGATCAGCCTTGTTGAGGTCGATGCGATGGGCTATCGCCTGCACGAGCTGCTCGTACCACCCCTCAGGGTCTTCGTCATCTTCGATAACGGGAAGCATGTCATCGACGAGGGGCTCTATATCCGCATCTGTATACGTCGGCTGTGCGTGGGCTGTGACGCAGAAGGTTGTCAGGATGAGGAGACACAATTTCATTTCTTCCGGAAGAAGAGTTGAACCGTGGCCTGGTGGGCGACATAATACTGGCTGTTGAGCTGCAGGGCGTAGTCGATCCGCAGCCTTGCCGCGGTGAAACCTGTACCGAAGAATGCGTTGTCGGGATTTAGCTGGAACCCGGTTCGGAAGGCGACCTTGTCCAGGAAGCGATATTCCATTCCCGTTCTTATCATTGACGGAAATCCGGCTTCTTTTTCTATCTCGGCGGTGAGGTGCATCTTGTCGAGGGTGACCCATGCGATGCCGGCGGCCATTCGTGCGGGAAGACGCTCGCCCCAGGCTTCATCGATGAGGGGTTGGTTGATGTGAAGGATATGCGCACCCACCCGAAATCCGGGAACCAGTTCCGCGATGCCACCGAACCCGGCGCTTATCGCCATGCGTGTACCGGCTCCATCCGCGCGGTATTGAACGTAGTTCAGCCGCACTCCCAGCGACGCCAGTCCGACTTCGTGGGCAGCTCCCATCGTGACGACGTGTTCGTTGTAGAGGTCGTCACCGAAGCGGAAGATGCCAAGCCCGGTTCGAAGGGAACCCACGGGTACAGCGATGGCCGCAGCCATGCGGTTCATAAACGCAAGGGAGGGAATTGAGTGAAGGGAAACCGCGGAGGCCGGTGCATTCACTTCGGAGAGCCCTGCGATGTTGTTATGGATGGCCCAGACGTCGGATAGACATGTCGACGCGTTTCCGAGGCTCATGGAGCGCGCTCCCATGTTTATCGATGCACTTTGAGCAAAAGCATGGGATGCCACCACGCCTATCAAGAGATATAACGACGCGGTTTTGATCACAGAGAGGGTTGGTTGGGCTCAAGTTACACCTCTCGATCCTTTGACCCAAAAATGAGGGTGTAAGGAAATCCGGATCTCTTAAAATTCGCGCTTGACGTGGAAAAAGATGCCGTGTTCGCCTTCGGCATTGATGGAATACTCAAACCGAAGGACCATATCATAGAACCCGACTACGTCGAGTCCAAGTCCGGTGCCCGCGAGGAGCTTGTCCGACAGCGATGTGTTGATGTTGCGGACCTCGTAGTAAGGGTAATTACGGACGTAGCCCAGGTCGGCGTACGTCTTCAGGTAGACCGAAATGGGGATGTGACGAAACTGGCGAATGGGCATTGAAGCCCAATGATAATCACGGTGAAATATCCTCTTCTTGAGCGTTGTTTTGTTAAGCAAATACCAGGGACCTTCGATGATATACAGCTCGTAGCCGCGGACGAACTGACGGTTATGACCGAGGACACCGTAGTTTACATAAGGTACATCGCGGGGAGTGCTGAAATAGCCGATGGAGTTGTTCGACAGATACCAGTTCTTCTTCAGGTTCATGTATCGCGAATAGAGCAAGCTGGTCTCCAGACTTTGCAGTTCATCACTGATGCCGATACCATTGTGGCCGATAAAGTAGATAAACTGATATCCATTCAGAGGATAAGCGCCTACGTCGCGATGGTCGGCGTTGAACTGATAGGATATCGACGGGTAGGCTTGCGTGAGCAGCTCGCCATTGATGTAGTTAGCATTTGAATCGATGACAATGTCGCTGACCCGAATATGTCGGTATCCTACACTGAATTGGTGAGTTTTATAAAACGATTTTCGATAACTATAGGTGAGCGAGCCACTGGTTTGGTAGCGAAGGATCCTATCCGCTTCTGCAAAAACGTATTTGTGATCTTCTGTCTGAACGACCAGGTTCTTCGCTTCCTTGTAGTCGATGTCGATCGTTAGTCCATGCCTTTGTTGTTTGTCGATAAAAGGGAACCGGTACAGGAGATCGAACTTGCGCTGGTAACCAAACTGCGCTGTGAGACGGAGTGTTTCATTGCGACCGCGCATATTGAACTGATACAGTCGCATCCCGTAGTTTACGCGCTTCAGGTCGTGATTGTAAGTGTGCCACCACTCGTTGAAGTTGCGGTCTGACAACTCAAAGATGGGTGAAGGGAATGTGTACCATCGCTCATTGACATCGATGATAAGATCAACCTTGTTGTCGTACACCTCCATCGAACGAATCTCGACCGTGTTAAAGAGGCGGGTGTTGATGAGTTTTTTCCGGTCGATCTCCAGGACATCGGGCAGGTCACGGTTGAAAAAGATGTCGCCCTTGCGGATGCTGAGTTCGCGAAGAATGATCTGATCGCGGGTCAGGCGATTCCCGATAATAAAGATACGGTTGATCTCGACAAACCTCCCCAGGCTGTCGCGTCGTACGGCTTTGCTCATCAGCGAATGCTGTGTGCTGTCATACGAAAATGAGGGATGAGTTTCCTTTACACCCGTCTGAGCCGCTGCCTTCCAGGCGGTCAGGAACCATACACTCAACAACACATACCGCAGAAACACATTCATGTACGATCGGGACAAGTTCGAAGCTGCCAGAGGCAGTCTTACGAATTTACTGTATTTTTTTCAGCGTCGCGCTTTTCATACCTGTACGAGTAAAGGAGGACGAATATTCCGGCGATCACCAGGGGAATGCTGAGAATCTGTCCCATATTGAGCACCATGCCTTCTTCGAAAGGAACCTGATTCTCCTTCAAGAATTCGTAAAAGAATCGCAGGCCGAAGCACACGATCACGAAGATTCCGAACAATCTTCCGGGAGGAAGACTTGCTTTGTAGCGACGCCAGATCAGAAATAAGAGGATAAACAGGGCTATACAGGATGCCGATTCGTAGAGCTGCGCGGGATGTCGCGCGATACCCAGTATATTGATCCGCGCGGCTACTGTCCCATCATCTTGCTTCGCAATAGAATAATCGAGCGGGTGTTCTCCTTCGTCAAAAAATTCGTGGAGTCGGTTTGAAATAAGATCGTTTACGGGATATTCGACCATATACCGGGCCTGTTCCTCCGATACACCCCTGCGGAAGAACAGGTAGACCGAAATTGGCACACGACCCTTCTCACCGGTAATGTTTACGGTGTCGGGGCGTTTCCGATAGGTGATCTCCTGAATCTGATCGCCGGGATCGAACCGGTCTTTCTCCAGCGCTTCCGTCAGCGGGTTCGCAAATACAACGCCGATAGGAGAATCGGTAGGAACGCCGATGATCTCGGAGTTGAAGTAGTTGCCCATACGGATGAAGGCGCCGGTAAGGGCGACCAGGATAACGATGCGGTCGACCACACGGAGGAAGTCCTGTCCCGGCTTTTTCTTTCGGTGGTACAACCAGAGTGCTGTCAGTATACCAATGGCTGCTCCGTGGCTGGCCAGTCCCTGCAGTCCGGTAAAGCGAAAGGGTGAAAATTCGAAAGGCAGAAAGACACCGAGCGGGTCCTCCCAGAATATCTCGGGTTGATAGAAAATAACGTGGCCGAGGCGGGCGCCGAGAATGGTTGCCACGACCATGTAAATCGTCAGGGTATCCACGTCCGATTCGGGTTTCCCTTCTTTTCTGTACATATAGTACAGGATTTGCTGGCTGATAAGGAAGCCCAGGGCGAAGAGCAGCCCATACCAGCGCAGCTCAAAGCTGCCCAGAGAAAAGATCTCGGGACTTCCGTTCCAGATAATGAAATTGATTAAGGCCATAAGGACAAATATAGCAGGTGCTGTCAATTACCCCTCGGCAGAATGCCTTTTTATCGGGAACGACGCTTATTTGAGAGCTTCCAGTTCTTGTGCGAATCCCGATGACAAAATCGGGAAGCGGCACCAGCTTCGTGGGTCTACGTTGAATTCGTCGAGGTGGAAGGAGGGGGCCAATCGCTCGCGTTTCCACTGATTCCGACTCCACAGGGTGAAAAATTTGCGGACAAAGGCAACGCGCGCCTCCCGGGTATAGACATCGGGCAGGGCGTCAAGCACCTCCTGCGGCGGGCGTCGTTCGTAAATGGCCAGGCGTTCGATTTGGGCAAGCACGGGATACGGCATGAGGTCGGACTCATCCGTTTGGTTCTGGTCGGGTGGCCGAAGCTCCGCTGTCGGTTGCAGGGCATTGACCTGTCGAAGTCCGCTGTGGCCGAGTGTCTGTTCCGCCCATTTCAGCCACTGTAGCACAAATGTCTTCGTCAGGCCTGCGATAGGGGCCAAACTGCCGCTGGTATCGCCGTCCATCGTCGCGTAGCCCACATCGCCTTCGCTGCGATTTGATGTTGTCAGGAGGACGGCGTTTTTTACATTGGCGAGCATCCAGATAATCGGGGAGCGCGCCCGTGCCTGAATGTTTTGCAGTGTTATATCATCTCTTTCCCATGACAACTGGCGACCGATGGCGCGTTCAAGGGTGGTTGTGTATGTGTCAACAGGGTCGTCGATGTTCCAGGCGTGAAAACCTGCGCCGAGGCTTTCAGCAAGGCTTTGTGCGGCTGCCAAGGTTTGTTGTGACGAGTTTTTGGTAGCCTGATACGCGCAGGTCAATACCATTCCGACCGCTTTGCGCCAATCGTTGTTCACCTGACGGATGTCCAGCGAAAGGGCCTCGCAAAACTTCTCCCATCCCAGCGCCGCAGAGGCCCGCCGTACCATTTCGGCGACGATGACGGCGCACATACTGGAGTCGGCTCCCCCGCTCAGGGAAAGAACATAGCCGCGCGCGCGGCTTTTGCGCATATAGTCGAATAACGCCAGCGCTACAGCCTGCGCGACTTCTTCGTTGACGTCTTTGTTGTCGTTCGATGGCTGCACACGTGTTGCTCCGGGATTGTCGAAGTCGAATGTACAGGATACCACGTGGTAATCTCCGAACACAAGGCGTCGACCCACCACGACGAGTTCGCCGTTTTGTCCGGCTACAATATCGCCGTCGTAAATCATGCGACCGGCTTCATTGCCGAGAAGGTTTACGAAGAGGTAGGCACATCCGAAGGCCTTGGAGCCTTCGCGGACGACCTCCTGTTCCCGAAGGAGTGATTTGCCCATGGCAAAATGACTGGCGCTTGGGTTGAGGATGAGTTGTACACCGCGCTCGGCGAGTCGATAGCCCGGGCGGTCCTGTTTTCGCCAGGCGTCTTCACAGATTTCAAATCCGAACTTGATGCCTTCGGTAGTGTAGACCAGGTCTCCGACTTCGAAAGAATCATCCTTGCGCTTGCATGGCGCTGTTTTTCCGGATGGCCAGGGGTCAAACCAGCGGGGTTCATAGTGTACGCCATCGCGGGCGAGAAATTGTTTGAGGGTTACTCCGAGAATTTTGTTATCGCGGATCACGCAAACGCCGTTGTAGGTTTTGTCTTCGTAGCGGAAGGGCAGGCCAACCGCTATGGTAATGTTATGGCTATAGCGTCTGATTGTGGTGAGTTCTTCCCAAGCGCGGTCGGCGACCCAGGGGTGCAGGAAAAGATCTTCGCAGCCGTAGCCCGTGATGCTCAGCTCGGGAAAACACACAATACGGGCACCCTGCCTGCGCGCTTCTTCAATAGCGTCTACGATATGGCGCGTATTGTTTTGCCAGTCGAGTGGTGTTTGGTTTACAGTGGCGCCTGCGATGAGCATGGGTCGTGAATCGTGAATCGTGAGTCGTGAGTTCTCTTTACCTCCTCCTCTGGTGTCATCCGGGGGCACTCCCTCCACTTCGTTCGGGAGGCAGGCTTCAACACTTTTCAATCTCCAACATTTCGCACGTTTTCAGCGCGGCGTCTTGTTCGGCTTTTTTCTTGCTGTTGCCGTAACCGGTGCCTTTAGGCTCGTTGTCGACGATGACTTGTGCGGTAAATTCTTTATGGTTCTTGGCTTTCTTGACGTTGACAATTTCGAAGCGCACTTCGTGACCTTCGCGCTGGGCCCATTCGATGACCTTGCTTTTGAAGTTGGGGTTTGAGTTGACCAGTTCTTCGAGGTCGTAATTGGGAACGATCATTTTGTCGATCACAAACTTTCGTGTGCGGAGGTATCCTTTGTCGAGGTAAATAGCTCCGACAATTGCTTCCAGCGTATTTCCCAGGATAACCTGTTGAAGATGGGTGTTCTTGCTGTCGAATTGAACGATGTTTCCGACGCCTATTTTGCGCGCCAGTAGATTGAGGGCTTCGCGGTTGACGATGCGCGAGCGGATTTCAGTCAGAAAGCCTTCTGGTTTAAAGGGAAACTTCTTGAAAAGATAATCGGCGACAGCCGCTCCGAGGATAGCATCACCGAGATACTCGAGACGTTCGTTCGATTCTTTGAGGCCGTGTTTATTTTCAGCGGCGATCGAGCTATGAATGGTCGCAAGCCGATATAGTTCGAGGTTTGACGGCGTCAGTCCAGCGATGTTCTGAATGGCGCGAATCAGCTGCTGATCATTCTTTGTTTTTCCTTTTTTAAGGATTCTCCAAACCAAGCGATGACAACTTTGGGACTACAGGTTGCGAATTTAGCAATTAAATCCAATGGTACAGCTGCCCACGGCAAAACCGCGCGGTATCGGGGCCTGGTCAGAGGTCCGATAGCTAAATTTTACGGAGGAGGATTGAAAAGTTATGGCCTCCAAAGCCGAAGGTATTGCTGAGCGCTACCTTGACTTCGCGCTGCTGAGCCTCGTTAAAGGTCATATTCAGTCGCGGATCAAGGTCCGGGTCGTCGTCGAAGTGGTTAATGGTAGGGGGTACCACCGATTGATTCAGAGCCATCAGGCAGGCGATGCTTTCGATGGCACCGGCGGCACCGAGAAGGTGTCCGGTCATCGACTTTGTCGAGCTGATGTTCATCTTGTAGGCGTGATCCCCGAAAACATGCTGGATAGCCTTGATTTCACCAATATCACCCAGCGGCGTTGAGGTACCATGAGTGTTGATGTAATCCACTTCTTCGGGGCTGATTCCCGCTTCGTCGAGGGCATTCTTCATAACCTGAATGATTCCCAGACCATCGGGATGCGGCGCCGTGATATGGTAAGCGTCGGAGGACATGCCTCCTCCGATTATCTCACCATATATTTTTGCGCCTCTCTTTTTTGCGTGTTCGTATTCTTCAAGAATGAGTGCACCGGCACCTTCGCCGAGGACAAAACCATCGCGGTTTTTGTCGTAGGGGCGTGAGGCCGTTTCAGGTGAATCATTTCTTTCTGATAATGCTTTGAGCGCATTGAAACCGCCGACACCCGCTTCACATACGGCTGCCTCCGATCCACCAGACACAATGATATCTGCCTTTCCGAGACGCAGGAAAGTGTAGGCATCATAAAGTGCATTGGTCGACGAAGCGCAAGCCGATACCGTAACATAGTTCGGACCCCGAAAACCGTATTTTATAGAGATGTGCCCCGCGCTCAAATCGGGAATCATCTTGGGAATAAAGAATGGATTAAATCTCGGAGTCCCGTCGCCTTTAGCGTAGCTTTTGACTTCTTCCTGAAAAGTGAGCAGTCCACCAATTCCAGAGCCCCAGATCACGCCAACCCGGTCGGGGTTAAGCTGGTCCAGAGGCAAACCTGCGTCTTTGACAGCCTCGTCGACAGCCACCATTGCGTATTGAGCAAAAGGGTCCATCTTACGGGCTTCTTTCCGGTCAATGAAATTGCCTACGTCGAAGTTCTTGACTTCGCAGGCGAATTTTGTCTTGAACTGGGTGGGATCAAAGCGTGTAATCGGTGCGGCGCCACTAACTCCGCGTTGTAGTCCCTGCCAGTATTCCTGTAGGGTATTTCCGATCGGGGTGAGTGCACCAAGTCCAGTAACGACTACTCGCTTTAAAGTCATGAGTTAAGGTATGTGAATGTAGAAAGGCGGTAATCAAATTATTTCTTCACGTTTTGCTCCAGGTAGGAGATGGCCTGGCCGACAGTAGAGATATTTTCAGCCTGATCATCGGGAATGGAGATATTGAATTCTTTCTCAAACTCCATGATGAGCTCAACAGTATCGAGAGAGTCAGCGCCCAGATCGTTGGTGAAGCTAGCCTCGGGTGTCACCTCAGACTCTTCAACACCAAGCTTTTCGATGATGATCTGTTTTACTTTTTGTGCAATTTCAGACATGTTTTTCTTGTTTAGTGATTTAAAAATCTCTGCAAAGAAAGAGATTTACGGCAATATTGTCAAACTTTTTTGAATAGGCCAAAATGGCGTGAAATCGCGTATCCTGAGCGAAAAATGAAGAAAAGCAAACTGATAATCGACTATGAATTTGACTTCTCGCTTTGGGGAATAACCACCTCTGCCCGCGGTTATAAACTCGCGTGGGACATTAATCGGCTTCTGGACGTCCGCCTGGTCAGACAACCCGATCTCGTGGTAGGCTTCCGTAATAGCGAGGATAAGAGCTTTGCCTACTACGCTTATGAGACAACCCTCAATCGATTGAAACTCTTCAAAAACAGACCGACCGACGGTGACCCCGGAAAGTATTTCCTAATACCTGAATTTCCTCACTTTGATTTCATAATTTTGGCGGCCATGGAAGAACATTACGCCGAAAATCTGGTCGATACGCTGCGTTCCATACCCGCTGTGGAACTGGTTGCTTCCATCCCCATGGAAGGATTGAAATCCAAGTCGAACTTCGTCTTTTGAACCTTCATGGTCTTTGCCAAGTTTCTTACCCAACTCCTATATAATCTTATATCCCGTACCTATGTTTGAGAAGTCTTCATTCAACAAAACCAAAATCGTTGCTACGGTAGGTCCCGCCTCCAGTTCAAAAGATACATTGCGGACGCTTATTCGTGAAGGCGTTGACGTCTTCAGACTCAACTTCTCCCACGGAACGCACGAAGATCACCTTAAGGTTATTCAGAATGTTCGGGAATTGAATGCGGAGCTGGGAACGACGGTATCCCTTCTGCAAGACCTGCAAGGCCCTAAAATCCGCGTCCAGGAAGTACAACCGGATACAATTATCGAAAAAGGCCAGGAATTGCTGATCACAACCAAGCAACTCCTCGGAAACAAGGACGTTGTGAGCACATCTTACCTGGCGCTTCCAAAAGACGTTAAATATGGGGATACCATTCTTGTCGACGACGGCAAGATCGAACTCAAGGTTAAGGAAGTCCGCGAGACAGAAGTGGTGACGGAAGTCGTTTACGGCGGACCCCTTAAGTCGCGCAAAGGAATAAATCTCCCCTTTACTAAGGTGTCAGCCCCTTCGCTGACGGAAAAAGATCTCGCCGACCTCGAGTTTGGAATTGAACACAAAGTCGACTGGATTGCCCTTTCTTTTGTTCGTCGCGCCTCCGATATCCGCGAACTGCGAGATATCCTCGATTCGCGTGAGTCGGAATGCCGGATCGTCGCCAAAATCGAAAAACCGGAAGCACTGAATAATATAGACGAAATTATCTCGGCTACTGACGCCGTAATGGTAGCTCGCGGTGACCTCGGTGTGGAAATATGGCTTGAAGAAGTGCCGATGGTCCAGAAAATGCTCGTCGAGAAGTGCAATCGCGCCGGAAAACCGGTCATCGTCGCTACGCAGATGATGGAAAGCATGATCGAAAATCCGCGCCCCACCCGCGCAGAAACGAACGACGTCGCCAACGCTGTCATGGACGGCGCCGATGCCCTCATGCTTTCGGCGGAAACAGCAGCCGGAAAATATCCGATCGAAGTTATTCGCTCGATGGTGAGAACCATCGCCTCAGTCGAAAAGAACCCCAATATCTACTTCCGTTTCCGCGAAGTAAACCCCGATGCACAAACATTCCTGAGCGACAGCCTCGTCCTGGCGGCTTGTAAACTCGCTAAAGATGTAGGGGCTAAAGCGATCGTAGGAATGACTGCCTCGGGATATACCGCCTTTAAATCATCTTCGCATCGTCCCAACGCCGACATCTTTGTCTTTACGGGGAATAAGTCGCTTATCAACAAGGTGAGCCTGGTGTGGGGAACCCGCGCCTATCACTACGACAAGAGCGATACAACCGATTCTACCATCTCCGATGTGGAACAAATCCTCAAGAAGGAAGGCCATGTCCAGACCGGCGATGTGTTCATCTTCCTCGCTTCAATGCCTATCCACGAACGGGCAAGGACAAATTCGCTTAAGATTCATGTGGTGAAGTAGTGGGGAAGTGTTAGAGGTGGCCGAATCAGTTGCTTTGAGGAAGCAAGGGTTCGGCCATCACGACTTCTTCCCGTTCAACTACAACGGCTCCGGCGGGGTCGCCTTTGCGCTTGCGAACAAACTTGCGGGGGGTGACGATCACGGGACAAAGAGACTCGGTTTTTCGCTTTGAATTATAGGCAGCGAGGGAGGCGGCGTAAGCGATCACGTCTTTCGGGTAACTCTTGCCTGCCTGGTGCTTGATCAGGACGTGCGACCCGGTCACATCCTTGGCGTGTAGCCACAGATCTTCCTTGTATCCGTATTTAAACGTTAGGATGTCATTGCCCTGTGCGTGCTTGCCGACCAGAATGCGAAAGCCCTGGTGAAAAAACTCAAAAAAAGGTAACGATTCATTCTCGCGGGGTGCCAACATCGGACGCAGTTCAGCCTGAAGGGCACGTAATGCTTTTAGATCGGTTGCAGCCTCCACCTCCTGTATCTTGCGCTGCCATCGGGCCATCTCTTCCTCCTTGTTCCGGATCGACGACTGCACACGCTCTACCTCAATTTGCCGGTTTCGCGCTTTTCGATAGAATACCTCAGCGTTCTTTTGCGGCGAGAGGTCTTTTCGCAGTCGTATTTTTTCCGGTCGTTGATCAGCATAGAAATTTTCAAGCGTAACGGTTTCGGCTCCCGCAGGAATATTGTGCAGGTTAGCCATGATGAGATCAGCCCACTGGCGATACGGGTCATCTTCAGTAAGAGCTTTCAGGTGCAATTCGTTTTTCTGGCAGTAGTTCCGCCCGGCTTCCAATCGCGCATACAACTGTGTGAGTAATGATTTTTTTTCCTTACTAAAAGCGTAATCGTGGACGAATGCGTGATAAAACGCCTGCGCGGCATCAACGGGATTGCTATGTGTCTCCAGAACTTCGCCGAACTTCACGAGCGAAAGCACGGGCTTCCCGTCGAGCAGCGTGATATAGAAGACAGGGTTGTTCAGGGTGTCGATCAGCGCGGAAAATTCGCGCCACTGATCCTGCGCCGTCTTCTCAAAGAAGCCCCGTTCCTGCAGGTAGCGCCATATCACCTTTCCGAACGTGAAGTACGTAGCTTTGAGATTTTCACGTGCCGCCAGGAAGGCGGCTTCGCTCCAGTCGATATCGCGATGAAGTTCGTCAGGCACGAGTTGAAAATCCTGCGACAGCTTTTTACGGAAAATGTCGGCTACACGCCCGCCCTCTACAACTGCGATATTCGTACGGTTACCATGCATCTTGAAGAGAAGCGTGTGTTCTTCCGACAAGTCGAGGCTGAAGCTGCGCTCATTGCGAAACTGCGTGGTGCCGACAACCTTGCGACCAACAATCGATGGGAACAAATCGACGCTATTGCGACGGGCCCGCTGGAAAGCGGAAGGAAAAGAGAGGCAGCTTAGTTCGGGCAGCAGGTTTGCCCTCAGGTAAAACGATTCACGCCCGATTTCAAACCGAACGATAAGCTCGTCTTTGCTTTGGGAAAAGCATTCGGAGATGACAGCCCCCTGGAGGCGTGCGGCGAGTGCAGCACTGAGTTGACGCAGGAAGAAGTAGTTGTTATGCATGGTGGCTCGTCAGCGGCTTACCTGACACGCTGGGTGTCGAGTTGAAGTCCGTCGAAAGCCAAAGATACATGATCGGGAAGTTCTTTTTCTACCTCGGCATGCAATCCCATTCTATGGCTGACATGCGTGAAGTAGGTCTTTCGCGCGCCAATGGTTTCGACCATCTGCAACGCCTCGTCGAGGTTGAAGTGGGAGATGTGTTGCTCGCGCTGCAGGGCGTTGAGCACGAGTATGTCGGTGCCCTTTAGTTTTGCGATTGTTTCCGGTGGGATGTAGTTGGCATCCGTGATATAACTGAAGCTTCCAATGCGAAATCCCAGCACGGGCAGACGCAGGTGCATGACCGGCAGCGGCGTAATATCGATGCCGTTTACGTTAAATGGCTGGGTGTCGATCGTGCGGAGGTCGAGGCGGGGGATTCCGGGATAGTATTCGCCTGTAAACGCGTAAGCATACTCGCGCCGTAGCTGGTCGAGCACATCCGTTGTGGCGTACACCGGCATGTCCATTTCGTGCATGAAGTTGTATGCGCGTACGTCGTCAAGTCCCGCGGTGTGGTCGCGATGCGCGTGGGTAAAAAGAACCGCATCAATACGATTAACCTGTTCGCGCAGCATCTGCTGGCGGAAGTCGGGTCCGGTATCGATAATCAGGCACTGCCCGCCAACTTCAATAAGCACTGAGGTTCGCAGGCGTTTGTCGCGGTAGTCAAGGGAGCGGCATACGGTGCAGGTGCAGCCGATGACGGGCACGCCCTGAGAAGTACCGGTGCCCAGGAACGTTACTTTCAAGCGGCTTCAGATTGTTGCGAAATCTCTTGATAAAGCTTGAGACTTTTCTCGGTGAATCGGCTGGTGTCCAGAGTGAGGGACCTCAAGATCTCGTACAGGGCGTTGATCTTGCCTTCCATCGTATAGAATTTGTTGATAATGATGATCTTTTGGTCTTTCAGAACACAGTAGCCGGATTTGAAATTACCTTTCTCATAGCGCAGGGTGTAGTCTGATTCAGCGATCAGATCCTCCATTTTCGTAAGAAAGTGATTGGTGTACTTGATCATAGCTCTGAAGTGGTTCTGACAAAGATACACCATATTTGGGATTTATGTTCCGCCGCACAGCCGGTAAAACTGTATATTGGCACGGCATGCCAGAAAAGAAACTGATTGTTGTCGCGGGCCCGACGGCAGTGGGGAAAACGGCTATGGCGATTCGCCTGGCCGAACGGTATGAAACTTCGGTAATCTCGGCCGACTCCCGGCAGTTTTACCGGGAAATGAACATTGGTACCGCCAAACCTTCGCAGGAGGAGCTGGCGCGTGTCCCACACCATTTTGTCAACTCGCACAGCATCGCTGACGACTACGACGCGGCGACGTACGCGGCTGATGTCGATAATCTCCTGCCTGAACTGTTTCAGAAGAAAGACTACGTCCTGATGTGTGGCGGATCGGGCCTCTATATCAAAGCGGTGTGCGAAGGTTTTGATGACATGCCCGATGTCCCGGAGGAAATCAGGCAAAACCTGATTGCCGCCTTCGAAGAGCATGGCATCGGCTGGCTTCAGGAGAAAATGCGCGAGCTTGATCCCGAGGCCTTTGCGGTTCTGGATCAACAGAATCCGCATAGGCTTATTCGCGCGCTGGAGGTTCGGATCGCCTCCGGACGGTCTATCCTTTCGTTTCGCACTCATCAACGTCGCCAGCACCCGTTCACCATAAAGAAGATAGCGCTTGCGTTACCCCGGGAAGAGTTGTATGCGCGTATCGACCTGCGCATGGACAAGATGATTGAGACGGGATTATTTGAAGAAGCGCGTTCATTGTACAAGTGGCGTGAAAAGAACGCACTGCAAACGGTAGGATATCAGGAGATTTTCGACATGATGGATGGTTTGTACAACGAGGAGGAATGCATCCGGCTGCTGAAACGCAACTCCAGACGTTATGCTAAACGACAGCTTACCTGGTTTCGCCGGGATACGGAATTTGCCTGGTTTCACCCCGACGATATTCCCGGGATGATAACCTATATTGAAGCGCCATGAAGAAAGTGCTGATCATCACCTATTACTGGCCGCCAAGTGGAGGAAGTGGCGTGCAGCGATGGCTCAAGTTTGTCAAGTACCTCCCTTCATTCGGATGGGAACCCCATGTCTTTACGCCGGAAAACCCAACGTTTGGTTTGATTGATCCTTCGCTTGAGGCCGACGTTCCCACCGAAGCTGAAGTGATTCGTTTTCCTATTTGGGAACCTTACCAATTGTTTTTCGGTGTCGCGAAGCTCTTCGGAAGAAAGCCGGAAGCAACCCCCACGGCACTGGTTCCCTCCGGACGCAAAACGTTATTTCAGCGTTTGAGCACGTGGATCCGCGGCAACTTTTTTGTTCCGGATCCCCGCCGTTTCTGGATTCGCCCCGCCACTGAATTTCTTGCGGATTATATCGCGCGTAACGCGGTGACTACTGTAATTACGACGGGACCCCCGCACAGTATTCACCTCATAGGTCTCCGGCTTAAGAAAAAACATCCCCAACTGCGTTGGCTCGCCGACTTCCGCGACCCTTGGTCGGAATGGGGAATGTGGGATAGCCTGAACGTTTCGAAGCCGGTGAGGCGTATCCATCGCCGTCTTGAGGCACAGGTACTTTTCCATGCCGATGATATCCTGACCATTACCCCGTTCTATGTTCGGCAGTTCGAAAGGCTTTCCGGTCGCAGGGTGCATTTGCTAACTAACGGTTTTGATGAAGATGATTTCAAAGACGTCAGTATAGTTCGTGGCAAAAAGTTTGTGATACGGCACGTCGGTATTGTCAATGAGAAATGCGATCCCCGACCTTTTATGCTTGCGCTGGAGACACTAATGGAACGGGACAGTGCTTTCGCGGGCGATGTGGCTGTGGAATTTATCGGCGAAGTCCACCCCGATTTTCGGTCGTTTGTGGCTGAACACCCGCGTCTTTCAGCAGTGACAGCCTTCATAGGCAGTATTCCACACCGTGAGCTCTTGAAGTGCTATGGCACGTCGGCGCTGCTTCTCCTGGTATTGACGGGGTACAAGGATGCGGAAGGATTTCTCCCGGGCAAGCTGTTCGAGTATCTCGCGACCGGCCTTCCGGTACTCGGTGTCGGCCCGGTGGCAGGTGATGCGGGTATTGTGTTGAAGGAGTCAGGCGCTGGTCAGATGTGTGCCGGAGATGATTCTTTCGGCATACAGGAGGTGCTCGCAGC
>Ga0079224_100007099_pt1 | contig 14974 bp, 11 predicted proteins | sample Stecom2015_FD_80414 | JGI IMG/M metagenome (GOLD analysis project Ga0079224, IMG submission 80414) | Agricultural soil microbial communities from Utah to study Nitrogen management - Steer compost 2015 | ecosystem: Environmental > Terrestrial > Soil > Agricultural land | place: USA: Utah...
CCCCGCCGACGCCCCCGCCGTCATCCCCTTCCTCTTCGTGACGATCGCGTGTGGAGCCATCAGCGGCTTCCATGGGCTCGTCTCCTCCGGCACCACCAGCAAACAGATCGCACGCGCCACCGACGCCCGCTTCATCGGCTACGGCGGCATGCTCGGGGAGGGTCTGCTCGCGCTGATCGCGACGCTGGCCGTCAGCGCGGGCCTGGCCGATTTCGCCGCGCACTACCATTCGTTCGCCGCCGCCGCCCAGGGTGGCGTGGGCGCGTTCGTGGAGGGCGCGGCCAGCTTCCTCGGCGCGCTCGGGATCCCGGCGGACCCAGCGCGGGTCTTCGTCGGCGTGATGGTGATCTCGTTCGCGGCCACCAGCCTCGATACGGGCGTGCGCATTCAACGCTACATCTTGGAGGAGCTGGGTGAGCTGTATTCCCTTGGCTGGCTGCGAAGCCGCTACGTGAGCGGTTCGGTCGCGGTCGTGCTGCCGCTCGGCCTGGTGCTGGCGGGCAAGGAGGGGGCGCTGTGGCCGCTGTTCGGGTCGAGCAACCAGCTGTTGGCCGGCTTGAGCCTGGTGGTCGTCACCGTCTGGCTTTATCGCGAAGGCAAAGCCTGGGTCTTCACCGGGGTTCCGATGCTGCTGGTGCTAGGCGTCTCGACCCTCGCCATGGGTTCGAACCTGGCGGCGTATTTGCGATCGGCCAACTACTCGCTGCTGGTGGTGGGTGGCGTGATCTTGGCGCTGCAGGTCTGGGTGTGTCTCGAGGGGTTGGCTGCCGTCCGCAGAAGCAGGAGCGGCGCGCGTCCCCCAGCCGTGGCTGTCGTCACGCCGGAGCGCTGAGCGCCGCCGCAGATCGCCACGTGGCCAGCAGCCAGGGGAGAGAATTGCCACACTTTACCGGCGTGCGGGGGCAAGCTTAGGTTGTATTCGGTGACCGGACGATCCGGGCCTCGGTCAAAGACACCGTGACGACCCTTCCAGCCAATCCTTCCGCGCTGACTTCCGCAGGTTTCAATCGGCAAACGGATCGGGAGCGCTCGCCCTCGAACGGCTCGCTCGCCGCCAAGCTATTGATCGCTGGCGGCGTGTTGCTCCTGGTCGCCGCGGTCGGCGCTGCGTTCGCGTTCGAAGAGCAGGTGCTCGAGCTGCGAGGAGGGGTGGCGTCGTTGGGCCTGTGGGGCGTCGTGGGCTTCGTGCTGGTCTTCGCGCTCTGGGCGCTGACGACCGTCCCCGCGATCCCGCTGATGGCGTTCGCCGGGCTGCTCTGGGGCCCTTGGGAAGGCACGCTGTATTCCGTCTTGGGCGGCCTGATCGGATCGAGCGCCACCTTCTGGCTGGGGCGCTGGCTCGGACAGGGGCCGCTGCGCCGCTGGAAGGAGCGCTCCTCGAAGCTCGAGCAAATGATGCGGCTCGTGGAGCGGCACTCGATCGCCGCGATCATGCTGGTGCGCGCGGTGGCGGTGTTCCCGCTGACGCTGCTCAACTACGGTTTCGGCGCGACCAAAATGAAGTTTTGGACGTACTTGGGCGTCTCCGCCGTGATGATGGTCCCGGGGGCCGGCATGTACGCGGGCCTCGGGCGCGCGCTCGGCGCGCACCTGGCAGAGGAGCCCGTTTCCTGGCAGAACCTGGCCTGGATCGCGGCGTTCGCCGCGGTGGGCGGTGCGCTGGCCCTGTACCTGCGCCGGCAGCCGGCGCGGCTCGGCGATGGCTCGGCCTTCAAGTAGCGCCGCACGCGTCCGCCCTGCTTGACGGGCCCGGAGGCCAGCGGCACGTTCATCGCTGGCTTTTTGCGCTAGGCTCGCCGCCCCGCGAGGCCAATGTTGACGCGTCGCGCGCCGACTGGAGCGATCCCGTGAGCCGACTATTCGACCATCCCTACGCCGCCTTTCTACACCGGGTGGCCAAACCCAGCCGCTACACCTGCGGCGAGCACGGCGTGCGCCGCAAGGACTGGCGCGCCGTCGAGGCCCGCGTCTGCCTCGCGTTCCCGGACATCTACGACATCGGGATGAGCCACCTCGGCTATCGGATGCTCTACCGGATCCTCAACGACGAGCCGCGGCTGCTCGCCGAGCGCTGCTACACGCCTTGGGTCGACATGCAGCGGGAGCTCCACCGTCACGGCAAGCTCCTGTGCTCGCTCGAGAGCGCACGGCCGCTCTGCGACTTCGACGTGGTCGGCTTCTCCCTCCAGTACGAGCTCACCTTCACCAACATCCTGACGATGCTGGACCTCGGCGGCATCCCGCTCCGCTCCGAGCACCGGAGCGACGACGATCCGCTGATCATCGCCGGGGGGCCCGTCGCTACCCACGCCGAGCCGCTCGCGATCTTCCTCGACGCCATCTTGATCGGCGACGGCGAGGAAGCCGCGACCGAGATCGCGCTGTGCTGGGCCGACACCAAGCGTCGGGGCCTGCCGCGGCATGAGCGGCTGATCGAGCTGTCTCGAATCCCTGGCGTGTACGTGCCGAGCCTGTACGAGACAGCGGTCGATCCCGAGTCCCAGCTCGAGGTGGTGACGCGAGCCAAACACCCGGACGCGCCGCTGCCGGTGGTGCGGCGCCTGCTTGCGGACATCAACCGCTTCCCGTTTCCCGACGACGGCCCCGTCGGAGGGCCGGAGGCGATCTTCGATCGCATGAGCATCGAAGTCGCCCGGGGGTGCACCGAGGGCTGCCGGTTCTGCCAGGCCGGGATGATCTATCGCCCCGTGCGCGAGCGCGATCCGAAGCAGGTGATCGAGACCGTGCTCCGAGCGCTCGAAAAGAGCGGACAGGACGAGGTGAGCCTGACGGCGCTGTCGACCGCCGACGTGAGCTGCATCTCCCCCCTGATCAAAGAGCTGGTCGAGAAAACCGCTCCGGAGCGGGTGAGCCTCGGGGTGGCCTCGCTGCGCGCCTACGGTCTGGCCGAAGACCTCCTGGACGATCTGCGGAAGGTGCGCGCCAGCGGCCTGACGTTCGCGCCGGAAGCGGGGACGCAGCGGATGCGGGACGTGATCAACAAGAACGTCACCGAAGAGCAGCTGCTCGAGACCGCCGAGCGGGTGTTCTCCCGCGGGTTCGACAAGATGAAGCTCTACTTCATCCTCGGTCTTCCCACGGAAGAAGACGAGGACGTGCTCGGCATCATCGAGGTCGGCAAGAACGCGCTGGGCGTCGGCAAGCGGCTCGGCAAGCGCCCCAAGGTGACGGTGAGCGTGTCCACCCACGTCCCGAAGCCGCACACGCCCTTCCAGTGGTGCGCCATGGACCCGCTAGAAGAGGTGTCCCGCAAGCAGCGCCTCTTGAGAGAGGCGGTGCGCGCCCACCGCGGCCTCACGCTCCGCCTCCACGACGCTTCCACCAGCGTGCTGGAGTGCGTCCTCGCCCGGGGCGATCGCCGGCTCGGGCCCGTGATCGAGCGCGCTTATCTGCACGGTGCCCGCTTCGACTCCTGGGAAGACCAGGTCGACCTGCGGATTTGGCAGGAAGCGTTCGAGCATTTTCAACTCGACACGTCCGCGCTGCTCGGCACCCTCCCGATCGGCGCACGGCTGCCTTGGGACCACTTCGACATCGGGCTCGAGGACGGTTTTCTGGCACGGGAGTACCGCAAAGCGCTGCGCGGCCGCTTGAGCCCCCCGTGCGGCAAGGCCGCTGGCGCTTTCATCCACCACACCAACGTGGCGGACGCCGTGGCCGACCGGCGGCGTCTGGTCTGCTACGACTGCGGCGTCGCGTGCGACATGGGCCGAATGCGCGAGCGTCGGATCGGCTTTCTGACGAAGATGGGCGCACACGCCCAGCCCGGGCGCGGTCTGGAAGCGGCGCAGCCGCGGCCCATCCCCGATCCCGCCCCGCCAAGGCCCGGTCCGCACCCCGCGCCCGCGCCCGATCCCAATCCTGTCCCGAACCCCAACCCGCACCCCCGCCCCAACCCGAACCCCACGCGGCAGCTCGGACAGCCCGAGCGGCTGCGGCCGCCGCAGCAGGGAACGTTGGGACGCTATCGGCTGCAGTTCACCAAGACCGGGCCGGCGGCGCTGCTGGGGCACCTGGACCTCTTGCGGGAGCTGCCGCGCGCGATCCGCCGCGCCGGCGTCAAGACGGCGTACACCGCCGGCTATCATCCGAAACCGGACATGTCGTTCGGCCCCGCGCTGGGGCTCGGCGTGGTCAGCCTGGCCGAGTACGTGGACGTGAAGCTGCTCGGCGCCGGCAGCGCCGACGGCCTGCTCGAGCGCCTGGCCGCCACGTCCAGCGGTGGGCTCACCTTTATGGGCGCGGTCCAGCTCGAGGCCGGCGATCCTTCGGTCTCGCGGGTGATCACCGGCGCCCGCTACGTGCTCGCGCTCGCGGAGTCGGTGGTGGCCGACCTCGGGGGACGGCCGGCGCTCGAGGAGCGCATCGCGAGCTTTCTGGCGCAGAGCTCGGCCCGCGTGCGGCGCGACGTCAAAGGCATCGGGAAGATGGTCGACGTGCGCGCCTTCGTCGAGACCCTGGCCATCGGAGGAGCCGACGCCGCCGCGCTGCTCGCACGGGCGGGCTTGATCGGTCGAAACGTGCCGATCGAGCTCACGGTCGCGGTGCGGCAAGACGGTGGCGTGCGCTTGAACGAGGTCGCCCAGGCCCTGCTCGGCGCGGCCGACGTGCCGTTCGTCGCCGTGCGCACCCAGCTGCTGGCCGGAGCCGGCAGCCCGCTCGATCTGGAGCGCTTCCGCAGCCCCCTCGCGAGGCGCTCGAGCCCGCCTCCCGACGTGATCTCGTCGGTGTGAGAGCCCCCGGCTTCGTCAGCGCACCAGCTCGGCGCAGCGCTCGGCCACGTCCTTGGCCTCGGCGTGCGCAGCGCACACGAACCAGCTCCGCGCCCGCTCCGAAATCCCGACCACCTGCCGTTCGAGCTCGGGCGGCGCGCCCCAAAGCACCACGTGCACCGAGGGCGGCAGCTCGTCGGCCAGCCCCGCGAGAGCGGTGGGACGCACCGACGGGCTCTTGCAATCGACGATGATGACCGCGGGCGCGCCTTCGACGTTCTCCAGGTCGTGCAGGAGCGCCATGATGCTGCGCACGCGGATGACCGCCGCGCGCGGATCGAGCCACCCCGCCAGCTGCTTGACCAAGTGCGATTCGACCGTGGCCACCAGGATGAACGGCAGGCGCCGGGTCGAATCGGCGCCTCGCACGCCCAGGGCTTGCGCCGTCCCGCGGGGGTAAAGCGAAGAGGCGGGCGGCGCGACGGGCTGCGCGGAGTCGGAGGGGGGCGACGAGACCTGCGCGCGGTACGGCTCGCTCTCGGCCGCTTCCTGCGCTGACGTGGTGCGGATCCGAGCGAGCCGCTGCCCGGAGCCGCGCGCCTCTTCCCGGCCGCTGGCGGGGGGTCGGCTGGACGCCCGCATCGGCTCGGCAGATGGCAGCGTCCCCCCGTAGCTCGCCGACCGCGAGGATCGCGGCACCCGGTCGGCGTCTGCAGAAGGCTCGCCCGGCGGCGTGCTGCGGTAGCTGCTGGGACCCGCGCTGGGCGAGGAGCCGCCACGAAAAGCGCCGGGGCGCTGGGAGCTAGGCGGTGGCGACAACACACGGCAAAGCTCGTCCGTGATCGAGTCACCGAGCTCGGGCCCAACCGCCGAAATCAGCGCGGTGCGCAACGGACCGAGCACGAAGCCGCGCAGCTCTTCGGTTTGCTGCGGAAACCGATCCCGATCGGACAGCTCGAGGGCGGACGTGATGATCGCGTCACGAATGGCCGGCGCCACGACACTGTCCAGTGTCTCGTACAGCGCGGTGGTGAGTGATTCTTCGGAGCCAGCCATCGGGCAAATGGGAGTCGAAATCAAACATAGTGTAGGCGACCTTTTCGCCCGAGGGGAAGGACCCCGCTCACGCCGCGATGCGCCATGATCGACGAAGCCAAGAAGATTGCGCCAAGGCTGCAAGCCTGCCGTCGTGTAATATCCGAGCCATGGAGCTCCTGGCGTCTTGGTTCGTGCTCGCCCTGGCGATCTGGTTGACGGCGGTTCTACTCCCCGGCTTCGAGGTTCGAGGCGCCAAAGGCGCCCTCTTGGTCGCCGCCGTGTTCGGGCTGCTCAACTGGTTGCTCGGCTGGCTCCTGTCACTTTTCATCGGCATCGCCACCCTGGGGCTCGGCTTCTTGCTGGCCTTTTTGACCCGGTGGCTCGTCAACGCCATCCTGCTGAAGCTGACGGACGCGCTGATGAAGGATCTGACGATCCGCAGCTTCAAGGTCGCCCTCGTCGGCGCCTTGCTCATGAGCTTCTTCGGGAGCGTTGGCGAGTGGCTGGTCAAGCAGCTTCTGTGATGGCTACCGCACCGTCAACGTTTCAAACTTTCAATTTCTTGTACTTGACCCGTTCGGGTTGGCTGGCGTCGATGCCGAGGCGGCGCTTGCGGTCGTCCTCGTACGCGCGGTAGTTGCCTTCGAACCAGACGACCTGACCGTCGCCTTCGAACGCGAGCATGTGCGTCGCGATGCGATCGAGAAACCAGCGATCGTGGCTGATGACGACCGCGCACCCGGGGAACGCCAGCAGCGCTTCCTCGAGCTCGCGCAGCGTCTCGACGTCGAGATCGTTGGTGGGCTCGTCGAGCAAGAGCAGGTTGCCTCCGTCCTTCAGCAGCTTGGCCAGGTGCACCCGATTGCGCTCCCCTCCTGACAAGGCCTTGACCGGCTTTTGCTGATCGCTGCCGCGAAATCCAAACCAGCTACAATAGGCGCGCGAGGCGACCTCCCGCTTTCCGAGCAGGATCTTGTCCTCACCGCCGCTGATCTCCTGCCAGACGCTGCGCGATCCGTCCAAGCTGTCGCGGGACTGGTCGACGTAGGAGATTTTGACGGTGTCCCCAGTGCGCAAGCTGCCCCCGTCCGGCGTCTCCGTGCCGACCAGCATCCGGAACAAGGTCGTCTTGCCGGCGCCGTTCGGCCCGATGACACCGACGATCCCGCTGCGCGGCAGCCGGAAGTCGAGCCCGTCGATCAACACGCGGTCGCCGTAGGCCTTGCGCAGACCCTCCGCCTCGATCACCACCTCACCCAGGCGAGGCCCGGGAGGGATGCTGATCTCGGTGGGATCCTGGCTGCCCTTGTTGGCCTGCGCGAGCAAGTCTTCATACGCCGACAGGCGCGCCTTGCTCTTGGCCTGCCGGGCACGCGGCGAGGCGCGCACCCACTCGAGCTCCTGCTTGAGCTTGCGCTGCCGCGCCGACTCTTGCTTCTCTTCGAGCTCGAGGCGTTTGCTCTTTTGTTCGAGCCAAGACGTGTAGTTGCCCTTGAACGGGTAGCCGCGACCCCGGTCGAGCTCCAAGATCCACTCGGCCACGTCGTCGAGGAAATAGCGATCATGGGTGACGGCCACCACCGTGCCGGGATACTCGTGGAGGTAACGCTCGAGCCAAGCCACCGACTCCGCGTCCAAATGGTTGGTGGGCTCGTCGAGCAGGAGCATGTCCGGGTTGGACAAAAGCACGCGGCACAAAGCCACCCGCCGCCGCTCTCCACCCGACAGGTGCGCGATCTCCGCCTCCGCCGGCGGCAGGCGCAGCGCCTGCATCGCGATCGCGACCCGCGAGTCCAGGTTCCACGCGTCGGCCGCGTCGATCTGGTCCTGCAGCTTGGCCTGCTCTTCGAGCACGGCCGTCATCTCCTCGTCGCTCATCGGCTCGCCCAGGCGCATGCTGACCCGCTCGAACGCCTCGATCAGGCCACGCGTCTCGGCCACCGCCTCGTCGACGGCCTCCCGCACGGTGACCGCCGGACCGAGCTCGGGCTCCTGCGCGAAGTAGCCGACCCGGGTGCCCGGGTGCGGCCTGGCCTCACCGAAGAACTCGCTGTCCACCCCGGCCATGATCCGCAGCAGCGAGCTCTTCCCCGAGCCGTTCGCGCCGATCACGCCGATCTTCGCGCCCGGATAGAACGCCAGGTGGATGTTCTCGAGCACCTTCTTGTCGGGAGGGTGGACCTTGGTCACGTCCTGCATCGTGAAAATGAACTCGGGCATGGCTGTCCTTTCGGAGTTCGAGGTGAGGCCGATGTCTCGCGCCGGCCGTCGCGAAAGCTCAAGTGCGCCGGTCGGCCGCGGCCAGCGTGGCGCGCGCGCTCGGGTCGAGCCGCAGCGTGAAGACGCGATCGCCGGGACCCTCGGTTTCGGTGCCCACCAGCGTCGCGCCGGCGGTTTCACAAGGGGCCGGCGGTCCGAGCGAACCCATCCGCTCGCGCGCCATGCGAACGGCCTCCGCCAGCTCTCCGGCACCCGAGAGCGGCGGGTGGCGACGGCGCACGAGCGAAACCCGCTCGGCCATGCTCGCGGCGTCCGCGAAGCGCTCCGCCGGGTCCGGGGCGCAGGCGCGGCGGATCAAGAGCTCGATTTCCGCCGGGAGATCCGGACAAAGCTCGCGCAGGTTGCGGATCTCTCCGGCATAGGCCCGCGCCTGCCGCTCGCCCGAGGTGGCGCCCGCGAAGGGCGTCGCCCCTGTGAGCAGCTCACACAGCATGACGCCGACCGAGAAAAGATCACTGCGCGCATCGATGGGGCCGCCGATGAGCTGCTCTGGGGCCATGTAGCCGGGTTTACCCACCACGGGCGCCTCGTCGCCGGGCGGTTCGCCAGATGCGACGAGCGCCACGCCGAAATCCGCCACCTTCACGGCTCCCGATTCGGAGAGCAGGACGTTCTCCGGGCTGACGTCGCGGTGCACGAGCCCCGGCCGCCCAGGCTCGGCGCGGTGCGCGAAGCCGAGCGCCGCGAGCACCTCTTGCACGATGTATAGCCCGAGGGACGTCGGCACCCGCTCTCCCCCTGCCTCGAAGGCGCGCCGCAGACGCCCCAGGTCCACGCCGTCGACCAGCTCCAGCACCATGAAGTAGTCGTTGCTCTCGCCGCGTCCGAAGTCGAGCACGCGGACGACGTTCGGGTGCTCGAGCTGCGTCATCAACCGCGCCTCGGCAGAGAACATTTCGACCACGGCATGGCTCAAGGCAAGCTGCGGCAAGATCCGCTTGATGACGACCGGCATCGACGCGCCGTGCGCGGTGTGCGCCGTGGCGCGAAACACCTCGCCCATGCCCCCGCGCGCGATCTTGTGTTCGATCGAATAGCACGGAAACATCGTCTCCCCCCGGAGAGCCTTCCCCTCGCTCATGCAGACCACTGCCTCGAAGTTGCCCGCCCCACCCGCTCACGCCGCTCTGGCCGCCCCGCGTAGATCGGTCAGGATGGCATCGACGTTCTTCTTCGCGTCACCGAACAACATTTGGGTGTTCTCGCGATAAAAGAGCGGATTGTCCACGCCGGCGTAGCCGCTGGCCATGCTGCGCTTCATCACCACGACACTCTCGGCCTTCCACACCTCCAGCACCGGCATGCCGTAGATGGGGCTCGACGTATCGTCGAGGGCGCCAGGGTTGACGATGTCGTTGGCGCCGATGACGAGCACGACGTCCGTCTCCGGGAAGTCGGGGTTGATCTCCTCCATCTCGAGCACGATGTCGTAGGGGACCTTCGCCTCGGCCAAGAGCACGTTCATGTGTCCCGGCAGCCGTCCTGCCACCGGGTGAATCGCGAAACGCACGTTCTTGCCGCGCTCCTTCAGCAGCTGGGCGATCTCGAACAGCGGGTGCTGCGCGTGGGCGACGGCCATCCCGTAGCCAGGCACGACCACGATGTTCTTCGCCTCACGCAGCAAGGCCGCCGTCTCCCCGGCGCTGACGGACACCACCTCGCCCACGGGCGCCGAGCCCCCCGCCGGCGCCGCGCCTTCGGTCGCCCCGAAGCCGCCGAAGATCACGCTCAAGAACGAGCGGTTCATCGCCTTGCACATGATGTAGCTGAGGATCGCGCCGCTGCTGCCCACCAGCGCCCCGGTGATGATGAGCAGGTCGTTGCTCAACATGAACCCCGCGGCCGAAGCGGCCCAGCCCGAGTAGCTGTTGAGCATCGACACCACCACCGGCATGTCCGCGCCGCCGATCGCCATGACGAGGTGCACCCCGATGATGCACGCGATGCCCGTCATCACCAGCAGCGGCGTCAGGCCTTGCTCGGGCGGCACGCCGACGAAGCGGGTCGCGAGATAGACGCACCCGAGCAGCATCACCAGGTTCAACCAGTGCCGGCCCGGCAAGAGCAGCGGCTTGCTGCGGATGACTCCCTGCAGCTTGCCGAAGGCGACGATCGAACCGGTGAAGGTGATGGCGCCGATGAACACCCCGACGAACACCTCCAGCTCGTGGATGATGGCCTCCGCGCCAGAGAAGGACTGCTCGGGATCCAGGTAGCTGCCGATGCCGACCAGGACGGCGGCGGCGCCGACGAAGCTGTGTAAAATGGCCACCAGCTGCGGCATGGCCGTCATCGCGACCCGCGCCGCGACCAGCGCGCCGATGATCGCTCCGATGCCCATGGTGGTCACCAGGACCCCGTACTCGGTCACGCGTCCGCCGGCCGCCGTCGCCACGACCGCGATCAGCATCCCCGCGATGCCGAAGGCATTGCCGCGACGCGCCGACTCCTGCGCGCTCAGTCCCCCCAAGCTCAGGATGAACAAAATCCCGGCAGCGATATAGGCAACGGTGACCAGACTGGACGGCATCGGAAGCTCTCGAAAAAATCCAAACTTACTTGCGGAACATGCGCAGCATGCGCTGTGTGACCAAGAAGCCACCGGCGACGTTGATGGTAGCCAGCAGCACCGCCACGGCTCCGAGCACGGTGACGGGTGAGGTGATCGGGCCGGACACCTGCAGCATGCCGCCGATGATGATGATGCCGCTGATCGCGTTGGTGACGCTCATGAGCGGCGTGTGCAGCGCCGGCGTCACGTTCCAGATCACCTGCCAGCCGACGAACACGGCCAGCACGAACACCGTCAAGTGCGACAAAAAGGCCGGTGGCGCGACCAAACCGACGCCGAAGAGGCCGGCGCCGGCGGCGGCCAAGGCGAGCAGCGCGCTGCCCGGTTTGCGCTCGGGCGCAGCGGGCGAAACGACGAGCGGCGCCGGCGGCTTGACCTGCGCGGCGGGCGGCGGCGGTTTGTCGACCTTGGGCGGCGGCCACATCAGCTCGCCATCCTTGAGCACCAGCGCGCCCCGCACGACTTCGTCGTCCAGGTCGACGTGCCAGCTCTTGGCCCCGCCCATGTCCGCGAGCAGGTGCACGAGGTTGCTGCCGTACAGCTGGCTGGCCGTCGGCGCCAGGCGGCTCGGGAGATCGATGTAGCCGATCACCGTCACCCCTTTGTGCACGACCACCTCACCGGGCTGCGTCACGGCGCAGTTGCCCCCCTGCTCCGCAGCCAAGTCGACGATCACCGAGCCGGCGCGCATGCTCTCGACCATCTCACGGGTGATCAAGGTGGGCGCCCCTTTGCCGGGGATGAGCGCCGTGGTGATGATGATGTCCACCTCCTTGGCTTGCTGCGCGAAGAGCGCCATCTCTGCCTCGATGAAGGCCGCGCTCATCTGCTTCGCGTAGCCGCCCTCCCCCTCGGCGTCTTCTTGCAGCGGCAGCTCCAGGAAGTCCGCGCCCATGCTGTGGACCTGCTCTTTGACGGCCGGGCGCGTGTCGAACGCGCGCACGATCGCGCCGAGCCCGCGGGCAGCGCCGATCGCGGCGAGCCCCGCCACGCCCGCGCCGATCACGAGCACCTTGGCCGGCGGCACCTTGCCGGCCGCGGTCATCTGCCCCGTGAAGAAGCGACCGAAAAAGCTCGCCGCCTCGATCACCGCTCGGTAGCCGGCGATGTTGGCCATCGAGCTGAGCGCATCCATCTTCTGGGCTCGCGTGATGCGCGGCACCTGGTCCATCGCGATCACGGTGGCTCGGCGACGCGCGAGGCGCTCGATCAAAGCCTCGTTCTTGCTCGGCCACATGAAGCTGATGAGCGTCCCGCCCTCACGCAGCAGATCGGCTTCGTGCCGGTTGCGCTCCGGGTCCACGTCGGGTGGCTGCACCTTGAGCAGGACGTCCGCTTGCTGCCAGACCTCGTCGGCGGTCTGCCGCACCTCGGCGCCGGCTCGCGCGTAGTCTGCGTCGGAGAAGGACGCCCCCTCTCCGGCGCCGGATTGGACCAGCACCTCGAAGCCGAGCTTGATGAGCCGCGCCATCGTCTCTGGGGTGGCGGCGACACGCCGCTCGCCAGGGCGTGTTTCCCGAACGATGCCTACTTTCATTTACGTCTTGCTGAGCGGGGGTGATGGCAAAAACGCCAACCGTGCGTCCTGCCGCCCCATGCTTAGCTCAGAAATGCGACCCCGTGGGCAATCAATGCGGTCGATCGCGCCGGAAGCGGCCGCGCACGGGCCCGGGGTGGGCCCGTCGGACGAACCAGCGGAGGTCCGGGGCCGCGAGGCTCCCCCGTCGTCTATCCGGACGAGGCAGGCGCCCCCGACCGGATCGCGCGTTTTACGGCCTGCCAGTCCTCCGCGATGGCGGCTTCCACGCGATTGCGCCCGCCGCGCTTGGCCCGGTAGAGCGCCGCGTCCGCGGCCTCGACCAGCTCTTCCGCGGTCGCCGACGGCTCCGACTCGCTAGCGGCCACGCCAAAGCTGGCCGAAATGCGCAGTCTTTTGCTGCCGCCGCTGATGGGCGACGCGCCGATGATGCGGCGCAAGCGTTCGGCGATGGCCAACGCGTCGCGGTGACCGCAAGACGGCAGCAGGATCAAGAACTCCTCACCACCGAGGCGCCCCACGCTGTCGTATGCCCGCACGGTGCAGCGTAGCCGCGCGGCGGCCTGTTTCAAGACGATGTCGCCGCCCGCGTGGCCGTGCGTATCGTTGATCGCCTTGAAGTGGTCCAAATCAACCATGACGACGGCCATGCTGGACTTGGTGCGCTGCACGCGGGCGTACTCTTGTTCGAGCAGGGTCATCGTGGCGCGGCGATTGAGCAGCCCCGTCAGCGGATCGTGCATCGCCTCGTAGCGCAGCTTCTCACGCGCGGTGATGAGCTCACTTTGCAGCGCGACGACGCGCTCTCCCGCCCTTAGCCGGACGCGCAGCTCGAGCGGGTTGCAGGGCTTGGTGAGGTAGTCGTCGGCCCCCGCCTCGAGCCCCTGAACGATGTGGTCCTGGTCGTCGCGCGCGGTCAAGAGCATCACGTAGACGTACGGCTCACTCGCCCCCTTGCGGATCTCCCGGCACACCTCGAGCCCGTCCATGCCGGGCATGACCCAATCCAGCACGGCCAGCCGCAGCTCGGGGTCGCGGCGCAACGCTTCCATGGCTTGGTTTCCGTCCACCGCGATCGTGACCGAGTACCCCCACGCCTCGAGCCAGCTCTGGAGCAGCTGCCGCCCGATGCGCTCGTCGTCGGCGAGCAGGACACGTCGTGGCCGATTGAGCGGCGACCCGAGCTCGCTACGTTGGTCGAAGGTGGCCGAGCGGTTCGCCTGGTCCGTCATTTTGGTTTCGATCCTTAACCGTACGGCATCTGGCGCACCGATTCGAGCGCTTCACCCGTACAGGAGGGCTCGGGTGGGAGGTGTCCCCACCGCGGCGGTCGAAGGTCCCAGGCGCCCGCGCTCAGCGCGGCGAGCGCTCGGTTTTCGTCGCTTCGGCTTCGATGGCCTGCTCGAGGGTGGCGCCTTCGACGGCGGCGGGGACCGGCGCCGCGCGCACGGCCGGCTCATCTTGCACCGCCCCCTCGGTGACATTTGTCATGTTGGGGGGCGGCGGCAGTGTCGCCGCCTCCTGGCTTCGCCCCGCCTTCGCGCAGCCGACCGCGAGGCCCAGCGCGAGCGCCATTCCGATGCGGGTGGCCGTCATCTCCAGCAACTTAGGCACCCGGCGGCGCCTGTCAGCTCGACCCGAACGCCGCCCGGGGGCGGCCTGCTCCCGCTGGCTGGGAGCGAGCGGCCGCCCCGCTCACGGCAAGCCGAAGCGCGCCTTGTTTTCGGCCAAATACTGCACGTAAAAGCCGCTCTCTTGCTGCCCTGGGATCTCGCCGGCTTCCACGGCTGCCTCCAGCGCGCGTTTGATATTGCCGACCAGCTTGGAGGGGGGCAGCCCGAAGGCTTGCATGATCTCGTTGCCGACGCCGCTGGGCAGCGGCTGCGGCTTGGCGTCCTCGGCGGCCAGCGCGCCGATACGCTCGGCGAGCTGGTTGATCATCGCGATCCCGCGGCGCTTCTTCTCCGGGCGTTTGGTGGTGATGTCCGCGCGGGACAAGCACAGAAGATCTTCCAGGTACGGCCCCATCTCGCGCGCGAAGCGCCGGACGGCGCTGTCGGTCCACTTGCCGTCGTATTGGCTCGCCCGCAGGTGGTGCAGCACCAAAAACCGAATCTCCGCCCGCAGGGACTCCTCGGCCGAAAACAGCCGCTCCCGGCGCTCCAGCTTATCGAACATGCGTGCTCCGACCTCGGCGTGACCGAAGAAGTGCACCTCACCGTCCGGGGAGATCGTGCGCGTGCGCACCTTGCCGATGTCGTGGAAGAGGGCCGCCCAGCGGACCTCGACGCGCGGCACGCTCTGGGTCACCACCTGTTTGGTGTGCTTCCAGACGTCCTTGTGGCGCCATTCCCCATCCCCGAAGCCGACCATGGCTTTGACCTCGGGCAACAAAAGCTCGAGCAGCCCGCTGCAGAGCAGGGCGTCCAGGCCGGCATCCGGGTGGGGACCCAGCATGATCCGGTCGAGGGCGGGTCGCAGCGCCGACGGACCGAACGCCGAGAGGTCCGCGCTGGTGACGAGCGTCACGGGTCGGTCCGGCTCGCCGCGCTCGGCACAAACGATCGCGCGCTCGAGCGCGTCCATCGCTCGATCGGACTCTTTCGGGGCAGCTGCTGCACGTCGCGACATTGATGACTCTACAGAGTACGGCTCCGGCCGTGCCCGCGGGAGGGGGGACGGCGGCGCGCGGCTCCTCTAGCACAGGAGACCACCCCGGCGCGTCGCGAAAAACCGCACCAAGCTGCTCGCTCGCGGCCGCTCTGGCGGCGCCATTCGACGCACTCCCCGGTCGGCGCGCGCAACCCGGCCGCG
>Ga0079224_100007102_pt1 | contig 14972 bp, 12 predicted proteins | sample Stecom2015_FD_80414 | JGI IMG/M metagenome (GOLD analysis project Ga0079224, IMG submission 80414) | Agricultural soil microbial communities from Utah to study Nitrogen management - Steer compost 2015 | ecosystem: Environmental > Terrestrial > Soil > Agricultural land | place: USA: Utah...
GCGCGATTGGCTTTTGAATGCGGCCTCGGCTCTTAATGCGCTGCTCTGGTCGGGAAAACGCCAGCCCGCCAGAAGTTTAACGGGCCTGCGGGCAGCCGTATAAGCGGCGCCATTTCCCGCATTGTGCTGTCTGATACGGCGGTCAATATCCGTCGTGATACCTGTATAAAGCGAATGATCGCTGCATTCCGCTACATACAGGAACCAGGGAATGGGCGCGAGCAATACATAAGCCCAACGGTCTCTGATCGTCGTAAAATCGGCTACATGATAACCCCGTTGGAATGCCTGCTGCATCGCTTCGCGCACGGCGAGCCGCCATTCCAGGGCCAGTTGCGGACTCTGGCGCTTGAGCACTGCCAGATCAGCCGGTATCTCAACAAATACAGCCGGCGGCTGCCCGGACAAAACATCATGACGACGCAGCAGATCACCTTCATCGGACAGGATCATAAAACAGGGCAGGGGATCATCAGAAACAATCTCACCCGAATTGGGGGTATGTGTTTTCTGCCTGAGGTTCCAGATCACTTCCAATCGGTCGGACGGTAAACCCGCATTGATGCTGTCCAGCATTTCGCCGTAATAATCTTTGTGGTAAATATTCGAGATCGCACCGAGTTTGCGAATGTTGAAACTTGCGTTGCCGCGCTGGAGTGGGTCGAACGTCCAGCGAATCTGCGAATAACCGTTTTCCAGTGCCCACTGCCGTTGAAGCTGCTTAAGCTGGTAGCCAATGCCCTGCTTCTGATAGGCAGGATGAACTCCGGCCATATGTGACCACAAGAACAGATCGCGTCCACGACGCGCCGGAAACCCGACACACATACCAACAATCTGTTCTTGCGCTTCTGCGGCAATCACGACCCCGCCATTTTCAGCGAGAGCGTGCAGTATATTCGCGGGGACAGCATCCCGGGCGTGTAAGCCCCAGACCGCAATTTCAAGATCGACGATTCGTTCCAGCGTTGGCATGTCGCCAACAATGCGATACTCAACAGCCAAGAACCCGCCCCCTCAGCCGCCAAGAGCCTCGGCCATTAGCAGGCCGATCAATGCCAGCAGGATGCCGATATGAAGCATGATAACACCGGCCAGTTCCAGGGCCTGGCTCGGCGCAAACACATCGACTACCTGCAATCCAAAACTGACTAATACGCAGATGATGCCTGTAATGACCGGCAGGCCGCGCCGTTTTGACAGGGTTGCTGAAACAACTTCCAGGAGTCTCGATAGGGTGCGTGAGCGATCCAGCCACTTTAACATGCCGCACCTCAGATTTGATATTCTTTATAACGATTGTAAAGGTCTAGCGACAGAAGCGCGGTAATAATCACCCCATCACTGGTATGTTCAGTACTTTCGACGGTAGCTACTTTGTGCAGATGCGAAATGAGATCGCCGCGTTCGTAAGGCAGGCGCAGCCTTACTGTATAGGCGCTTTGTACCACCGCCTCCTCAATCAGCGTCAGCAGGGATTCAAGCCCTTCCTGCCGTAAGGCAGAAACGGGAACTGCGCCTATATAGGTTCGATCATCAGGAGCATATTGCGGAAGCGCGCCGTCCAGAAGGTCCATTTTGTTCCACACCAGAACACGGGGAACAGGGGGCAGTTCTATTTCTGCCAGGGTGTCTTCAACAGCTTCGATCTGCTGCAAAACATTTGGGTGCGAGGCATCAACCACATGGACGATAACGTTTGCAGCCGCCACTTCTTCGAGCGTCGCCCGAAACGCAGCGATGAGCGTTGTGGGCAGCTTCTGGATAAAGCCCACCGTGTCGGTTAGCAATACCTGTCGCCCGGAAGGCAGATCAAGGCGCCGTGTGGTTGGGTCAAGGGTGGCGAACAGTTGGTCAGCCACATAGACATCGGAACCTGTCAGAGCGCGGAAAAGGGTTGATTTGCCGGCGTTGGTGTAGCCGACCAGCGAAATCACAGGGATATTGGCCCGAACACGGCTGGCGCGGTGCCGGCTGCGATGCGCGCGTACCTGCTCCAGTTCATCCTTGAGTTTGGCGATCTTGCGGCTGATTTCACGGCGGTCTACTTCAAGCTGAGTCTCGCCCGGCCCACGCAAGCCAACGCCGGCGCTGCCCCCGCGTGCCGAACCACCGCCAGCCTGCCGCGCAAGGTGAGTCCACTGGCGAGTCAGGCGGGGCAGGCGATATTCGTATTGCGCAAGTTCGACCTGAAGCGCACCTTCACGGGTGCGGGCGTGCTGGGCAAAGATGTCAAGAATGAGGGCGGATCGATCAAGAATTTTGATTGATTCACCGAATCGTTTTTCAAGTTCGCGCTGGTGGCGTGGCGAAAGTTCGTCGTCGAAAATTACGGCCTGCGCCTCTAAAGCCACGACCTGCTGGTAGATTTCTTCGACTTTGCCGGGACCAATGTAGGTTGCCGGATCAATCCGTTCAAGCTGCTGGCTGGCCTGACCGACCACATCCATTCCGGCTGTATCTGCCAGCAGCGCCAGTTCCCTCAATGAATCCTCGGTACTCAGCAGGGGGCGGCTCCCCTTGACTGATACGCCCACCAGAAATGCGCGTTCACGTTCAAAGTTGGTGACTTGATGAACTGCCATAGATTCCACTCATAGTGTCTGATACCAGCTTTGGAGGCGCTGCAAAGCGGTTTGGAGACGATCATCCGGGGTACACAGACTGATGCGCACGTAATCTGTTCCGCCGGGGCCAAATGCGGCACCGGGCGTCAGCGACACGTGGGCCTGTTCGAGTGCACTTTCCGAATACTGCTGGCCTGTACCGTGTTTTACACGTGCCCACACATAAATTGCCCCCTGCGGCCTGATGGGTTCCAGACCCGCTGCCGGCAGTGCCCCAAGCACAAGATCGCGTCGCTTTTGATAAATTTGGTTACGTTGCGCTAACCACTCCGGTGACGTTGTTTCCAGCGCCGCCACCCCCGCATCATAGATTGGCATGAAGTGGCCGGTATCCACATTGCTCTTCATTTGCAGCAGTATCTTGATAATATCCGCGTTGCCGACAGCAGCACCCAAACGCCAGCCGCCCATGTTGTAGGTCTTGGAAAACGAGAGTAGTTCGATGCCGACATCGATTGCGCCCGCTGCCTGCAAGGCACTGCCGGCTTGATGACCGTCGAAAGTGATGTCAAAGTAAGGATTATCAGACACCAGCAGGATGCTGTGAGTACGGCAGAAATCAACCACCTGCTGGTAAAAACCTTCACTTGCCACTGCGCCGGTTGGATTGTTGGGGTAGTTGATCCACAGCATTCGGGCGCGTGCCCGGGTGTCGGACGACAAGGCAGTAAGATCAGATAAAAAGCCGTTATCCTGCCTCAATGGGAGCCAGCAGATTTCTGCCCCCGCCAGCCGTGCGCCTCTTGAATAAGCCGGGTAACCCACATCGGGAACAAGCGCAATATCACCCGGATCGAGAAACGCTAAACACAGATTGACCAGTCCCTCTTTTGAACCAATAAGCGGCAGTACCTGAGAGGATGGATCAACTTTTACATCAAAACGATCTTCGTAGAAGCGAGCAACAGCTTGCCGAAACTCGGGAGTCCCGTTATAGCTTGAATATCCGTGTTTTTGCGGTTCTCGTGCGGATTTCGCCAGGGTGTCGATCACATTTGGCGGCGGCGAACCATCGGGACTGCCGATGTCCAGCCGGATAACATCATGCCCCTGAGCGGCAAGTGCCTGGATACGCTGCGCAAGGGCAGAAAAGACGTAGGGTGGGAGATGTTGTAATCTCTTTGAAGGTGAAATCATTCGACATCACTATTTCCAGTTACCGCGTCTATTGTATCATCAGCGATTGGGTTGCGCATCGGGATCATGATGTGAAAGGTGCTGCCGGGACACAGCTCTTCATCGTAGCCAGGGCTTTCAGCCCAGATGTTGCCGCCGTGCGCCTCAATAATACCTTTGGAAATAAATAAACCCAGGCCCGGCCCGCCACCCCGGAAACGGACTTTGCTGCTGGAATGGAGTGACGTATCGCCGATAGTAGAAAACATGCTGAATATCCGGGTCAGATTTTCCGGTTCAATGCCGATACCATTATCAATTACCATAATGTCGGTAAACCCTGTAAGCTGGCGCGCCGTAACCGTTACCTGGCCTCCATCCGGTGTGTATTTGACCGCATTGGATACAATCTTATGAAACACCTGGAGCAGTCTTTCCGGGTCGCCAATAGTTGGCTGCTGCGGGATAGCGTCGTGGTCGATAACCAGCGACACGGCTCGTTCAGCCATGTGATCCGCGATATCCCGTTCCAAAGCCTTCATCAGATGTGTTATCCACACGGGCTGTAAGTGCAGTTCGACCATGCCCAGCGAAATCAGCGATACGTCGAGCATGTCGCGTATGATTTCTTTCAACCGCCTGACGCCACTGTGAACACCATCAATCAGCGGCCCGGCTACAGCATCCTCACTCAGGCCGGGAACGCTGGTTTGCAGCATGTGCGTGTAACCCTCAACCAGCGTGATCGGGGTGCGCAACTCATGAGCCGCCACCTCAATAAAGTCCGACTTACTTTTGTCAAGGCGGTCAAGTTCGAGTCGCGCCTGCTGCAACTGGCGGCGCATATCATCAAGCAAAGCATCAGCTTCCAGGTTTGACAGATAAACGACCGCCGGGTCATATACCTTTTCCATCGCGGTGAGCAGTTGAACCGCATCGTGATCGGCAGCTAGACGACAGATCTGGTCCGCATTGACCTGTTTGAATTTGATGACAACGGGAAGAAGGCGTGTCAGTTCACCTTCAATGGGGGTACTTCGAGCATCGATCCAATCTTCCAGAACGCGGTAGAGAGGAGTCGGGTCATGTTCCTGAACTGCCCTGAGAACATTCTCGTAGAATTGGGATACCGACTGGCGGGCTTGAGCCTGTTGGGTTTCATCCTGCGAAAGCTCGCTGAGTGCTGCCTGAATGAGAGATTCCATATTGTCTTCAAGCCACCGGGCAAAATCAGCCATCGGAGCACTCTTCCCGTTGTAATGTCTGTCCCGTTTTTTTAATGATAATGGGTCTCCGCCACCGCAGCCTTGAGATATGGATCACCCGATTCCAGCATCGATGCCTGAAGATCGGCCAGAGCGCGTTCGGCGTATTGCTGATAGCGTTCTCGCTTGTTTTTGATACGCTGGTCAAGTTCTGGCAGGATGCCGAAATTCGCTTTCATTGGCTGGAAATCGGCAGGGTCCGCATGGGTGACATAGTGACACAGTGCGCCCAGCATCGTTGTCCGGGGCAAGATCCACGCCGGATGACCTGTCAGGCTGCGGGCCAGGTTGATGGCGGCCACGAGACCTGTACCAATATTACCGACATATCCTTCGACTCCGGTAATCTGCCCGGCGAAATAGAGATCGGGCCGGTTCCGAAATTGCATTGTCGGATGGAGCAGGGTGGGGGAGTTTATGAACGTGTTTCGATGCATCTGCCCCATGCGCACAAATTCGGCATTTTGCAGGCCCGGAATCATGCGCAGAATCTCCGCCTGCTGCCCCCAGCGAATATTTGTCTGAAAACCAACAATGTTGTAGAGCGTCCCAATCAGGTTATCCTGCCGCAGTTGAACGACGGCATAGGGTCGCTGGCCGGTACGCGGGTCCCGCAGGCCGACAGGGCGCATGGGGCCATGGGCGAGGGTGTCGATTCCCCGTTCTGCCAGTTGTTCAATCGGCACACATCGCTCAAAAAACTGCGGGTCCTCTTGTTCAAAGTCGCGTAATTCAACCCGCTCAGCAGTGAGCAGTGCATCCACAAAACGACGGTATTCGTCTTCTGTCATCGGGCAGTTGATGTAATCGCCATCATCCTGGTCCCCACGTCCGTAGCGGCTGGCGCGAAAGGCGATCGACATATCAATGCTGTCGGCGGTAACAATGGGAGCGAGCGCATCATAAAAATACAGGTATTCCTGGCCCGTGATACGCGCTATATCAGCGGCGAGGGAAGTTGAAGTCAGCGGGCCGGTGGCAATAATCGTTGGTCCAGACGGAACTGATGTCACCTCTTCGCGGATAACGCGAATACGGGGTTGGGTCTGGATAGCCTGAGTCGCTGTTTCTGCGAACAGTTCACGATCAACGGCCAGTGCGCCGCCTGCGGGGACGGCTGCCTTCTCTGCGCATTCAAGCAGCAGCGATCCCAGCATTTTCACTTCAGCCTGTAGTAAACCAGATGCGCGATCTACCAGCTTTGACCCCAGCGAATTGCTGCAAACCAGTTCTGCCAGACGATCAGTCACATGAGCGCCGGTTTTGCGATGCGGGCGCATTTCATAAAGATCGACCTCAAATCCACGCTTGGCAAGCTGCCAGGCCGCCTCTGTACCAGCCAGCCCACCGCCAACAACTGTTACTCTTGTCACGATATCCATATCCGTTTTCATTTTGAACACGCGCGTTCCCAAGTTTACATCAGAACCTAACTCAGTTCCTGGGCGAACTCATGATACTTTCGGATTTTGTCGAGGCCCTCGGCATTCGCCGGTGCTGTCTCAAGCGCCTTTTGATAGGCAGCTACTGCTTCCGCATAATGACCCAACGCAAACTGCGCATTCCCAAGCACATCGTATATCCGGTAATCCTGTATCTGCTCACCTTCGGCTTCGGCAGCGGCCACCAGGCGCTCGATTGCAGCTACTGCGTTGGCGTAGTCACTCTGATGATAATAACTTCGGGCAATACGGTAATGCAGGGACATTTCCCAGGGGTGATAGGGGTTGTATTGCAAGGCAGCTTCGTAGGCTTCAATCGCCAGATCATGCTGCATGAGCTTGGAATAAGCATCGCCCAGAATCTCATGAACACGCGACCAGGTCACATCGACACCCAGCGGCGTTCGGCTAATCTGCAAAAACTGCTGTAAGTAGTGAATAGCGTCTCGCTCCCGGCCCTCAAAGTCAGCCAGCATCTCGCCGGCCGTCAATAATGCTTCTGCCAGACCTGCCCGGTTTTCCACACCACTGTTCAAGGCTATGCTGACCGCTTTTTCAGCCGCCGCAAGTGCCTGTTTATATTCCTGCCGTTCCCGAAGCACCCGACTTCTGAGAATGTGAATCTGAACCAGCCGGACCGGATTTTCCGAGGCGGGGTAGGTGTGGATGGCCTTGTCCAGGAATCCAAGTGCCTGATTCAAATCCCGCTTTTCGTAAAAGGCGATAAAACCTAACCGTTCGTAACAATATGCCGTCAGGGCAGGTACATGACTGGGCGTCATCAAAGCCTGTTGAAAGTAAGGTTCAGCCTGCGTGTGAAGGTTATCGGTCAGGGCGATTCGCCCCAGTTGATAATAAACCCAGCCCTGGTTCATGTAATCGGGAAAATCATTCAGAATCCGGTGGTACAGATTCTGTGCCTGAAGCGTGTCGTTTCGATCTGCAAAACCGACGGTTGCCAGTTCAAACCGAGCCAGATAAGAGTCACCAAGTAATTCGATAATCTCAGGCTGGTTGAAATATTCTGGCTGTAGCGCCTGTACCTCCATCAAATCATTGATTGCGTCATCAGGGCGCGCGCTCAGCAGCCGGACCCGCGCGCGGTAAATCAATGCTCCGGCACGCTCCTGGTTGCTCAGTTCTGTCCGCAGAAGTTTTGCGATCGCGATTTCTGCTTTTTTGATTTCATGGCGCGCCAGCAAATCATCCAGGCTATCTATGTGCATGAGATGCCTACACACTATCCTATTTGTTGGTTCCATTATAGCGGGTTCACATCGCTGCGCTATCCAGGGTATAGCGAACAGCAAAAAGCGCAACGCGGGTAGACGTTGCGCTTCCTGATTAGCCGGCTTGCTGGCGATTGGCTTTAGATTGCGCCCATCACAATTGAAGCATTCTGGCCGCCAAGCCCGAAGCTGTTTGACATCAGATACTTAAGATGTGGTGCGTCACGGGCTGTATTAGGGACGTAGTCCAGATCGCATTCAGGGTCAGGCGTTTCGTAGTTGATGGTTGGATGAATGACCTTCTCGAAAAGACTGAGCGCGCAGGCAATAGCTTCAATCGCCCCGGATCCTCCGAGGGCGTGCCCAAGCATACTCTTGGTGGAACTGACAGCCAGGTTGTAGGCGTGCTCGCCAAAAATGTGCTTGATTGCCAGGGTTTCCATCCTGTCGTTGGCCTGTGTTGATGTGCCATGCGCGTTGATGTACTGAATATCTTCAGGATTCAAACGCGCGTCCTCAAGCCCCCACCGTATACAGCGTATTGCCCCAGCGCCATCCGGGTCCAACGCGGCGACATGATAGGCATCGGACGACGAGGCATGGCCCAGAATTTCCGCATAGATACGAGCACCGCGCTTAAGTGCGTGAGCCAGACTCTCGATGACGATGATGCCGCAGCCTTCGCTCAATACAAACCCGGATCGATTGGCATCGAACGGCTTGCTCGCGCGTTCCGGGTTATCTTCGTAACCGACTGCCAGAGCCTGCATCGCCTCAAAACCCGCCAGCGTATAGTCCTGCATCATAGCCTCGACCCCGCCAGTGATGACCATATCCACGCGCCCGTATTTAATGAGTTCACTGGCTTCACCGATGGATTGTGTGCCGGCAGCACACGCTGTCGAAGGCGCGTTCAGCGGGCCGAACGTGCGCATAAAGCGGCTGACATAGTGTGCGGGCATATTGGGCAGGGCATTAATCAGCGCCAGCGGATTCGGCTTGCGATAGCCGCTGGACTTATACTTGAAGGTGCTGTTCTCCGCCATCTCATGAGCGCCGAGCGATGTGCCGATTACGACGCCCACACGCTCCCCTTCAGCCTCAATTTCGTCAGTTGTCAGCCCTGCATCTTCGATTGCCATTCGAGCGGCTGCAACCGCAAACTGGGATGCGCGGCCCATTCGGCGTGCTTCCTTACGATCAATGTACATCTCCGGGTCGAATTCACGCACTTCACCGCCAATTTTGACCGGAACATGTTCTACATTAATCGTTTCCAGGAGCCGAATACCTGATTTGCCTGCCTTCAGGCCCTCCCATAACGACTTTACCGGACCCAGGGCTGTCAAAGCACCCAGACCGGTAATGACAACTCTGGGTCGGCCATTGCGTAGTAACTCCATAGATAATTTCTCCTGCCTGTTACCTGACCTGTTGTATCTCTTGCAGCCCGATCCTAATCGCGTTGATGACATCCCCCTCAACAGCCCTGGCTGCCTGACGAATAGCGTTCTTGACTGCAACTGCATTGGAACGCCCATGTCCGATAATAACAACACCATTCACACCTAAAAGGGGCGCACCGCCAACTTCAAAAGTATCGGTTCGCTTGCGTACGCGCTGAAATGTGGGTTTCAGCAGGAGTCCACCGATCATCGACACCGGATCAGCCTTGATCTCTTCTCGAATTGTATTCGCCAGGAGACTGACCGAGGCTTCAAAGGTTTTGACGAAGATATTGCCCAGGAAACCATCTGCCACAATAATGTCCGCCGCGCCACGTACAACATCTTTTGGTTCGACATTGCCGACATAGTTCAGCGATAGCTGCCGAAACAGGGCATCGGTGTTTCGAATAAGCTGATTTCCTTTTCCCTCTTCTTCACCGTTTGAAAGCAGTCCTATACGGGGATTATGCAGCCCAAGCGCATTTCGGGCATAGACAGTCCCCATGAGACCGAACTGTACCAGCCATTCAGGTTTTGAGTCAGCATTCGCGCCTAAATCCAGCATAACGACGTGCTGCCCGGCAACGGGGTAGATTCCGCTCAATGCAGGGCGCTTGACCCCCGGAATGCGCTTGAGTGTGAACAGGGTTGCGATGGCATGTGCTGCGCCTGTATTGCCCATTGTTACGAAAGCGTCAGCTTTGCCATCCCGCACAAGATTCATACCCACATGCATTGATGAGCCAACTTTGCTCTTTCCCACAGTACCGGGCTTGTCTGTTGGTAGAATGACCTGTTCAGCATGAACAACCTCCAGCGGCAAGGTGGCTCTGTCATACTTCTGGAGTTCGGCTTTAATCTGTAGTTCGTTGCCAACCAGATAAATATGGTAGCCGTACTCCCCGGCAGCCAGAACAGCCCCACCAACATCAGGAACGGGACAGGTATCACTACCCATCGCATCGAGAGCAATTCGCATTTTCGCTTCCTTTAATGCCCAGGCAAGAAATCATTGACAGGCCATGGCCTGTCAGTATAATACTGTATCAGATGCCCCGGTGGCGGAATAGGCAGACGCGCACGGTTGAGGGCTGTGTCCTTTCGGGGGTGGAGGTTCAAATCCTCTCCGGGGCAAGGTCACCTAAACTCACTCAGATTGAGTGAGTTTATTTATTTACCTTGCTTGCGCAAGGGTCTGGTTAGATGTAAACTGCGCTTTAAGTGCGGTGACGCCAGCAGGAGACATTCACAATGAGCGACGCGACTGAACAGGTATTGGCGCGGGCGTATGAACTGATCGAGGCAGACCGGTTGAGTGAAGCGGAAGCACTGCTGAAACCGGTACTCGAAACGGACGCAGAAAACGCGGATGCCTGGTGGCTCTACGCTCATGCTGTATCAGACCCGGAAACTGCCCGAATGGCGTTAAATCAGGTGCTCAGGCTGGACAGCAACTATGAGGGCGCTGGTGCGCTGCTGGAGAGACTTGACGAAGCCTATCCGGCGGCAGCCAAAGAAACAATATCCATTGCGCCTCCGCCAACATTGCCAAGCCTGCCAGAAGATGAAGATATCGAGAGTCCCGACTTCCTTGAGGAGGTGGAAGAGGGGGAACGCGTTTCTCGCGGATTTGGCGACGAACCTGTTTTTGGTGATATTGACGATTCAGATGAAGAAGAGCGAGTAGCCGAAGCCACAGGCGGCAGGAATATACTGCCGATCATCTTACTTCTGCTGCTGATTTTATCCGTTATTGCACTGATTGTTGTCATTAATCCATTTGGAGGCACTCCCGCCACAACGACGCCTACTCTGGAGGTTGCCGCTATCGCTTCGCCGTCAGATGTGGCGACATCAGTTCCAGCATCCAGCCCGGACCCTGTTGAAGCAACGGCAGAAGCGGTGGCTTTTCAAATAGAAGTCATCGTGGAAAGTCTGGCAGCGGACTACGAGCTTCCCGCAGAATCGGCTGAAATGTCCGACACGAGCCTCGGCAGCACCCTGCTGGTCAGCGTATGCAGCAGAAGCGGGCAAGAATTAAGGGACACCCTGGATGGCGCGATGACGACTGTCGCTCAGGCAAGCACCGTCGTCGAGACAGGCGTCGATGCAATCGGCGTCCGGCTGATTGATTGTGAGGAAAACAATCGTGTTCTGCGTGTTATTGCTGTAACAGTCGATGACGCCAGCGCGTTTGTTTCAGGAAGTCTGGATGAGGACGCTTTTCAGGCTCGATGGGTTGCTGCTGCCTAAGGGGTGGTGGGCATCTATCTATCCAAGCTGTTCATCGATGGGCAGGCGGATTGTGAATGTTGTGCCAACATTCACCTGACTTTCCACTTCTATACTGCCGTGATGGTTCTGTATGATGCCATAACTGACAAACAGGCCTAACCCTGTTCCATTTTCCTTGGTTGAATAGAACGGGTCAAAGATTTTGTTGATCTGTTCAGGGGCGATACCGTGCCCGGTATCCAGAAACTTCACCACAATGGTGTTATCCGACACGCCTGCATCGATTGTTAAGGTTCCCCCTTCCTGCATCGCCGCCTGAGCGTTCAGCACCATGTTCATAAACACCTGCTCTAGCTGATCCTTGCTGCCATAGAAACGGGGTAGTGGGGCGATATTAGCAACCAGGTGGATGTTCTTTTGTTCAAACATCTTGCGGTTGAGATGAATAACGCCCTCCAGCGTCCGCTTGAGGTCAAAGAAATCTGCGCCAGCCTCAGATGATCGATTACCGGTAAATTCAAGCAACTGGCTTACGATGCGAGTAATACGCTCAATACTTTCCTGGATGCTTTCGATAGCCAGAACATCCACCGTTTCATTGTGCTGAATGTCTTCCAGCATATGTTCGAGGTGTATGCGGATGGGCTGCAAGGGGTTATTGATTTCGTGAGCAATGCTGGCCGCCAGATGACCGATGGAAGCCAGCTTCTCCGACCGTATCAATAGCTGTTGGGCTGATCGCAGCTCAGACGTTCGCGCTGCAACCATGTCTTCGAGATGCTCGGCATGATTGGCAAGAATTTCATAAAGTTCGGCGTTGCGCAGTGCCAGCGCCGCCTGTCGCCCAATACCCTTGAATAGACGAAAGTGATTTTCGTCGTAAGCATACGAATCTTCGGAGGCGATGACCAGCACGCCGAGCAGATTCGCGCTGTGCTTCAGCAGAACAGCCATACCGCTCGGCAGCACGTCAATCAGGGGTGGATCGCCGGGCCACATTATGGGATGCTGCAAGTTCTGAGAGCGGCTCAAAGCAGTTTTGATGATATCGTCGCCGTAGTGCTGGCTGGTGCGAATAGACTGGAAACGATGCGAAATAATCGCCCCTTCCTCGTTGAAGCGGCAAACGGCAGCTACATTACCGGGCAAGAGGTCAAGGGTCAGGAAGAGTATGAGTTCGAGTAGATCGTTGACTTCCAGCGAATGATTCATTTCCTCCCCGACACGCAGCAGGGCTTGAAGTTCCTGGGTGCGCCGCTGTAAACTCTCTTCAAGCTGTCGCGCCTTCATCTTGCTCTCGGCGCGTGCCAGTAATTCGCGCGGGTCGAACGGTTTGTAGATGTAGTCATCCGCGCCGAGATTCAGCCCATGCGCAACATCGGCTGGTTTGCGGGCCTTTGCGGTAATCAGGATTGTTGGAATGCCTGCAGTGGCGCTGTTTTCCCGCAGCGCCCCTAACACATCAAAGCCATTCATGCCGGGCATCTGAATATCCAGTAGAATCAGGTCCGGGCGAAGCTGCCGGGCTGCGTCCAGGGCAGACAGGCCATCATGAGCAGATGTAACCTGATACCCCTCACGCTCGAAGATGCGTTCGAGCATCAAGGTTGTGTGAACTTCGTCATCCGCGACAAGGACGAGAGGGGGATTATGTTTGTCAGTCATGAGTTCACCTGTCAAGATACGAGCTTTAGGTGAGCCATTAGGGCAACTGGCTGATCGGATGCAGCGTGTCTTGGGGTTTGTTTTTGATAATGCTACAATTTCACCATTAGATTGTATTTCCTGCAAGTGAATTGTGATAGGGCAACCAGTGAGAAATCCGCGTAGTTTAGGTCATGCTCTGATAATCGGCGCACTTATTGGCCTGGGGGCCGCCCTTATCTTTACCGCCGGTTTTTTCTTTCGTGACCTCGTTGGTATGGCGTTCCCCACCGCTTTTGCAGCGAGCGCAAACGCAGATAGCGACTACCCGCTGCTGAAGGAAGTCCAGATACTGCTCAATCATCATTATCTGCGCGAACAACCAGAGTACACTCAGCGCCAGTATGCCGCGATACGTGGCGTTCTGACGACGCTTGAAGATCGTTACACATTCTTTATTGATCCTCCGGTAGCGCAAAGTGAATCCGATGCGCTGGCCGGCACTTACGGTGGAATTGGTGTGCAGGTAAACCGGAATGAAGCCGGACAATTCGTGTTGTTTCCATTCGAGGATTCGCCGGCTGCGGCTGCTGGAATTGAGGATGGAGACGTTCTGGTTGCTGTAAATAATGAACCAATCGATTTATCGACTCCGCAGGATACCGTGAATCAGATGCTGCGCGGGGAAGTGAAACCGGGTAATGGCGTTGAGCTAACGCTACAGAAATCGACGGGCGATTCCCAGACTGTATTTATCGAGTTTGCCGTCATTAATGTGCCGTCTGTTGTCTGGCGTGTGCTAAGCGAAGACGACACGATTGGTTACGTGCAGATCATCAGATTTACCAGCCGCACGCCAGAGGAATTGGAGACAGCATTGCAGGAGATGGACGCAGCCGGGGTTGGTGGACTGATCCTCGACCTCCGCAATAACAGCGGTGGCTTGCTGCAGGAATCTGTCGAAGTGGCTAGCCAATTCCTCGATGATGGTCAAATCATCGTGTATGAGCGAAGCAATAAGTCAGAGCGAGCGTTTCACGCACAAGCCGGCGGTCTCGCTGTCGATATTCCGCTTGTGGTGCTTGTCAATCAGGGAACGGCCAGCGCCTCTGAGCTTGTCGCCGGTGCGGTTCAGGATCATGAGCGTGCTGTACTAATCGGACAAAAGACATTCGGCAAGGGCACGGTTCAGCAGATTTTCCGGCTTTCAGACAATTCCTCAGTTCACATCACGTCTGCCGAATGGCTCACGCCGGATTACAGGCGTCTCGAAGGCGTTGGATTGGAACCTGACATTACCATGATACCTGATGTGAATGGGCGTGATGTCGAACTTGGTGAAGCAATACGTTATCTTCAGCAACACTATGATCTGAGGTAAATTGTCATGGCGGACCACATTAAGGTTATTGCCCGGAATAAAAAAGCCTATCATGACTACGAAATTCTGGAGACCTTTGAAGCCGGAATAGTTCTGATGGGGTCAGAGATCAAGTCCATTCGCGCCAACAAAATCAGCCTGCGCGACGGCTACGTTCAGGAACGTGACGGTGAGTTATGGCTGATGAACGTTCATATCGCCACCTATGACGAGGCCAGCGTATTCGGTCACAGCGACCCGCTGCGCCCGCGTAAACTTCTTCTCCACAAGCGAGAAATTGCTCAGATCATCTCACGGATTCGGGAACGCGGATACACCGCTGTTCCGACGATGATTTATCTATCCAAAGGGCGAGCGAAGGTCGAGATCGGGCTGGCACGCGGCAAGAAACAATACGATAAGCGCGAGGCGATTGCAAAACGTGACGCTGAACGGCAGATCAGACGCGTGCTGAAGGAAGAATTCTAGCCATCCAAGTGGGCCTGTTTGTCTATGGGCGCGGAGTATCCTTTCATCAGCCGGCAAAGTGTTCGCCGTGCATTGGAGAACATGCTGCGCGGCACGCCCTCGGATTCAGACCTTTCA
>Ga0079224_100007103_pt1 | contig 14972 bp, 14 predicted proteins | sample Stecom2015_FD_80414 | JGI IMG/M metagenome (GOLD analysis project Ga0079224, IMG submission 80414) | Agricultural soil microbial communities from Utah to study Nitrogen management - Steer compost 2015 | ecosystem: Environmental > Terrestrial > Soil > Agricultural land | place: USA: Utah...
CGGTCCACCCCAGCAGGCTGCGACCCGCAAGCACACCGTCCGGGCGGTCCTCTGGACGGACTCTGCCATCGCCGTGGGCGACCGCCTGGGGATGCTCGACCTGGTCGAGACCACGCACGAGGACCGGCTGGTCGGCCACCTCGGCCCCGACCTGCTGGACCGCGGCTTCAACCGCGACCTGGCCCTGTCCAACCTGCTGCGTGACCGCTCGCGCCCGGTGGCAGAGGCGCTGCTGGACCAGCGCAACCTGGCAGGCATCGGCACCATCTATGCGAGTGAGCCGCTGTTCGAGCACCGGGCCAACCCGTGGACTCCGGTGGGGCAGATGGACCCTGAGCTGCTAGGCGCCGTTGTCGACACGGCCCGGCTCTGGCTGGTGCGTTCGTGCAAGCTCAGTCCAGGGGCGTTGCGGGGTGCTGTGGGGCGGGTCCCAGCTGATGGCTGGCTGCCCTGGCGCCCTCGCGTCTTCGGACGGGAGGGGAGGCCGTGCCCCCGCTGCGGGACTCCCATCCGTCAGGGGACGATCGGCGCCCAACCGCGCGAGCGGGAAATCAGCTACTGCCCCCGGTGCCAGGGGTCACCCCACGTCCTCGAGTCCTAGCCCCCCTTTCGCCAGGCACCATGGAGGTGGCAGGCACCGAACGCCACTGCCCGCGGTCAGCTGCGGGCACGGTGATACCACCGCGGTTTGATGCCGCGCCTCAGCGGGGGACCTTGGCGTGGTAGGGCTTCCGTCCACGACTCTCCCCCCGGAAACGATTCCGCGTCGTCCGGTGGACTCCCCGGCGCAGCCGCGACATCTTCCCGACTCGCTCCAGACGGCAAACGGCCCCGGCGTGGTCCCGACCACACCAGAAGAAGGAACTGGGCATCGTGCGCCCGCACCGGCGTCCACCTCGACCAACCGCTGCGCGTTGCGCATCGGTCAGATGGTTGAAGCACTCGACATCGAGGAAGAAGTGATAGCCGGTGTCGACCCGCCATTCGGAGCCGTCAGTCCGTGCCCGCGCCGTTCAGTCCCGCCCGGGCTGCGCAGCGACTCCCCGACCATCGTGAGGTCGCAGTCGAAGTCGTCCTCGGCGTCGTTCAGGTAGCTGCCCCACACCCACTCCAGCACATCCCTTGGGCCAAGCGCCCACCCGCCGTAGGCCCGCTCCATCTCTGCCATGTGCCGCACAAGACCCAGCAGCGAAAACGTCGACGGCTCCACCGCTCGCGCGACCAGCTGGTCGTCGGTGAGACCGTCCGCACTTCGCCGCGAGGGCATCACGGTGGAACGCCAACCAGCCCGTGAGGATGCCTCGCTCATCACTGTCAACGGGTTGAGCTGCCCGGTTGCCGGAACCCATGACCCCAACTTTCCTGCCGCCTGTCTCCGGCTGCTACCCCAACCTGACGCCTCGGGCCCTCGGCCATCAGCTTGCCTCCCGTCGTCAAGGCAGGGAGAGTAGGGAGACATGCGATGGAACGACAGCAGTCAGACCAAGTCCTTCATCGCGGGGGCGCTCGCCGTCAACAGCATCGAACATCTCGCGACGGCGGTAGCGGGGAAGGAGCACCTGACGCCGCTGGCAGGGCGTCGGTCAGGGCCGACGGTGAACGCCATCTGGGGAGCGGCCAACCTCGCCGGTGGGCTGGTCCTGGCTCGCGCGGCCGCGACGCCTGGCCGGCGCTGGGGCGCGGACCTCCACGCCTTCGGCACCGGAGCAGCGGTATTCGCGGGGTGGATGGCCCTCAGCGAACGCCTCCTCGGGACTAACGCGAGCGCCGCCTCCGACCGCAACGAGTGATGCTGCACGTCAATTCGACGCACCAGGGCGGCTGCGCCGTGGCGACCGGTCGACGGCAGGTCAGGCGGCGGAGCTGATCAGGCGGCGCTTCGTGGTGACCACGGTGTCGTGCCGGATCGGCTTGGCCAGCCCGTCCGCGAGCATCGAGGTGAGCTGCTTCTCCGCGGCCTCGGCGAGGCTGAGCCGGTCGGCCACATCGGTCATCATCTGGGACATCGGGATGTCCAACGCCTTGCAGATGGAGGCCAAGAGCTCGCTGGAGGCCTCCTTCTCACCGCGCTCGACCTCGCTCAGATAGCCCAAGGAGCAGGACGCCTCGGCCGAGACCTCGCGCAGGGTCCGGCCCTGGTGCTGACGCTCCTCCCGGAGCACGTCGCCCAACTCCCGTCGGAGAAGAACCATTGCCAAACCTCCCTCGCCTCGTCTGCCGTTACCTCAACCGTACAACGCCGGGCCGACAGGAGCCGCCCCAGTTGTCGCCTCAGCGGGCCAACTCGCTCCCCGAGACGACCTCAAGCACCAGGTCCAGGGCGCTCTCGACCGTCTGCTGACGGATCTCCTCGCGTGAGCCTCGCAGGGTCAACGCCCGGACAGCCCGCCCAGATTCCCGCGCCCTCAGCCCCGGCCCGGCTGTCACGGCGACGAAGACCGTGCCGACCGGCTTGCCCTCACTCGGGTCGGGTCCGGCGACACCAGTCGTCGCCACCCCGAAATCGGCGGCGGTCACGCGTCGTGCCCCGTCCGCCATGGCGAGCGCGGTGTCGGCACTGACCGCCCCCTGGTCCTCGAGCAGCTGCCGCGGCACACCCAGGACGTCCGCCTTTATGTCAAGGGCGTAGGACACCACGCCGCCGCGCACGACCTCGCTCGCACCGGGCACGGACGTCAGTGCCCCGGCGAGCAGTCCGCCCGTCAGCGACTCGGCGGTCGCGATGGTGAGTCCCGATCCGGTCAGAGCCGCCACGCAGCGCCCGGCGCGTGAGTTGAGAGCGGCGTGCTCCCCATCCATGCCGAGCGGTGCCCTCACTCCGTGGTCGTCGTGCGACGCAGCCGCAGCGCCTGGACGACATAGTCGACGCCGGTCACGACGGTGACGACCACGGCGGCGTACATGACCCACAGGCCGAGACCGTGCAGGAAGCCGGTGAGCGGCAGGATCAGCAGCAGCAGACCGATCGCCTGCAGCATCGTCTTGAGCTTGCCACCCTTGCTGGCCGGGATGATGCCTCGGCGGATCACCCAGAAGCGCAGCGCAGTGATGCCAAGCTCGCGGATCAGGATGACCACGGTGATCCACCACGGCAGTTCGCCGAGGATCGACAGCCCCACAAGTGCCGACCCCATCAGTGCCTTGTCGGCGATCGGGTCGGCCACCTTGCCGAAGTTCGTCACCAGCTGGCGGCGGCGTGCCAGGTCGCCGTCGAGCCAGTCGGTGAAGCTGGCGACGGCGAAGACCACCGCGGCCCACCAGCGGTGCGGCGCCGACTCCCCCGACTGGGACAGCAGCAGCCACAGGAACAGGGGGACCATGACGATCCGCAGCATGGTCAGCGCGTTGGGGAGGTTCCACGAGCTCGCTCGGGGCGAGGCCGGGACCGCCGCTGGGTCGGGGCCGGGGGTCGGGACTGAGGCCGGGGTCACGAGGCGACCTCTCGGACCAAGGTGACCTGCGGTGCCGTGGGCGCTGGTTCACCCAGCGGGGTGGCTGCGGCGGCGACCCGGGCGATCAGGTCGACCCCCTCGGTGTCCTCGACTCGCGCCGGCACGATGTCGCCCACCTCGGGCATCTCACCGGCCGGCCAGCCCACCAGGACGGTCGACCCGTCGACGTCCGGGCCCTGCTGCTCGGCCCGGCCGATCACGACACGCTCCCCGGAGCCGTCGTCCTCGATCTCCTCCACCAGCACGCTGACCTGCTCCCCCACGCGGTCCTGGGCGCGCTGGGCAGTGAGCTGCTCGACCAGCTCGGTCACCACCGCGACCCGCTGGTCGATGACGTCGCGAGGCAGCTTGCCGGCATACGACTCGGCCTCGGTGCCGTCCTCGTCGCTGTAGCCGAAGACACCGACGACATCGAGCTCGGCCTCCTCCAGGAAGGTGGTGAGCTCAGTGAGGTCCGCCTCGGTCTCCCCGGGGAAGCCGACGATCACGTTGGAGCGGATCCCCGCGTGGGGAACCCGCTCACGGACCATCCGCAGCAGCGTCAGGAAGGACTCACGGTCACCGAAGCGGCGCATCCGGCGCAGGAGCGGTCCGGAGGCGTGCTGGAAGGAGATGTCGAAGTATGGCGTCACGCCAGCGGTCCGTGCCATCACATCGAGCAGCTCAGGTCGGATCTCGGCGGGTTGCAGGTAGGACACCCGGACGCGCTCGATCCCCTCGATCGCGGCCAGCTCGGGCAGCAGCTGCTCCAGCAGGCGCAGGTCGCCGAGGTCCTTGCCGTAGGAGGTGGTGTTCTCGCTGACCAGGAAGACCTCGCGGACACCGCGCTCGGCCAGCCAGCGGGCCTCGTCGATGATCTCGTGGGGTCGGCGCGAGACGAAGGAGCCGCGGAACATCGGGATCGCGCAGAACGCGCAGCGCCGGTCGCAGCCCGAGGCGATCTTCAGCGGTGCCCAGGGTCGTCCGTCCAGGCGGGCCCGGATCACAGGTGGACCGGAGGCTGTCGCGACGTGGTCCGTGCCCTGGGAGTTGGCGGCGACGAACTGCTCGGGCTGGATCTGCTGGTGTCCCGGGAGGGCGACGCCCGAGGCGCCGTCCTGCCGGGCGGCCGGTGCGAGCGGGAGGAGGGTGCGCCGGTCCCGGGGGGTGTGCGAGGCCGGCTTGTGTCCGTCCAGGATGGACTGGAGGTGGCTCGACATGTCCTGGTAGGAGTCGAAGCCGAGGACTGCGTCTGCCTCCGGCAGCTGCTCGGCGAGCTGGGTGCCGTAGCGCTCGGCCAGGCAGCCGACGGCGACGACCGCCTGAGTCCGCCCGGTCTCCTTGAGGTCCCCCGCCTCCAGGAGCGCGTCGATGGAGTCCTTCTTGGCCTGCTCGACGAAGCCGCAGGTGTTGACCACCGCGACGTCTGCCTCGGCGGCGTCGTCGACGAGGGTCCATCCGCCGGCGGTGAGCCGCCCCGCCAGCTCCTCGGAGTCGACCTCGTTGCGTGAGCACCCGAGGGTCACCACGGCGACGGTCCGTCTGCGGGCCGGCGCGTCGGGGTCGGTCACGCTCATGGGGTCCACCTTAGGCGAGCGGCCGGGGCGCTCCCGCCACGGCAGCGGCAAGAGGTCTCACCAGTGGCCGGTGAGACGCATCAGCACCAGGCTGCTCACCGCGACCAGGACCCACAGGACGCCACCGAGCGCGAGGGGACGCCATCCCGCCTGCTGCACGGCCCGGACGGGTGTGGACAGGCCGATCGCGGTCAGGGCCACCGTGGTGAGGTAGGCGGCGGCCTGACGCACCGGATCGGACCAGCTGTCCGGCACCACGCCGATCGAGTTGGCCGCGGCTGCCAGCAGGAAGAGCACCAGGAAGAGCGGGACCAGCCGGCGCCACGGCATACCGGCCTGTCCGTGTGGCACCTGACGCCCGCGTGCCACCGAGTGCCCCACCGCGATCGGGATGATCATCAGCGTGCGCGTGAGCTTGACGACGACGGCGTGCGAGGTGGCGGCCGCGCCGTAGACCGTCGCGGCGGCGACCACCGACGACGTGTCGTTCACCGCGGTCCCGGCCCACAGCCCGAAACCTTCCTGGGACAGCCCCAGGGCGTGGCCGAGGAGCGGGAAGAGCACCACCGCCAGCGCGTTGTAGACGAAGATCACGGCGACCGACACCGCCACGGCGACCCCGGTGGCACCGGTGACCGCACTGACCGTCGCGATCGCGGAGGCTCCGCAGATGCCGGTGCCGACCGTGACGAGGGTGCGGATGTCCTCGGCCACTCCCAGCCAGCGTCCGATGAGAGGACCGGCCGCCAGGGCCAGGACGAGGGTGCCGAGCATCACCGGCAGCGTCTCCCACCCGATCCGCGCGACCTGTGTGAGCGAGAGACCGAACCCGAGGAGGACCACGGCGGTCTGCAGCACCTTCTTGGCCGCGAAGGCCGTGCCGGGCGTCAGGGCCGGCCACGGCCCGAGCCAGGTTCCCACTGCCAGGCCCAGGAGTATGCCGAGCACCGGCCCACCGATGACGGGCACCTGCCGTCCAAGCAGGTAGGCGACCAGCCCGAGCCCGGTGCTGAGCGCCAGTCCGGGCAGGATCGTGGTGCGGCGCGTCACCGCCGGAACTTGACCAGCGTGAGCCCGAGCAGGCGGGCCACCACCAGCGCGATGTAGTTCACCCCGGCGAGCATCTGGAGCATCAGCACCGCCCGGGCCATGTTGGCCTCAGGGCCAGGGCCGATGTCGGACAGCCCGGTGTTGGTCAACGTGGTGAACGACAGGAACAACAGGTCCATCCACGTCAGCGGGCCAGTGTGCCCGGAGTGCAGGTAGGAGTCGGGCCAGACCAGCTGGACGACACCGTGCGTATAGGCGAAGGCCCACGCCAGCACGGTGAAGCAGGCACCGGTCGCGAACAGCTCGTCGCGGGAGACCCAGGTGTCGGCGAACATGTATCGCAGCAGCGACACCGCGGTGTAGAAGTAGAAGATCGCGTGGAAGATGTAGCTGAGCAGCTCCACCGTGTCGTTCTGGGGCAGCACCGCCTCCAGGATCGTCAGCACGAAGACGGGGGCCCCGAGGACCCACGCCACCCGCCGGGTCGACGGTGTCCGGTTGACCGCCATCACCGCGACCGCCAGCACCACGAGCCCGAACGCGGAGAGCGCGGTGCGGCCCAACCCGCCCGACTCGGTGAAGGGGAAGATCAGGACGCCCAGGAGCTGCACCGTCAGGAGCACGCCCGAAGGGTGGTCCCGGAGGACTGCCCACGTGCGCTGCCACCGGTTGTGGCCGGCTGCGCCGGCGTTCTCGAACACGGTGAAGGAGCCTACTCAGTCCCGGCCGGTGAGCGCCCAGGCATCTTCGGACTCCTCCTGCGGCGCACCGTCCCCGTCGGCACCTCCCAGCGGGTCGTCATAGCCGCGGGAGGCGGCGGTCGGGACGGGTGGTCCGGGCTCATCGACGTCGTGCGGCGCGTCGTACGGCACGTCGCCTGTGGCGTCGTAGGGGACGTCGTCCGTGGCGTCATACGGCTCGTCGGCGGCTTCCGCCTCCGGCGGGTCCTGACCCTGCAGGAGGGCGAGCGTCACCTCGAGGTCGTCCGGCGGGACGAGGACATCACGGGCCTTGCTGCCCTCGGAGGGGCCGACGATGCCACGGGACTCCATCAGGTCCATCAGACGGCCCGCCTTCGCGAAGCCGACCCGCAGCTTGCGCTGCAGCATCGAGGTGGAGCCGAACTGGGTGGTGATGACCTGCTCGGCGGCCTGGAGCAGCAGGTCGAGGTCGTCACCGATGTCCTCGTCGACCTGCTTCTTGGCGGGCGCGACCGTCACGTCCTCGCGGTAGACCGGCTTGAGCTGCCCGCTGACGTGCTTGACCACGCCCTGGATCTCCGACTCGGCGACCCACGCGCCCTGCACGCGCATCGGTTTGGAGGCACCCATCGGGAGGAACAGCGCGTCGCCCTGGCCGATCAGCTTCTCGGCGCCGGGCATGTCGAGGACCACGCGACTGTCGGTGACCGAGGCGGTGGCGAACGCCATACGGGAGGGGACGTTGGCCTTGATCAGGCCGGTAACGACATCCACCGACGGGCGCTGGGTCGCCAGCACCAGGTGGATGCCGGCGGCGCGGGCCAGCTGCGTGATCCGGACGACCGACTCCTCGACATCGCGCGGGGCGACCATCATCAGGTCCGCCAGCTCGTCGACGACGATGAGCAGGTAGGGGTAGGGCTGCAGCACCCTCTCGGAACCGGGCGGCGGGGTCACCTTGCCGGCCCGGATGGCCTTGTTGAAGTCGTCGATGTGCTTGAACCCGAACGCCGACAGGTCGTCGTAGCGCGTGTCCATCTCCTTGACCACCCAGGCCAGCGCCTCGGCCGCCTTCTTGGGGTTGGTGATGATCGGGGTGATCAGGTGCGGGATGCCCTCGTATGCCGTGAGCTCCACCCGCTTGGGGTCCACCAGGACCATCCGGACCTCGTCGGGCGTCGAGCGCATGAGGATGGAGGTGATCATGGAGTTGATGAAGCTGGACTTGCCGGAGCCGGTCGCGCCGGCCACCAGCAAGTGGGGCATCTTCGCGAGGTTGGCGATGACGTAGCCACCCTCGACGTCCTTGCCGACCCCCATCACCATCGGGTGGCTGTTGTTGCGGGCCGCGTTGGAGCGCAGCACGTCACCGAGCGCGACGTTCTCCCGGTCGGTGTTGGGGATCTCGACGCCGACAGCCGACTTGCCGGGGATCGGCGACAGGATCCGCACGTCCGCCGACGCGACGGCGTAGGCGATGTTCCTGGACAGGGCGGTGATCCGCTCGACCTTGACACCGGGGCCGAGCTCGACCTCGTAGCGGGTCACGGTCGGTCCGCGCATGAAGCCGGTGACCTGCGCGTCGACGCCGAAGTCGTCGAGGACGCCGGTCAGGGCGTCCACGACCCTGTCGTTGGCCGAGGAACGGGACTTGTGAGGGGCGCCCTCGACCAGCAGCGCGTTGTCGGGCAGCGTGTAGGTCACGTCGCCGGCCAGCATCAGCTGCTCGACCCGCTGCGGGAGCGGTGTCGTCGGCGGCGCGACGAGCGACTCCTTCTGCGCGGGCTTGGCCGGGTCCGGGCGCTTCTGGCCCGGGCGCAGGATCGGCTGGGTGTCGTCGGTGCTGGGGGCGCCCTTGGCTGCACCCCTGCCGGCCTGCCCGGCGGCTTCTGCGGCCTCGGCCTCCTCGCGCTGCTTGCGGGCGTAGGCCCGGGCCCGGAGGGACTTGGCCGAGCCGGGCTGGACCTCGGCCGCCTGCTCGAAGGCCTCGTCGCCGTCGCGGCCGCCGGGCACGTCGCCACGCCTGCGTCGTCCTGGGCCGGCTCCGGTCGGCTCGCCCTCGGCAGGCGTCGTCTCGAACAGCGCGGCCTCCGCGTCACGGAGCCGCTGCGGGATCCGGTGCAGCGGAGTGGCGGTGATCACCAGGATCCCGAAGAAGGCGAGCAGGCAGAGCAGGGCAATCGTCCCGTAGCTGGTCAGCGCCGCGGTGATCGGGCTGGCCACGATGAAACCCACGACGCCGCCAGCGTTCTGCAGGGCTGCCTGGCCTTCGCTGTAGTCGGGCGCTCCGAGTGCGACGTGGGTCAGGCCGCTCGCGGCGAGGCCCAACGCGATGGTGCCGACGGCCATCCGTCGGTTGGCCGCGGCGGCCTGCGGCGCCCGCAGCAGACGGATGGCGAAGAGGAACAGCACGATCGGGAGGGCTAGCCCGACCCTGCCGAACGTGCCCGCGACGACGGCGTGGATGACGGTGCCCAGTGCCCCCTGCAGGTTCCACCACTCGCGGATGGCGACGACCACCGACAGCGCCAGGAGCAGGAAGCCCAGTCCGTCGCGCCGATGTGCTGCCTGCGGGTCCTCAGCGTTGGAGCCCATCGATCTCACTGCTCCTCCGGTCATCCGTGCCATGCCCATCCATGCTCCGCGTGCCATCCGCCAGGGCAGCGGCGGCCCGGAACGTGCACGCGGCCGTGAGTGCGGTGCGCTGCGCGTTCGACCGGAGCGAGGTTCCCCACCCGTGGGTCGCCGGCCGCTCGCGGAGCGCGCCGAGCCGCGGCTGCCTGCGTGGCTCTGACCCCGGCCGCCGGAGCTGCGGCCAGCCCCGGTGGAGCGGGCGGCTGCGGTGCGGTTCGCAGACGACCGAGCACCACTGCCGGTCGGTCTGCCACCGGAGCGGGCGCGGGTCGTCGCAGTCTTCGCCACGTTCGCACGGTACTTGACTTTCACGCCTGTATCACGCGTCACACGCGAACAGACCCTTATGCGTCGGGAAATGGCGGCTCACCGGGCACCGCTACGCGAAGACCCGCGAGCCGCTCGGGGTCGGCGACCACGTCGATCCCCGTGATCCGGTCACCGTCGATGACAAAGGTCATGGCCAGAGCGAGCCGGCCTTCCACCGCCATCACCAGCCCCAGTGCACCGTCCACGACGGCCTCCTGGGTGACCCGCGCCCGGTCCACCGAGGCGAGGGCCATCCTGGCCACGGTGGTCGCCCCGTGCAGGGTCACGGGCCGACCACTGGGCACCGCGTGGGCGTCAGCGTGCAGCTCCACGTCAGGGTCGAGGATCCGCAACAGCGCCTCGAAGTCCCCCTCCCGGGTAGCCGCGAGGTAGGCGGACACCAGACCACGACGCAGGCTGTCGTCCTCCGGTGGCTCCGTGCCGCGGACTCTTCGACGGGCTCTGCTGGCGAGCTGTCGGGCCGCTGCCGGCGAGCGTCCCACAATCGGGCTGATCTCGTCGAAGGGCAGGTCAAACATGTCGTGCAGCACGAAGGCCAGCCGCTCCGCCGGCGTGAGCGTGTCGAGGACCACCAGCAATGCGAGACCGACGGAGTCGGCGAGCACGGCCTCGGCTTCGGGCTCGACTCCCCTGTCGGTGGCCTCGGTGGCGAACGCGAGCTCCAGGGGCCGTTCGCGTCGCCGCCGGCGGCTTCGGAGCATGTTGAGCGACACCCTGGCCACGACCGTCGTCAACCAGGCGCGCAGATCCTGTATGTCGTCCGGCTCAGTGTCCCTGGCACGCAGCCAGGCCTCCTGCACCGCGTCGTCGGCATCGGTCGGTGAGCCGAGCACGCGGTAGGCAACCGCCCGCAGGTGCGCACGGTGCTCCTCAAACGCCATGGACAGTCCGTCATCCATCGCATCCACCCTGTCAGGTCGCGGCACCGACGGCGAGGACCGCGGCGACGGGGACCAGGTACAGCAGCGGGTACGCCAGGTGCCTGTACTCTCCGGCGCGCGCCACGGTGATCTCGGCACCGAGGAAGTACAGGAGCAGGCAGACGGCTGCGACGACTCCGATAGCAGGCACGGCCAGGCCGACGAGCAGGCCGAGCGCCCCCGCCGCCTTGGCAGCACCCAGCCACGGCCACCAGCGTCGGGGGACGCCGTAGTCCCTGAGCGAGTCCACGACCCAAGAAGCTCCTCGGAGCAGCGAGTAGGCGGAGAAGGCCACCCACAGTGCGGCGAAGACGGTGAGAACGATGTGCACGGTGGACATTGCGGGCTCCTTGTCTGTAGTGGTTTCGGTTGCAGGGTCTTGGACACCGCGGGGCTCCTGAGTGTGACGATGCTCCCTCGGTGTCTATCTGTGGGCTTGATTCTGCAGCTACGCAAGGGATGAGGTTGACCTCTCGCCAAAAGTTGGGAGGCGGAACTGTCAAGGTATTTGGTTGCTAAGAACAAAAATCAAGGTATGCTCTTGGCATGGCTTCGAAAGCTGACGGTGCGCGCGCTGCCCTGCTCGGTGACGTGGTCGGCTCCCGCACCGCAGATGACCGCAAGGCCCTTCACGACGTTCTCACCGCCGCCCTGACCGAGGTGACGGCCGAGGTCGATGCGCTCGACGACCTCCAGGTGACGGCAGGCGACGAGTTTCAGGGCACCTTTGCGACGGTGGGCGAGGCGTTGTATGCCGCGCTGCTCCTCCGCCTGCGCCTGTCCAGCCAGATCGACATCCGGGTGGGCATCGGGTGGGGTGACGTCACCGTGCTCGACGCGGCCCGGAGCACCCAGGACGGCCCAGCCTGGTGGGCCGCGAGGGCGGCAATCGACTGGGTCGAGGCACAGCAGGGGGTCGCCGGGTTCGCGAGTCTCCGCACTGCCTACCGGCGGGCCGAGGAGTCCGAGGGCGGTGGCCGACGGGTGTCAGGACCGGCCCCGGATGCGATCAACGGCGCACTGCTCTGTCAGGACCACCTGATTGGCTTCATGGACGAGCGATCAAGACACATCCTGGAGGGGCTCATGCATGGTCGGACACAGGCCAGCCTGGCGGACGAGCTGGGGCTGACTCGCCAGGCAGTCAACCAACGGCGCAAGCACGATGGTCTGGCCGTGGTGGCGATGGCCGCCGAGAGCCTGCGGATGGTCGGGTGAGCGCCCTCGCGATCCTGCTGATTGCGGTGGGCGTGGCCGATCTGGTCGCCGCCCGCGGGCGGGCCCACGAGCGCACCAGCCGGATGGTCGGAGCCCTGGTCGGGCTTGGTGGTATCGCGCTGATGGCCGCGCTGGCTGGCCTGTCCGGGTGGGGGGACCTGGCGCTGTTGGGGATCGCCGGCCTGACCACCGCGGCCTGGGTCGTCCTCGCCGGGCGCGCGGACGACACAGATCGCGGTCAGGGCGTGGCACTCGGCACGCTCGGAGTCGGAGGTGGCCTCATCCTCCTGTGCAGCGGCTGGTCGTCCCCTGCTGGCGGGGTCCTGGCCGACTGGCTGGAGTGGAGTGGCATCAACCACCTGGAGTCGATGGACCCCACCCGCGTCCTGCTTCTCGCGGGCCTGTTCCTCACCCAGCTGTCGACCGGCAACATCGTGGTGCGCCTCGTCCTGACCCACACCGGAGCGCTGAACCCGCTCGGCGGCCCGCAGGCGTCCGACCGGCTGAGGGGCGGCCGACTCCTCGGCCCGATGGAGCGGGTATTCATCCTCGGGCTGGGCCTGGCTGGCCAGGTGACCGCCGCCAGCATAGTCATCGCCGCAAAGGGGCTCATCCGATGGCCCGAGCTCCAGAAGGCGACCCGGGAGCGGGAGAGGCACGATGCCGACGCAGCCCGCACAGGCGCTCCATCGCGCCCGCTGGTGGCGAGCATCGACCAGGTGACCGAGTACTTCCTGATCGGAAGCTTTGTCAGCTGGCTCGTCGCGCTTGCCGCACTCGTGGCCGCCCAGCTGGTGTGAGCCCAGGGAGGCGGCGTGGGTCCTGGCCGGGCTCAGGCGTCGATCACGATAGGGATGATCATCGGTCGCCGCCGGAGCTTGCCGCCGACAAACGACCCGACGGTGCGGCGGATGACCTGCTGAGTCTGGTGCGTGTCGGTGACCCCGTTCTGACGTGCCTCCTCCAGCGCCGCCTCCAGTCGCGGCCGCACCTTGTCGAAGACGGCAGCGTCCTCGGCAAAGCCACGGGTCTGAATCTCCGGACCGGCGGCGATCTTGCCGGTGGAGGCGTCCCGCACGACGATCACCGTCACGAAGCCCTCGTCGCGCAGGATCCGACGGTCCTTGAGCAGGCCCTCGGTCGTGCCGCCGACCGACGAGCCGTCCACGTAGATGTAGCCGACGTCGACGGCACCGGCGATCCTCGCCGTGCCGTCGACGAGGTCGACCACGACCCCGTCCTCGGCCAGGATGACGTTCTCCGTCGGGACCCCCGTCGCGACGGCGAGCTCACCGTTGGCCACCAGGTGGCGCCACTCCCCGTGCACCGGCATGACGTTCCTGGGACGCACGATGTTGTAGCAGTACAGCAGCTCACCGGCGCTCGCGTGGCCCGAGACGTGCACCAGGGCGTTGCCCTTGTGCACCACGGTGGCGCCCAGTCGGGTCAGGCCGTTGATGACCCGGTAGACGGCGTTCTCGTTGCCGGGGATCAGTGACGAGGCCATCAGCACCGTGTCGCCCTCACCGACCTCGATCTTGTGGTCCCGGTTGGCCATCCGAGACAGCGCGGCCATCGGCTCCCCCTGCGACCCGGTGCAGATCAGGACCTGCTGCTCGTCCGGCAGCTGAGCCAGCCTGCCCAGGTCGACCAGCACCCCGTCCGGCACCTTGAGGTAGCCCAGCTCGGCGGCGATCCCCATGTTGCGCAACATGGAGCGACCGACCATCGCGACCTTGCGCCCCGACTCCTCCGCGGCGTCCAGCACCTGCTGCACCCGGTGCACGTGGGAGGCGAAGCAGGCGACGATGATGCGCCGCCTGGCCCGGTGGAACACCCGCTCGATGGCGGGCGCGATGTTGCGCTCTGGTGTGGTGAATCCCGGCACATCTGAGTTCGTCGAGTCGGTCAGGAACAGGTCCACGCCCTCCTCGCCGAGCCGGGCGAAGGCACGCAGGTCGGTGATGCGGTCGTCCAGGGGCAGCTGGTCCATCTTGAAGTCGCCCGTGTGCAGCAGCGTGCCACCAGCAGTGCGCACAAACACCGCGAGCGCGTCGGGGATGGAGTGGTTCACCGCGATGAACTCACAGTCGAAGGGCCCCAGCACCTCACGATCACCCTCGCGGACACCGAGCGTGAAGGGCGTGATCTTGTGCTCCTTCAGCTTCGCCTCGATCAGCGCCAGGGTGAGCTGCGAACCGACCAGCGGGATGTCCGGCTTGTTGCGCAGCAGGAACGGCACCGCGCCGATGTGGTCCTCGTGGCCGTGGGTGAGCACGATCGCCACGACGTCGTCCCAGCGGCCCTCGAGGTACTCGAAGTCCGGCAGGATCAGGTCCACGCCAGGGTGCTCGTCCTCGGGGAAGAGGACGCCGCAGTCGATGATCAGCAGCTTGCCGGCATGCTCCACGACCGTCATGTTCCGGCCGATCTCCCCGAGTCCGCCGAGGGCGACGACGCGCACGCCGTTCGGTGCGAGGGGGCCGGGGGCGGTGAGTTCGGGGTGCGGATGGCTCATGCCGTTAGGTTACGGCCCACGATGGTGGGCGGCACGCCACGGTCTCGTCGACCCCTCCGCCAATGAGACGATCGCGCCGCCACCCGCTCGGGGGGTCCGGGTGACGGCGCGATCAGGAACACCTTGGCGCAGACTGATTGAAGAACCTATACCGGTGACCTGTGATGTCCATCACAAGCGCCCTCACCTGCGACGTCGCGGTCGTGTGTGGGGACACGGGCGTGGCTTGATCTGCCGTGGGATGAGAGTTCCCCCGCGGCGTCGGTGACGCGAACTACAGTGCATCCATGCGCCAGTATCTTGACCTGCTGCAGCGAGTCCGCTCCGAGGGCGTCCGGAAGGCTGACCGGACCGGCACGGGCACCCTCTCCGTCTTCGGGCACCAGATGCGGTTCGACCTCAGCGAGGGGTTCCCCGCGCTCACCACGAAGAAGCTGCACCTGCGCTCGATCACCGGCGAGCTGCTGTGGTTTCTGCGTGGCGACACCAACGTGGGGTGGCTCCACGAGCGCAACATCACCATCTGGGACGAGTGGGCTGATGAGAACGGTGACCTCGGGCCGGTCTACGGGCACCAGTGGCGCTCCTGGCCC
>Ga0079224_100007104_pt1 | contig 14970 bp, 14 predicted proteins | sample Stecom2015_FD_80414 | JGI IMG/M metagenome (GOLD analysis project Ga0079224, IMG submission 80414) | Agricultural soil microbial communities from Utah to study Nitrogen management - Steer compost 2015 | ecosystem: Environmental > Terrestrial > Soil > Agricultural land | place: USA: Utah...
ACTCGCGGGGGGCCCTGCCCCTGTGACGGATTACTCGGAGTTTCGCCGAGCCGCCACGTCGCCGGAGCGGAAAAACAGGATCTGACCTGCGATTACGTTGAGCAGGCCAGGGGAGGCGGACAGGGCGGTCCAAGAGTGCCCTTCCGGCCCGTGCCGGCCGTGCGCCCCGTGTGCCGTGCGGATTCGCGAAAATAGACCACTGGTCTACACCTGTTGTCCAGACCAACTGGCCTGCTCGTGGGCGCATCACCGATGATGCGGACCAGACGACGAGAAGGAGCCGCTGTGTCTGTACGTGTACCTGACACGGGTACCGAGCCCACGAGCCACAAAGAACTGAACGAGTGGGTCCGCGAGGTCGCCGACCTGACCAAGCCCGACGAGGTGGTCTGGTGCGACGGGTCCGACGCCGAGTGGGAGCGCCTCACCGGTCTACTCGTGGACAACGGCACCTTCGTCCGGCTGAACCCTGAGCTCCGGCCGAACAGCTTCTACTGCCGCTCCGACCCCGGCGACGTCGCCCGGGTCGAGGACCGCACCTTCATCTGCTCCGAGCGCGAAGAGGACGCCGGGCCGACCAACAACTGGATCGCGCCCGCGGAGATGCGCGCGACCTTCGCCGACGTGTTCGACGGCTGCATGCGCGGCCGCACCATGTACGTGGTGCCGTTCTGCATGGGCCCGCTGGGCGGCAACATCTCCCAGCTCGGCGTCGAGATCACCGACTCGCCCTACGTCGTGGTCTCCATGCGGATCATGGCGCGGATGGGCGAGGCCGCCCTGCGGCTCATCGAGGAGCGCGGCGACTTCGTCAAGGCCGTGCACTCCGTCGGCGCCCCGCTGGAGCCGGGCCAGGCCGACGTGCCGTGGCCGTGCAACTCCACCAAGTACATCTCGCACTTCCCGGAGACCCGGGAGATCTGGTCCTACGGCTCCGGCTACGGCGGCAACGCCCTGCTCGGCAAGAAGTGCTACGCGCTGCGCATCGCCTCGGTGATGGCCCGGGACGAGGGCTGGATGGCCGAGCACATGCTCATCCTCAAGGTCACCCCGCCCGAGGGCGAGGCGAAGTACATCGCCGCCGCCTTCCCGAGCGCCTGCGGCAAGACCAACCTGGCCATGCTCCAGCCCACCATCCCCGGCTGGAAGGTGGAGACGGTCGGCGACGACATCGCCTGGATGCGCTTCGACGACGAGGGCCGGCTGCGCGCCATCAACCCCGAGGCGGGCTTCTTCGGCGTCGCCCCGGGCACCGGCGCCTCCACCAACGCCAACGCGGTCGAGACGCTGTGGGGCAACAGCATCTTCACCAACGTCGCGCTGACCGACGACGGTGACGTGTGGTGGGAGGGCCTCACCGACGAGCCGCCCGCGCACCTCACCGACTGGAAGGGCCGGGAGTGGACGCCGGAGGCCGGCGAGCCCGCCGCGCACCCCAACGCGCGGTTCACCACCCCGGCCGGGCAGGCCCCGACCATCGCCCCCGAGTGGGAGGACCCCGCCGGGGTGCCGATCTCGGCGATCCTGTTCGGCGGCCGCCGCGCCACCGCGGTGCCGCTGGTCAACGAGGCCTTCGACTGGCGGCACGGCGTCTTCCTCGGCGCCAACGTCTCCTCGGAGAAGACCGCCGCCGCCGAGGGCACCGTGGGCGAGCTGCGCCGCGACCCGTTCGCCATGCTGCCGTTCTGCGGCTACAACATGGGCGACTACTTCAAGCACTGGCTGGAGATCGGCGAGTCCGCCGACCCGGAGAAGCTGCCCCGCATCTTCTACGTCAACTGGTTCCGCAAGGACGCCGACGGCCGCATCGTGTGGCCCGGCTTCGGTGAGAACAGCCGCGTCATCAAGTGGATCGTGGAGCGCCTGGAGGGCCGGGCCGAGGCCGTCGGCACCCCGATCGGCAACGTCCCGGCCCCGGCGGGGATCGACACCGAGGGCCTGGAGCTGTCCGCCGAGGACCTGGAGTTCCTGCTCACCGTCGACACCGGCACCTGGAAGCAGGAGGCCGCGCTCATCCCCGAGTTCTTCAAGACCTTCGGCGACCACCTGCCCGCCGAGCTCTGGGACGAGTACGAGAAGCTCATCACGCGGCTCGGCTGATCCGATCGGACCGATCCGCCTCCGTCGAGGGGAGGCCCGCCAGGGGTGGGCCTCCCCTCCGCCGTACGCCCCCGGGGCGTGCTCCGGCGGGGGGGGGCGGGAGCCTGCGCCCGGCGATGCGCGGAGGACCGGGCGCGCCGGCCCGCGAGGGGCGGGGGAGCCTCCCCGGCCCGGCGCCCGCGGGATTGCGGGGCGGGACGCCCGCCGGGCGGGGGCGCTCCGCCGCGGCCGGCGGCGGGGCGGGTCAGGCCCGTTCGGCGCCGATCCGCTCCAGGGCCCCGATCAGGGCGTGCACCGCCGCCGCCGCGTCGCGGAACCCGTCCGGTCCGAGCTCGGCGGCGAGGCGCTCGGCCAGCGCGCGGTGCGCCGGGTCGATCCGCCGGACGGCCTGCACGCCGGCGTCGGTGGCGGCCAGCAGCTTGGCCCTGCTGTGCGCAGGGTTGGGCCGGTACTCGGCGAACCCCTGGGCCACCAGGGCGTCCGCGGTGCGCTGCACGGCCTGGCGGGTCAGCCCCAGCTGCCGGGCGATCTCGGAGACCGGCGCCGGGGTGCGCAGCACCGACCCCAGCACCTGCCAGCGGGCGGCGGTGAGGCCGCCGGTTCTGGCGATCCCCTCGGAGACGGCGAGGAAGGCCCCGTTCAGCCGGAAGGCGCCCGTCGCGGCCGCGGAGAGCAGCCGCTGCGCCTCCGCAGCTGATCCCTCCCCCGTAGAGCCCTGCGCGGCGGAGTCCTGCGCCGAGGGGGAGCCCGGGGTGGAGCCGCCCTCGGTCGGCGGCCACGCCGCCCAGGCGGGGGAGGCGCCTCCCTCCCGCCGTGCGCAGCTCTTCCCCGAGGCCGTCACGCGCTCGCCTTCATCAGCACCTCGAACGCGCTCGCGTCGCTGCGTGCGAACAGCCGGTACCAGGCGTCGAGGACCTCGGGCTCGAAGACGTCGAGCCGGGCGAAGACCTCGCGGGCGAACGCGACCGGCTCGGTCGGCCCGGCGGTGATCAGGTCGCCGTCGGTGACCGCGTCGGCCTCCCGGTAGCGGTCGCCGCCCCGGTAGCCGGTCGCGGCGAGGTACTCGGCGGCCCCGCTGGTGTGCTGGCGGTCGTCGAGCAGGCCCTCCCGGGCGAGTCCGGCGGTGGCGCCGCAGATCCCGGCCACCGGGACGCCGGCGTCGAGGAAGGCGCGCGCGGCGCGGGTGAACGGGGCGTTCCGCTCCGGGGACTCGTCCCAGGAGGAGGCCCCGGGCAGGATCAGCAGGGCCGAGTCGGCCGGGTCGAGGTCGGCGACGACCAGGTCGGGCAGGATCCGGCTGCCGCCCATGGTGGTGACCGGGTCCGGGCCGAGGCCGACGGTGCGGACCTCGAAGGCGCCCGGCCGCCGGTGCGCCTGGCCGCTGCGCAGGTGCGCCGTGGTGTGCCCGGTCTCCCAGTCGGCGAGGCCGTCGGGCAGGGCGAGGTGTACGGTTCCCTTGTTCATGGCAACACCTTGTCATGTTGACAACATGTTGACAAGAAGGTGGGGTGGGATCTTTCCGCCGCCCGAGGAAGCGGTCCGGGGCGCGGCGGCCGTGCCTCCCTGGAAAACCGGTGGTCCCGGCGCTGCGGGAGCCTAGGCCCCGGTGTCCGGGCCGCCCGGGATCGGGCGCCAGTACTGGCGCTTCTTCTCGTCGCGGACCACCACGCCGGCCGCGAGGAGCTCCCGGCGCAGCTCCTCGGCGTCCTCCTCGCCGTCCGCCTCCAGCGCCTCGGCCCGCGCCTTGAGCAGCGCGTTGGCCTTGGCGGAGAGCTCGGGCAGGCCGTCCACCCAGCGCTTGAACCCGCCGCGGTGCGGGTCGGCCTCCAGCCAGGGCCAGCCGTGCTCGGTGAAGGCCCGGCGCACGGCGTCGGCGTTGAGGTCGCAGGGGACGCGGACCAGCTCCTCGGTGCGCGGGCCGAGCAGCACCAGCCGGCCGTCCTCCAGCAGGCCCGCGTTCTTGCCCTTCAGCTCCAGGAAGACGCCGTGCACCTCGGAGCGGTCCACCTCCTCGGTGGTGCCCAGGCGGCGGAGCACCACCCGGTCGGCGGAGACCGCCAGGCCGAGCGCGTAGTGGTGGTCGATGAAGGCCAGGACCAGCCCGCCGGCGCCGCCCACCGCGGCCGCGGCGATCGTCGACCCGGGCTCCGGCAGCGCCTCCAGCAGCTCGAACAGCCCCTGGAAGGGGGCGAACGGCAGTGAGGCGACCCAGGCCGCGGCCCACCTGACCAGCAACCCCAGCCCGACGCCCAGCACGGGGAGGACCAGGTGGGCGAGGATCGGGCGGGCGACGACGCTCGCCGCCGCGCCGGTGCCGCGGTCATGAGTGTTCATGCCGTCCAGGCTAGGCAGGCGCGCCGCGCGGGGCATCGACCGTGCGTGCGAACCCCGGGCGACCTCGGTCGGACCGGGGCCCGGCCCGGTCGTACTTTGGGATGACGGGCGGCGCCTCGCACTGCTCCGCCGACCGGTCCGGAAGCGCTCACCGGTACGGGCCCGCGGGCCGGGACCGGCCGATGGGCCAGCGGGGGAGGGGCGGCCGGGCTACTGGCGGTAGCCGGAGAGGAAGCGGCCGATCCGGCCGATGGCGGCGTCGATGTCGTCCGGGTGCGGCAGGGTCAGGATGCGGAAGTGGTCCGGGGCCGGCCAGTTGAACCCGGTGCCCTGGACGACGTGGATCTTCTCCTGCAGCAGCAGGTCGAGCACGAACTTCTCGTCGTCGACGATGCGGTGCACCTCCGGGTCGATCCGCGGGAAGGCGTACAGCGCGCCGCGGGGCTTCACGCAGGAGACGCCGGGGATCTCGTTCAGCCGCTCCCAGGCGGTGTCCCGGCTCTGCAGCAGCCGGCCGCCGGGCAGCACCAGGTCCCGGATGCTCTGCCGGCCGCCGAGCGCCGCCTGCACCGCGTACTGCGCCGGCACGTTCGGGCACAGCCGCATGCCGGCCAGCGTGGTGAGCCCTTCCAAGTAGTCGGAGGCGTGCTGCTTGGGGCCGGTCACCGCGACCCAGCCGGAGCGGAAGCCGGCCACCCGGTAGGCCTTGGACAGGCCGCTGAAGGTCAGGCAGAGCACGTCCGGGGCGATCTCGGCGGGGCTGTGCATGACCGCGCCGTCGTAGAGGATCTTGTCGTAGATCTCGTCGCTGAACACGATCAGGTTGTTCCGCCGGGCCAGATCGCACACCGCCTCGACCAGCTCGCGGGGGTAGACCGCGCCGGTGGGGTTGTTCGGGTTGATCAGCACCACGGCGCGGGTGCGGGAGGTGATCTTGGCGGCCATGTCGTCCAGGTCGGGCAGCCAGTCCGCGGACTCGTCGCAGACGTAGTGCACCGCCTTGCCGCCGGCCAGGGTGACCGCGGCCGTCCACAGCGGGAAGTCCGGGGCGGGCACCAGGATCTCGTCGCCGTCGTCGACCAGGGCCTGCACCGCCATCTGGATCAGCTCGGAGATGCCGTTGCCCAGGTAGACGTCGTCCACGTCGAGCTCGGGGAAGCCCCGGTCCGCATAGTGCTGCACCACGGCGCGGCGCGCGGGCAGGATGCCGCGGGAGTCGCTGTAGCCGTGCGCGCCGGACAGGTTGCGGATGATGTCCTGGACCAGCTCCTCGGGGGCCTCGAAGCCGAACAGCGCGGGGTTGCCGGTGTTCAGCCGGAGCACGCTGTGGCCGGCCTCCTCCAGGGCGTTGGCCTGCTCGATGACCGGACCCCGGATCTCGTACGAGACGTTGGTGAGCTTGCCGGACTGCCTGTACTCCATCGTCGCCCTTCCCTGCGGACCCCGCCGTACCGGGGGCACTACTTGGTTCTACCAAGTGCGGACTTGGAAAGTCCAACCTGTTGTCTAGACTGTGGTCCATGCCGCGCCGAAGCTACGACCAGTACTGCGCCGTCTCCCGCGCCCTCGACGCCGTCGGCGAGCGCTGGACCCTCCTCGTCGCCCGCGAACTGCTCGCCGGGCCGCGCCGCTACACCGACCTCCACGCCGACCTGCCCGGGGTCAGCACCGACGTGCTCGCCTCCCGGCTGCGCGACATGGAGCGGGACGGCCTGGTGGAGCGCCGCCGGCTCACCCCGCGCGGCGCCGCCACCGCCTACGAGCTGACCCCCCGCGGCCGGGCGCTGCTGCCGGTGCTGCGCGCGCTGGCCGAGTGGGGGGCGCCCGAACTGGCCGAGCGCCGCCCCACCGACGCGTTCCGCGCGCACTGGCTGGCGCTGCCGCTCGCCGGCGAGCTGGAGCGGGCGGCCGGCGGCGCGGCCGGCACCGTCGAGGTCCGGCTGGAGGGCGGCGCGTTCCACGTCGCGCTCGGCCCGGGCGGCGCCGCCGGCTACGGGGACGGGCCGGCCGAGGCCGCCGACGCGCGGCTCACCACGACCGAGGAGGTCTGCGCCCGGATCGCCCAGGGCGGGCTCCCGCTGGCCGAGGCGGTGGCCGCCGGCTCCGCCGAGGTGGCCGGCTCCGGTCCGCTCGCCGCCGCGCTGGCCGGCGGCGCGCGGCCCGGTCCGCCGGCGGACGTCGCACCCGGCGTCCCCGGCCCCGCCCGGGGCTCCGGCGCCGCGCAGCGCAGCGGGGTCTGAGCCCACCGCCCGATCCCGCGGTGTGATCTGCGACTCATATTTGTCGGTGGGCTGTGCCAGGGTGGCGTCAACGACTCGCCTACAGGGGGAACGATGGCGTACCTACTGGTCATCGGCACACGGAAAGGGCTGTTCCGGGCCACCTCGGACGACCGGCGGCACTGGGAGGTGAGCGGGCCGCTCCGCCTCGACGACGACGGCTACGCCGACATGATGGGGATCTACGCGGTCGGCATCGACCCGCACACCCGCCGGGTGCTGGCCGGCGCGGAGAGCCCGCACTTCGGCCCCAGCGTCTGGCGCAGCGACGACCTCGGCCGCACCTGGTCCGAACCGGAGGAGGCGCCGATCGCCTTCCCCGACGACGTCGAGGAGTCGCTCACCCGCGCCTGGTAGTTCGCCTTCACCGACGAGCCCGGCGTGGTCTACGCCGGCGCCGAGCCGCACTCGCTGTTCCGCTCCACCGACGGCGGCGACCGCTTCGAGCTGGTCCGCGCCCTCTGGGACCACCCGCACCGCAAGGACTGGTTCCCCGGCGCGGGCGGCGGCGCGGTGCACACCGTCATTGCGGGCCGGGTGGACGCCTCCGGGACCGACCCGCGGGCGATGACCGTCGCCATGTCCACCGGCGGCGTCTACCAGACCCGGGACGGCGGCGCCTCCTGGGCGCCCGCCAACGCCGGCATCACCACCACCTTCCTGCCGGAGAAGACCCCCGAGTACGGCCAGTGCGTGCACAAGGTCGCGGTCGGCCCGGACGGCGCCTTCTACGCGCAGAACCACCACGGGGTGTTCCGCAGCGCCGACCCGGCCGAGGGGTGGACCTCCATCGCCGACGGCCTGCCCAGCGACTTCGGCTTCGCCCTGGTGGCGCACCCCGGCCGCCCCGGGAGCGCGCTGAACTTCCCGGTGATCAGCGAGTCCTGCCACCTCCCGCCGGAGCACCGGCTGCGCCCGCACCGCACCGACGACGGCGGCCGCAGCTGGCACCCGGTCGACGCGGGCCTGCCCGGCGAGCCCTACTACGGCATCGTGCTGCGCGACGGGGCCGCCACCGACGGCGCCGGGGAGCCCGGGTTCTACTTCGGCACCCGCTCCGGCGACGTCTACGTCACCGTCGGCGACTCCGGCACCTGGACCCAGGTCGCCGCACACCTGCCGGACGTGCTCTGCGTCCGGGCCGCGGAGGTGTAGCGCCGTGCCGGTGACCGTGATCCTGCCCCAGGTCCTGCAGGCCGACGCGGGCGGAGCCAAGCACCTCGCCCTGGAGCGCCCGGCCGGCGGCGAGCCGCTCCGCGCCGTGCTGGACGAGCTCGCCCGCCGGCACCCGCGGCTGGACCGCCGGGTCCGCGACGACAAGGGGGCGCTCCGCCGGTTCGTCAACGTCTTCGTCGGCGACGAGGAGTGCCGGGCGCTCGCCGGACTGGACACCCCGGTGCCGGACGGCGCCGAGGTGCGCATCCTCCCGTCGGTGGCCGGAGGCTGACCCGCCCGGCCCCGGGGGACAGGAGAAGAGGCGGCAGAGAGAACCGGAGAGAAAAGAAGGACCCGGGAACGGGAGGCGGCCCGGAACGGCGCCGGCGAACAGAGCGGGACCGGCCCCGCTCGGACCCCGCCGACCTGCACCGGGGCCGTCCTCAGCGGAGGATCCGGCCGCACCGCGCGGCCCCGGCGGCGGGGCCGGCCGGACCCTCCGCTCCGCCGTGCCGGAAAAAAGTTCCGCGAAAACCGGCGAGATTCCGCCCCCTGCCCTGTCTCTACCTATGTGGGCGCGGCGGAAGAACGCTGGAGGACCGGAATGGGCGGTTGGACTGTGCAGGGCGGAACGATCGACGGCGGGGTCGGCATCGACCCGCTGGCGGCGCTGACGGCGCGCGACGCGGCGGGCGACCTGCTCGGACCCGACCTGCTCCGGCAGGCGGTCGGCCTGGTCCTGGGCGCGGTGCAGCACGTGGAACCGGAGATGCTCGACGCCCGCACCCCCTGCCCGGCCTGGGACCTGGAGATGCTGCTGCTGCACGTGGCCGACTCGCTGGCCGCGCTGGAGGAGGGCGTCGGCGCGGGCCGGGTCGGGCTGACCCCGGAGCCCGGCGCCGCCGACGAGGAGCACGGGGCGGTGTCGGCGGTCCGCATTGGCGCCTGCCGGCTGCTGCCGCCGGACCGGGTGCGGGAGGGCGGGGCCGCCGCGGTCGGCGACCGGTCGATGGGCGTCGCGGCGCTGGCCTCGGTCGGCGCCCTGGAGCTGGCCGTGCACGCCTGGGACATCGGCCGGGCCTGCCGCCGCCCGTTCCGGATCTCCGAGGCGCTCGCCGAACCGCTGCTGGACATCGCCCCGCTGGTGGTCACCGACGCCACCCGGCACCGGCTGTTCGGCCCGCCGGTCCCGACCGCCCCGGACGCCCCGCCCGGCGACCGCCTGGTCGCCCGCCTGGGCCGGGCCCCGTCCCCGCGGTGACCCCGCCCCGCCGCCCGGCCGCGGCCGGGCGGGCGGGCAGCGGGTCAGCGCCGCCCCGTGCCCCGGTCCGTCTCCTGTTCCGCGTCCTGCTCCGCGCCCTCGTCCGTGCTCCGGCGGGCGTCCCCGGCCTCCCCGGCGGCGGCCTTGCGGGCCGCCCGGCGGCTCTCCCGGACGCTGGAGAGCACCGCGATGCCGATGATGATCGCCAGGCTGACCCAGAGCGCGTACTTGTCCACCAGCAGCACCACGTCCACCGCGTGCTGCCCCAGGCCGTAGCCGAGGCCGGCGACCAGGCCGGTCATCGCCAGCGCCCCCACCACGTCCAGGACCAGGAAGGTCACCAGCCGCATGCCGGTCCACCCGGCCAGCGCGTAGACCAGGGCGCTGGGCACCCCGGGCAGCACCGCGGCGAGCACCCCGAACCGCAGGATCCACGGGTTCAGCTCCTGGGCCCGGGCGGCGAACCGCTTCGCCCGGTCGCCGGAGGCGAACAGGTCGACGATGCCCCGGCCCCACTGCCGGCCGGTCCACCAGAACAGCCAGTCGAACTTGGCCATGCCCACCGTCCCGGCGAACACCGCGAGCCAGAGCGGGATCTCGCCGATCCGGGCGAACGCCGCCGCCGAGCCGATCGCGGCCTTGCTGCCGGTGAGGAACTCCAGCAGCACCGGGTTGGAGGCGATCAGGTAGGGCCGCAGCGGCAGCAGCACCATCATCAGCGCGAAGATGCCGAGGATCGAGCCGAGCAGTGCCTTGTCGGTGGTGGTCGCCTTGCCCTTCCAGGGCAGGACGTCGCGCAGGGTCGGCTGGGCCGGGGCGCCGTCCTCCGGCGCCTCCGGCCCGCCCTGCTTCTCGGGGAGGTCTCCGTGGGCGTCCTGGTCCGTCCGCGCTGTCGTCATGCCCACGAGTCTGGCGGACCGGCCGGCCGCCGGGGTAGGCGCGGGAGTCACCGCGCCGGTGTGAACGGCGCGGATGAGCGGGATGACGGATGTCATGGCGGCCCGCGCGGCCGTTACCGGGCGGGCGGCGCGGGTGAGCGGGCCCGGCCGGGCCGGGGAGGCAGGGGAGGACGCGGGGACCCTGACGGCGGTCCGGGGCGGACGGGAATCCGGTGGTCCACTGTTTTGGATTGATCGTTCCATAACGTGTTAGGGTTCCCGGCATGGGACGGCCGAGGAAGTTCGACGAGGACGAGGTGGTCGAGGCCGCCTGCCGGGTCTTCTGGCGCGGCGGCTACGACGGCACCTCCACCGACGACCTGTGCCGGGCGACCGGCCTGACGCGGAGCAGCCTGTACAACTCCTTCACCTCCAAGGAGGAGCTGTTCGTCCGGGCGCTCCGGCGCTACGCGGAGGAGCGGGCGGAGCGGCAGACCGCCGTCCTGGAGGACCAGGGCAGGTCCGGCCTGGAGCGGATCCGCGCGCTGCTCGCGATGATCGTCGAGGACGAGATGGGCGGCCGGGAGCAGGGGCGCGGTTCGGGCTGCTTCACGGTGAACACGCAGACCTCCTCGGCCCGGCGGAACCCCGCCGTCGCAGAGGTGCTCGATGCCGACCTGCGCAAGCGGCTGGGCGTGCTGGAGGGGGCGATCCGGGCGGGGCAGGCCGACGGGTCCATCGCCGCCGACCGCGCCCCCGCCGAGCTGGCCTGGTACGTGAACTTGCTGGTGGGCGGTGCCCGGGTGGCCGGGCAGGCGGGCGTCGGCCGGGAGGTGCTGGAGGGTGTCATGGCCACCGGCGTCCGGGCACTGGAGCCCTGATGGCGGCGTATTCCAGGACGCGGCGGGCCGGCGGGCGCCCGCTCGGTTCCGGGAGGGGCACCGGAAAGGGAGGCGGCCCGGAGCGGGCGGGGCGGCGGGCCGGCGCCGTTCTCCCGGCCGGCCCGTCCGCGGTGCCCTCGCCGCTCAGGGGCGGGCCCTGCGCCCTCGCGGCCTCCGTGCCCCCGGCGCCGGGAGGCCCGTCGCCGCGGCCGGGGACCGCCCGGGGCGGTCGGCTCGCCGATGGAGCGCCCGCTCCCCGGGAGGGCCTATGCGTCCTTCCGCCGCGCGGCCGGAAACGCGCTCCCGCCCGTCCGGAGATGCGGGAGCGCCGGAGGGCGGCGGTCGGCTCCGGCCGGGTTCGAGGCCGGGCCGCTCGGCGGTCTGCTCCGGGGCGGGGCCGGGGCCCGTTCCTCCGGGGCGGTTCTCCGGAGGGGCCCTCCGGCCGCAGGCGGTGCCGGGCGGCCGGTCGGTGCGCCTCCGGAAGGGGAGCGGACCTCCTCCGGTGAGCGCGGGGTGCCGTGACCGGCCGCTGCCCGGGAGGGGGCACCCGGCGGTTCGGGGGCCGCCGCTGAGCCGGTCGCACGTGCACACCGCGCATCGCCATGCCCGAATTTTGGGCAGATCGTTCCAAAAAAGAGTTCGGCCGATCGAGAGAAAGAGGCACCCGTGCCCAGAACCGTCTACCTGATGGCCCTCGGCATCTTCGCCATGGTCACCAGCGAGTTCCTGGTCGGCGGCCTGATGCCGCAGATCGCCGCCGACCTGGGGGTGAGCATCGCCCGGGTCGGCTACCTCGTCACCGCGTTCGGCCTGGCGATGGCCGTCGGCGGCCCGATCGTCGCCACCGCGCTGATCCGGCTCGCCCCCAAGAGCGCGCTGCTCGTGCTGTTCGCGGTCTTCACCGCGGGCAACGCGCTGGCCGCGATGGCCCCCGACTACCCGGTCATGCTCGCGGCGCGCGTCGTCACCGGAGCCGCCTCCGGCGCCTTCTTCGGGGTGGCGATCACCGCGGTCGTCCGGCTGGTCCCGGAGGGCATGCGGGGGCGGGCCACCGGCGTCGCGATGCAGGGGCTGATGATCGGCACCCTGCTCGGGCTGCCGCTCTCCACCCTCCTCGGCGGCCTGTGGGGCTGGCGGGCCGCGTTCGGCGCGGTGGGCGTGCTGGCGGTGGCCGCCGCGCTCGCGGTGCTGGCCTCCATGCCGCGCCTGGCCCCGGCGGAGGACACCGGCGGGCTGCGCGACGAGGCGGCGGTGTTCCGCCGGCCGCGGCTGCTGGCCGCGCTGCTCGGCTCGACCCTCATCATCGGCGCGACCTTCTCCGCCTTCACCTACTTCACCCCGATCCTCACCGAGGTCACCGGCTTCTCCGAGGGGGCGGTCCCGGTGCTGCTGCTGGTCTACGGGGCGGCCTCGGTGGCCGGCAACGCGGTGGTCGCGCGGTTCGCCCAGTCGCACACCCGGACCGCCATCGCCGCCGGCCTGGCGCTGAACGCGCTCTTCCTGGCCGGCTTCGCGCTCTTCGCCGGGCTCAAGGCCCCCGCCGTCGCCGCCATGATCGGCATCGGCCTGGTCGGCGTCACGCTCAACCCGGCGATGGCGATGCGGGTGCACCGCGAGGGCAACGCCCGCGCGCTGGTCAACACGGTCCACTCCTCCTTCATCACCATGGGCGTGGTGCTCGGCTCCTGGCTCGGCGGCATGGGCATCGACGCCTACGGGCTGCGTGCCGCCCCCGCGGTCGGCGTGGCCCTGGCCGCGGCCGGGCTGCTCACCCTGGTTCCGGACCTGCTCCGGGCCCGGGGCGGCCGGTCCGGGGAGGACACCGCACCGGGCGGCGCTCCGGGCGGGGCCGCCCCGGCGGAGCCGGTGACGGCGCCCGGGGCCTGACCGGCCCGCGCCGCCCCTGGCCGCGGTCCGGCCGGAGCGCTCCGGCCGGACCGCGGCCAGGGGCGGGTGGAGCGTCGTGTCCGAAAAGGGGTGGTCCAGACTCCCGCAATCCGCGCGAAAGGGTTGGAAACGGGAGTGGAGATGAACCGTGACACCGCTGTGACCAGGCAGTGTGACGCTGGCGGGTACGTGTCGCAGGGCGGGCGCCGGGGCAGGCGGTCCGATCCTGGAAGGGCGTCGCCACGAGCGGCACCCGGGACATGCTTTCTCCTGAAGCCAGAGGGGACACTCTGCCAATGACCGATGCCATCCAGGCGGCCCTGGACGCCGCGTCCTCCTTCATCTGGGGGCCGTTCTTCCTCATCCCGATGCTGCTGATCGTGGGTGTCTACCTCACCATCCGCCTGCGCGGCCTGCAGTTCCGGGTGCTGTTCCACGCGCTGTGGCTGGCACTGGTCCGACGCACCGAGAGCGGGAAGGGCGGTGCCCAGGGCGACATCTCCCACTACCAGGCGCTGAGCACCGCGCTGGCCGCCACGGTCGGCGTCGGCAACATCGCCGGTGCGGCGCTGGCCATCGGGGTCGGCGGCCCCGGTGCGCTCTTCTGGATGTGGGTCACCGGCCTGCTCGGCATGGCCACCAAGTACTGCGAGGCGCTGCTCGGCGTGAAGTACCGCCGCCCCGACTCCAAGGGGGAGATGAGCGGCGGCCCGATGTTCTATCTGCGCTACGGCCTGGCCGAGAAGTTCGGTCCGGGCAGCGCAGGGGCCAAGCTCGGCGTGGTGCTGGGCTTCCTGTTCGCGCTCTTCGGTGCGCTGGCCTCCTTCGGCATCGGCAACATGACCCAGGCCAACGCGGTGGCGGGCCAGCTCGAATCGACCTTCAACGTTCCGACCTGGGCGTCGGGCATCGCGATGGTGGTCCTGGTCGGCGCGGTCATCCTCGGCGGGATCAAGAGCATCGGCCGGTTCGCCGCCGGTGTGGTTCCGATCATGATCGTCGCCTACGTGGTCTCCTCGCTCCTGGTCCTCGCAGTGCACGTGGCCGACATCCCCGCGGCTTTGGCGCTGGTCGTCACCGACGCCTTCACCGGCACCGCCGCGGTCGGCGGGTTCGCCGGCGCCGCCTTCATCATCGCGATGCAGCAGGGCATGGCGCGCGGCATGTTCTCCAACGAGTCGGGCCTGGGCACCGGCGGCATCGCCGCGGCGGCGGCCAAGACCGCCCACCCGGTCCGCCAGGCGATGGTCTCGATGACCCAGACCTTCATCGACACCATCATCGTGGTCACCATGACCGGTCTGGTCATCATCGTCACCGGCGCGTGGAGCAGCCAGGCCGACACCGGCGACGGCGCGCTGATGACCAACTGGGCGATGTCCGAGGCGTTCGGCGGCATCTCTCCGGCGCTGGCGCCGCTCGGCGGCTACATCGTCGCGATCAGCCTGATGTTCTTCGCCTTCACCACTCTGGTCGGCTGGTCCTACTACGGCGAGCGGTGCATGGACTTCCTGGTCGGCCGTTCCGCGGTGCTGCCGTTCCGGCTTCTGTTCGTACTGATCGTCTACGTGGGCGCCACTTCCGAGCTGAGCCTGGCCTGGGCCTTCAGCGACGTGGCCAACGGCCTGATGGCGGTGCCCAACCTGATCGGCCTGGTGGTGCTCTCCGGCGTCATCGTGATGGAGACGAAGAAGTACTTCGACGACCCGGACTGGCGCAAGCCCGACCTGGTCGACGCGCGCAACAGCGGCGGCTGACCCGCCGCACCCGGCACCGGGGCGCCCCGAACCACCGGGGCGCCCCTTTCGCGTTCCCGGGCCGAGGCCGGGCCCGGCCGGTGCCCGCCTCCGGCGCCGTTCCGGCGGGTGCCGGCGGCCGCCCTTCTCGGCCATGGCGAACGGCGGGGTTCCCGCCCCGGTCCCCCGGGGCCGCGGCGCCCGGCCGGACCTCGACCGCCGCGGCCCCGCTCGCGGGCCCCTGCTCCGCGCCCGCCCCCGTGGCTCCCCTGGGGCGGCCCGCCGCTGCTACGGAGACGCTGCGGGTGGACGCCGCCGCGAGCAGGCGGGACACCGCGGGCGTGCAGATCAGTGCAGGCGGGTGAAACCGTCATCGACGGCCCCGGCCGGTGTCGGTCCCGTTCATCGGGGCGGCCGCGGAACCCCGATGAGGGCCGAGGTCCCGGCCGGGTGCGGGGC
>Ga0079224_100007106_pt1 | contig 14967 bp, 13 predicted proteins | sample Stecom2015_FD_80414 | JGI IMG/M metagenome (GOLD analysis project Ga0079224, IMG submission 80414) | Agricultural soil microbial communities from Utah to study Nitrogen management - Steer compost 2015 | ecosystem: Environmental > Terrestrial > Soil > Agricultural land | place: USA: Utah...
AAAGGTTGAATCATTAAACCCATTAAAAGTATTTTCAGCTTCAGGAATTGAATCAACTAGGGTTTGATTGAATGTTAAAGAGCTGCTTGCAAATTCGTTCGCTGGCGGAGTGATCTTACCTGAACTAAATTCATTGCCGGATAAATTTGAATAGGTAGTAGTTTTGGAAATGTATTGAAAACAAGCATCAATCCAAATTGCACTATTGAATTGAGATTCAGCAGGAGAAGTAAGCCCGAGACTTATTGCTGCATAAAATAACAGCACACCGGCAGAAGCTGCGCGGAAAATCTCCCAACTAATTTTTGTTATTTTCTTTCTGATGTATGAACCCTAAAGAGATTAAAATTATAAAGCAGTATATATTTTTTCGATATACCTCCTTTTTATTTTTTAGGCGGAAAAAATTATCGAAAATACTTTTGAATATCAATAATCGTTTACCCTTCCCCGGCAAAAATAACCGCTTCAACTTATTAGTTTAAGCAATATAAATTAAGGTAATTTTTTATCACTGCCTTTTAAGTGCCTTTTTTACTTTAAGTTGCAATCTGTCATCCTATTTTGATGTTAGGCGGGATATCAAATTAGAATGAGTAGGAAAGAGTGAAATTAATTTTTCTCTTTCTGCTAATTCAAAATCAGCAAACTCAAATCCAGGCGCAACGGTACAGCCAATTAAGGCGAAAGAATTTTTATCAATCAACTCTGCGGCAAACCAATGATCATGCGGAATAACTATTTGAAACACTTCACCGCTCTCAATTTTCCTGCCTAAAATTTTTGGAATCAGATTTCCCTGCGGATTTATAATGTAAATTTTAATGGATGAACCGTCATAAAAATGCCAAAGCTCATCCGATTTCAATTTATGGAAGGATGAGAACTGATTTCCTTCAAGTAGAAAATAAATTGAAGTTGAAAAAGCCCGATCACCCAGATATCGTTCCGGCAGATGATTGGTTTTCTCTTCAGCTCTGTATACTTCCTTAAAAAATCCTCCTTCCGGATGAGAAGAAAGGTTGAGTTTTTCAATATATTGTTTGGCTTTATTATTCAAAATATGTTCAGAATTTTTTAATAAGATGTTGTTTAAAATAATAAAGCGCGTTTCTCAAAACCAATTTGATTTTGCAAGAATATGAAATCTGAAAAAAAAGTTATTCCTGACAGAGAGTAATTCAAACAGTTTTTTTAAAATTCACCATTTTTCTGGAATATCAATTCATACATATTTATTTTTCAAAAAATTGATTGGAGATAAATTGAAACTTTCAGCACGATTATTCTGCACAGTTACATTTCTTATATTAATTAACATAAACCTTTCCGCACAGGATTTGCAAAAATATTTTCCAATCGCAGATTCAATTGTTGCTTCTTCAGTGCTGAATCGTACAGGATATAAATGGCTGAAGGAATTGTGTGAAATTGGACCACGAAACATCGGCTCACAAAATCTTGAAAGGGCGATTGAATGGGCAAAGCAAAAAATTGACAGCCTTGGATTTAAACTTACACTGCAGCCGGTAATGGTTGATCACTGGAAACGCGGCAATTTTGAGACAGCAGTTATCTCACAATCAACAAAATTTTCAGGGAAAAAATTAAACATCTCCGCAATAGGCGGAAGTGTGGGTACACCGGAAAACGGAATTACTGCAGAAGTTCTTGAAGTTAAAAATTTTGAAGAGTTGAGAAACAGAAAGAATGAAGCAAATGGTAAAATTATATTCTTCAGCCGGCCGCTCGATCCGGCTGAGTTAAATACTTTTGCTGCATACGGCAATGCAGTTGATCAGCGGACGCGTGGTGCATTGGTAGCAGCTGAGTACGGCGGTGTTGCATCGATCATTCGCTCCGTTACAACAAAATATGATACAGTTCCTCATGTTGGCGCAATGAGAAATTATGTTGATTCGCTGCCTAAAGTTCCTGCCGCAGTTTTAGGTTATGCCGATGCTGATTTTCTAAGTAATGCATTAAAGGAAGAACCATCGTTAAAACTCACAATTAAACTTGATTGTGAGATTCTGCCTGATGTACAATCATACAATATTATTGCCGATTTAACAGGAACAGAAAAATCTGATGAGTATGTGATTGTTTCAGGACATTTTGATAGCTGGGACAAAGGCGATGGTGCGCATGATGATGGCGGCGGATGCATGCAAGCGCTTGAAGTTTTAGATTTATTGAAAAGATTGGATTTAAAACCCAAACGTACAATCAGGTGTATCTTATATATAAATGAAGAACATGGATTGGATGGCGGTTATGCTTACGCTTCATTGTCTGATTCACTAAAATTAATAAATTATGCTGCAATTGAATCAGACCGCGGAGTATTTACACCGCGCGGTTTTACAGCAGATATCGATTCAGCAAATTTATCTGTTGTGTTGAACAAAATGCAAAGCTGGGTTTCGATCTTAAATAAAGCAAAGATTGAATGGATAAAGAAAGGCGGCAGCGGAGCAGATATTAGCAGAATAAAAAATTCCAAAGCATTGATTGGTTATGTTCCTGATGATGCACGGTATTTTGATTTGCATCATTCAGATAATGATGTTTTTGAGGAAGTAAATCCGAGAGAAATGCAGTTGGGAGCCGCTGCAATGGCAATTCTTGCTTATTTAATTAGCGAGGTAGGACTTGAATAATTTATGATTGCTGAACATATTCGGCAGCAATTCTTCCGCTTTTAACTGCGCTTTCAATTGTTGATGGAAGCCCGGTGTTTACCCAATCACCGGCTAAGAATAAATTAGTGATAGATGTTTTCGTCTGCGGTCTAGAAATTTCTGCTTCTGGTGTTGGAACAAACGTTGCGCGTTTTTCTTTTATCACTTTAAAATGATTGATTTCATTTCTTTCTATTCCAACATATTTTTTTAATTCGGCAGTGCACAGTTCCATAATTTCTTCTTTTGATTTTTCAGATAAATAATCAGCATCACTTATTACAAGTGTTAAGTGTGTTCCGTGATTGAAAATCCAGTGAACCGGTGAATTTATTAGCCCATAAAATGTTTTTTCTAATCTATTTTCATTAAGCCAGATATGAATTGAAACAATTGCTGAATTTTTTAACGGAAGATCAGAATCAATTCCTGAGTTATGAATATTTTTTAATGAAAAATATGGAACTGCAGAAATAACAAAATCAAAATCTTTAATAATACCGCGGGAAGTTTTTAGTCCAACAACCATACTGTTTTCAATAATGAATTCTTCGGCAGATTCCAGAAATTTTATTTTTCCTCCCCTGCTTTCCACGAAATACTTTGCCTGTTTGCAGTAAATTTCACTTAATCCTTCACCAGGCAGAACAATTGCCGCAGCTTTATTCCCTTTGAAAAAAATTTCTTTTAAAATAACTGAAAAAACTTTTGCGGATGCCTGGTTTATATTTGCGTTCAATGCGGCTATTGCCAGTATTTCCCAGAATGATTTTTTAATTTCTTCATTTTGATTTTCTTTATTCAGCCATTCCTCAACACTAATTTTATTTAACTCTGAATTTATACTGAACGGAATTTTAAGAAAGAATTTTGATAGTTTCAGTCTATCAGCAAATGAAATTGCTTTGTAGTTTAATAATCCTTTTAAAAGATTAAACGGATAAGGAAAGCTATCTGCTATTAACGGAAAACAGTTAAAATTTTCTTTTAAAAAATTCACTCTGAGTGATTTTTGAAACACAACTTTATCAAGTGCGTTTATCATTTTTAAAAAATTAAGTGTCTCATTGTAGCAGCCCATCAAAATATGCTGGCCGTTATCTATAATTGTACCTGTTTCCTTTTCAACAAATGAATATGCTCTGCCGCCGGGTTTTGAAGATGCTTCAATCACTTCAACAATATAATCTGCATTAGATAGATACGCCGCTGCGGAAAGACCGGCAAAGCCTGCACCAATTACAATTACTTTTTTGCGTGAGGTTGGGATCGGTTGAGAGTTCATTAATAAACTAAACTGTATTTTGCCCAAACGCCAAGAGAGATCCCCACTTTTTCAATCTTTGTAACCTTAACATTTTTTTGGTAAACGTTATAATTTGCCTCTCTTATTTTAACAAGAAGTTTTGAATAGATATGCTGCATTGCTCTTGCCGCAAACATTGAGGCTTTATCATCAAGGTGAAGATTAGAAGTTGCTTCATCAAAAAACTGCTGCGCTCTTGATGCTTCATAACTCATGAGGTTTATAAATTCAGGGCTGTACTTATGATTCAAAATATCCGCTTCAGAATAATTAAACCTCAACAAATCTTCCTGCGGAAGATAAATTCTTCCTTTCAGTGAATCCTTCTTAACATCTCTAAGAATATTTGTAAGCTGAAGTGCAATTCCAAGATTAACGGCAAAATCTTTCGCTGATTTATGGCGGTATCCAAAAATTTCAATACACATTAATCCAACTGTTGAAGCAACCCTGTAGCAGTAAAGTTTAAGATCATCAAATGATAAATATCTTTTTTTCTGAAGATCCATTTCCATTCCCTTTATCAACTCAAAAAACGGTTCAACGGGAATGTTAAAATGGCTGATTGTTCTGGCAAGTTTATTCAGCAATGTAAAATCAGAATGCCCGCTGAATGCTTTTTCTAACTCAATTCTCCACTTGTGCAGTTTTTCATATTTAAGATCATCTGGTTCATTTCCTTCATCAACAATGTCATCAGTTTCACGGCAGAAAGCATAAACGGTATTCATTGCATCCCGCTTTTGTGCTGGCAGCAGATTGAATGCATAATAAAAACTGCTGTTGCTTTTTTGCGCTATATCTTTTGCTGATTCAATCATAGTAATGATTTAAATAATAATGAAATCATGCTTCTTTTTGATAAGACCGGGCGGGCAGCAAAAATGTTGTAATTATTTTTCCTGATCTTTTCAAGAATAGCTTCTCCACCGTAGATTGTCCATTTAATTTCAAATTTTAATCTTCCCTTAAGAAAATGTAAAATATTTTTGCCTTCATCAAAAAATGATTGTGCCCTGTTAACATTATGTTCAACCATTTTCATCAAGTTAGAATAATTTTCATTTAATACAACTAAATTTTGATCAACATCAAACTGCTTTATTTCTTCTAATGGAAAATACACACGCCCGCACTGAAAATCTAATTGAGCATCCTGATAAAAATTTGTTAACTGCAGCGCTGTACAGATTTTATCAGAATAAAAAAAAGCTTCTTCATCCCGTATTTTAAATAATTCAAGGATTAATCTTCCAACAGGATTTGCAGAATGTTTGCAGTAAAATAAAATGTCATTAAATGTTTCAAAGTTTGTTTTAGCTGCATCCTGTTTGAAAGCAGAGAGAAGATCATAAAATAAATCTGATGTTAATTTATTATTGTGTATTGTTTCAGCCAGGGCATATTCCAGGGCATTTGCCGGAAAGCCATTAAGCAGTTCTGTTAACCTCTGTTCAAAGTGATTAAGTTTTTGGAGCCTCTCTTCAATGCCGGCATTTCCTTCATCCGCAATATCATCAGCAGTGCGTGCAAACCAGTAAATAACAGCAACATCTTTCTTCAGCTTACGTGGAAGCAAAAAAGAAACTACAGGAAAATTTTCATAATGGCTTGAAGCAAATGCAATTGCTTCACGGTACGCAGCATCAGTTGAAAATTTTGTTGATGGGGTTTCCGTATGAGTTTGAAAGGGCATTAGATTTTCTTCGTGCATTTGCTGTTTGCAGCTATAATTTCATAATAAAATTAGTTATTTTTGTCCATCAAAAAAACCGGGCATTCTTTCAGATGAAAAAATATATTTACTTTAATACCTCATTACAACTTTCGGGAATCGAATTTTTCTATTAGCCGCACATCCTTGCCCGCTGCCTTTTAATTATTTATCCACAAGAATTTAAAAATTATTATGAGTTTATTAAAAGAAATTAATAAAAGAAGAACCTTTGCAATTATCTCTCACCCTGATGCAGGTAAAACAACCTTAACTGAAAAATTCCTGCTTTACGGCGGCGCTGTTCAGCTTGCCGGATCTGTAACAGCCAGGAAAAATCAGCGCAAATCTACTTCTGATTGGATGGAACTGGAACGCAAACGCGGGATTTCTATCAGTTCAACCGTTCTGCAGTTTGATTATAAAGGTTACAAAATAAATCTGCTCGATACTCCGGGGCATGAGGATTTTTCAGAAGATACATACAGAGTTTTAACCGCTGTTGATGCGGTTGTAATGGTTATTGATGCAGCAAAAGGTATTGAAGCACAAACCAAAAAACTGTTTGAAGTCTGCCGAAAAAGAGAAATTCCTATTTTCACTTTTATAAATAAATTAGATCGTCCAACGAAAGAACCACTTGAGTTAATTGATGAACTTGAAAAGATTCTCGGGATTGGCGCTTTTCCGATGAATTATCCATTGGGAACAGGAATTGATTTCAAGGGAGTTTTTGACCGTATGAATAAACAGCTTCACCTCTTTGAAAAAACTACCGGCGGAGTTTATAAAGCTCCGGTTTCTATTCTCGATATAACAGATCCGTTTGTACAGGAAAAATTGAGCAAAACAATATTTGAAAAAACCGTTGAAGAATTAGAGATGCTTGATTCAGCTGGAGAGGAATTTGATAAGACGGCTGTTCATGCCGGTAAATTAACTCCTGTATTTTTCGGAAGCGCAATGAATAATTTTGGCGTTCAGCTTTTACTTGATGGTTTTCTTGAATATGCAGTTCCGCCTGCGCCAAGGAAAAGCAGTGCCGGTGAAATCAAACGGGAGAAAGTAATTTTTTCCGGATTTGTTTTTAAGATTCAAGCAAATATGGATCCAAAGCACAGATACAGAATTGCCTTCATGAGAATTTGTTCAGGAAAGTTTGAGCGGGATATGCAGGCATTCCACGGAAGTTCAGGAAAGAAAATCCGTTTATCAAATTCACAAAAACTTTTTGGGCAGGATAGAGAAACAATTGATGAAGCATATGCAGGAGATATAATTGGATTTGTGGGCAACAGTAATTTCGGAATCGGAGATACAATTACAGAAGATCTTTCAATACTTTATTCAGAAATTCCAAAATTTGCTCCTGAGTATTTTGTGTTCCTGCATAATCCAAATCCATCTAATTATAAAAAATTCAGAGATGGTTTGGATCAACTTTTACAGGAAGGAGTTATTCAGGCTTTCTACCTGAAAAATCATCATCAGAAAATTCCTCTGCTTGGTGCTGTTGGCCCGCTTCAGTTTGAAGTAGTGCAGTACAGATTGCAGGATGAATATGGTGCTGAATCAAGAATGGAGCAAACAAACTGGAAAGTTCTGCGGTGGATTTCTCCTGAAACTGATGATGCTGTTCTTTCCCAATTAATTTTACCCGCGGGTGCAGCACTTGCCTCTGATTCAGAAGAAAGAACAGTACTTTTGCTTACGAGTGAATGGTCATTAAATTATTTCAATGAGAAATATCCTAAAATTGAATTAAGTGATATTCCATTTGATGATATGATGGAATTAAAAAAAGTTGGTTCTTAATCTTTTTGTGATCAGTAAAGGGAAATTAATTCGAATTACTTTTTCATATATTTCCAGTTTCTCGATTTCCCTTCTGAAATCCATTCAACAGCAGTTTGAATACGTTTATTCCGGGTTGCTTCTGTTTTAGCTTCAGTTATCCATTCAACATACTCTTTTTTATGGCTGTAGCTGAAGTTTTCAAAAGCAGGTAAAGCATTTTTATTTTTCTTGAGTGCTTTTATTAAATCTTCCGGCACAATCAATTCTTTCTTCTCTTTTGAGCCAGATTTTCTGACTACCTTCTTTCCTTCTTCATTTAACTTCACTGCTTCTTTTAAATATTTAAGCAGCACTTTTTTTGGCGGAAGATCTTTTATACTTGTAATTCTTCCTAAATGCCCCATTGCATTTCCACTTGAAGCAGAAAATATTTTATCCGGATCAGACATCAGTGATGCTTTCCAAAAACTGAAAGCACAATGTTGTTTGAACGCTGCCATTGAGCATAACGGACCCTTGTAATCAAAATTTGGAAAACTCCATTTAATTGTTTCAGTTACTTCCGGGCAGACTTGATGGATTATCTCTCTAAGATATATTAAGATAGGCTGTGCAAATTCAGCGGATTTATCTATGTATCGGTCCACTCTTGCATCTGTGTTTTTCATATTTCTACCATGGTTATGATTAAATTTTTAATTGATATTAAAATAATCCTATTGCAATCAGGTAAGGAATAATTATATATAAAATTGAATCACGAACAATGTAATATGAAAGAATAATCAGTAGAAATTTCCAGCCTCTTTTTTTAAGTAGTTCTTTAAATCCGGATTCTTTAACAATCTTTATGCTATCTATAAAATAATATTTATAAAATTGCTTTATGAATTTCATAATTCATTCTTAACAAAAAATGAATCTAATAGCTGAAATTTTCATACCAAATTACAAAAAATTTTGTTCATGTATTCTTTCTGAAAACTGTTCCTTCACTTAGTGCTATGTCATAGCAAATATTCATTTTAATTTTGAACACATTTTCTGATTTAATGATTTCTTAAAATTACTGAGTGATAATTTTAATAAGGAGAAACGATGCTTTGGACAATAGCAGTGATATTGTTAGCAATCTGGCTGTTGGGATTAATCCTCAATTTTGCCGGCGGAATAATCCATGTACTTCTGGTGATTGCTTTAATAGTGATAGTTATTAATTTCATTAAAGGCAGGAGAACATTGTAGCTTTAGTGATTATTAAGAGCTGGCAAAAATGTATTTGAATTTTTTGTCAGCTCTTTTAATAATTATTTTGCAGGTGAAAATCTTATTGCCTGCCCTCCTCCCGGTGCAAGTTTCAATTCCATTTCAGTATTGCTGTCAACTATCTGAGAAGTGATTTCAATTTCAAGCGGATTAGTTTTCCAATCTGCGTTTGCTCCATCTTTATATATCTCGGCAGTGTATTTTTTCCCCGGCGTTAAAAAATCTAATTTAACTTTTAAATTCCTTGCGTTCTCATCTGTTATACTTCCCAAATACCAGTCTTCGCTGCTTCTATCTTTTCTAACAATTGTTATATAATCCCCAATCTTTGCATTGGGTACCCTTGTAAATTCCCAATCAACCGGAACATCTTTAATAAATTTAAATGCACCAAGATTAGCTTCATAATTTTCAGGAAGATCAGCAGACATTTGAAGCGGGCTGTAAAGTACTACATAATGAGCAAGCTGTTTTGCGAGAGTTGTGTTCACACGGTTATCAACCGGAGGATCGTCTTCAAACAATATATCAAAAATTCCCGGTGTAAAATCCATCGGCCCGGAAAGCAACCTTGTAAAAGGAATGATCGTAGTATGATCAGGAGGATTTCCGCCGTCATCACTCCATGCATCATATTCCTGTCCGCGTGCACCTTCACGAGTCATAAAGTTAGGCCAGGTTCTTCGCAGTCCGGTATCTTTAATTGGTTCATGAGCATCAATCATAATATGATATTTTGCTGCAGTCTCAACAACTTTTTGATAATGCCTCACCATAAATTGTCCATGATGCCATTCCTTCTGAATATTTCCCTCCTCATCAACCCGTTTGATATTTTGTCCCCATCCAACATAACCGGTTTTTACAGTATTCACCCCATGCTTATGATAAAGTGCAAATGCATCTTCCATTTGTTTTTCATAATTCAAAACAGCAGCACCTGTTTCATGGTGCCCAATCAGTTTAACTCCTTTTGATGCGGCATAATCTGTTACTTCATCAAGATTAAAATCAGGATAGGATTTAGTAAAACTGAAAATTTCACCGTTTGCAGTCCAATCACCATCCCAGCCTTCATTCCAGCCTTCAACAAGTACACCATCAAAACCATGTTTGGCCGCAAAATCAATGTAGCGTTTTGTATTTTCTGTAGTAGCGCCATGCTTTTCACCGGAAGCCCATGTTGATTTATTGATGTGCATTTCCCACCAGATTCCAATATACTTTTGCGGCTTAATCCATGAAATATCATCAAGTTTATTTGGCTCATTCAGATTTAAAATCAGATAAGAAGTAATTAATCCACCGGGAGTTTCAGAGATCTGAACTGTGCGCCATGGCGATTTCATTGGAGCAGAAGCTTTAACCTTTGTTCCATCACTCCAGGGAACAAGATTAGCTTTTAAAACATGATTGCCCATATTTTCAAGTGTTAAACTTGAATAATCAACAAGTGCAGCTTCATGAAAACTCAAATATAAACTATCATTAACTTCAACAGTAAAAGGTGTATGAACCGTATCAATTCCATCTAATGGAGAATTTTGGTAAAGATATTCATAACGGTTCCATTGATAAGCTTTAATCCACCATGAACTGTAATTGCCGGTTAAAACAAACTCTGTTATTTCATCCATTATTTCAAAATTGTTGAATGACTCCTGTTCAGGAATTTCATATCTGAAAGCTATTCCATCATCATAGGCTCTGAAAAAAATATTCAATTTTCTTTTGGGAGATGAATCATCTGTGAGTGAAACTTTAAGCTGATTAAAATGATTACGGATATTTTTTTCTTCTCCCCAAACCTGCGTCCATGTTTCATCAAAAGAATTGATCTCATGAGATTCTATTTTGAAATTACTATCCAATGGTTTTTGATCTTTTATTATAAAACCAAGTTTTGATTTTTTGATTATCTCTGTTCCGCTTCGAGATACGTTATAGAATGGAACACCTTCATCAAGCTGAAATGAGATTGCAATTTTTTCATCCGGTGAAGTGATTTGCAGATTTTGCGCCTGTAGAAATTGAAATGCTATAACAAATACAACAGAAATTAATTTGCGCATCATATTATTCCTCCCTTTTCATTCTGAACCTCATATAGAAGTATCAATCTTAAATGAACAAAACACTTGATAGTATAAACTGCTAAATTTAATCTAAAAAGATTATTCAATAGCTATTCATCCTTCTGTAAAAGTTTTATTTTGATTTGAAGTTACCCTATTTCTATCAATCCAGTAAGCCCATGCTACCAGCAGCCATTGAGATAAACCAACGAAGCCAATTGTTTGTTCATCAGGCGGCGGCGGACCTGCAATGTTTGAAATGTAAATTACTACAAGAAATATCAGAAGGCTCCAATATGCATATATTCCGGTTTTATTTTTTGATTTAGCTGCAGAAGAATAAAGTATCACCCCAAGCAAAAAGAAAATTCCTTCAACAATAATTGTAAGCGGAATTGAATTCCATAATCCCAAACCAACTTTAATTTCTGACCAGGGAAATATGGGCAAATCAGGAATATGTGTGATAAAATCAAGAATCCAATGGCTTAACACAAGAATGCCAAGCAAAAGAGATGCTTTAAAATTTCTTTTAAGGAAAAAATAAATGAGAGCAAATAAAACTCCCCAAATTAAGACGGCAAACAAGCTGTGTGAAAAAGGATAATAAACAAAATTGAGCGGAGTAAATTCAGTTACGCCGGGTTGAACAACAACATGTTCAATTCCAAGCAAAAGAAAAACAGGCCACAGCAAATCAATAAATTGTGCAGCTAAAAAGTAAGTACCAAGTGATGGTGATGATTCAATTTTTTTTGCAGCCATCCCTGCACCTAAGTGACCGATAAACATATATCCTCCTTTTAAAATTATTTTAAAATGAGCGCAGCAACAGCAAAAATATCTATTACAATCAACATCCAGCTAACTTCTTCTTTTTTTCCCGTAAGCAGTTTGATAACTGTCCAGGAAATAAATCCCCATATTATTCCCTGAGTTATAGAATACGTTAGGGGAATAAGAATCATTCCTAAAAATGCAGGAAAGGCATCATCATATTTTCCCCAATTGATTTTTAAAACAGGTTTCATCATAAAAGCGCCAACAATAATTAATGCAGGTGCAGTTGCAATTGCAGGAACGATTGATAATAAAGGTGAGAAGAACATAAAAGGAAGAAATAAAATTCCCGCAGCAACCGCTGTTAAACCTGTTCTTCCTCCTTCCTCTACACCTGTTGCTGATTCAATATATGCAGTTCCGGAGCTTGTACCAAAAATTCCGGAAAACAATGTTGAACATGCATCAACGATTAGTGATTCTTTAATATTGCGTGGTTCACCATTTTCATCCATTAAATCTGCAGCTTCTGCTACTCCAATAAACGTTGATAGTGAATCGAACATATCTGTAAAAAGAAAAGCGAATATAACAGGCAGCAGTGAAAACTGAAGTGAGTTAATTAAATCCAATTTAAATAATAAACTGAAATCCGGAGGTGCAATAATTCCTTTCCATGTAACAAGAGTTGCAACTCCGTTATTTATCTGAGAAGCATCTCCGTACAATCTGCCGATTGGAATTGATAAAAGTGTTGTAAAAATAACTCCTATTATCAGAGCGCCTTTAATTCTTTTAATAACCAATACTGATGTAAATAATAAACCGATTAGAAATGTTAGAACTATAGTATCGATTTTATTTATGCTGATTAAAGTAGCTGGATTATCAACAATAAAATTAGCATTGATGAATCCAATAAACGTAATGAATAAGCCAATCCCCGCTGCTACAGCATATCTTAATTGTTTGGGTATTGATTTTACTATTTGAGTCCGGATGTTAAAAACAGACAGAAGAATAAAAACCACTCCGGACCAGAAAACCGTTCCCAGTGCAATCTCCCATGAAACTCCCATTCCAATTACTACAGAATAAGTAAAGAATGCATTGATCCCCATTCCCGGTGCAACAAGAATCGGGTTGCGCGCATAAATTCCCATAGCAATACTGCTGAACGCGCTGATAATAACTGTTGCGGTTAATACTCCGCTGAAAGGCAAACCTGCAGCAGAAAGGATTGAAGGATTAACAATTATGATGTACATCGCTGCGAGAAAGGTAGTTATTCCCGCGAGAATTTCTGTTTTAATATCGGAGTTGTATTTCTTTAGTTGAAAGTAATCTTGTAGCATTTCCAGATTTATTTTTAATTGAATAATCTTATGCGAGTTGAATATTTTCTCATTATTTCTTTTGTATCTTCAAAAGCCTGCATCATGTTTAATTTATCTTGAGATGTTAAGAATTCATAATCAATATTTTCTTTGTAAGGAAGAATTATATATTCCCTGCCATTCTTTGTATTCCCTTTAAATACCCAAGTGGGAAGAAAAGATACATCCGAAATATAGATTGAATCAGAATTAAAATTTTTACTTATGCTAAGATTTAAAATCACTCCGGCATCTGAATAACGCCAGCGCTGGTTTGAAATAAAATTGCCGAGCGAGTATGCAGCGAAAACTGAATCCAGTTTTGAATTATTAGAAGCAAAAAATTCAGCAGGCTGAATAACATGAGGATGACCGCCAATTATTATATCCGCACCCGCAAGAACGGCAGCATTTACAACTTTTTTCTGTGAAGCAACAGGTTCGCGTTTGTATTCTTCACCAAAATGAAAATGTACAAGAACCAATTCAGCACCGGCTTTTCTTGCAGAATTAATATCCGCAGTTATCTGGTTTTCATCAATTAAATTAATGAGATATGTTTTACCTTTTGGTATCGGAACTCCATTAGTTCCGTAAGTGTAAGCAAGAAAGGCAATCTTAATTCCTTTAATATTAAAAATTCTTAGTGAATCTCTATCTTCTTTTGATACGAAAGTTCCGTTATAATTAATATTGTATTTGTTAAGAACTTCAAGTGTTCTTCTTAATCCGAATTCCCCCTGATCTAAAGAATGATTGTTTGAAGTTGTGAGAAGATCAAATCCGGCATTTTTAAGTGCGGGAATAAAATCATCAGGAGTATTAAAGAAAGGATAACCAGAATATCCTTTTGATTTTCCTGCCATAACTGTTTCTAAATTTCCGAATGTAAAATCAGGTTGAGAAAGATAGTCTTTTACTTCACGGTAGACGGGATTAAAATCGAATGAATCCGGATTAACCATAGCATATTGATACTGAACTGAATGGCACATCAAATCGCCGGCAGCGGCAATTGTAATTGTAACTATTGAATCAGGAGTTTGGGAAGTATCCTGTTGAGATGGTGAATCAAACCTGATCTGAAGAATAAATGGAAATGAAATTAACAGAAGCAGGATATTTTTTTTCATTAATATTTTTCAAATAGTTTAGCTGAGAATGTACATATAAAAAAAGGCTGATTCCATTTCAGAAATCAGCCTGTATTAGTAAATAGTAAAAAACTTATGCTGATTTCTCTGCTTTTCTCTGAGCTTTGACATCCTGAATATCCTTACGAACATCCTGGGCGAGTTTTCTTAACTCACTTAAACCTTTACGCAGACGGGTTCCGGCTGCAGCCTGTCCCTTCTCATAGAATTTCTGGAAATCAGTCTCCAGATTTTTTACTGCTTGTACTAATTCCTCGTATTTATTCATAGAACCTCCTGATAATTAGTTGATGGAAAAAATTTATTTAGAGTTCTCCAACACAAGTTCGGCAATATCTTTAACTGCCACCTCATCTGTTTTTTCAAAATGTTTAACGCCGTCAGACATCATTGTCATGCAGAACGGGCAGGCAGAAGCAATTGTATCAGCCTGAGTTTCCAGAGCTTCGCGAGTTCGTTCTTCGTTAATCCTTCCGCCTTCTTCATCTTCAAGGAACATTCTGCCGCCGCCAGCACCACAGCAAAAGCCTTTGCTGCGGTTTCTTTTCATTTCAACAAGTTCAAAATTTTCTATATGTTTTAAGGCATTCCGCGGTTCATCGTAAACATCGTTGTATCTTCCAAGATAACAAGAATCATGATATGTAATTGTTCTTTTATCGGAATCTTCTTTTAACTGAATTTTACCTGATTCAACCAACTCCTGAATCAACTGTGTGTGATGAATGACTTCATAATTCCCCCCGAACTGTTTGTACTCTCTGCCTAATGAATGAAAGCAATGCGGACATGCAGTAACGATTTTTTTAACTCCG
>Ga0079224_100007107_pt1 | contig 14966 bp, 14 predicted proteins | sample Stecom2015_FD_80414 | JGI IMG/M metagenome (GOLD analysis project Ga0079224, IMG submission 80414) | Agricultural soil microbial communities from Utah to study Nitrogen management - Steer compost 2015 | ecosystem: Environmental > Terrestrial > Soil > Agricultural land | place: USA: Utah...
ATGGCGATATCTTCCTTGGGTTCGGTAATTTGGGCGATATCTTCCGTACTCTGGCCTTTGTCCTCCGCGTAGTGCTTCAGGGAGGCCACCGAAGTCTCCTTGACCCACGCGCGGCCGTCCACGACCACGGTCCGACCCACAATGTCCTGAGGCATGAAGAAACCATAGTCCTTAAACCGCACCATGATAGGGTCTTTATCTCCTTCGCGCTTCACTTCCATAAAGCAACCCTTTTTCTGGCAGACGGCAATGACTTCTGCGGTTACTTTTCCGTTGTATGCGGTATCGGCTTCGAGGATCGATTCCAATTTATCAATGTTAATGGCTCCATCTACCGAAATAGACTTGCCGTATTGCTGTCCAGGCTTAGCCGAGGGGATTTCCTGTTGAGCATGCGTTCCCATGCTAGCGCAAAGAAGAGTCACCCATAAGAACATTGTATTTTTCATTTTTTTGGACGGTTACAAAGCCAAAACTACGCATTAATCGGTTGATTATCGTCTTAGGAACGAAAATTTTCCGTCAGCTCCTAGTTTCATGATCGTAGAGGGCGGACGTGCAGACCGGTCCGCCTGGCCGAACTGTACCACATAGTCAACGCGTTCTTTGAGGGCGGGATCGATGCCTTCGAAGTTCCGTGGCGCGGGTTCACCACTCAGGTTGGCCGAGGTGGAAACGATGGGCTTGCGGAAACGCTCGAGGAGCCGTTCGCAGAAAGCATGCTTGACCACCCGGATGGCAATGCTCCCGTCGTCTGCCAACACGTTTTCGGGGAGGTTTTTCGCGCTTTCGTATACGATCGTGAGCGGCTTTTCGGCATATTCGACGAGCGAATACGCCACGTCTGGCACCTCTTGCACATAGCTCTGCAGCTGATTGTCGTTGCCTAGCAGGATTATCAGGCTTTTCTCCGCCGACCGCCCTTTTAGCTGATAGACGCGCTCGATCGCTGCCGGGTTTGTAGCATCGCAGCCGATGCCCCAAATGGTATCGGTTGGGTAGAGAATCAGTCCCCCCGCCCGGAGTGTTTCGACCGCTTGCTTGATGTCCGCATCGTTTACGTGCTCACCCATGGCTTATACCGCTACGTTATGTTCGCGCAGCGCGCTGTTTAATGACGTCTTTTTATCGGTTGATTCTTTGCGTTTCCCAATAATGAGCGCGCAAGGCACCTGGTACTCGCCGGCCGGGAATTTCTTGGTGAACGATCCCGGGATGACAACCGACCGTGCCGGAACGTATCCCTTATACTCGACGGGTTCCGTGCCGGATACGTCAATGATTTTCGTGGATGCGGTGAGCACCACATTGGCACCGAGCACGGCTTCCTGTTCCACGCGCACGCCCTCGACCACAATAGCCCTAGAGCCGATAAATACGTTGTCCTCGACAATGACCGGCGTGGCCTGTACCGGTTCCAACATTCCACCGATGCCGACTCCCCCACTTAGGTGGACATGTTTGCCGATTTGGGCACAGGAGCCCACCGTTGCCCAAGTATCGATCATGGTACCTTCGTCGACATAAGCGCCGATATTGACGTAGGAAGGCATCATGATGACGCCCTTGGCCAGATAGGCGCCGTACCGAGCAATGCCATGGGGCACTACGCGTACGCCGAGCTCCTTGTAATTGGTCTTGAGCTTCATTTTATCGTAGAACACAAATGGGCCCGCTTCGATGACTTCCATGCTGCGGATCGGAAAGTACAGAACGACTGCCTTTTTGATCCAATCGTTGACATGCCAGCGCGTGCCGATGGGTTCCGCGACGCGGAGCTCGCCCCGGTCTAAGCGTAGCACGACGGTGTCAATCGCACGCGCGAATTCGGGAAAATCCAAGAATTGCCTGTTGTCCCAAGCCTCTTCCACTAATTTTTTAAGTTGTTCGACGCTCATGGCTCTTTTTTTTGTTAGTCCGGTGCTTGCCGCTTTTCCACGGATGGGCTTGCCCAGATTTCCGCGTCGCTGCCACGGTTTGCCGGGGTTGTGGCACTGTGGATGAGGAAGACACGGGTTCTATTCGTATGATGTAGTATCGTGATACAAAGAAACGAAAAACTTGCCAAAGCCTACAGCCGTTCGAACAAAAACTGTTTGCCGGAATCCCTCCCGATGATACAGACGGGATTGCGTACCTTTGTCCTATGGCTAAAGAACCGGAAAAACTTCGCATTGACAAATATTTATGGGCCATTCGGATTTTCAAGACGCGAAGCCTGGCCACCGAGGCTTGTAGAGCGGGAAAAGTAAAACTGAACGGCCAAAACGTCAAGCCTTCTTATCTCGTTAAGGTTGACGATGTGTTCCATATCCAAAAAGGAGTGGAGAAAAAAGTAATTAAAACCCTGTCCTTATTGGAAAAGCGCGTTGACGCCAAAACGGCGGCCTTACACTACGAAGACCAAACGCCCGAAGAGGATACCTATCGCTACCGATCGGTGTTTGGCATGCCTGTCTTGAAGCGCGATCGGGGTACCGGTCGGCCGACCAAGAAGGACCGTCGCGAAATCGACGAATTACAGAGCGATTGGTTTAACGAAGACGACTAAGCGCGCGGCAAGGCCGCTACCGCGTTGGGGATGTCGATTTCGCCATGCGAGGCATGATATAGGCAAGTTGACCCCTGCACAAGAAGCACCTGGGGAGACTCGTGCCGCACCTCCCAAATCCGCGCCACTTCGTTTGAGAGCGTCCGGTAGCGGATAAGATCCAGGTAGTAGGCATCTACATTCGCCGGAATCGCATCGGCGTCTAAGGCAATGTTCCGTTTGGCCATGCTGCTTACGGCACAGCGCGTGCTGTGCTTGAAAATCAGGGTCGGCCGCTCACCGGCCACGATACCCTGCAATTGTTGCTCGTTTTCCAGATGTATCCAATCCATATCGGTGTTAGGGTTGAGTGAACTTTCGTGCTTCAATGTGTACCAAGGCAGCGGCAACAGAGTAAACGACCTGCTGTCCGCCTCCCGCGGCGACAAAATGGGTGGGTAAAAAAAGACCGCCGCCAATATCCTTATAACCGCCCACGTCGTAGCTCACCCCGTTAAGAGGATTCCATTGCGTAATCCGACCGGTTTGTGCGTCGATATGCAGGGTGCCTTCAGCATTTGCGTCGTACACGGTTCCTTCATTTTTCACTTGGGCTACCAGCTGGCGCGACGCATCGACGAGGCGTTCGGCCTCGAGCGACAGCTGGACGTTCTTGCCGTCCTGGATGGCCGGGAGAAATAGTAGCTCGGCATCCTTCTTGAATCCCTGCCGCACTTTACTGATTTTCTTTTGGATGATTACGCTGTCGTCTTGGATCACATCATCAATGTATACCTGGCCTTCTAAACCATTTAGGTTGAACAGCACAATAAGCTCGCGCTCGTCGGCAGTGGTTCCTTCATAGCGGCAGTCGCCCGTGAAACGGTCCCACAGGTAAGACGCCGGTCGCTGATGCACGGGATCGTGCGGGCCTTGGCAGGTGAACATGAAATAGCGTGCGTTTTCCCAATGTTGCTGCCCGCCCATGCTAGTCCATATTTTTTCGGACAAGTCCTCCACCTGTGCGAGTACCATGGCGGGAAGGCTTGCAAGCCACATGAAAAAGACGGGCAGGTAAAAAGATCTCGATTTGTTAAACATGCTTAGCTTCTTTAAGTCAATGAAAACAGCCTCTTCGCTTAAACATGCCGCGGCGTGCCCGCTCCATCCATCTTAGGGGGAACGGCGGGGCTACCCGAACGGAAAGAACGCTTAACGGGTCCGTTTTGTTTGCGGATAAGAGTTATAGGCTGCACACAGCTTGCGGGAGCATGATTGTCCGGTAAAGGCGATTAGCAAGACAGATGCAAAAAACACGGCTACGAATCGTCTCATGTCAATAATAACGTTGAATGGATGATAATATTGTGGCCCGGCGGAACCCTCTTAGGCTCTTTGCGGACTGCCGACGTGTAACGCAGCCATCTGGATGGCCGTGATGGCGGCCTCTTCGCCTTTGTTGCCGTGCTTTCCCCCGGAGCGGGCCCGCGCTTGTTCCATGTCGAGGGTTGTCAATACGCCGAATATGACGGGCTTACTGTGCTTAAGCGATACGTTGGTGATTCCATTCGCCACTGCATTGCAGATGTAGTCAAAGTGCGGTGTCTCGCCCTGGATCACGCACCCCAGGCAGATGACAGCATCGAGGGTTTCGTCGCGCAGCAGGATGTCCGCGCCCGCCGTCAGCTCGTAGCTTCCGGGCACCTCGATCACACGGATGTTAGCTTCCGCGGCATCATGGTCAAGTAGCGCTTGGTACGCGCCGTTGAGCAGGCTGCCCGTAATTTCGGCGTTCCACTGCGAAACGACAATGCCAAAACGGTAGTCCTTTGCGGAGCCCACCGCCATGTGCGAAAAATCAGATAAATTTTTGTATTGTGTTGCCATCGTGTTTACTCCTCCCTTTTGTACAGTTGGATTGGACCTGATGCGAACAATGAAGCGCTAGGCCGCATTACAAGCGTGCTTCGGCACGGGCTATTAGCCCCTCCACGGCTGCGCCTTCTGCGCTTTCAGGGTATTCTGCCTTGATACGCTTGTACGCATCGATTGCTTGTTTAAACTCGTGTTGTGCTTCATGCACAAGGCCCAATTTCTTAAGCATCAAGGGCGTGGTGAAGGAATTAGGCGTGCGGTCTGCGGCCTTTTTGTAGTAAGATGCCGCTTTCTTGTAGTCTTTTAGTTCGGAGTGCGCGTCGCCTAACATGCCAATCACGAGCGGATCCAAGATTTGGCTTCCCGTGTTGCTGTATTTTTCCAAGGACGCGATAGCTTCCTGAAACTTGCCTTCGCGCAGGTAAAGCCCGCCTAAGTAGGCGTTGGCTATGTTCGCCGACTTGGTATTGTCGTATTCTTCGGCGATCTCCTTGAATCCAGGAAAGGCACCGTCGCCATCGATGGCGCGCTGGCGCAACGAATCAACCAACGCGTAATTCTCGGCTTTATACATTTGGTCTTGAGCTGCCTCAGCGCGGGGCGCTAGGTAAAAACGCTGGTATCCGAAATACAGTAAAATCAATACCACAACACCGCCAAGGATAAAGCCTAGGCTCTTTTGGTTTTCCAGAATGAAGTTTCCTTTGTTTTTTTCGGGAACCGTATTTTGGTTGTTATTTTTAGCCATTATCGTTTCTAAAAAATTGGATTGCAAAAATACACTTTTAGTTAGGATAATCAAGGAAATGTTGGAAGAATAAAAATCTGGTTATCACCTTCTTCGGGTTTTCGCCCGCCAAAGATTGGAAGCTTTGGACGGGTCGTGCCTAGGCGGGCACGAGGATATATGGAGGCCTTTACGGCGTAGACACAGGAGTGGCGGGAGGCGCATCCACTATTCGTCCAGTTCTTCGAAAACCGAGTTTTTGCTTTTGAATTCCGGTACCATGGCTTTCATAAACACGACGATTTCGCGCTCGTTTTGCTTGTGTGCGAGCTGGATGAGGCGGTCTATTTGCCGTTCGACGTCGGGGAAATCATATTCACGCACTTGAGCCACCATAATTTTCTCGTGGTGGGTGGGCAGGGTGTTTTCCATGTCGTTCAGCAGTTCCTCGTAAAGTTTCTCGCCGGGCCTTAGACCCGAAAACTCGATGGCGATGTCCTTATTGGGTTGCATGCCGGAGAGCTTGATCATCTTATGGGCCAGGTCCACGATTTTGACCGACTTGCCCATGTCAAACACGTAGATTTCGCCGCCTTTTCCCATGGCACCCGCCTCCAGTACAAGCTGGCAGGCTTCGGGGATGGTCATAAAAAACCGCGTGACTTCCGGGTGGGTTACCGTCACGGGGCCGCCGCGCTCGATTTGCGCCTTGAACCGTGGGATGACGGAGCCGTTTGAACCCAGCACATTGCCGAAGCGCGTGGTAATGAATTTGGTAAATCCAGCCTGCCCGTTCCCGCCATGCGTCTCTGCCAAATGCGTATAGTAGGTCTGCACATAGATTTCGGCGATACGCTTGGAGGCGCCCATAATGTTTGTAGGATTGACCGCCTTGTCGGTAGAGATCATTACGAATTTGTCGACACCAAATTCTATAGAGAGCCTTGCGAGCAGGCGCGTGCCCATGATGTTGGTGCGCACGGCCTCCACCGGGTGGTTTTCCATCATCGGCACGTGCTTGTAGGCAGCAGCATGGTATACGTAGTGGGGGCTAAAAGTCGCAAACAATGCCCGCATGCGGCTTTCGTCGCGGATGTCGCAGATGTAAGCGTGGTAAACTTTGTCCCCATATTGCTCCGCCAACTCGAGCTGCAACTCGTGCAACGGAGTTTCGGCCTGGTCTGCCAAGATGACCATCTGCGGGCTGTGGCGCGCGAGTTGGCGCGCGATTTCGGAGCCGATGGAGCCTGCCGCACCGGTCACTAGGATTCGCTTGTTGGCTAGTTCCTCGCCGACTTGGCCATTGCGGATATCGATGGTGGGGCGTTCTAAAAGATCCTCGATACGAAGTTCTTTGATCTGCGCAGGCTTGAGCTCGCCGTTGATCAGGCGGTCGACCGGTGGCATGGCCATCACCTTGACGTCGCGAGCCAGGCAGATGTCGACCACTTCGTTCTTCTTGGCCAACGGAATGTTATGCGACGCGATGATCAATTCGTTCGCGCGCGTGTCGCGGATCAAAGTGGGGAGCTGCTCCGATTCATAAATGCGCACCCCGTCAATCACCTTGCCGATCTTTTTGGGGTTGTCGTCGATAAATCCGACGACGGCGTGGTTGGATTTGTGGTCGTGGTCGAGCGTGCGCTTAGCAGCGATGCCGATATCGCCTGCCCCGTAGATAATCGTCCGCACGCGCACCGTCTTGACGTTTTTGATATACATGAAAAACATCTTGACCAGCGTCCGATACACCATCAAGATCAGGAAACTGAATAAGCCGAATGTGATGAGCTGCGTAGTGGAGAACAGTGGCATCCCGTTGAACGCGATTAGGACAATGTTCACCAAAAACAGAATGGCAATAATTAACCCCGCGGCAGCGAGGATACGCATCGAATCCAGCACGCTCGTGTAGCGCACGATTCCGGCATACATCCGGATGCGGTACGATACTAGGGCGCTCGCCGCCAGTGTGAGAAGCAAGATGCGGCTGAACTCGATTGAATAGATCCGGGTGAGATCAAAGTCGTGTATCAGGAAATACGCAAAGGTGGCCGCTAGCGCGAACCCAACGAGGTCGAGGAAGAAAATTACCCAGCGCGGAACGATATTGAATTTGTCAAACATTCGGGGAGGCTCGAGGGAAATGGAGTGTGTGTGCATCAAAAGTACTTATTTCGTGTTAGAAAACAAATGGAAACTAAATGTTATTCGGGGCTAGCGGCGGCACGCTACTCCCTGCCAGGCTATGGAAACCGCAGTACAGCCCGTGATATTTTGCGGATCCATCACCGAAACCTCTTAATTTTTCGTAATTTGACGCCGCGTTTTAACACACAGTTTGGATGGTATGAGCGAGTTCAGCAAGTTGGCCCAGCAGGCGCTGCTACAACCGCAGGAAGCACTGCGGGAGACGGGCCGCCGAGAGCGGGAGTTATATATCGGAATCCCCAAGGAGACCAGTTTTCAGGAAAACCGGATACCGCTGACACCCCTGTCGGTTGCGCTGCTGGTGGAGCGCGGCCATCGGGTGGTGATTGAGCGGAATGCGGGGGCAGCGGCTAATTTCGAGGATCGTCATTATAGCGAGCAAGGAGCCCAGATTGTGGATAGCCCTCGCGAAGTGTACCAAGCCGACATCATCATCAAAATCGCCTCGCCCACGCGAGACGAAATTGCGCTGATGAAGGAAGGGCAGATTCTGCTTTCCTGCCAACAGCCGTCGTTGATGGAACTGGATACCCTGAAAGCCCTCATGAGCAAAAAGGTGACGGCACTCTCCTATGAATACCTGCGTGACGAGGGCAACACCTTGTCCGTGGTTAGAGCCATGAGCGAGATTGTGGGCGCTACGTCGGTGTTGATTGCGGCAGAATACCTGAGTACCGTGTTTAACGGCAAAGGGCTTATGCTGGGCGGAATCTCGGGAGTTCCGCCTACCGAAATGGTCATCCTGGGAGCGGGTACCGTGGGCGAATTCGCGGCACGGACGGCCATTGCGCTAGGCGCGCAGGTCAAGGTTTTTGACAGTTCGCTCTATCGGTTAAGACGCTTGCAGAACAATGTCGGCAGCCGGGTGTTTACTTCCGTTATCCAACCCATCGTATTGCGCAAGGCGGTCATCTCGTGCGATGTGGTCATCGGCGCCATTCGGGCTGAAAATGGTCGCAGTCCCTGTATTATCAGCGAAGAGACCGTGTCAAGGATGAAGCCAAACTCCGTGCTGATCGACGTGAGTATCGACCAGGGCGGCTGTTTCGAGACGTCCGAGATAACCAACCACGACAAGCCGGTTTTTCGAAAGTACGAGGTCATCCACTATTGCGTGCCCAATATCGCATCGCGCGTGGCGCGTACGGCGACTTACGCGCTGACCAATATTTTCACGCCGATCTTGCTCGACATCGCGGACATGGGGGGGATCATGAACCTGATCTGGGCAAAACCTGGCGTGCGCAATGCCATTTATCTGTACCAAGGCCAATTGACCAACAAGGACATTGCCACCCGATTCAATATGACACCCAAAGACTTGGAATTGCTCATCATCTCCAACCGATAAGAATGTTCAGAATCGCTGTTGTCATGTTGTTTAGTGTGCCCTTGGCGCTGCAGGGCCAACAGGTGCTGGCACTGTACGACGGCGCGGTGCCTAACAGCATCCCCGCGTCCGTTCCCGAACATGCCGACCTAGGCGCGGACGGCATCCTACGCGTGTCAAACGTGTCCACTCCCACGCTCACGGTGTATCGGCCCGCTGCTGGGACCAACACGGGCAAAGCCATGATCATCTGTCCTGGCGGAGGGTATCGTATCCTAGCCATGTCGCACGAGGGCCACGACGTGGCCGAGGCATTAGCCGATGCAGGCATTACCGCATTCGTGCTGAAATACCGACTGCCGAGCGACGAAATTATGCAAGACAAATCTATTGGCCCCCTGCAGGACGCCCAGCGGGCGATCCAACTCGTGCGCGAACGGGCCACCGAGTGGGAAATAAACCCCAAGAAAATTGGCATAGCGGGCTTTTCGGCTGGCGGGCATTTGGCTGCCACGCTATCCACGCATTACCTAGAGGAGCTGATCGCAAACCCCAAAAGGACGTCCTTGCGTCCTGATTTTTCGCTGTTGGTTTACCCCGTCGTCAGTATGGCCGACGGCTTGACACACGGAGGCTCCCGAGATAATTTGCTGGGAGAAATGCCCAGCGCAGCGCAGATAAACCGGTTTTCGAACGAACAACAGGTGACATCCGACACTCCGCCTGCGTTTCTTGTCCACGCGGAAGACGATCTAGCCGTTCCCATTGCCAATAGCCAATCGTACGCCCGCGCCCTTGAGGCTCATGGCATTGACGTCGGACTTCTCGTCTACCCGGCGGGTGGACACGGATTTGGGCTGATCAACAGGACGACCCCAGACCGATGGTTCGATCATTTTCTGAGTTGGCTGGACAGGCTATAAAGCGCGCGCTCGGATTCGTGCGTTCCCGGCCAAATAACTTGAGAAGCCATGGACATGGCCAGACAACATTACCGGCTCACGCGTATCGCCCCCACGCCAAGCGGGTACCTCCACTTAGGCAATGTGCTCTCCTTTGCATTGACGGCGGCGCTCGCCAGACGCACCGGTGCCCGCATCCTGTTACGCATCGACGACCTGGACCGCGAACGCGTGAAGCCCCAATACGTGCAGGATGTTTTTGATACGTTGAACTACCTTGGCGTCCCTTGGGACGAGGGGCCCCGCAACTATCACGAGTATGAGGCGCGCTATTCGCAAACCCGGCGTATGCACCGCTATGAGGAAGCGCTCGATCGACTCCGGGCCACTCAGCAGGTGTTCGCTTGCCGCTGCTCCCGCGCCGAGGTGGGGAGCCGCCATTCCCGTGGAGTGTACTTGGGGACCTGTAGGCACGCGGAGCTTTCGCTGGATGAGAAGGGACTCAGCTGGCGGATGGATGTGTCGTCCGGCACGGAGGCAACGTTCCGGGACTGGAACGGGACGGTAGTGCGGGAAGTGCTACCGGACACCATGCATTACTACATAGTGCGCAAGCGCGAGGGATTTCCCGCCTACCAGCTGGCATCGGTGGTGGACGACGAGTATTTCGGCGTTGACTTGATTGTCCGAGGCGCAGACCTATGGGAGTCGACCCTCGCACAACACGTATTGGCGGATAGGCTTGGGCTGCAGGCATTTCCCTGCGCCACCTTCGTGCACCACGAACTACTCATAACCTCCGGGAACGAAAAGCTGTCCAAATCGGCCGGCGATACATCCATCCAATATCTTCGCAAGCAGGGGGCCACAAGAGAATCAATCTTTGGAATGATCGGCACCATGGCGGGCTTGCCAGGGGCCCTGTCCGACTGGGAGCAGCTCGGCAACGCGCTCATGAGGCGGGGCGGGTATACTACCCCATCGCGCTAATAACCATACTTGGTTCCCCAATCGCGTCGCAGTTTTTCACGCAGTTTTTCTTCGGATGCATTTTTTCCCGGGTCGTAAAGCTTGGTCCCGCTGAGCGTTTCGGGCAGAAATTCCTGCTCAATGAAACTCCCTGCATAGCCGTGCGCATATTTGTAGTCTTGCCCATAGTCAAGGTCCTTCATCAGTTTGGTGGGCGCGTTGCGGAGGTGGAGCGGCACGGGCAGGTTGCCGGTTTGCCTAACGAGCGCTTGTGCCTTGTTGATGGCTTCATAAGCCGCGTTGCTCTTGGCAGAGGAGGCCAAGTAGGTCACTGTCTGCGAAAGGATAATTCGCGATTCGGGCCAGCCAATTACGTTCACGGCTTGGAAGCAGGTGTTGGCGAGCAGGAGGGCGTTCGGGTTGGCATTGCCGATATCCTCCGACGCCAAGATGAGCAGCCGGCGGGCGATGAAGGAAGGGGATTCGCCACCCTCGACCATGCGGGCCAGCCAATACACCGCCGCATTGGGGTCGCCTCCGCGAATCGATTTGATGAACGCGGATACGATATCGTAATGTTGCTCGCCGGTTTTGTCGTACAGGGCCATGTTTTGCTGTACCTGCGCCAGGACAAATTCGTCGGTAATCTCGCCTTCCCGATCGCCAATCGCGTTGATGGCCAGCTCCAAGATGTTGAGCAGCTTGCGAGCATCGCCTCCCGATAGCCGAAACAGCGCTTCGTATTCCTTTATTTTTGCTTTCGACTGCTTGAGGAATTCGTCCTCGCGCATTGCTTTGTCAACGATGCCTTGAAGCTCACCTTTGCCCAAGGGTTGCAGGACGTAAACCTGGCAACGGGAGAGCAGTGCCGAAATCACCTCAAACGAGGGGTTTTCGGTAGTGGCGCCCACCAAGGTCACCAGCCCCTGCTCCACGGCACCCAGCAAGGAGTCTTGTTGGGATTTCGAGAATCGGTGGATCTCGTCGATAAAAAGAATCGGCTGTTGCTGTTCGAATTGGCGGATATGCTTGGCTTTGTCGATGACTTCACGAATGTCCTTCACCCCTGAGTTAATGGCGCTAAGGCTAAAAAACGGCCGTTGGAGAGTTTGTGATATCAATAGGGCAAGTGTGGTTTTGCCTACGCCCGGCGGGCCCCACAGAATCATTGAAGGAATGTTATTTTGCTCGATGGCATTGCGCAGTACCGCGCCCGGACCGACGATGTGTTGTTGGCCGGCGTAGTCGGCAATATGTTTGGGGCGCATCCGCTCCGCCAAGGGTATTCGTGTTGCCATGGTGACCACAAAAATAGGAATTTATGCCGAATGGTGGCCTGTTACATTGACCGATTGCGGCATTAACGGACAGCGCTTCCGCGTGGTGGCCACTCTAGCGCTTTCTAGCGGATACGGGGGTGTGCAATTTGCTTGTTTTGAGGGGATTGATGCCGGGTTCAGCGGCTCTCAGGCCTAGCAAGCCCGTTTCGAACCCCCCATGGCCGGCAAAAAAAATTCGCTTATTCCCCCGCCAATTCGTCAAAAAGGCTATATTCGTGGCGGTTTGCTCCGGAATGACTGCTGGCGGGCGACACGTTGGCCCGTCGTGGGCCCAGCCTAAACTTTTTCAACCGGAGACGTGAATTGGAATGAAACAATGAAAAACGGAAAAAAATTACTGCCTACCGTCATCGTGATTTTTGGCGGAACGGGAGATTTGGCCAAACGAAAGCTAATCCCCGCATTTTATAACTTGTTTATCGAAGGGTGGATGCCCGAGCGGTTTGCTATTTTCGGCCTGGGGCGTACTGAATATGATACAAAAACGTACCGCGAGAAATTGCATGAAGGCTTGACGGCGTTCTCACGGAGCGGAAAGCCCAAAGCCGCTAAATGGGCCGCGTTCAACGAAAGCATTCATTACCTCCAGTCAGACATCAAGAACGAAGCAGATTATCAGCGACTGGCCAAAGAACTTGACGCCCTGGACGCAGCGTGGGGGGCGCGCGCGAATCGACTGTTCTATCTGTCCGTTGCGCCGCAGTTCATCGGCACGGTGTCGGCAAGCTTAAAGAAGTTTAAGCTCGCCGACCTCGCGGATCAGGATCGCATAGTCGTAGAAAAGCCCTTTGGCCATGACATGGAGTCCGCAATCGCCCTTAACAAGCTGTTGACCGACTCTTTCGAAGAAAATCAAATTTATCGGATAGACCATTATCTGGGGAAGGAAACGGTGCAGAACATCCTTGCGTTTCGCTTTGCCAATGCCTTGTTTGAACCGCTTTGGAATCGGAATTATATCGACTACGTACAAATCAGCGTGGCCGAGCAGGGGGGCGTAGAGGACCGGGGCGATTATTATGAAAATTCGGGAGCGCTCCGTGACATGATCCAAAACCACCTGTTGCAGCTATTATGCATGGTGGCGATGGAGGCCCCGGTGTCTTTTGACGCAGAGGAGATTCGAAACCGGAAAGTCGACGTGCTGCGTGCCGTTCGCGCAATCAAGCCGGAAGAGGTCAGCCGTTATGCCGTCCGTGGCCAATACCGTGCTGGCTGGATCAAGGGCGAAGAGGTGAAAGGATACCGCGAGGAACCTAAGGTAAATCCCCAGTCGAACACCGAAACCTACGCCGCAATCAAGTTCTATCTGGAAAACTGGCGCTGGCAAGGTGTGCCTTTCTACCTGCGGACGGGAAAACGCATGCAGGAGCAATATTCGGCCATCACCATCCAGTTTAGACCGGTGCCGCACTCCACATTCAGCAACCAGAAGTCGGATTCGCTGATGCCTAATCGGCTGACGATCAATCTGCAGCCGCAAATGGATATCCGCCTGCGTTTTATGGCTAAGAAGCCCGGGTTGGATATGATTCTCAATCCGGCGGAGATGATTTTTGATTATGAAATCAACTCCAAGAATACGCCCGAGGCCTACGAGACCTTGTTGCTGGACGCCATGTTGGGCGATTCGACGCTTTTTATGCGCTCAGACCAAGTGGAGGAAGCTTGGAAAGTCATTACGCCCATACTGGAGGCGTGGGATTCACGCGATTCGATCGAGTTCCCGAACTATCCGGCGGGCTCATGGGGCCCCGAACTGGCCGAGGCGCTGATTGCGCGCAACAGCCACGTATGGACAACACCAAAACCAAAAAAATAACATGCAGATTATCGTTCATTCAAGCAAGGATGCACTGGCCGTTGCTGCGGCCGAATTGTTTGTTGAAACCGCACGCGCAGCAATCGCGAAAAATGGTCGGTTTACCGTGTCGCTCACCGGCGGCTCTACACCCGAACAGCTTTACAAGCTCCTGGCGACGCCCGACTATCGCGACCAAGTGGAGTGGGGCAAGGTGTGGGTTTTCTGGGGCGACGAACGCTGGGTTCCCTTGGATGACGCCAAGAGCAACGCCCGCATGTCGCACGAAACCCTCTTAGACCACGTCGATATACCAAGAAACCAAATATTTCACATGTACCAGGATGGCGTGTCGCCGGAGGCGTATGCCGCCACTTACGAGTCCCACCTACGGCAGGTACTGGGAGAAGAAGGCGCCTTTGACCTGGTTTTGCTGGGCATGGGCGATGATGGTCATACGGCTTCCCTGTTTCCGGGCACGGCAGTACTCCAAGAGACCGAAAAGTGGGTGGACGCATACTTCCTGGCACCCCAGGACATGTATCGCATAACGTTGACCGCACCCCTGATTAACCGCGCCAAGAAAATCGTATTTGCCCTGTTTGGTGCGAATAAGGCACCGGCGCTTTATGAAGTGCTGGAAGGCGAACCGAATATCCAGACCTATCCGTCCCAACTGATTAGGCCCGGTGACGGAGAATTGATATGGCTGGTAGACGAATCGGCCGCTTCTAAATTGACAAATAAGGGATAAATAATAAGTGGCTAGGAGCGGCTAGCATTAGCCGCTCCTAGCTGTATTCCCGACTTTTATTTCCCTCCCGCTGTCCTCGCTTGCGTAAGGCAGACCCTTAAAACATCCACGTCACTCAGGCTGATGATGTCATTATGCCGCATCTCTTGGCTATACGAGTGGTTTTTCCGAGTCCATACCCTTCCCGCAGCCCCATGAGAATAGTCATACGATCGTGGCGGCGGATCGTCTGTAGAACCACAAGGATCATGGCAATGCTTGATGTACCGCGGTATGCCTAGCCATTATCCACGTCGGTGATGGAAACCGTAAAACCTCTTGAGCGATTCTCTGAAAGCATGGACGCCCGTACGGCAGGCCTTGGAGGAGAACGCATTCCCGCGCTTTTTTTAAGCGCAGAAAAAACAAATTAAAAAGCGGAAATAGACGTGGAACACGCCCGGCCGCTCCTTTTTGAAAGGGAAAGGTTCTTCCAAAAAAGAAAAGGCTTTCAGATTTTCATCTAAAAGCCTTGTTCTCAGTAGTAG
>Ga0079224_100007108_pt1 | contig 14966 bp, 12 predicted proteins | sample Stecom2015_FD_80414 | JGI IMG/M metagenome (GOLD analysis project Ga0079224, IMG submission 80414) | Agricultural soil microbial communities from Utah to study Nitrogen management - Steer compost 2015 | ecosystem: Environmental > Terrestrial > Soil > Agricultural land | place: USA: Utah...
CATGTTTTGACGCTGATCATCGCTCAGTGCCGGGGCGGGTGCTTCCTCGATAATTTTTTGATGGCGTCGTTGCACCGAGCAGTCGCGGTCAAAAAGATGCACAATGTGGCCATGCTGGTCGGCAAATACTTGTACTTCGATGTGGCGCGGGCGGCTAATGTAGCGCTCGAGAATAACGTCTTGATTGGCGAAACTGTGTTGCGCTTCGCGCTGGCAGGCCAGCAAGGCATCGTTAAAGGCGTCAGCCTGTTCCACACTACGCATACCTTTGCCGCCGCCCCCTGCTGCAGCTTTAATCAGCAAAGGGAAGCCGATTTCAGTCGCTTGTTTGGCCAGATAGTCAGCCGCTTGATTGCTGCCATGGTAGCCCGGCACCAGCGGAACGCCTGCTTGTTCCAGTAGGCGCTTAGCGGCGGCTTTATCGCCCATGGTGGCAATGGCATCAGGCGATGGGCCGATAAACACCAATTGGGCTTGGGCACAGGCCATTGCAAAGGCTTCACTTTCGGCTAAGAAGCCGTAGCCGGGGTGAATGGCTTGGGCGTGTGTGGCTTTAGCGGCCTGCAAAATGGCAGGGATGTTTAAATAGCTTTTTTCAGCTTCGGCAGGGCCAATGCAGACGGCTTCGTCGGCCATTTGTACGTGTAATGATTGGGCATCTGCTTCAGAAAATACGGCGATGCTGCGTATTCCCATGCGTTGGCAGGTGGCAATGATACGGCAGGCAATTTCACCGCGGTTGGCCACTAAAACAGTGTGAAACATAAGCCCTCCCTTTACTTACATGCGAAACACCCCAAATTGAGTTTTTTCAATGGGGGCGTTCAAGGTGGCAGATAAGGCTAAAGCCAGTACTCGGCGTGTGTCGGCGGGTTCGATAATACCGTCATCCCACAGGCGCGCCGTCGCAAAAAACGGGTGGCCCTGCTGTTCATATTGCTCACGGATGGGGGCTTTGAACGCGGCTTCGTCGGCTTCACTCCAATTTTTTCCGGCCGCTTCCATGCCGTCACGTTTAAGGGTGGCCAACACACTGGCAGCTTGTTCACCGCCCATCACGGAAATACGCGCATTAGGCCACATAAATAAGAAACGGGGGTCGAAAGCACGCCCACACATGCCGTAATTACCGGCCCCAAACGAGCCACCAATGATGACGGTTAATTTGGGTACGGCGGCGGTGGCTACCGCGTTAACCATTTTGGCGCCATGGCGAGCGATGCCTTCGTTTTCGTATTTACGGCCCACCATAAAACCGCTGATATTCTGCAAAAAAAGCAGGGGGATATTGCGCTGGCAGCACAGTTGAATAAAGTGGGTGCCTTTTAAAGCCGACTCAGAAAACAAAATGCCTTGGTTAGCGATAATGCCAATAGGCATGCCATGCAAGTGCGCAAAACCGCAAACTAAGGTGGTGCCAAAGCGGGCTTTAAACTCGTCAAAAGCCGAGTCGTCCACCAGTCGCGCGATCACTTCACGTACATCGTAGTGTTGGCGAGAGTCGGCTGGAATGATGCCATTCAGTTCTTCAGGGGCGTAGCGTGGCGGTTTAACCGCTTGCAGTGGCCACGGTAGGGTTTTGTCGTGTGGTAAACGTTGAATTGCTTCACGAGCTAGTTGCAGGGCGTGGTCATCGTTTTCAGCTAGGTGGTCAGCCACACCTGATAAGCGGGTGTGTACATCGCCGCCGCCCAGATCTTCCGCGCTAACGATCTCCCCCGTGGCGGCTTTTACTAAGGGTGGGCCGGCTAAGAAAATTGTGCCTTGGTTACGCACGATGATGGATTCGTCGCTCATAGCCGGAACGTAGGCACCGCCAGCCGTGCAAGAGCCCATGACCACGGCAATTTGGGCGATGCCCATGGCGGACATCTGTGCTTGGTTGTAGAAAATGCGGCCGAAGTGATCGCGATCGGGAAAGACGTCGTGTTGATTGGGTAGGTTGGCACCGCCCGAGTCCACTAAATACAAACAAGGCAGGTGGTTTTGCTGCGCAATGTCTTGCGCGCGCAGGTGCTTTTTAACAGTGATGGGGTAGTAGGTGCCGCCCTTAACCGTGGCATCGTTGCACACGATCATGCATTCCTTACCCGCTACGCGACCAATGCCGGTAATCAGGCCAGCACCGGGGGCTTCGTTATCGTAAAGTTGGTAAGCCGCTAGGGGGGAAAGCTCAAGAAAGGGGCTTCCGGGGTCGAGTAAACGGCGTACTCGTTCGCGAGGTAACAGCTTGCCGCGTTCGGTATGACGTTGACGAGCTGCTTCGCTGCCGCCTTTGGCGTTTTGCCAGATGCGCTCTCGTAGCGCAACAATTTGCTCTTGCATGGCGAGGGCATTTTCAGCAAATTCCGGGCTGCGGGTTTGAACAGATGAATGCAGGATAGACATAAGCGTGTGTACCCCTCGTCATGTTGACTCCCGGCAGCAAGAGGCTGCCGGGTTAGGTGTCAACTTACAGCATTTCTACGGCCATGGCCACGGCTTCACCACCACCGATACATAAGGTGGCAACACCTTTTTTCAGGTTTTTCTGTTTCAATGCGGCAATCAGGGTAGCGATAATACGCGCGCCCGATGCACCGATAGGGTGACCCAATGCGGTGGCTCCACCGTGAATATTGACCTTATCGTGCGGAATATTCAGCTCTTTCATGGCCGCCATGGTAACCACTGCAAAGGCTTCGTTGATTTCGAATAGGTCAACTTCGTCGATGGTCCAGCCTGTTTTTTCTAACAGCTTTTGGATGGCACCCACGGGTGCGGTGGTGAACCATTCGGGCTCGTGCGAGTGGCTGGTGTGGGCGACGATTTTAGCCAGTGGCTGACAACCCAGTTCGGTGGCTTTGGAGGCACTCATCAGGACCAGCGCTGCCGCACCGTCAGAAATGGAAGACGAGTTCGCTGCGGTAACGGAGCCGTCTTTTTTGAAGGCCGGGCGCAGGTTCGGAATTTTTTCCGGCATGGCACGCTGTGGGGCTTCATCGGTATCAACGACCGTATCGCCTTTACGTCCGGCAATGGTGACTGGGGCAATCTCGTATTTGAAGCTGCCGTCTTCGGTTGCCGCACGGGCGCGACGTAGCGATTCCAGTGCGAAGGCATCTTGCTCTTCACGGGTAAATTGGTATTTATCGACGCAGCTTTCAGCGAAGATGCCCATAGGCGTATTACGCTGGTAGGCGTCTTCTAAACCATCTAAGGCCATGTGGTCGTAAACGGTAGAGTGGCCGTAACGATAGCCATCACGCCCACGCAGCAACAGGTAAGGGGCGTTACTTATGCTTTCTTGGCCGCCCGCAACAATAACCTCGGCGCTACCTGCCAGAATCATGTCGTGAGCAAACATAGCGGCTTTCATGCCTGAGCCGCACACTTTATGAATGGTGGTGGCTGACACGCTTTGTGGCAAACCAGCACCAAGCGTGGCCTGACGCGCTGGAGCCTGTCCTTGACCTGCTTGCAGCACGTTGCCCATTAATACTTCATCAACGTTTTCAGGTTGGATGCCAGCACGTTCTACGGCGGCTTTAATAGCAACGGCACCCAGTTGGTGTGCAGCTTGAGAAGATAGGCTGCCCAGCATGGCACCCATGGGTGTGCGGGCAACAGAAACAATGACTACGGGGTCTGACATGGATAACACTCCTACACAAAAGAAAGCAGGATTAGGCAGTAGGGCTTGTCTGTGGGGCAGACAGGCGCTTGGTGGCGGGATAAGGATAAATATTTTCTAGACGACCTTGTGCTACGTGGTCGCGGCAGGCATTCCACCACTCAGCATCTAGTAAAACAGAATGGTATGTCAGGAATGCGTCACGAATACGTGGGTCGCCTAATAAAAACCAACGAAATTCCTCGGGAAACACATCGTTTTTGGCAACCGGATACCACGGTTCGCTGGCCATCTCGGCTTCTTCATTTGGCGCCGGTGGAATGGTGCGAAAAGTCATTTCTGTCATACGTTGAATTTCATCATAGTCGTAAAAAACCAGCCGGCCTAATCGGGTAATGCCGAAGTTTTTATATAACATATCGCCGGGAAAAATATTATTGGCCGCAAGTTCTCGTATGGCATCACCGTATTGCTTAATGGCGGACTTAATGGCGTTGTCATTGGCGCGGCTTAAGTACAAATTCAGGGGCAGCATGCGCCGTTCAATGTAGACATGACGGATGATGATGCTGTCGGCGGTTTCGTCCAATAAGCTGGGGATTTCTCGTCGTAACTCTTCGAGTAAAGCGCTGGAAAAACGGTTTTTGGGTAGCGCCACATGAGAATATTCCCATGTGTCCGCCATGCGGCCAGCCCTATCGTGTTTCTTCACCAGTAGGTAGCGTTTTTTGACCGTAGCGTGGTCCATACCGTCTTTGCGGATGCGGTCTCGAATTACCTTAAAGACATAGGGGTAGGAGGGCAGAGTGAACACGCACATTACCATTCCTTCAATACCGGGAGTGCGCTGAAAGAGGTCTTTAGAGTGACTAAGGTGATGCAGAAAATCGCGGTAAAACAGGGTTTTGCCCTGCTTCTGCAAACCAATAGCGTTGTAAAACTCAGCCTTGCTTTTACGGGGTAGTAACGAGCTTAAAAAATCCACGTAGGCCGAGGGGATATCCATGTCCACTAAAAAATAGGCTCGGGTAAAACTGAATAGGGTGCTGAGGTCGTCACTGTTATCCAGCAAGGCATCGACTTCGATTTCGCCAGCGGGTGTGTGGGTCAGGGCGATGGCGAATGGGTGTAGGGTGCCATGGTTAATAAAGCGGCCCACGATGTACGCCCCCTTATTCCGAAAAAATAGAGAGTTGAGTACCTGAACCTGACAATCTTGGCCCAATCGATGGCCGGGATCGGCGGGTAAGCGCTGGCGCAGTAGGCCAATGATGCGGCGGGCTAAACGGCGTACGTCCGTCGGTAAGTCGGCAAAGGGGGCGGCCAGACCGAAATCGCTAATCAGTTGCCGCAGTGTGGCCATCAAACCCTGTTCAGTGGGGTAATAGGCCCGATATGAAGGTTGTTGACCGTCTAGGTAGTCGGTAGCAATAGCAGGGCGTACAAATAAAAAATCGTTGTTGAAGTAATTGCGGTGCAGCACCCGGCACGATACTGAGTTAAAAAAGGTCTCGGCACACTCGGGTTGTAGGTGGGTATGCAGTAACTCGACCACTTCTTTTTTAACGTGGTGCCAGAATTGGCGTTGCTGGGTGTCCAACTGGCTTAGGGTGCTTTGCTGGGTAGCAGCTGAGGCAACGCGGCTGCCTTTTAAGGCCGCCCCCAATATCGCGGCGCATTCACGCACACGGATGTCGTAATACTCAATACGCTCTCGTGAGAGTTGTTGAATACCGTGCCAGTCACCCGATTCAAACAATACTTTGGCGCGCTGTGCGCTGTAGCGAAACAAGGCGTAGTGGCGGTTAAAGCCCTGCACGATGGTTTGTGCAACGTCTTGTGCCGAGGGGCCTTGTGCAGGTAGCGGGGTAATACTGGGTGTATCAGACAAGTGTATGGCCATGGTGAAGCGTAATAGTTAAGCTGTTTCAGTAAAGAGTTCGCGTCCAATCAGCATGCGCCGAATCTCGCTGGTGCCTGCGCCAATTTCGTACAGTTTGGCGTCACGCCATAAGCGTCCGGTGCTGTATTCATTGATGTAGCCGTTGCCACCTAAAATTTGAATGGCTTCGCCAGCCATCCAGGTGGCTTTTTCGGCGCTGTAAAGAATGGCTGCGGCGCAGTCCTTACGTAAATCGCGCCTATAGGTGTGCTTATCGAGTAGTCGTGCCACGCTGTAGCATAGGGCTCGGCTGCTTTGATGGGCGGTGTAGAGATCAGCCAGCTTGGCTTGAATCAGTTGAAATTCGCCGATGGGCTGACCGAATTGATGGCGGTCGTGCACATAGGGCAAGACGATATCCATGACGGCTTGCATGATGCCAAGCGGGCCACCTGCAAGGACGGCGCGCTCGTAGTCGAGCCCACTCATCAACACCTGAACCCCCCCATTCAGTTGACCTAAGATATTGCTCTCGGGCACCTTGCAGTCGGTAAATACTAGCTCGCCCGTGTGGCTACCGCGCATGCCTAGTTTGTCGAGCTTTTGGGCTACAGCAAACCCTTCAAAGCCCTTCTCGACAATAAAAGCAGTGATACCGTGCTGCTTGGCATCGGGGTCTGTTTTGGCATACACAATCAGGGTGTCGGCATCGGGGCCGTTCGTGATCCACATCTTGTGCCCGTTTAATACATAGTAGCCATCCCGTTTGTCGGCTCGTAGACGCATGCTAATCACATCCGAGCCAGCGCCGGTTTCACTCATGGCCAGCGCGCCAATGGCGGTGCCAGCGATTAAGTCGGGTAGATACTTGGCTTTTTGTTCCTCAGTGCCGTGGCGGTAAAGCTGGTTCACGCACAGATTCGAGTGCGCGCCATACGATAAGCCCACCGAGGCACTGGCACGGGAAATTTCTTCCATAACCAGTAGCTGGGCTAAATAGCCCATGCCGCTGCCGCCATCGGCCTCGCTGACGGTAATACCTAAGGCGCCCAGATCGCCAAGTTTGGGCCAAAGCTGCATCGGAAACTGGTCGTTCTGATCCAGCGCGTGGGCCAGTGGTGCAATTTCTTTGTCGGTAAACTGGCGCACCGTATGGCGTAGCATGTCTAACTCTTCACCCAGATCGAAATCGAGTTCAGGTCGATGCATAGTGCTCTCCCGAAATAATGGTTAGGTACACCGAGTGGCGTTAGCCGGTGCATGTTTTGTTATACGGTGTTTTGATGTGTCGAGGTAATTGGGGTTTGCCTGTTTGCTGCGTTGCCACACTGCTTGCACCCAGCGGTGGCTACCAGTAAGGTTGAGAGGCACTTATGGAGAGCTTGATGACAGCAGATAAACATGTGCTTTCGTATCCCTTGGGCGAAGCACAACCCGAAGCGGGGCAGATGATGGAAGTGGCCGCTGGCGTGTATTGGCTACGTATGCCGCTGCCATTCGCCTTGAATCACATTAATGTTTGGTTATTACGAGACGAGATCGACGGGCGCGAAGGTTGGACGCTAATTGATACCGGTGTAGCACGTCCTGAAATCCAAGCGCACTGGGAGCATGTGTTCGAGCACGGCCTAGATGGGTTGCCAGTGTTAAGAGTGGTGGTAACCCATATGCACCCCGATCATGTGGGCTTGGCGGGCTGGGTGTGCGAACGCTGGGATGCCCCCTTATACATGACCATGACCGATTACATGGTGGCGCGTTTTTGGACGCAACCGGATCCAGAGGGCAGCTTGTCCAGTGGGCCGAATGGTCGGGCTGCGGCGGCGCACTTTGCACGTCATGGCTTAACGGACCCACAGGCTCAGGCACAAATTGCCGAACGGGCTGGTTATTACCCCAGTTTGGTGGGGCCGCTGCCACCGCGTTTTCATCGCTTGCTGCATGGCGAGTCGTTGCGTATGGCTGGCTGCGACTGGCAAATTATTGTTGGTTACGGCCATGCGCCTGAACATGCCGCCTTGTATAGCGCCAAGTTGGGGGTGCTAATTTCAGGGGATATGGTGTTGCCGCGAATCTCTACTAATGTCAGTGTGTTTGATATCGAACCGGAAGCAAACCCCTTAACCCAGTTTTTGACCTCATTGCATCGTTACGACGATTTACCTGCTGATACCTTGGTTTTGCCGTCGCATGGGCATCCTTTTATTGGTTTGCATACGCGTATTGCACAACTGCGTGCGCATCACCAAGATCGGTTACACGATACTTACGAGGCCTGTGCGCACGGTTTGAGTGCGGCTGAGCTCGTGCCAGTGCTGTTTAAACGTCAGCTGGACATTCATCAATTAAGTTTTGCGATGGGTGAAGCCGTGGCGCATTTGCATGCCCTTTGGTATGGCGGCACGTTGCGTCGTGAACAAGATGCTGATGGCGTGTATCGCTTTTACGCAATCTAAGCTGGCAGCGGTTGTGGTAGCGTATGCACTTTCGTGACTAATTCACCTTTATTGTTGACCCACTTATGAGCGACTCTTCTACTCACCTTCACACTCGCCTGCAGCATACTGGTCTGGCTGATTTTGATCCCCAAACAGGTGCTGCCCCAGTGGCCACGCCTGCAGTGCGTAGTAGTACGGTTCGATTTAAAAGCTTGGCCGACTTAGATCGTGCCCAGCGCGCCTTAATGGCAGGGGAGCGTTCACCTGTGTATGGGCGAGGTGGCTTGGATACGCATGCCGCGTTAGAGCAGGTGTTTTGCGAACTGGAGAATGGCCAGCGTACTTACTTAGTGCCCTCGGGCATGGCAGCCATCGTGTTGGGGATAAGTGCGTTTGTAAAACATGGCGACCACGTAATCGTTACCGACTCAGCGTATGCACCCGTTAGGGCCTACGACAAAGGGCTTGCGCAGCGTATGGGGGTTGAAATTAGCTATGTGAAGCCGGATGTAGAGTCGGTGCGTCAAGCGATTAAACCCAACACCAAAGTCTTGTACATGGAATCGCCCGGATCCCTGTTAATGGAAATGATCGATACGCCAGCCTTGGCTGCCTTGGCGCGTGAGCATCAGTTAATTAGCGTGTTGGATAACACCTGGGGCTCGGGTTATGCCTATAGGCCTCTGGATTTAGGGGTACAGGTGTCGGTAGTAGCCGGTACTAAGTATGTAGCAGGGCATTCCGATCTGTTATTGGGTGCTGTGGTAACCAATGATCCCGCATTAATCCCTGCCTTAAGCGAGGTGCACTACGCCATGGGCTATTCGGTGAGTGCTGATGATGCATGGTTATGCTTGCGTGGTGTCCGTACGTTGCCCATCAGAATGCGTGAGTGTGCCGCCAACGCGCTAACACTGTGTCAGTTTTTGGACACGGTTCCCGAGGTAAAACGCATTTTTCATCCAGCATTCCCCGCTGATTCAGGTCATGCCTTGTGGCAGCGCGACGCGTTAGGATCGAATGGTATGTTGGCCTTTACGCTGGACCTACCTATTCCTGCGGCTCGCCACTTTGTAGACACCTTGAATTTATTTGGTATTGGCTACTCGTGGGGCGGGTTTGAAAGCCTTGTTCAGTATGTGGAGCCCGGTCTGGTTGCGCCCCATTCCTACTGGGGGAACGATAGCTTACCGCTCATTCGCATGCATACTGGACTAGAAAATGTGGATGACTTGATCGGGGATGTGCGCGCAGCGCTGGATGCCGCGCGCAAAATAGCCTAATTATTACTCAGCTGGTGTGGATGATTGCTTCAAATGCATTGTCCACGTGTACAACGCTTGTAATTGATTGCGTAGCCGTGCTTCGGTGGTGTCGTCCCGTAGTTCGCCATCGGGACCCATCAGGTTTTGTGCCGTAGCGATCATGATTTCAGGGTGGTTTAAGGTGTGTACATTTAAAAACACCAACACCTGACGCAAATGGTATTGCGCCCGCGCCGTCGCAAAACGCCCTGCACTGGCACCCATGATGGCTGCGGGTTTATGTGCAAACGGTTGGTCGTTACCACGAGAGGCCCAGTCGATGGCATTTTTCAGTAAGCCCGGAATAGAGTAGTTGTATTCCGGGGTGACGAATACTAAGGCATCGGCTTGAGCAATTTGCGCGCGTAAGCGTTCCACCGACGCCGGAAAACCGTCTTCGGGGTTTTCTTGGTTATACAGCGGAATATCAGAGATATCCGCCGTGCTAAAGCGTATGGTTTCGGGTGCCACACGCTGGGCACAACGTAATAAAGCGCCATTTAACGAGGCTTTGCGCAAACTGCCGCAAATACCCAGTACGTTGATGGGATGGGATGTCGTCATGAAGGCACTCCGTTGGACAAAAACAAAATAAGCACAGTAAGGGCGTGATGGTTCAGCGCAAGCCTACCGGGTTAGCTGCGCAATACCAGCCTTTAGCAGCGACACCATGATACGTGGACACTTTTACAGTTGTATAGCTGAATTTCGCTTGTTCACAACGGACACAGCTACTTGCTTATTTATTACAGGCTGATGCCTTACGTTTCGTGGCAATGAAGTGCCTTAATCGTCCCAAAAACGCTGTAGTTGTCGTCGCTCACGCTTGGTAGGGCGGCCATCGCTAATGCTGTGGGCAGGCTCGGGGGCGAAGCGTCGTTGTTCGGCAGCTTGTTCGCGAGTGGCGATGCTTTCAGCGGTTTCTGCATACAAGGTTTGGGCCACAGGCGCTGGGCCGCGTACTGTGCTGAGCCCCAGAACGGTCACCACCATAGGGGGCGTGTTTTTTTGTAGTGTGATCACATCCCCCACGACGAGTTCGCGGGCCACTTTGCTGCGTTGCCCATTCACTAGCACTCGTCCTTTGCCGACTTCATCGGCAGCCAGACTGCGGGTTTTATAAAAGCGAGCCGCCCATAGCCATTTATCCAGTCGTAATTTTTCCATGCCGTGTATTACATCAAAAAGATCTGCTGTGTGTTTCTACTATAAACGGCTTGGATGCGTAAGCAAATCGGCTAATCAGGCGGCTGCCGCAACCTACTGTGCAAAGGTAGGTATTTACTTACTTACTGGGGCTGGCGACCCAATAGCTGCATTAATGCGGGTGATAAACTACTGACCGCTTTGCTGGGCGGGGCTGCATAACTTCCTGCTTGCGGTGCATGGGGATGAATGTTGACCAGCGTTTCGGCTTGTTGAACAGCGCAACTTACGCCATCCACAAGTGGAACAGGAATGCGATCGGCCACTGTACGGGCTAATCCCGCTAAGGGAGCACCAGCAATAATGATCACATCCGCACCGTCTTCGTCTACGGCTTGCTTGCATAAAGCAATTAATTGTTCGCCGTGGTCTTCTTGAATGGTCGCGATGTTACGTAAGGAGTTTTCCAGACTACGTATGCTGGCAAGACGACTGCTCATGCCGTAGCGGGCAACGGTTTCTTCATACCATGTGCGAATGCGACGGGAGATCGCAACGATGGAGATTTTGCCGCCTAGCATGGCTGCGGTCATGAGGGCGGATTCAGTCATGCCGGTAACGGGTACATCCAATAATTCGCGGGCGGCCAATAAACCCGGGTCACCGAAGGCGGCGACCACGGCGGCATCGTAGTGCCCGTGATGTTCAGCTAAGGCGTTTAGCGTGGCATAGGCCCCTACTGCCGCTTCGGCTCGGGTTTCAATGTAGGCGACGCCCAATGCGGCGGTTACCACTTGAATCTCCACATGCGGTGAGGCTACGCGTTGCGCTTCTTTTTTGATGAGCGCGGATACACTGTCAGAGGTGTTGGGATTAACAATTAATAAGCGCATGGTGTTCGTTGAGTCCAAAAAAGTGACTCGCCCCGTAGGGCGAGCCGGACAAAGGATGACTAGAAGCCCATCGCACGAGGTAGGGCGGTAACCAAATCAGGGAAAATGATGCACAGTCCTAAAACCCCAAACTGCACGAGAACAAAGGGGAAGGACGCTTTAATAAGTGGCCCAAGTGGAGCCTTACTGATGCCACTGACAACGAAGTAAAGTACACCCACCGGTGGTGTCATCATGCCGATAATCAGGTTGAAGACGAACAAGAAACCGAAATAAAGTGGGTCGATACCGTAGGTAAGCGCCAGCGGTGCGAACAGGGGTACCAACATGATGTAGGCTGCGTTCGACTCCAAAAACATACCCAGCACGATGAGTAACAACATGACCAATAGCAAGAAGGTCATGGGGTTTTCCGTTAGGCCTTGGATGTAATCCGACAGCTGGGCGGGTACCATTTCGATAGTGAAAATAAAGGTAACAGCAGCAGCAAAGGCGATTAGTGCACCCACCATGGCCGACGTAACTGACGCACGGAATAAGCAGCCGGGTAAATCACGAAGGCGTAAGGTTTTGGTGACAAAAAAACCAATCATCAGGGAATACAGAACAGCAATAGCCGCCCCCTCGGTAGCGGTAAACGCACCGCCGACAATACCGCCCACTACAATGACGGGCATCAGCAAAATGACCAATGCACGACGTGCCTGAGTCAGCATGACTCGGAAATTAAAGGTGGAGCCGGTGAAAGGGTAGCCGCGGCGCTTTGAGATAAACGCTGCAAGAATCATAAAGCAGGTAACCAGAATAAATCCGGGCACCACACCGGCCATAAACAAACCGCCGACAGACACGGATGAGCCCGCCATTAAGGCATACACGATCATGGCGTTACTGGGCGGGAAGATGGCGCCCAGATTGGCCGCCGAACAAATCACTGCGCCAGAGTAATCGTCTGGGTAATACTTGCGCAGCGAAGGTACCAATGTACTACCTAGCGCGCTGGCACTGGCCACTGCGGCACCTGATACCGACGAGAAGATGGTACCGGAGATAACGGTGGCTTGAGCCAGCCCACCATGCACTCGACCCACCAGACTGTTCGCAAAGCCGATCCAGCGCTCCATGATGTCGGCCCGTACCATTAACTCGCCAGCGAGAATGAAGAGCGGAATCGCCATCAAGGGAAAGTTGTTCACGGCGTGCATCATGCGTTGCGGCATGACGACGAGCTCAAAATCCAGCAGGTAAATGGCGCCTACGGATGCCATCCCCAATGCAAAAGCCAGTGGCATCCCCGTTAGAGCCAAGCCCAGAAATGTTAAAACCACATAAATAGTCATAGGTTTTCGCCTTCCCAGGTTTTAGAACCACAGCGCAGCAACAGCAACAAATGAAAAAAGCTGTGGGCGGCAGAGATCAGGATAGGGATATAAAACACCGCCGAGGTGATGGGGAGTGTAGGCATCAGCTCGGGCCAGCGTTCGACGGTGGCTGTCCATGAGCCGAAAAACACCAAAATCATCAAGAGTAGGCTGATGGCGCAGGTGAGTCGGAAAACGGCTTCTCGGGTCGCGTTGGGCAGCAGGTTCACAAAGACATCAATCCCCACGTGCACTCCGTGGCGTACCCCGTGTGGAATAGCAATAAAAATCGCCCACACGAACAACAAACGGGACAGCTCATCGGCTGAATCAATGGAGGTACTGAAGAAGTAGCGCAGGATGACCTGAAGGGCGATCACAAAGGCCATCCCTCCGGTCATAAAAACGATCACCCAATACGTCAGGTTATCGAATCGTTTTAGTAGCAGCTTCAGCATTCCAAACCCAGCGGGCATGGCAGGAGAAGGCTGACTCATTGTGCGGCTGCCTCTTCAATCACTAGATCTACAAAGTCAGCATCGACGCGATTTTTAACCTGATCGACAACGCTGGCGGTGGCGCTACGTAATTCGTCGCGTACTTCGGGAGTAATGGAGGTGAAGGTCATGCCTGCAGCCACGAGCTTGTCGCGGTAGCCGTTATCTTCTTCCTCAGCGGTGTCACGTTGCCACTGCATGGCTTCTTGCATGGCCGTTTGCACAATCTCTTGATGTTCTGGCGAGAGGCGCTCGAAACGACGTTTATTGGCCATCACTACGAGTAAATCGTAGAAGTGTGAGGTGTCGGAGAGGTGTTTCTGTACTTCGTTAAAGCGACGGCTGTCGATGGTGCTGTATGGGTTTTCTTGGGCATCCATCACTCCTTGTTGCAGGGCGGAGTAGAGTTCGGATACGTCCATGGATACCGGGTTGGCGCCCAGAGCACGGAAGGTTTGCAAATGCACTTCATTGGGTTGTAAGCGAATGCGCATTCCTTGAAAGTCTTCTGCCTTTTCGATGGGGCGCAAGTTATTGGTGACGTGGCGGAAGCCAATTTCGCCGTAGCTCAACACTTCAAAGCCTTGTTTGGCCATTTTGTCGCTAAGTTGTTGTCCAACTTTACCTTCCACCATATCAAAGGCTTGGGCACGGCTGTCGAACAAGAAGGGCAGGCTGAGTGCTTCGTATTCGGGTACCAGACGGGTTAAATATGCTGATGAGATCAGCGTGGCGAATAGGGTGCCCGAACGAACTTGATCCACATTCTCGGTCGCGCCGCCCAGCTGCATGGCTGGGAACAGGTCAACTTTAATTTCGCCGTTAGAGCGTTCCTCCACTAAATCTTTGAACACCACCATAGAGCGGGACACAGCATCTTCCACAGGGTGGTTACCCGCGACGCGTAAACGTTCTACTGCTTGTGCGGATGCGCCAAACGTCAGTAGGGATAAACCCAAGGCTGACGTTGTTAACCATTTGCTTAGCTTTATAGACATAATTACACCTTGATTGTGGACAAAATGGTATTGTTTAGTGGCAATGATTGCATGCATCTTTCTAAACAAAAATACTTACAAACCCTAAAGGTGTAAGGGCGACCTTGTTGAAAAGCCGAGAAAGCTGCACTTTTAACCGCTTTTTATTTGGAGCGTGAGCGTAGTTAGATGTAAAAGAAGCCGCCTAAAAAGGCGGCTTCTTTGTATACAATGTGTGCGCTGTTTTAGCGTAGACGTCCCTCTAAGGTTGGGGTGTCACACGCTATAAACTGGCCAGCATGTTCTTCCCCCACAAAGTTAAAGTCTTTGCTGACGACTTTGCCGCGGGATAAGGTCATTACTGGCCAGCCGGTAACGTTAATGTCTTCGTATGGGGTGTAATCCACGTTGTGATGCAGCATGTCGTTGTGGATGGTGACTTTCTTTTGCGTATCCCACAACACAATATCGGCATCGCCACCCACCACAATGGAGCCCTTACGCGGGTACAGGCCATACAGCTTGGCTGGATTGGTGGCGGTTAAGGCGACAAACTGGTTAACCGACAAGCGGCCTTCGCTAACACCGCCTGAAAACAGCAACGGTAAGCGGGTTTCTAAGCCTGGAATGCCGTTGGGGATGTACTGAAACGCCTCTTGTGCACCGGCCGCTTTTTTACCCTGAGGGTCATCAAAGTTAAAAGGAGCATGATCCGACGAAAACACAGCGAATACATTTTTTTCTAACCCATTCCACACTTCGGCTTGGTTTTCTTTATTCCGTGGGGGCGGACTGCAAACGAATTTTGCCCCGTGGAAATGCGGTTCTTCTAGATGTTCTTGGGTCAGGAATAAG
>Ga0079224_100007109_pt1 | contig 14966 bp, 13 predicted proteins | sample Stecom2015_FD_80414 | JGI IMG/M metagenome (GOLD analysis project Ga0079224, IMG submission 80414) | Agricultural soil microbial communities from Utah to study Nitrogen management - Steer compost 2015 | ecosystem: Environmental > Terrestrial > Soil > Agricultural land | place: USA: Utah...
CGAAGCGCACCGGAATATTGGGGCCGACGAACCACCACTTTTTGCGGGCATGGCGGATGATGTAGCGGGCAATCAGCAACTGCGGCAGGGTAAAGCCGATGGTGAACAGACTGCCAGACAGCCCGATCAGAATTTCGGAGTCGGTGAGGCGGCGGACAAAATCCGGGATGACGGTTGTCGAACTGATAATGTTCATTGCCACCGTGAATAACAGACTGTCGCCCAGAAAAAAGTAAAAATTCCGGCGGTAAATCTGTTCCCTGAGCGATGGTGAAAGCGTCTGCGCGTTGAGTTCGGTCATGGCGGGCCTGTCTGGAGGTACATATATCCTGCCAGTTTACCGCAGTCCCCGGCCAATGTGCTTAGGGCCAATGACGCCACAGACCAACTTCATTACCCCTTCTGGCGCGGGGTGCGTTACAATGTTGCCTCGCGCTTTGTTTACGAATAGCATTCATTAGAAAAGATCTATGACCAACAACCCGAATGGAACCATGCGGGCCGTGCAGGTAGTGGCGCGCGGCAAAGCCGAATTTATTGAAATGCCCAAACCGGAACTGAAGCCCGGCCATGCGCTGGTGCGGACGAAACGCCTGTCGCTGTGCGGCAGCGACATCCGCTGGCTGCACTTTTTCCCGCCGGAACGCTATCCACTGCCGCCGGGAACCACCGGGCATGAAATGGTCGGCGTGGTTGAGGCGGTGGATTCGCCTGATGGGGCAATCAAACCGGGTGATGTGGCGCTGACGCTGGCCCCGGATCATCGGGCGATGGTGGAATACTACGTCGCGCCGGTGTCGGATGTGTTTGTGCTGCCGCCAGATCGACCGGTGGAGCACGGCCTTCAGGCGCAGCAGCTTGGCACAGTGATTTATGCCTGCAAGCAGCTTCCCAACCTCATTGGCAAGGACGTAGCGGTGATCGGGCAGGGGTCGGCGGGGCTGTATTATGACTTCATGCTGCGGCGCATGGGGGCGCGGCGGGTGATCGGGCTGGATTTGCAGCCGCACCGCCTGAAGGCCGCGGAAATCTTTGGCGCGACTCATACCATTCACAACGTTGGTATTGACCCGGCGCAGGCGATCCGGGACATTACCGGCGGTGAACTGGCCGACGTGGTGATCGAGGCGGCGGGCGAAATCGAAACGATGAATCTGGCGCTCGATCTGGTGAAACATTCCGGTTTTGTGCTGCAATTCGGCGTGCCGCGTGGCGAAAACTTCCCGTTCCATTATGAGAAGGTGTTCGGCAAGTGCCTGCGGATACAGGGCATCGTCGGAGCGCACCACGAGCCGAATTACACCTCGACCCGACAGGCGCTGGATATGATCGCCAGCGGGGAAATCGACGTGTCGCCCTTGCTGACGCACAGCTTCCCGTTCGAGCGGGTGATGGAAGCCTACGAATTGCAGCACACCCGCGATGAAGGCGCAATCAAGATCGTGATCGAGATGCCGGAGTAAGCATTCTTACGCGGCTGCCGGGGCTGTGGCAAGCCGGCTGACGCTGCTTAATGATTTGTGCAAGTCGTCGAAGGTCCTTTACCTGCGACTCAAGTTCCAACCATTGAGAGGAAGCAAAATGGTCGAAACACCAGATATTCAACGCCCGCCGAAAGAGTTGATCGAAGGGCTGGCACAGATCGGCAGCGCCACCGCCGCCGGTGAACTGAGCCGGCTCGGAGTCCGTGACCCGCACATTCGTGGACCAGTGGCCCGGACTCCCGGCATGAGTGTGGTCGGCCCGGCGCTGACCCTTCAGTTCATGCCCAAGCGCGAAGACCTGTACAACGTGGAAGAATATGCTGACCCGGAAAAGCAGCTTCACCGCCACGTGCTGTATCACACGCAGCCGGGGGATATTGTGGTGGTGGATGCGCGCGGCGATATGGGCAGCGGCGTTTTCGGCGAGATGATGCTGACGTACTTCAAGGGACGCGGCGGCATCGGCGTGGTGATTGATGGCTGTATCCGCGATTTTCCGAAGGCCAAGGACCTCGGTCTCGGCCTGTGGCTGCGGGGGGTGACGCCGAATTTCCATACGCAGACGAATATCATGCCATTTGGAGTCAATGTGCCGGTGGCCTGTGGCGATACGCTAGTCATGCCGGGCGACATCATCGTGGCCGATGACGACGGTGCGGTGGTTATCCCGATCAAGCTGGCCCCGGAACTGCTGGCAAAGGCCAGCGAACATCATGACTGGGAAGTGTTTTCCAAGCTCAAGCTGGCGGAAGGCGGCGACCTGCGTAAGTATTACCCCCTGCGCGAAGATGCCCGCGCCGAGTACGAGGAGTGGCGCAAGACACAGCAGTAAGCACCCGTTCGTTCGAGGATGCCCGCGCCCGGCGGGCGTCCTTTTTTTCGCTGCTGCAAGGCCCACCCGGTTTGTTCAACAAATCACCCTCACTCAGCCCCCGCCCCATAGAGGTGCTGCGGGGTATTTTTTGGGGAATTCTATTAAAATAATTATATATCTATATTGACATATAAATCGAAGGACCATACACTGGGAAAGCGTAAATTTACGGGAGGAAATGCGATGAGTCTTGAAGCACAGAAGATCATCGGCCTAATCCTGCTGACTGTTCCTACCATTCAGTTGGGCGGCTATACGCTGCTGCGCTTTCTGACCGGCGGCGCACCCGGTTACCGCGATAATCCGCTGCGGCGCGGTATGTTCACCGCGGGGCACGCCCACGCGGGGGTGATCGTCATGCTGTCGATTATCTTCCAACCGCTGGTTGATCTGACCAGCCTGCCGGTGTTCTGGCAGTGGTTTGTCCGGCTGGGCACGCCGCTGGCTGCCATCCTGATGCCGGCGGGTTTTTTCCTGTCTGTCGTGCGGCCTGATGCCCAGCGCCCGAATCGGTTGATTGGCCTGATCTACATCGGGGCGCTGATTCTGGCGGTCAGTGTGGTCACGCTGGGGGTCGGCCTGCTGACAGCATAGGCCGTGCTGGCGAATCAAAACGCCCTGCGGGAATGAATCTCGCAGGGCGCGGCTCTAGTTGCCGGGTTTACGTAGTCGGGCGAGAAATCTCGGCGACAACTTCGGCGGTTTCCTCGGTTTCGTTGGTGCGCAGCGCGACATCGGCCTGCGCGACAATGCCCACCAACCGGTCACGCTCATCGACAATCGGGATACGGCGAAGCTGGAACTCTTTCATACGGTTCAGCAGCGTATCGAGATCGTCGTCAGGGCGGCAGGTCACCGGGCTGGCTGTCATCACCATATCCACCGTCGTCGGGGCGGGACTCAGGCTTTCGGCCACCACGCGAATCGCCAGATCACGATCTGTCACCACGCCGACCAGCCGGCGGGCGTCGTCATCGGTTACGACCGGAATCAGGCCCACATCTTCCCGGTTCATCAACTGCGCGGCCCGCACCACCGAATCGGTGGGGAAGCAGTACACCGGGGCTTCAGTCATCACATCACGACAAGAGGTCATCTGGCTACTCCTGGATTACCTGAACGTCTATTCGATAGATTATAGGACTATCGGGAACGGCCTATATCGGCTGGCCGGCAGGTTTGGACGTAGGTCAGGTGGGGGATTCTACGTCTAGGGGCTACAATAATAAGGGAGCGATGACGCGGGTGTGTGAGGTGTTTTACGGTGAACAGGGTTGTCGGGTGGCTCATCTTACTGCTCAGTCTGGTGACTTTTGTGCCGATTCAGGCACAATCTGAGTGCGCCTACGCTCAGACGCCGCTGGACGATCCCGCTGTGATCTATCGCGCATTGTGGCAGTTTTCGGATGTCCCTTTGCCGGACCCGCCGCCGCTGGTAACGACTTATCTGCATCTGGGAGTGACCAACAGCCAGGCCGGGCGCTACGAGTCGGCGGTTAATCTGCTGACACTCAGTACGCAGCGGGCCGAGGCGGAGATCGCCGCGCAGAACGAGCGGGCACTCGCCACTTCCGACCCGGATGCCCAACTGGAGGCTTATCTGCATATACTGGCGCTGTATCCGCCGCTTGCGCAGGCGCATTATGAGCGTGGTCTTGCCCACGCGGCACTGGGTCAGTTCGGGGAAGCGGAGGCAGATTTCAGCCGGGCGCTGCGCTACGAACCGGCTTTCACAGAGGCATACCACAACCGGGGTGTGGCGCGTTTCCATCAGGGGTCTTTCGATCAGGCGGTGTCTGACCTGGACTGCGCCATCGGGCTGGAAGCCGATGATCCGGCCCATTACCAGCAGCGCGGCTGGGCTTATGAGCAGTTGGGGCAGCTTGAGCAGGCGCTGGCTGATTTTAATCAGGCTATTCTGCTGAACCCGGACAGCGTGCTGGCTTATATCAACCGGGGGAATGTTCTCCGGCAGCTGGGGCACTACGATCAGGCGCTGCAGGATTACAATCGGGCGCTTGCACTGGACCCGCGCAACGTCGCTGCTTACAACAACCGGGGGCTGGTCTGGGCAGCGCAGGGGCGGTACGATCAGGCCATGCGGGATTATGAAGCGGCTCTGGCTCAGGAACCCAATCACGCCGGCGTGCTCAACAACCGGGCCTGGGCGCACTTTCATCTGGGCAACCCGATGCAGGCGATTATCGACGCCACCCGCGCAATCTTTGCCGCGCCGCAAGACCCGACCGGTTATCGCAGCCGGGCATGGTTCTATTTCCAGTCAGAAAACTATACGCTGGCTCTGCAGGACTATAACACGGTTCTCAATCTGGACCCCCGCGATTCAGACGCATTTAATCAGCGCGGTCTGGTCTACCTGGCGCTTGGCGAACGGCAACTGGCAATTGCCGACTTCAGCCGCGCTATTGAGCTTGATCCGGGATTCCCGCAGCCCTACGGCAATCGAGCGCAGGCGTATCTGCTGGCGGGCAAACCGTTCGAGGCGGCGCTGGACATGCTGCGATTTACACGGCTGGTATCTGAGAATCCCGAAAGGCTGCCGGAACTGCTGCCAGAAAGTCAGCCATTTGGCTGAACCTGACAGCTATTCCGGGGTGATAGCCTGTCCATTCACCTGTACCTGAGTCGCAGCGACAGCCAGCGCGCGCAGGGTTGGCTGGCGGCGCAGCAGCAGCGCCCGTCCTTCAAACGTAGTATCGCCGATGGTGACCGGTCCGGCCCCTTCTTCGCACAGGATGAAGGTATCGTCGAAATCTGCGCCGGTGATCTGGAAGGCTGTCACCTGCGCATCAGCCCGCAGCCGTTTTACGCTAAGCTGTGGCTCGCTGTCCGGAGCGAGGGGGAACAGCACTGCATCCAGCCGCGCCGGAAGTGTGGTCCGGGTTTCCAGCGTCACATCCCACGCGGGGAATTCGCCAAGGATGCCGTACCAGCCGCGCGCCGGGCTGGTTTCGCCCTTCTGTGCCCGCACTGTAAAACCATCCGCATCTACCGGCAGGATCGCCAGATTGCTCAGGCCGGCATCTTTGGTGAGGATGGCCTGTGGGGAAACCTCAATTTCGCCGGCGCGCACCGGCTCGTCGGCTTGCAGGTTGAAGATGGGCGCGAGGTGGAATAACTGCTCCAGAGTGTGCGGGTCGCTGTCCTGGCCGCGAATCAGATCGCATAATATCCAGTAACCCGGCTTGAGGTAAAAGATCGCGCGGCGGTGGCTGAAGCGGCTGTCTACCGGAGCATCGCTGGTCCATAACTCGCGTTCGGGGCGGAATTCATCCGGCGCGAAACCTTCGAGATATTCGCTGCTGACAAAATCGAACGCCGGACGGCTGACCCACTCGTTGTGTCCCAGGGTGGTCAGTCGCGCTTCGGGACGATAGCGCCGCGCCTGCCCCATGCCGTCAATCATGACGACGTTGTGCGCCCGCGAGGACTTGAAGTAATGGGTCTGTTCGGTCCAGGCGTAGCTGTAGATGTTCGGGTCGCCGATCAGCAGCCGCCCGCCCGCGTACAACACAAAGTTGAGCTTGTCCTCATGCTGGTGCGATGCGCCCCAGGGCGCGCCATCGAAGAACAGATACTGCCCGCCTTCGCCCCACTGGTCGCGCATGACGTAATAACCCGCCCCCGGCCAGGCATGTGAGGTGTGATCGGGGGCTTTTCCTTCGCGGCCATGAGTCGCGCCCCAGCGAAAATCATCCCGGCCATACACCTCGGCGGCTGCACGCAGCAGCGGGGCCGGGTCCATGGGGTTGGGGTTGCAGTCGTTGAAGGTCGGCAGCAGGTGATTGGGCTGCTGGGCGAACAGATACATGTCGTGAGCGCGTTCGACCAGACCGGTGAAATCCGCCGGCAGTTCGACGCCGCGTGCCTGCGCTGCCTGCACCACCGCAAATATGGATAGAGTCGGGAACACGTGGTAGCCATGCGTGAGTTCGAACTGGAAGCCATCGTCGTAGTAGGCAAAGCTGTTGATCCACTTCAGCCGCCGCAGCGCGATGCGTAGGTAGGCGTCGGCCAGCCGCAGTTCCGGCGAACACAAGGCCGCTACCGCCAGCCCTGCCGCCTCGACCTGATACCAGTTGTTGGCTCCGCCACAGAACGCCAGCGCATAACGGATATGTTCCAACCGCGAGCGCGCCAGCATGGCGTGAGTCGCCGGGTTGAAGGCGTCTGTCTGCCCCAGCAGGCCAATGACGCCCGGCCACATATTGCACTGGCGGTTGCCGACCTCCAGCGTGCGCCAGGGGCCGAGATGCTGATGGTGATTGGGCAGCGGGTTGAGCAGATAGAACGACCACAGCAGCCGGGCCGCGTGGACGGCGTATTTGTCGTCGCCGGTATCGGCATAGACCTGCGCCAGATTGCGGATGAACGAATGGGCGTTGAGGCTGACCGTCGACTCCTTGTCATCAAAGAGGCGCAGATTCCAGTCGATTTCGCTGCCGAACTGGTGGCGCACCAGCATGTGCGCCCTCAGAGTCAGCAGATTGTTGCAGGCGTGGTCGGCTTCTTCCTTATCGCCGCCCATAAAATTGCTCGAGCGAATCTGCTGCTGCCATGCCCGGCTGCGCATCAACGCCCCGACCTGTTCCGCCGGAACTGGCTCGGCCATGTGCCGGGGATAATCATCCTCGGTGACGTGCAGCCGTTCGGCGCGGGAATGATCGAGCAGTTTGCCCCACATGCGTTCGCGCAGCGTAATCAGATCGGCCAGTACGGGGGCGTTCAGTTCGTCGGCCACCTGACACACCGCCAGCAGACAGCGGGCCATCATCGTATCGCTGAGGGCGGCGCGGCGGTCATGCGCTTCGGTTGCCAGCCGGGCGCTGCCGGTCAGCCGCCACACTTCCGCCTCCGGGTGATCGCACAGATAGCCGCACAGGGCCAGCGCCGTGCCGTTGAGCAGCAGGGCATCCTCAAAAACATGCCGTTCGTAACCTTCGTTGCAGAAGGTCAGCAGGTAATCCGCCGCCGCGAACAACAGGTCGCTCGATCTGTCGCCGTCCAGCAGCAGGCCGAGCGTCACCCTCGCCGCGTGATCCATATTCCAGTCGGCGCTGCGTTCCCAGGGCAGAATCTCCGGGGGCCGGCTGGCCGGCGTTTTGGCGGTATATTCGCGCAGGGGTTCAAGAAGCTGGTTCATATGTGGGCCTCAGTTGTGGGTCGCACGGGCAAACACCTCAAGCTTACCGCGAATCGCGTTCTTGCACAGGACGCTATTCATCAGTGAAAATGATTTTTCGCAAGATAGCAGGGGAAAGCTGATGCATGTTCCTGTACTGGTGATGCTGGCCGGCCTGCCGGGCGCGGGTAAAAGCCGGCTGGCTGCCGCCCTTGCGCGGGAAGCGGGCTTCACCGTTCTCGATAAGGACCTGGTGCATACGGTTGTGCTCGAAGCCGGGATGGCGCGGGATCAGGCCGCCGGGCTGGCTTATGACATTATTTTCCGCCTGACAGAGGACCTGCTGACTCGCCAGCGCCAATCGGTGATAGTCGATTCGGCTGGCCGCCAGCCGTTTATCCTCGACCGGATGCAGGCTATGGCGCAGGCTGGAGGGGTACAGCTCCGGGTGACCCGCTGTCTGGCATCTGCCCCGGTGCGCGAAGCGCGTATGGCCGGGCGCAGCGCCCTCCCTACCCAGTGGACGCAAAATCAGGCGACAGCCGATGATGAGCAGCGGTGGTATGCGCACCTGCCGGCCGAAACGCTGATGCTGGATATGGAGCAGCCTTTTGAGCAAGCGGTGCAGATCGCGCTGCGGTTCATCAGGTCAGATCACCCTCCGGTGACCGGTACGTCCAGTACATAATGAAACTAGAAGCGCGAGAGTCAGGCGCAGATTGTCTGAGGCGAGAATCACCACACCTGAGCGATGTGTTCTGCCGTGCGCCACGCCATCGACATGATGGTCAGCACCGGATTGAAGCAGCAGTTGGTCACATGCACCGAGCCATCAGCGATGTACAGATTATCGTGGCCGTGAACCTTGCACCAGCGATCAACCACCGAGGTCGCCGGGTCGTCGCCCATGCGCGCTGTCCCCGCCTGATGCTGCCCGCCGGACAGATGCAGCCCGGGTGCGTTCGTCCAGATTTTGACAGCGCCCGCCGCCTGCTGCCATTCACGCGCTCGTTCGACCATGAACTGCGCCGTCCGCACTGTTTCCGGGTGAGTCGTGCCGGACAGATGCGCCACCGGGATGCCGTAGCGATCTTTCACCTTCGGGTTAATCGTCACGCGGCCATCGGGGCTGGGGATTTCCTGCACCGGCCCGGTTATATCGGTGACGCGGCGGTAATTATCGCGCATGAATTGTTTGTTGGCGGCCCCCCAGCGCGGCAGATCAGGCGGCAGCAGCCGCTTCCAGAAGATGATCGGCAGCACGATAAATTCATCGGCCAGCATCCCACCGCCGATGATGCCGTCATTATCATGGTTGAACTGGCAGGTCGCGGTTGAGGCGCCGGGTCCCAGCCAGTCCTGCACCGGCTGTTCAAACAGGCCCACCGCGCGCGGGTAATAGTGCCCCTGCAAGTGCCGCCCGACCTGATCGCTGTTGTTGCCAATGCCGTTAGGTTCCTGCGGGGTGGCGGAGTTTAGCAGAAGGCGGGCTGTTTCCACCGCCCCGGCACTGACGACCACAACTTCCGCCTGCGCTTCGGCCCGGTTGCCATTCGCGTCAAAATAGGCGATGCCGGTCACCCGCCCGCCGGCATCCGTCGTGAGGCGTTCGACCATCGCCCCGGTAACAAGGGTGCAGTTGCCGCTGGACAGGGCGCGCGCAATCATGGTCACCTGCGTGTCGTTCTTGGCGTCCACCGGGCAGGCAAAGCCGACGCAGTGCTGGCAGCGGATGCAGGCCGGACGATCATTATACGGGATCGAGTTAATCAACAGCGGTACGGGCAGAAACTGCCAGCCGAGCGCCGCCAGCCCGCGCCGTTGAACCTGCGCCTTCGTGGTGGGGGGCAGCGGCGGCATGGGGTAGGGCTTGTTATAGGCGGGCAGATGCGTCATAGCCTGATGGTCGCCGCAGACGCCGATTTCCCATTCGACTCGTTCGTAATAGGGCGCGAGGTCGTCATAGCTGATGGGCCAGTCGGCCAGCGAACTGCCAGCCGGCACGCCGTAGAGGCTCGCCATGCGGAAATCCTGCGGCATGAAGCGCCATGCCTGCGCGCCATATACTCGCGTGCCGCTGCCTACCGTCGCCGCGTTGTTCTGGTAGCCCGGCTCGTGCGGGCGCACGATGCGTCCATCTTCCAGGGTGCGCGGGTTACCGTCGATGTCTGGCCCGGCGTTGTGGCCGTATTGCGACAGCCGCTGGTTGCGCAGATGGTCGCGCCCGATTTCCTCGAATGAAAGCTGCCGCCCGCGTTCGATGAGCAGTACGCGCTTGCCGGCCAGCGCCAGCACCCCGGCGGCCACGCCGCCCCCGGCTCCCGCGCCGATAATGATGACATCGTAAGGGGTGGTCATCCGCGCACCTCGAATCCGATCATGCGCCAGGCGATCTGATCCCGGTTGCCGCCGTTGTCAGGGTCGCTGTAGAAGCCTTCGGCGCAGTGATGGGCCAGCATGGTGATGAAGTTTGGCGGATCAAGGGGCCAGGTGGTCTGGACTGTCCCGCGCTCGGCCTGCATCAGCAGCATGTCCTGCTGCTCCGCGCTCAACCGGGCGAAGCCGGCTCCATGCGCTGCCTGCGCTTCGGCTTCCAGCGCGTCGAGTCCCTGCTGGTAAAGGCCGACCATGCCTTTCAGGTCGCGCTCGAACTGGCGGAATAAATAGTCGCCAACCCCTGCTTCCCAGCCGCCCGGCCAGTCATCCGGGGGAATCATGCGGTTGACGACGGCCTGCAAAATTTCGATTTGTCCCTCTGAAAACATGCTGCCCCTGCCTTTATGTACTAGGGATACGGGCTAATCATAGCGCGTGGCAAGGTTCAGGCTAGAGCCACCAGTACAGCCCCTACGATCTGTTTTCCCATGGCATTTCGGGCTATTCTACTTTCACCCAGCTATTGAGTTCTTCATCGAATACCCACCCGCGTGGGACCTGTGGCTGACACGATGATGGAAGCCTTGGTTCACCGGTTGCAGGGGTATAAATCACCCTGACATTGCTGCCCGTCAGCGCGTTGACAAAGGACTGCATCAGCAGGGTGGTCTCACGCTCGGCACGGTCCAGAATGCCGGCCTCGAGTGTATCCGCGGTAAAGCGGCTCATCGCCTCATGCTGCGCCAGCAGCCGAACATTATCCCAATCCACGCCGCAGGTCACACCGCCACCGCTGCGTTCGTACTGGCGAATATACTCAATGCGGCAGCTCGTGATACCAGGCGCGGGCAGCGTCAGCGTGTAGGTATTGGTGGCCTCGTCATAAGTAACGTTATCTTCTTCAACCTGGGTGATGTCTACGCCAGCTTCGATCACCCCCTGTGCGACGTGATTGGCGCTGTGCCCACAAAGATTGAGGCCACCGGTATGAACCGACACGCCAATATCCGCCTGCGCGACTTCGGCGCTGATACTGACCAGTTGACCGAGTGGTTGCAGACTGCTGACAATCGTCCGGCTGGATATTATCGTTGCGGTTGTAGGTTGGCCGAAAAAATCGCTAATGGAAGCGAGTACGCTGTTGAGTGTCCAGACCCCGCTCAGGATCGAAACTGTAATCCCAACCAGAATCACCAACGCGATGATACCCGTTAATGCAAGACCTCCAAAAACAATCTGATTGCATCCCCGGCCATTCGGATTGCCTGGAACGTAGACGGTGTTATCGTCCTGGGTAGTAAAATTCTTCTCGTCTGACATGTAACTCCTGTTTTCTAGCTGTTGGCGGGCATATCGCACGAATGCATACGCTGCGCCCAGAAGAATACCGCCATCATCAACAACGCCAAGCGGTGGCAAAAAGTCTGGCACAATATCAATCGGCGACAGCAGATAAAGCCCCGCACCGCCGAGAAAAAGCAGTTTGGTTACCAGAGGCACGCGCCTATCCAGAATCAGCGTTCCGAAATCAGCCAGAAAATTTCGCGTGTCTTGCTCATTTTTCATGACTAACACTCACCGTTGATACTTCCGATGTTACATTAGCTGCCGGAGAACTGGCCGCTCCGCCAGAAATGATGCGGGCTGCTGTGCATTTCACCGGCCATTTTCCACAGCTTGTACCCTCTTATTCTATCTCATGGGTCTGAGTAAGAGCCTTGCCGTTGACGCCTTTTGCCAATCATCTGAGTTTCAGCAACAGATCAGCCAGACGATCCGGGTCGGATTGTTCGAGGTCGGGTTCGCCGGGGATTTCGTGAACCTGCCAGCCCAGTTCGCCGGTGTGCTGCACGACACGCGCGGTCATGGCATTGTGCGGGCTTTGGTCGTCATTCTGATAGCGGATGAACGTGTGCGGTAGCGCCGCCGCCTCCGGATTCCGGATCGCCAGCGGCTGAATGAGTGTTTGGAAAGGGTGATCGGTGAGGCGCGGGTTGTGTTCCCTGCTGGCCGGCAGCCGCCAGCCATTTCCCTGTTCGATGGCGATCTGGCGCATCCGGGTTTCGGCCTCTGGCCCCAGCGCCGCCACCAGTGATTGGCCGTCCTGCGGAACCACCGCGTCCAGATAGACGATATGGCGCAGGCGTTCCGGCACTTGTTCCGCCACGCCGGTGACGACCATCCCGCCATAGCTTTTGCCTGCCAGAATGACATCGCGCAAATCTTCATAGATCAGCACGTTGCAAACGTCCTGAATGTGGGTGTCGAGGTCGATGTCCGGGTTGAGCAGATGCGAACGCTCGCCCAATCCGGTCAGCGTAGGCCGGTGAACTTCATGCCCGGCAGCGTGCAGCCGGCTCGCAAGGGCGCGGAACTGCCAGCCACCACCGAACGCGCTGTGTACCAGCACATAAGTAGTCATGCGAATACCTCCCTGTTGTTGTCAGTTGCCTGTCAGATACGCCAGCTCATCTGGCGTCAGGCGCAGATCAATGTCCCTGAGACAGTCCTGCAACTGGTCGAGTGTCTTGGGTCCGATGATCGGCACGGTAGGGAAGGGCTGTGAGGTGAGATAGCTCAGGGCAATGGCGGTGATCGAAACGCCGTGCCGTGCCGCCAGTTCGCCGGCGCGGCGGGCGCGCTCGCGGTTGAGCGGGCTGTCATACTGCCGGCGATCCGCCTCTTTCAGCGTGCCATTCGCCAGTTTGGTGAAGTAGCCTCTGGCCTGCGACGTAAATGGAATGGCAGCCATGCCGGATTCGCGGTGAAAGGCGTAGTCTTCAGCACCCATTATCACCAGTGTTTTATCGCTGATCGCCTCGCGGTTGGGTTCGGCCAGGCTCCACAGCGGCTGATTGGCGACAAATCCGGCCAGCCCGTGCGCCTGGGCGTAGGTGTTGGCTTCGCGGATGCGCGCCGCCGTCCAGTTGGAGCAGCCGAGATAACGCAGCCGGCCCGCGCGAATATGTTCGTTCAGCGCGTCGATGATCTCGCCTGCGGGCACAGCCGGGTCGTCGCGGTGCAGCCAGAACAGGTCGATGTGGTCAGTCTGGAGATGATACAGACTTTCGCTGACATCCTGCGCGATATCCTGCGGCGTAAGGCGCGAAATGTGCATGGTTTTCAGGTCAGGGTGCGCGCCCTTGGTGGCGATGACCATACGATGCCGCAGGCCGGTCTGTCGCAGCCAGTCGCCGAGCGTGCGCTCACTGGCGTTGGCTCCATCGGGCAGCCACACGGCATAGATGCGCGCTGTATCGAGGAAAGTGCCGCCCGCCGCCGCGAACGCATCCAGCAGGGCGAAGGCATCATCCCGGCTGACGCTCGAACCGAACGAGCCAGCGCCGAGGCAGACGGACGAAACGGTCAAATCAGTTGTGGGGATCGTGATACGGCGCATGATGATCTTCTTCCGGGCATGGGTGCAGAAAGTAGGGCAATCTTACCCCAAAACTTCGGCTGGCGGTGGTTTGTTGTATGGGTCAATTGGGCCAGATGATAAAGCCCACTTTACCCGGTCCCGGATGCGCCGGTTTTACCAGCAACCAATGCTTCGCCTGCCGGATGATATTTCGCCCCCGCCGGCAATAATGGGTTCAGGTGTTGAGTTATGGGAGGTGTATTGTAATGAAACACTCATGGTTTTGGATTATTGGTTTAGTTCTGGTATTTACTATCAGTGGCGTGGGACTCGCGCAGGATGAAGAACCCCCCACGCTGCCGGCCGAAGGCGAAGCACCACCTGTCGAGGGCGAGCCGACGCTGCCGGCCGAAGGCGAAATACCGCCTGCGGTCGATGCGCCGCCTGTGGAAGAGGTACAGGGCGAGGTTACGCTTGGAGCCATCACGGCTGATTCGCCGTCTTACTATGGACAGGAAGTGGTCATCGATGGCGTTCTGAGCGAATTCCTGAATGCCCGCACCTTCATTCTGAGTGAGGGCGCTGTCCTTTTTAACAGCGCAGTGCTGGTGATTAATACCAGCCCGGACGAATTTGATCTGAGTGTGGTCGCCGGGGAGCGCGTGCAGGTTGGCGGTGTGGTGCTGCCTTCGTTTGAAGAGGGCGGTTTCGATCAGATACAGATGGATGAGATGGCTGGCTTCGCGGACAGTCAACTGAATTTCACCCCGCTGGCCGATATTGTGGCCGAACGGTTCGCCAACTACACCATCATCCAGGTGACTTCGGCTGCGAACGTGATGCTGCTGCCAGAGGCGACTTCGCAATAGCGCCCGGCAGGGCAGAGCACAGGTTTTTCAGTAAGATGAGCGACATTGGGCAAGGGGCACAGGCCCCTTGTCTTCATTTGGGTTGACAGGGGCAGGTATAGATAATCTGCCCTCTCAGAAGCGACCTCCGCCGGGGGTCGTTTTTGATTTCAGGCGATCTGGCCGAAGCAGTCACATTCTGCCAGCTATTATCTGAAGAATAAACGAAGAATTCGCAAACTTCGTAAATTCACATAATTTTTCTATGACATTCAGGGAAGTTTATACGGTAATGATTGTAACATTATCATATCAATCCATTACGGATTATTAAAGTGAGGTGAATCAGTGAGCGAGTCCGCACCAAAGCAAGAAGCACCAAAGAAAGAGTCGTGGTGGCATCGCATTCAGCGGGGTCAGGCGCTGGTTGAATATTGGCCGACCCTGCCGGCGGGGGTGATGGTCATGATCGCGGCAGCGGCAATTGTCGGTCCGTTGCAGACCATCTACAAGACTACTACTGATGGGTTAAGCGGGATTACCTGCGAAACGCCACAGCTTGGTCCCACCTATACCGATCTTGACGGCGGCCACCGCATTGAGGTGGTGTCCTCCAATTACAACGGGTCGGAAACAACGGTCGTTTTCAAAGTCAGTTCCGGCGATAAACCTTCCATCAGCCACTGGGTCTTGGGTATCGACAAGGCTACAGCCGACAAGATTGTCTATTCGAGCGAAGCCTACGAATCCTGGGGTCTCGATCCTACCACCGGCAAATATGGCATCAAGTTCGATAAAGGTTACGAGGGCAAAGGCGGCGGTGGTGATGACGATAAGGGCGGCCCGCCTGCTGGCAAAGGCCCGAAGAAGGCGCGCATCG
>Ga0079224_100007111_pt1 | contig 14961 bp, 12 predicted proteins | sample Stecom2015_FD_80414 | JGI IMG/M metagenome (GOLD analysis project Ga0079224, IMG submission 80414) | Agricultural soil microbial communities from Utah to study Nitrogen management - Steer compost 2015 | ecosystem: Environmental > Terrestrial > Soil > Agricultural land | place: USA: Utah...
AACCGCCAAGTTTCACTTCCGCCAGTACCGGGCCATCATTACGGCCGCCTCGGCGCGGGTGGCGCCTGCCTGGGGCGCGAAAACACCCCCGTTCTGGCCGCGCACAATTCCTTCCCGCACCGCTGCTGCCCACCTTGCTGGTGACGGTCTTCGCCGCCCGCCTGGCCCAGCGCATCAGCAGGCTCAGCCGGCTCATGGGCGCCGCCGACCTGGAGACGCCCGTGGAGGTGCCCGCCGACCCATCCAAGGACGAGGTGGGCCAGCTCACCCGCCGGTTCCAGGATATGTCCGACACCTTGCGGGAGCAGTTCGCCCGGGTCCGGCGGGCCCAGGAAGGACGACGGACCCTGGTGGCCAACCTGTCCCACGACCTGCGCACGCCCCTGGCTTCCATCATCGGCTACGCCGAGACCCTGCAGCACCGGGGCTACGCCGACGGCACCGACCTCAACCGGTACGTCACCATCATCGCCCAGCGGGCCCGGTACATGGACCGCATGCTGGACCACCTGTTCGAAGCTTCCCTGCTGGACCGGCCCGACTACGTGCTGGAGAAACGCTCCTGCAACATCGGCCTGCTGGTGGAACAGGTGGTGGTGGAGTTCGTTCCCGCCATGGAGGAAGGGGAAGTGCGCCTGGACTTCCAGGTTCCCTCCCAGCCCGTCTGGGCGGAGGTGAACGACTGGTCCCTGCAGCAGGTGGTCCGCAATTTGATCGAAAACGCCCTAACCTACGGGAGCGAGGGCGGCTACCTGGGCGTTCAGGTCAGCGAGACGCCGGAAGAGGTGCGCATCGCCGTCTCGGACCGGGGCCAGGGCATCCAGCCCGAGGAGCAGGAGCGCATCTTCGAGCCCTTCTACCGGGTGGGCAAGGCCCGCCGGGGCGGGAACATCGGCGTGGGCCTGGCTCTGGCCCGGGAGGTGGTGGCGCGGCACGGGGGGCGGATTTGGGTCGAGAGCGAACCCTTCGCAGCCACGGAGTTCACCATCGCCCTGCCCAGGGATCCCCAGTGACCGCTGTCCCGCCCCCTGCCTAGGCCAAAGTCAGCTAATAAGAGTCGGACCACTTGCAATCCGGATAACGGCTGCAGGAAAGGAACGCCCCGTTCTTCCCGTATTTGGCTTTCACCACGCCATTGGCGCATTGGGGGCAGGAAATGCCCAGTTCATCGACGGCGGCGACCAGGGCCGGTTTCTGGATGTTGACAAAGCCTTTGCATGACTTTTGGGTGCAGGCATATACAGGCCCGTACTTCCATGACTCCAACGAGGTCGGAGCCGAGCACAAGGGACACACCGGCGGCTTCACCCGGCGTGCCAGCGCCTCGGCCAGGCGTTCCCGCCGCTTCTTCTGCTCCAGGTGCTTGTCTTGCCGGCGAATAGTGCCGGCTATGCCCGACAGTTCCATAAGCTTGATGACCAAATCTGGCTTGTTGAAACGCATCATCTGCTCGGTCGATGATCTTTGGGACAGGATGTTGAGGCTCCCGAACCATGCCACCTGGTCGTCGATAAACGCCAGCTTTTCATGGAGGTACTGCTGTTCATGCACTGTTGCTCCCGCCGCCTTGATCTCCTTGATGAGCCGGGCGGTTTCGGTGTTGGGCGCCACCTTGCGGGTTACTATGGTCACCCCGACACCCCGGTCCATGGCAGCCCTCAGGTAAGGCATGACGTCCGCCATGCGATTGGCGTGGATGTAGGGGCTGTAGATGATGATCCGCTGCTGGGCTAGCTGCAGATCCTGATGAAAGGCCGGGTAAAAGGTAGTCTCGTTGTGCCACGTGGCTCCGTCAGGATACCCCAAATCGGCCGGCTTGCGGAAAGTCTCGATTGCCTTTTGAATATCGGCCTCAGCATAGTCGCCCACCACTGTCGAAGCATCGAGCCAGTGGGCGTAACGCCCCATGTACTGCAATAGGTCCGTCAGGGAGTCGGCCGGGTCCAATTTGGCGGTCAGGTGGCGGGTATGGGCGACGACGATCAACTTTGCCTTGGCCCGGGAACAGGCAACGTTGATTAACCTAGAGGCCTCCGTTGGGAAACCTCCCTTCATCAGTCGACCTATGCGGTAGGGCGGGCCGTCCACCAGATCCAGTACGATGACATCCCGTTCACCGCCCTGGAATCGATGCACTGTTGCCACTTCCACCTGCTCCCGCGGGAGGCCGTATTCCTGCACGAGGGTCGCCATCAACTGGACCTGGAGGCGGTAAGGGGCAACCACCCCCACACTTTCCACCCCTGCTGCCAAAGCGGCCGCCGCAAGGCGCACCGATGTCACTGCACTGTAGATGTTGTATCGGGAATAGCCGTGGGGTTCCCGGGCACACCAAGGATTTACCTGGGAAGTATTGCACAGCACCAGAGGCGATCCGGGAGCGGGAAGGGCATTGATGATGGGCTGCAGCTCCCTTTCGTCTGCCATGTGCTCCAGGGGATGGCCGTCTTTGCTGTAGACCAGCGTATTCACCAGATCGCCTATGCTGGGATGCATTCGGTACTGCTTGCTGAGAGGGGCCAGGCGGTGGTCTTGCAGATTGACCAGCCCGTCCTCACCGACGACACCCGCTTCCTGAAAGGCATCCCTGCGCAGCCAACGGGCTGCCATAGGGTACTTCTTGGGGTCGTTGGCGTTTGCGATGGGGGCCAACTGACGAAAGTCGCCGGTAATCACTACCCTCTGCTTTGCCAGCATGGCTGCGAACCAAAGGTTTGTCAGGGGAACCATGCTGGCCTCATCCACAATTACCGTGTCGAAGGGCTTGCTGTAGAGGTCTTCCGTAAGGACCAGACGGAACAATGTGGCGCCGATCACCCGTGCTTCTTCCAGGACTCGAAGCTCCAGTTCCTCCAGCTCCCGGTCAACCCGGGCGATGGATGCCTCCTGTTGCGCCATGTCCTGCCGCAGCCGGTCCCGCGTCTTCTCCAACTCTCCTGCCGGCGGCAGGTCGCCTAGTGTCTTCAAGCGCTGGGCTGCCTCTTCACCTTCCTTTTGCGCAGAGGCAATTTGCTGCTCCAGCTCTGTGATCCGCCGCTGCAGGTCGTCCCGGCTCTCTGCCAGTTGGTGCATCTCCTGCCGCCGGTTTTCGATTTTCCGCCGGATAGCTTCCGGGTTGCGTCGGGAAATGATCCGTTGCACGAAGCCCATATGCTCAGCTTCAGTCAATTGGGCTTCAAGTTCTTCGATGGAGTTGGCCCGGGAGGCAAGGGACGTTTCGATGCCGGCCCGCTGATGGTGGAGCTGCCCCACTGAGCGGCTGAGTCCCTGAACTCGCTCGCCGGCACGATGTACGGCCTCATAGGCAGCGATAGCCGACTCGATGCGGCGCTGCTCAGACTGCAGACGTGCCAGTTCTCTCTCCAGGTCTTGGCGGCGCCTTCGCAGTTGTGCTCCCTTTCGGTCTACCACTGCCTGCAGGGTGTTGTTTACAACTTCAGGGTCCTGAAGCTGGGGCTCCCCGATGCGGACAACGGCTCCGTCTTCAACATCCTGGGGTGGTAGATGCTGCACCACGGGTTTGATGGCGGCATCCACCGCGGCATTGGTATGGGAGGTGACCAGCACCCGTTCACCACGATCCGCCAGCAGCCGGACCAGGTTGCCCACCGTGCGGGTCTTGCCGGTCCCGGGCGGGCCCCAGATGAAAGTGATCTCCTGGCCGAGGCTCCGGGTGACCGCCTCCCGCTGTTCCTGGTTGAGTTCAGCTAAAAGGGCCGGTTCAGCAGGCCGCGAGACCGCCAGAGCCTTCGGCGAGGAACGACCGAACAGTTTGAGGGCCATCTCTGAGTTCGCCGAGATCTGGCCGTTGGCTGCTTCTTCTAGTCGGCGTTGTAATATTTCTAGGAGGAAGTACGGCTCCACGTTCAGCAAGGCCTTCGGCACGTGGGGACCTAAATCTACGTTCACAGAAATGGAAATCTCAGACCCCTCAAGGCTGATCACCATCGCGTCGTAGGTCTCGTTTCCGACAGTCAGCCTGGCAGGGGAATCGTTTGGCACGGAAAGCTCGGAACCCAGCAGAAAAGTATAGGTGAACCTTCTCCCTGTGACTCCCTTTAAACGACCGTCGTGCAGGGAATAGTTGTGGGTGCCAGCCCCTTTTTTGATAGCTGTAATCTCTTCCCCAAGAGCTTGTATTAGTTCGTTGGTGATCTCGACGAAGCTCTGGGCCAATCCCATGCTCTTGGCGCTCATGCAAGGTCCTCTCCCCAGATACCCAAGCCTGCCATTTCATTATCGGAGATACATTAATAGGAATTCATTATATAGGTAATCCCCCGATGTTCAACCGGGGTTCTAAGTCAGCGCCCCGGGGCCGATGGCCCTTTCGGCCCAGGGGTCCCAAGCATGAAAAGCCAGGCGCGAGGCCGCGTAGAGAGCACCGCCCCATACCGGCGGCCTACTGGAATTTCGGATTCAAGGCATCCATCTAGGATTGCGGGGGTGAGGGTTGTCCCAGGAAGGAGGAGGGGGCCCGGAGTGATGCATCAATCCTTGGGCCTAGTTACTTCGGTTCATTTTTGAAATTCCTCATTATTTTTCACCGGCGGCGTCCGATGACTGAACCAACAGGCAGGTGATCGAGCGTGCGCCGTCCGATTAGTTTGGGTCTTATGCTCCTCCTCATCTTAGGCTTGATTGTCACCAACCCAGGCACCGCGGAGTTCAAGAGCTACACCCAGCAGGAACTCCTCCCCCAGTACAGGGACGCCGATTTCACCTTCAACCGGATGAACATGGGCTTGTTCAGCCTGCACGCCGTCTCCATGCAGACCGCCTCCATCTGCAGCGACGTCATCGTGGCCCTGGGTCTGGGCGGCTCCTTCGTGCCCATCCCCAAGGAGCCGTTTTTGATGTTCGATCCCTCCTACCCCCTGGCCCGTGACCTGAATTTCCTCACGACTTCCGTCCCATGACGCTGGCATCGGCCCGGACTGTGAGGGGAATCTCCCCCAGCTTTCGGGGCACCAACAAGACCCGCGCCGGAAGGGATACCTCCACCGCAACGGTGGGATCGGTTATGGTGCGGCCGGTGAGGGGGTGCTGCAAGGGTGCGTCGGGCTTGCCGTTAAGCACCCACACCCGGATGTCGGCCCGTTCGGCAAAGGGTGCCGTGGCCCGCTGTTGCTGCAGGTTGTCCTTGATCCACTGCCGGGCGTCCTTGTCGGCCTCGTGGGGAATGATTTCGGGGTCGCCCTCGGCCAGTTTTTCCAGATCCAAGTTTTGGGCTGCGGCCAAGGCTCCCAGGTCTGCCGCCGCCCGCATCCCGGCATGAACCCACATGATGTACGCCACATCGATGACAATGGTGGCTAAGGCCAACCATACAGGCAGCATTAGGACGGTCAGGGCCAGGGCGGCCCCCCGCTGTCCCCAAGGGACGCGGTGGGTGCCGCCCTTTCCCTGGACCTGGGGTATGGAGGGAAGGCCCGTAGGCAGTGGATGCTGCCTAGTTGACGGGCATTTCGGTTTCAAGGTCTGGAGCCTCCGGATCAGCCCACCAACCTCGCCCATGACGCCTCCTCCCTCAAGGCTCCCGGGGATCCAGCCGCTCGCTCCGGGCGCTCATCTCCACCCGGAGGGGAAAGGGATCCCCGGCAAGACGGCGCAGGAAGGGCGAGTGGAACCGGTAGTCATAGTCCACCCGCACGTTGATGATGGTCCCGTAAGAGGCCTGTTTCGGCTTGATGTCCATTTGCAGCCGATCGAGGTCCAGCCGCCCCGCCGCCGCCTGGCTCTCGATGCGCTGGAAGGCGCCGGGGGTGGCGCCCCCCTCGATGGCGGCGCGGCGGGCCCCTTCCCGGGCGGCCTGGGTCAAGACCAAGTTGGCCGACATCATGAGCCCCATGTCGATGATGAGAAAGAGCATGGCCGCCAGGAGGCCGGCTACTACAACGAATTCCACGGCGGCCACGCCCCGCTCATCAAAAAGCCTGAACCGCCTTTTAGCCGGCATTGCCGATATCGTCGATGATGCCGTTGATCTTTACGTCCAATGCTTGTCCCAGTGCTCCCAGAGTGCCGATCAAGACGATAACCACCAAGGCCAGGAGCAACGCGTATTCAGCCGTCGTCGCCCCCCGGGCGTCCCGCAGGACCAGGCCCAGCCGATAGAGCCAATACCTGCCCCACCCCATGGGCCGGGCGGGGTCGGGAGCGTTCCCGCTATCCGGGCTGGAAACCGGACTCGCTTCCCGGCTGCCTTGGTAATCAAGGAACCGAACCGACATGGATATCTCCCCTTTCCCCTATTGTCCCTTGACCGATGGGACTGCCATTACCAACCGGAACGGAACAAGGCCAGCAAGTTGGGCACCAGGGCTACGATGAACACGGCCGGCATGAAGAAGACCAGGCTGACCACCATCAGCTTCAAGGGCAGGGCGTTGAGGCGCTGCTGCATTTCCTGGCGGTCCATGGCTTGAACGAAACGGGACTGTTCCTGGAGGGCTTCCCGGTACTGGGTGCCCAAGGTTTCGGCGTCCACCAGCCCTTCCAGCACCAGGCGCACGGGCCCCGGCTCCACCCCCGTCAAGGCTCCTTGCACGGCCGCGTGCAAGGATGCGCCCACGGCCAGGGCGGAGTCGATCTGGCGCAGCAGTTGGGCCAAGGGGCCGTCGTCGGCTTGGGCGGCCAGGGCGATGCTCTGGCGAATGTTCAGGCCGCCGGCCAGGCCCAGGTTGAGATGGTCCACCAAGTCCGGCAGGGCGGAGCGAAGGGCCGCCTGCCGCTCCCGGCGCCGCCGCTCCAGCCACTGGCCCGGCACCAACCACCCCACCAAGAGGCCGGCCACGGCCCCCTGCAGGGCGGTGGTCCCGGCCGGGGCCAAGGTGAGGGCTCCGGCACCGGCCAGCCCGGCCAGGGCCAGGGCGGCCGCCAGGCGCAGACCGCGCCATTGTCCCGGCGTGAGGATGTGCTCCAGGCCCGCTTGGGCCAGCAGGACCTCCTCCTTGGCCAGGGCCGCTGGGTCGTCCCAGCCGGGCAAGGATGTCCCGCCCAGGCGCTCCAGGATGTAGGGCAGATTCGGACCCCTGCCGTGGGCCCAGGGATAGCCGCGGCGGCCGGCCACATCCCGGGCGACGTACAACAGCAGGGAGGCGATGGCGATGGCGGCGGCAGCGCTGGCGCCCAAAATCCAGACCCCGGCGCCGTCCATCATGGGGCCTCCCCCGCCCTCAGGCTCCGGCCGGAGTTCCCGGCCTTGCCCCCGGGCTCACTGACGTGCAGCAGGCGCCGCAGCACCAACAGGCCTGTCAGCCAGGATGCGGCGCCGTAAGCCAAGGCGGCCAGGCCCAAAGGATCCTTGACCAGATACGCCAAGGGCTCCCGTTGCACCAAGTACATGTAGGCCAGCAGCAGGAAGGGGGCTGCCGCCAGGATGACGGCCGAACCCCTGGCCTCGATGGTGCGGGACCGCAGTTCCCCTTGGCGGAGAAGGCGCTCCCGCACCGAGGCGGACAGCCGCCCCAGGAGGCCGGCCAGCTCGCCGCCCGTCATGCGGTGAATCTTCAGGGCAGTAGCCAAGGCTTTCACATCGGGGGTGGGGCGGCGCTGGTACCAGGTGTCCAAGGCGCCCTCCCAATCCCCGGTCTTGGCCTGCAAGGCCACGGCCTGCAGCTCTCGTCCCAAGGGACCGGGAGTGTGGGCCGCAGCGTAGGCCAAGGCCTGGGGCAGGCTGCGCCCGGCCTTGAGGGCGGCGCTGAGGGCCATGAGGGCCACCTCCATGGCCTTGTCCGCCTCCAGGCTGCCGGCCCTGCCCTCCAGGAAATCCTGCAGCCGCTGCCGCACGCCGGAAAACCCGCCTAAATTGCGCCAAGGCAGGGACTCTACCAGACTTCCGGCACCCCTCAAGGGCAAGGGTCCCGGCCGGACGCCGGACAGGGCGCGGCAGGCGGTGTACACGGTGGTGCCGGCGGCCACGGAGCAAAGGAGCAGTTCCGTCACGGTGCCTCACCCACCCCGGGGCCGCCGGCCTCCGCAACCGCAACAAAGCCTTGCTCCACGCTGTAGAAATAGCGGGTTTGCAGGCGCCGCTGGGGGCCCGAGCCCGCCATGACGGCCACCTCCATGACCTTGCGACGGCCGTCGGGAAGCCGCTCCTGGTGGATGACCAGGTCCACGGTGGCCTGGATTTGCTGCCGGACCACCGGGTGGGGCAGGTGCTCCGGCGCCATGAGGACCATGTTTTCGAAGCGGGTCAAGGCGTCGGTGCAGCTGTTGGCGTGGATGGTGCACAAGGAGCCCCGGTGGCCGGTGTTCATGGCCTGGAGCAGGTCAAAGGCCTCGGCTCCCCGCACCTCGCCGATGATGATGCGGTCGGGGCGCATGCGCAGGGCGTTGCGCACCAAATCCCGGACGGTGATCTCCCCGTAGCCTTCGGCGTTGGCGGGGCGGGCCTCCAGGCGCACCACGTGGGACTGGGCCAGGCTCAGCTCCGCCGCCTCTTCGATGGTGACGATGCGCTCGTGGTCGGGGATGAAGGCCGACAGCACGTTGAGCATGGTGGTCTTGCCCGAGGAGGTGCCGCCGCTCACCAGGATGTTGGCGCCCCGCCGGACTTCCGACGCCAGGTACCGGACCATTTCCTCGGTCAGAGATTCCAGGGCCACCAGGTCGTCGGCCGTCAGGCGCTCCACGGCAAAGCGCCTGATGGTAACCACGGGGCCGTCCAAGGCGATGGGCTGGATGATGGCGTGGAGCCGGGAGCCGTCGGCCAGGCGGGCGTCCACGTAGGGCCTGGAGGCATCCAGGCGGCGTCCCAGGGGCGCGATGATCCGCTGCACCAGCTGCATCAAGTGCTCATGGTCCCGGAAAGTGCTGCCCGTCATCTGCAGCCGCCCGCCTTTTTCGATGTAGATGCGCTCCGGGCCGTTGATCATGATTTCCGTCACGTCCGGGTCGGCCAGGAAAGGCTCCAATGGACCGTAGCCGCTTAACTCCGCCGTCAAGGTCCGGGCCAGATCCTCACGGCCCCGGGGATCGCCGATGCCCTTGCGGGCCAGATAGGCCAGGACGAAGGTGTGCAGCCGCTGGCGCTGGAGCCCGTCCCCCGAGGCCGGCTGGATCAACTCGGGGCGGCGGGTCAAAACTTCCTCCTGCACTTCGGCCAGGAGCGCCGTCAAGTCGGCGCCGGCGTGGCCGGCAGGTGTCGGCTGCGGCCTTCGGCCCTTGTCGCTCCCAATGTCTCCGCTGCTTCGGGAGGCAGCCGGCGGCATGTCCTGGACCGCCGCGGTGGCCCGCATGCGCTGCAGCAATCCACCCATGGGAAAACCCTCCTTCGCACCGGCCGGGACGGCCGGCGATGGCCCTCACGACTTCCGGGTCAAGGCAAAGCCCCTCTCCCGCAATAGGGAGCCGATGGTCTTGACCACCCAGCCGGGCCGGGTAGAGGTGTCCATTTCCCCCATCAGCCAGCCCAGCTGCCCGCCCAGGCGGCCCACAGCCCGGCTGATGGGGTGGCCCGGATCCGTCAAGACGAGAGGCCGTCCGTCGGCCACGGCCCGCTCGCAGGCTGGGCGGTCCAGGGGAACTTCCACGGTGATGGGGTGGCCCAGAAAGGATTCCACCTGATCCGGGGATACGGGGCCGTTGGACGAGACTTGGGACAGCACCAGCCACCGGCGGGCCGACGGGGCAACCTGCAGCCGGTCGAGAAACTCCAGAGCCATGGCCGTCTGGCGCAAGGATGTGGGCTCGCCGGTGGTCACCAGGACCAGATGATCGGCGGCCGTCAGGGCTTGATAGACTATCTCGTCGCCGAAGCCCGCCGGGGTGTCCACGATGGCCACCATGCCCCGGCGCCGGGCCCAATGCAGCAGGAACTCGATGTGCTGGGGGCGGACCAATTCCGCCAGTTCGGGCCGCTGGGGCCCGGCAGCCAGGAAGAAATCGAAGCCCCGGGGCTGGAAAAGGGGCAGGTCGCCCGGTCCCGGCTCCCCGCACAGATGGGGGAGCATGTCCACCAGATCGGGCCCCGTAACGTGGCCCAAATGGACGGCGGCATCGGCGGAGGTCAAATCCAGATCCACCAGCACCACCTGGCCGGGCCGGGCCTTAGCCGCCAGGGCGGCCAGGGATACAGCCAGGGTGGTCTTGCCCACGCCGCCTTTAGGTCCGAAGCAGACCACCGTCTGGGGCCCAGGCCCCGCCGGCGGGGGCGCCTTGGGGGCCGGCGGCCTTTCGGAAGGCAAGGTCATGTCATCCCGGGCACGGTTTCGCCTTTGGCCGTTGGGGTTCATCATGCCCTCCCCCACCGCCGCCACCGGCCACCCCAGTTCCGCCAGGAGGCGCCGCAGGACGACGCCCAGATCCCGCCTGAGGGCGGCGTGGGTGGGCAGGATCTCCCCCCTTTGGCGCCGGCTGTGCAGCTCCAGGTTCAAGGGGCCCACTTCCGCCCCGTGCTCGTCCTCCAGCAGCAGGATGACACCGGCCCGGGGCCGCAGCCGGCCCAAGGTGTGGAGGGCATCCACCACCTGGTCCCGGTCTTGGGGAACACTGCCCCACAGGATCAGGTCCACCCGCAGGTCGGGGCCTACGGCGAGAAAATCGGCCATGTCCCGGAAGAAGCCTAAAGTGTGGACCGCCGCCAGGGGCGGCGGCAGCAACCCGCCTACCAGGGCCCCTGCCTCATCCACCCCGATGCCCACGGCCATCAAGCGCAGGCTTTGTCCCACCGTTCCGTCGCCTCCCTTCACTCTTCCGGCTCCGAGAGGATTGGACTATCCTCACCGCCGGCAGGCGGCCCGGCTTCCGGGGGCGCCGGCACCGCCGGCTGCAGCAGATTGTCCCAGGTGACCCCCGCCCCTACAGCGGTGGCCAAGGGGGTGAAGGCCGAGCGCAAGGCCACATAAACCTGCCCGTGCTCCAAGGCGAAGGCCAGGCGCTGGGCATCAAAGGGGGTCACCGCCAGCACCAGCCCGGCGGGCAGGGAGCGGCCCCGCCCTTCATCCGCGAGGGGCAGCCCGTCTTGATCCCGCACTTCCAGCACGGGCACCGCCGCCGCCAGCAAGTCGGAGCGGGCTTGCTCTCCCCGGCCCCGGGAGCCGACAAAAATGAGATCCACCTTGTCACCGGGGCTCACGGCGCCGCCCAGCATCCGCTCCAAGGGGGCCGGCAGGAAGAAGCCCACCTGGTTCTGCTGCAGCACGATTTGCAGAGGGGAGCCACCCGTGGGGCCCCCCGCCAGGTGGGGGGCCAGCAGCATCTCGCCGGCCACAGCCGAACCTTTCAGCCATTGCCCCACCACCGCCCCCGGGTCGTTGAAGGCCAGGGGGTGGACGGAGCCCACGGGGACGGGCACCACCTTCACATCCCCCGCCTCGATCAAGCGGGGCCCTTCCAAATCCCGGGCCGCCACCACCACAGGCATGGTCTCGGCGAAACGGCTTAAGTAGTTGTAAACCAGCACCGCCGTCAGCAGGGCCATGGCCACCGCCAGAAGGAGGGCCATGTGCCGCCGCACTCCGCTCCAGCGCAAAGGCACCTGCACCACCACCGGCACCCAAATTTTTCCTGCAACGAGAGGATAACGGGCACCGGGGTGGAATGTCAATATCTGGAAATCACGCCCGGGAACGGGCGGTGGACGGGAGGGATCAATTTGAGGAAGGGGTGCCCTTTGTGCCGGGGCTGGCTGGTGCTCCTGGCGGCGGCCTTCTTGGGCCTCCAGGCGCAGGCCGCCTCAGCCCAACCCCGGGATCCGTGGTACACCGACATGGCGGGTCACTGGGCCGAGGAGTACGTGCGGGTCTTATGGGAGGAAGGGGTCACCGATGCCGGCAGCAACCCCAACAAGTCCAGCAGCCGGTACCTGCCCGATGAGAAAATGCTGCGCAATGCCTGGATGACCCTGCTGGCCGGGGTGTTCGAATTGAGCCCGCTGGTGCCCCCGTATTACAACGATGTGCGCTTCCCCCACAACATCGCCAGCGGCCGGGAAGTTTCAGGCTATATCCATGCCGGCGGCCATGCGGGCTTTTGGCCGGGGAGTGTTCTGAGGCCCCTGGAGCCCCTGGCGCGCCAGGATGCGGTGGCCGCTCTCATAAGGTCTTTGGGGCTGTCCGATTTTGCCGCTTCTTTGTCGCGGGATCAGGTGGATGAGCTTCTGGGCCGCTTTCGTGACGCCTCCCAGGTGGAGCCGGGTTTGCGGCCCTTGATTGCCACGGCCGTGCACCTGCAGATAGTGGAAGGATACCCCGACGGCACCTTGCGGCCGGACCGCCACCTGTCCCGGGCCGAGGCATCGGCCATCGTGGCCCGGTCGGCTTTGATCAGGGCTCTGGCCCAGCCCAATCCTTTCTCCCCCGACGGCGACGGGTTTGAAGACGTAACGGTCTTCGCCCTGAAGGGTTTGCGCAACCGGAACATCCGCCGGTGGTCCCTCACCGTCGTTGACGGTCAAGGCCGGCGGGTCTGGGGAACGGGTCAGAACGGCAAACTCCCTGAGTCTGTGGCCTGGATCGGCCGGCACGACGACGGCAGCGAGCTGCCGGCGGGAACTTATTACTATCAAGCCTTCCTGGAGGACGTGAAAGGCCAGGAGCACAGCAGCGTGAAGATGCCCCTGGAAATCATCTACCGGCGCTTGACCGCCTACTTGGAGCCCAGCCAGGTCCTGCCGAGGGATGCCTTCACCGTAACGGCCCTCACCACGGGCGATGCCCAGAAGGTCACCCTTGCCTGGGCCGGCGGCCAGGCGGAACTTTCCCCCGTCGGGGAGGGCCAATGGCGGGCGGGGGACACGGCGCCCCTTTACCTGCCGCCCGATGCCTATCCGGTAACGGTGACGGCCTTCTTCCCCGGCGTCACCCGGGAGGTCACCTTATGGCTCCATGTAGGCAACCCTCAGCCGCCGGACCATGGGCCGGAGCCGAACCCCGATGAGCCTGGGGACGAATCTTCGGTGGAATTGCTGCGGGTGGTGCTGACGGACTAGCCGGGCAGGGTTCTCATTCGGCCCAAAAGCATGCCGGGCGGTTCAGGGAGGGACGGGCCGCTGCCTGCCCATCCCTCCCTGCTACACTTTGACCCATCCCTTTTTCAGGGCGTACAGCACCGCCTGGGTGCGGTCGGTTACCGACAGCTTGCGGAAGATGTTGGTGACGTGGTTCTTGACGGTGCTCTCGCTGATGAACAGGCGCTGGGCGATGTCCCGGTTGCTGGCGCCGATGGCGATTTGCTCCAGCACCTCGAATTCCCGGGGCGTGAGGCCCTTGTCGTTGACGCCCGTGACGGCCCCGGGAGAGCCCCCCTGCTTGATGCCGCCCTTCGTTCCCAGGCGGCGGAGCACCTTGGCGGCCATGACGGGATTCAAGTAGCCCTCGCCCCTGGCGCAGGCCCGGATGGCCTCCACCAGCTCCGACGGGGCCACGTCCTTCAGCACGTAGCCGCTGACCCCGGCGGACATGGCCGACAGCAGGTTTTCGTCGTCGTCGTAGGCCGTCAAGATCAACACCGACACTTCGGGCTGCTGGCGGCGGATCTGCCGGGCCGCTTCGATGCCGCTCAAGACGGGCATGGCCAGGTCCATCACCACCACGTCGGGCTTCAGGGCGACCGCTTTGGTGATTGCCTCGTTGCCGTCGGCGGCCTTTCCTACTACTTCCAGATCGGGCTCTTGCGTCAGGGCTTGGCACAAACCCTTCCGGAACAGCACATGATCATCCGCTATCAACAGCCGTATGATCCGCATCGGAAAGCGTCTGCCCCCCTCCTACCAGCAAAGTCACCTCTACCAAAGTCCCTTCACCGACAGCGCTGGTGATCTTCATGGTGCCTTCCAGCAACTCGACCCGCTCCCGCATCACCGCCAAGCCGAAGTGGGGACCGGTGGGGCCCTTGGTCAAAATTTCCGGGTCCATGCCGCGGCCTTCGTCCTTGATGGCCAGGTGGATGTTATCTTCATCGGCCCACACTTTCACCGTCGCCGTGTCCACGCCGGCATGGCGCACCACATTGTTCAGGGCTTCCTGGACGACGCGGATGGCGGTGATGGTCAGGTAGGGCGGGTACTCGAAATGCTCCGGCACGTCCATTTCCAGTTCACAGCGCAGCCCGGTGCGGTGCTGCATTTCCGTGACCAGCACCTTCAGGCCGCCGGCCAGGCCCAGTTCCCGCACATCCACAGTGCGGAGATTGAAAATTATGCGGCGCACTTCATGGAGGCTCTGGCGCACGATGTCGTTGAGGCCCGCCAATTCCTCCCGGGCCCGCTCCTGGTCCCGGATCAATCCTTCTTGGGCCGTCTGCAATCGGAGGGAAACATTGGCCAGCAGCTGGGCAGGCCCGTCGTGGATATCCCGGGCCAGCCGCTGGCGTTCTTCTTCCTGGGCGCGAATGAGGGCAAAGGCCAGGGTGCGCCGGTCCAAAGGCTCCTTGCCGAAGGGCTTGAAGCACACCAGGTTTCCCTTCAGGAAGCCCAGGGCCAGGCCCACCTGGCTCACCAGGCTTTCGGCCCGCTCCAGACTCCGCTTTAGGGCCCGCCACCGGCGCTCCAGGTTGTCCCGCAGGCGCCGCAGCTGCTGTTCCCGTTCATGGGCGGCCTGGAGGCGCCACTGGATGTCGTTGGCCTGCTGGTAGGCCTCCCGCACCCGCTGGTAGCCCACTTCATGGGCCCTGCGGCTCAGAACCAGCAGGAGGCGCCGGCTCTCTCGCTCCTCCCGGTTGAGGGTCTCCACCAGTTCGATTTGCTGCCGGACTTCCACCCGGACCAGTTCCAGGCTTTCTTCCACCTCATGGAGTTCAGCCCGCAGTTCCTCGGCCAGGTCGAAGATTGCCTCGCGGGCCTGCTCCATGGCCGCGCGGGTGTTCTCGATGATGCGGTCCATGTTGCGCTCGGGATCGGTGCCGGCTACTACACTCCCCGACCGCTCATGCACGGTGATACCCCCTTCCCGGCATAGGCGCTGAGGACTATGCGGGCTAGGCCCCACGGGGTCCTTTGCTCCCAATAAATATCGG
>Ga0079224_100007112_pt1 | contig 14961 bp, 11 predicted proteins | sample Stecom2015_FD_80414 | JGI IMG/M metagenome (GOLD analysis project Ga0079224, IMG submission 80414) | Agricultural soil microbial communities from Utah to study Nitrogen management - Steer compost 2015 | ecosystem: Environmental > Terrestrial > Soil > Agricultural land | place: USA: Utah...
TGACAAGCTAGGCCATTGATTTCTATAGTTAACTGCAAATCGTGGACAACCATGAGAACCAGCAAAAGCTGGATTTAGGTAAATTGGATTTGAATAAAATTGTGTGAACGACGGGTCTTGGGCGCTACTTTGCATAGCTACAACACATAGAGCACCTGTTACCAATATTCGTTTTAATCCTTTCATTAATCTTAAATAAGAATTAGTATCTTTCTAGTACAGCGAAAAGCCAACCTTTCCACCTTAATAACGTTATTTCTAATAAAAGGTTACAAATATTATAATTTGCTTATAATAATCAAAGTATTATTGCGTTTTTTTATTGAATTCATTAAAATGATTTTGATATTTGCAGGTATGAAGCATTCAGATATTTTTTTAAAACGCACCTATTGCTTAATTCTACTCTCTCTACTTACCTTAAGTATTGATTACTCATTAAATGCTCAAACCATCCATGAAGTTTCCATTAATTGGAAAAGTCCGAGTGTTACGAACAAAGAAAATAAAGAAACTCCCATTCCTAATTTTGAAGGTTTAACTTTTCACGACGGGAAGTTCTATTTTCAGCAAATGGAAGAGGTCGGAGCTAAGTTCAACGCATCTTTTGAAATAGTAGATTATCAAACCGCTAATGCTTCGAATAATGAAACTATCTTTTTCAAAGAAAACAATATCGAAATTCCATCTCAACTAGAGTGGTATGGAAATGTTACCAATGGAGCTGGTAAACGTTTCAAATTAATAGCTGTATTTCCATTTGTGCAAGAAAATGGAACAATAAAAAAAATAGTTTCATTTCGCTACAAACAAACAAGTGAAACATACGTTACGAACTACAAAGCGAAATCATTTGCAACAGAATCTGTTCTACGACCTGGGAGTGGTCAATGGTACAAAATATCAGTTACTCAAGATGGAATTTACAAAATAGATCGTTCGTTTTTATCCTCAATGGGAATTAACGTCGCTAATCTAAATCCGCAACACATAAATATATATGGGAATGGTGACGGGTTAATCCCTGTATTGAATAGTGCACCGAGAACAGACGATTTAGCTCTAAATGACATTCTCGTCGTTGGTGAATCAGATGGTTCTTTTGACGAAGGAGATTACATCCTATTTTACGCTCGTGGTCCACATAGATGGGATCTAAATCCAGCAGGTGACGCATTTATTAACGAAAGAAACCTATACTCAGACGTGTCGTGTTACTTTATCAACATCAACCCAAATGCAACTCCAGCTAGAATTCAAACACAAGCTAGCTCTCCTCTAGCAACAACAAACATTGTCAACAGTTATTCACATAGAGTAGTCCATGAAAATGATCTTATTAATTTGACAAAATCAGGTCAACGCTGGTATGGTGAATTATTTGATGTAGAGTTAACACGAAACTTTAATTTTTCAGTTCCCAATCCAGTACCAAATAGCCCAAGCAGATTAGTCATCTCGATGGCTTCAAATAGCAGCAGTTCATCTAACGGAACAATCCACTATAATGTAAACGGAGCTCTTTTAAATTCTCACCCAGTACCTAGTTCAACATATTATGGAAGATCTAATCAAACCATAAACTTTACAAACACTAGTTCAACAATAGCAACATCGATAACGTTACAGCGAAACAACCCAAGCATTGTAGCATATCTTGATAAAATTGAATTAAACACACGTCGACAACTTGTTTTTGTGAGTACGCAATTTGGTTTTAGAGACTTAGAAAGCGTTGGGCAAAATAACATTTCAGAATTTACTATCCAAAACTTCCCATCCAATGGTTTCGTATGGGATGTAACGGATAGAAAACATCCTAAAATCGTTTTAGGCAACCTCAATGGCAATGAATTTAGCTTTAAAGTTAACACAGAGATACTCCGCGAATTTGTAGCTAGTAATGGTTCAAATTTCTTTACTCCAACATATATTGGAACTGTCAACCATCAGAATCTACACGCTTTGACTCAGGTTGACTACATCATCATCTCTCCTACCGAATTTTTAACTGAAGCAAATCGATTGGCCAATTTGCATCGTCAACAAAACAACTTATCTGTACACGTTGTTGACCTAAATTTAATCTACAATGAATTTAGCAGTGGTAGTCCTGATGCAGGAGCTATTCGTACATTTTTAAAAATGTTCTACGATAGATCAACTTCTCCAAACGACCAAATCAAATATGTTTGTCTATTCGGTGATGGAAGTTACGATCCAAAAAATAGAATTCCTAATAACAACAACTATATTCCAACTTATCAATTAACTGGAAGTCCTGGTGCTGAATCTAGTATTTCAAACATTGTAGCAGATGACTTTTATGGAATTCTGGACGACAATGAATCCATGGATATCAATTCGATTGTTGACATTGGAATTGGCAGACTATTAATTTCATCAAACACAATGGCAACAGAGCAAATTAACAAGATTGAACACTACATGAAGAATGGTTCAACATTTTTTGCTGCCAATAATGTTAATTGCATCGATGGTGTATCAACTTCAACTTATGGTGATTGGAGAACAAGGATGATTAATGTTGGAGATTTTGAAGATTACTTTGTAAACACAGATTTGGAGCCGGTTTACAATTATTTAAAAGCAAATCATCCAGAAATTAACATCAACAAGTTATACTTAGATGCATATCAAGTTGAAGCTACCGTTACAGGGAATAGATTCCCATCGATCAATGAAGCTCTCATGCATGGATTTAATAGCGGTAGTTTGCTAATCAATTATGTTGGACACGGAGGAGTTGAACAACTTTCTGAAGCACGTATCATTACCACTAGTATCATTCAAGAATTAAAAAACATTGACAGATTACCTGTTTTTGTTTCTGCAACATGTGAATTTACGCGATTCGACAACCCAGAACTTGTTTCTGCTGGTGAATGGATGACCATCAATCCAAATGGAGGTGCTATTGCTATGATGACAACTACCAGAACCGTTACTTACACAATTAACTCAAAAATTATCGATGCATTCTTCAAAAACGTTTTCAAACGAAACGCTGACAATCGACCTAGAACATTTGGAGAGATTGCAATGCACACAAAAGTTACATTAAACTCCAATGCAGGGACTGACAGGACAGCTTTCTTATTAATTGGTGATCCAGCTTTGAGAATTGCACTACCCACGTATAAAATCGTTATCGACAGTATCAATGGAAAAAACCCAGCTACTACAGTTGACACAATCAAAGCGCTTACTCGAGTAACAGTCAAAGCACATATTGAAGATTTGCAAGGAAATATACTTACCAATTACAATGGCATAGCTACACCATCGTTATATGACAAACCAAAGCAACTACAAACATTGGGTCAAAATCCAGGGCCAAGTTTCACAAATGCTAATGTCAACCCATACGAATTACAGAAGAATGTGATTTATAGAGGGCAATCTACTGTAACAAATGGCCATTTTACGTTTGAGTTTATCGTTCCAAAGGACATAGATTACAGCTATGGCAATGGTAAATTTAGTTTGTACGCTCAGAGTAACACACAAACAGACTGTATTGGTGAAGATCAACGAATTACTATTGGAGGAGTTAACCCCAATGGATTAAACGACGATATCGGTCCACAAATAAATCTCTTTTTAAACAATGAAAACTTTGTCAGTGGTGGAATCACAGACGAAACACCTTATTTAATTGCAAAAGTGATTGACGAAAGTGGAATCAACACTGTTGGAAATGGTATTGGTCACGACATTACTGCAATCATTGATGAGAAAACAAGTAATCCGATTGTTTTGAATGATTATTTCAAAAATGACTTAGACTCTTATCAATCTGGAGAGATTAGATATCAATTGAGCAAATTAACTCCAGGTAGGCACACGCTAACGCTTAAAGTTTGGGATGTCAATAACAACTCATCGCAAGAAACAATTGAATTCATTGTACAAGAAAAAAGTAGTTTAACACTCGATCATGTTTTAAATTACCCTAATCCATTTACAACGAATACACAATTTTTCTTTGAGCATAATCAATGTTGTACACAACTTGAGGCTCAAATTCAAATTTTCACTGTTTCTGGAAGATTAGTGAAAACAATTAACCAGCAAATTTTCACACAAGGTTACCGTTCAGAAGGAATTGTATGGGATGGTAAAGATGACTTTGGAGACGAGCTTGCTCGTGGAGTTTATGTATATCGTTTGAAAGTCAGAACTCCTGACGGAGAAGTCGCTGAAAAATTAGAAAAATTAGTTTTATTATAAACAAGACACAATAAAGGTGATACAAATGCGTATATTTGACGTCTTGAAATGAAAATTACAAAATGAAAAAAACATATTTAGGAGTTTTAGCAATCTTATCTACTATATCGTTTGGTGCACAGGCACAGAGTGGTGTAACTCAGAATGACCTTGATGGAAAATTAGGATTAAATACAATTTCTACAGCATTACCATTTATGTCAATCACACCTGATTCAAGAGCTGGAGGGATGGGCGATGCAGGAACTGCTCTTAGTGGATCATCAACATCACTTTATTGGAATACTTCCATGTTGATATTTGCTGAAGAAAAATCAGAAATTTCCGTTTCGTATACGCCATGGTTGAGAAACTTAACAAATGACATGCATTTATCATACGTTTCTGGATATTACAAATTTGGAAGACATGCGGTTGGAGCAGGATTAAGATTTTTCAGCTTAGGAGAAATCACATACACAGATAACAACGCACAATTTATTCGTACAAATAAACCAAGTGAATTTGAGTTGACCGCAGGATATGCTTTCAAATTGAGTGATCGTTTGAGTGTAGGTATCAATGGTAAATTTGCTCATTCAAACCTTACTGGTGGATATGTTGTTGAAGGTGTTGACACAAAAGCAGCAATTGCAGGAGCCGCTGACGTTTCTTTCACATACTTTAACGACCGTGCTAAAATCAAAAATTTGGACGGTGATTACACATTTGCTTTCACAATCAACAACATTGGTAACAAAGTAAGTTATTCAACTTCTCAGGCACGTGATTTCATACCAATGAACTTGAAATTAGCTAATGCATATAAAATGAAATTCGACAAGTATAATTCATTAACATTGGCATTAGAGTTCCAACGTTTGTTAGTTCCAACACCTGCTATTTATGCAAAAGATGCTGATGGTAATACTGTTTTAATTTCAGGACATTCAAATGACGTAGGTGTTATCAAAGGATTAGTTCAATCATTCTATGATGCACCAGGAACCCCAATTAAAGACAATCAAGGAAACTACGTTCAAAATTCAGATGGAAGTTACCAAATTGAAAAAGGATCTAAATTCAAAGAAGAACTATCTGAAATCAATGTAGCATTTGGATTAGAATATTGGTACAACAATCTATTAGCAATTCGTGGCGGATACTTCTATGAAGCTCCTAACAAAGGGAACAGACAATATTTCAACGTTGGTGTTGGATTGAAATACAATCGTTTTGGAATTGATATTTCTTATCTTGCTGCAGTTGGTGGAAGAAGATCGCCTCTAGCAAACACATTGAGATTTACATTGAGATTTGGTCTAGGAAGTACAAACAAAACTTCAAAATCTGAAGAAGCAAAACCAGAATAACAATGGACGTTCGAATTGGATTTGGAGTTGATGTACATCAACTTGTTACTGATCGAAAATTAATTATTGGAGGAAAAGAAATTGAATCTGATCTAGGAGCATTAGGTCACTCAGATGCAGATGTATTACTTCATGCAATCTGCGACGCAATGTTGGGGGCTCTTAACCTTAGAGACATCGGTTTTCATTTTTCGGATACAGATCCACAATACAAAGGAATTGATAGCAAAATTCTTCTTGCAAGGACGTATGAACTAATCAAGGAAAAGAAATTTGTGATTGGCAACTTAGACTGTACAGTCATTGCCGAAAAACCGAAATTAAATCCACATATCCCTGATATGCAAGCAATCATTTCTAAAATTTTAGATTGTTCAATCGATCAGATTTCAATCAAAGCAACAACGCACGAAAAGGTTGATTCTTTTGGTGAAAGAAGAGCTATCAAAGCGTACGCTGTTTGTTTGTTAAAATCAATTTAATTATGACTTGCAATTTTTAAATTGAATTAATTTTACAGCGCAAAAAATACATTCATGAAGAAAATACAAATGGTAGATTTGATGACACAATATCAACACATCAAATCTGAAGTAGATACAGCAATTTTAGACGTAATTGAAAAAGCTCAATTCATCAATGGACCAGAAGTAAATCTCTTTCAAGAGGAACTTGAGAATTATTTGAATGTGAAGCATGTTATTCCATGTGCCAATGGAACTGATGCGTTACAAATTGCTTTGATGGCCCTTGGATTAAAACCAGGAGATGAAGTAATTACTCCATCTTTCACTTATATAGCAACAACAGAAGTCATTGCCCTACTTGGATTAAAACCAGTATTTGTTGAAGTTGACAAAGATACTTTCTGTATTGATGTTAACGCAATCGAAGCTGCAATTACTCCAAAAACAAAAGCAATTGTTCCAGTACACTTATATGGACAAGCTGCGGAAATGGATGCACTTCTTGCAATCGCTAAAAAACATAACTTATACGTTGTTGAAGATAACGCTCAAGCCATTGGATGTGATTACAACCATGCGGATGGTTCTGTTTCTAAAACAGGAACAATGGGAGACATCGGATGTACTTCATTCTTTCCATCTAAAAATTTAGGGTGTTATGGAGATGGAGGTGCATTGTACACAAATAACGACGAGTTGGCAGCAAAAATCAAAATGATTGCAAATCACGGTCAAAGCAAAAGATACTTTCATGATGTTGTAGGATGCAACTCACGATTAGACTCTATTCAAGCTGCGATACTGAGAATTAAATTACGTCGTTTGGATGATTACAACAAAAAGAGAGGTGAAGTTGCAGCATATTATGACAACTTCTTTTCTAAAATACCAGGAATAAAAATACCAGGAAGGAACTCGAAATCTACACACGTATTTCATCAATATACCTTAACATTAGAAGGAATCGATCGAGATGCTTTGAACGCTTATTTAGCTAGTAAAGATATTCCGTCAATGATTTATTACCCAGTTCCTGCTCATCGTCAAAAAATGTTTGCAGAATTTGGTAGTGAATCTACAGAATTAAAAATAACGGATTGGTTAACTGAACGAGTGATATCATTGCCTATCCATACCGAAATGGAACAAGAACAATTAGAAACAATCTGCAATGCTATAGCTGCATTTGTAGAGAATAAATAAACAACAATCTTATTAGGACAAACAGAAAAGGAGTATTTTTCAATACTCCTTTTCTTATTTATATTCTTCTCTTAACTTGTCTAATAATTGACACAATAATTGAGCTTCTTCATCCGATAAACTCGTTGGAAAAAGTGTGATCATTCCTGGAGATTCGTCGATCTTTTTTAAGACATCTAACCCTTCTTCTGTAATCGTTACATAAACAACTCTACGATCAGACTCACAACGCACTCGATCAATCAATCCCTTGTCAATTAATTTATCCATCAAGCGAGTCGTATTGGGTGATTTTTCAATCATGCGTTCCTTAACCGTATGAACATTCAATGGTTCTCCAGCACCTCTTAAAATTCTCAGAATATTAAATTGAGGCATCGAAATATCGAATTCCGCCATGAAGCTATTCTGAAAATTTGAAATCAGATTAGACGTATGACGGATATTCACAACAGCCATTTGCTGCAATGTCTTAAACCGAATATTTAGTTCATTTTCTAAACTCATGCTTCAAAAATAATTACCCCGGTAGTATATTCAAAATAAATGAACAATTATTTTAGTTAATAGCACTAAAAAATAGCATTATACCAATTAATAATGGAATCTAAAACTTCTTGTTGACTTTCTAAGTGCGGGTGGTGTCCACATTTTGGTATCATTAATTTTTGGAAAGGTGCATCAGGAGCTGATTCGTGTATTAAATCAACTTGTAACGCTGTCCCGTATTGGTCATTTACACCTTGAATCGCCAAAATTGGTGCTTTTATTGATTGAATATCCTGACAAATATTCCACAACTTAAAAGCCTCCATATTCCACGTATCGCACCATGCATGAAACAATCGTTTAGTCTTTTCTCCATGATATTTGTACAAACCATCCAATTTCCCTAAAGCGAAAGCATCCATTGCTGGTTGAATCCCTTGTAAGGTTACATCTTCAACAATCACATGCGCAGCCATACTGACTATACCTTTCACTCTTTCAGGATATTTCGCTCCATACAATAAGGCGATTGATCCGCCATCTGAATGTCCAACAAGCAAGATTTTTTTATTTGGAGCAACAATAGTCTCTATCAATTCGGGCAATTCTTTCCAAGCATATTCATGCAAATACTCCACTCCCCGATCTTTTGATAGCTCAGAAGATTTTCCGTAACCTTGACGCTCATATACCAATCCGTTTAATTTCAACTTTTGACAAACAAGCGTTGGGAATGATTTCCATTGTCCAATAGAACCCAATGCTTCGTGAAGAAAAACAACTAATGTATCTTCATCGGCTACTTCATCAATAAATATAGGCTCAACGCAAAGTGAGCAATCTGAAAGTTCAACTAGTTTCATCTATTTTACTACCAATTTTCGGGTACTGGTTTCAATTTGAGTAACGCTTCTTTCCAAGCATCAGAAACTTCAACAGAACGATTTTCTATTGCGCTAAAACATACCAAAATTGACTTTCCAATCGTTGTTGTTTCTCCCTTAACTTTTACTTGATAAACCAAAGTAATACTCTTCGTTCCGATTGATTCTAAAAAAATCTCTATTTCTGGTTCATCAGTCAACAAAATTGGTTTAAAATATTCTACCTCATTTTTTGCAACTAACACACCATCTTTTTTCCAATTCCAATTCAATCCCAATAATTGATTGAAATAGTGTACACGTGCATTTTCGAAGTAGCTTAAATAAACTGTATTGTTAACATGACCGAACGTATCTAAATCTGCGTATCGAACTTGAATTTTGGCAGGTGCAATCATTTTATGGTATTATTTTTTTAAATCAAGTTGTTCATATATTGAATTGTTGCTCTTGAATTCAGGTACAATTTCTTTCATCTTAGAGACCAACTTCGTATTTTCTTGTTCATCAAACAACAGAACTAATTCTTCAATTAATTGGATTTCACGTTCAGTTGTTTCTTGCACTTTTGCTTTCAAAATTTTTGGATGATGAGTTGGAAGTGTTTTCTCTCCATCGCTTAACAATTCCTCATACAACTTTTCTCCAGGTCTAAGTCCCGTGATTTTAATTTCAATATCCTTTCCAAGCTGCAACCCACTTAACTTAATCATCTTTTTAGCTAAATCGATGATTTTTACAGACTCACCCATGTCAAACACGAAAACCTCACCTCCCTGTCCCATTGCACTTGCTTCTAGTACCAACTGACATGCTTCTGGAATCGTCATAAAGAAACGAGTAATCCGCTCATCTGTCACGGTAAGAGGACCTCCTTGCTCGATTTGTTTCTTAAACAAAGGAATCACAGAGCCGTTCGATCCAAGCACATTTCCAAATCGAGTGGTAATAAACTTTGTTTTACCTAATTGATTTTTATTTTGCGCGTAGATTTCTGCAATTCGTTTCGATGCTCCCATCACATTTGTAGGATTAACTGCCTTATCTGTTGAAATCATTACAAATTTGGAAACATTGTATTCCACCGCTAAATCAACCAAGTTTTTTGTTCCTTTTACGTTTGTCAATACAGCTTCCGAAGGATTATCTTCCATCAATGGAACATGTTTGTATGCAGCAGCATGAAGAATATAATCAGGTCGATACACTTCAAACAGACGTTTCATTCGTCTATAACTTCTCACATCACCGATAACCACTTCAATTTGAACCTCTGGATTTTTGTATTTTAATTCATTTACAAAGTCATACATTGCAGACTCAGCATTATCCAAAAGCACCAACTTGTTAGGCCTATATCTCATTATTTGAGTTACCATCCCACTTCCGATAGAGCCTGCTGCACCAGTAACTAATACGACCTTATCAAAGAGTTCATTCTTAATTTTTTCTTCATCCAATTTGATTGCAGATCGCCCCAACAAATCTTCGATTTTAATAGATTTAATCTGCTTTTTAGAAAACTCACCATTAATCCAACTACTTGTAGTCGGAACTTTTTGAATTTCAATATTATTTTCAAAACAAATTTCAAAAACCCTTCTTCTATTATCTTCATCAGGTTCTTGAATTGCTAAGATTACCAAATCAACCTCATTCTGAGCAATAATGTCTTGCAATTTGGAAGTATGATTAATTCGTATCCCTTCTAATAAATTCCCATTCAATTTCTTGTTATCATCAATAAATCCAACTATTTTGTATTCACTTGCGTCACCTTTTTCGATTGTCCTTTTGGTTATCAAACCAGAAATACCTGCTCCATAGATTAAAACACGCTTTTCCTTTATTTGGTTTTTTATCGACTCAAGGTATATCAACTTGACCATGAAACGCATTGCGACCATGAATATAAAAGAGAACATAAACTCTAGTATCAAGACAGTCGTAGGAAACAAAAAGTATCCATCAATGAATGAATAACGGATATAACCCGCAATGGCAAATAAAACTGAAGATAAAAAATTACTTAAAAAAAGTATACGTATATCAAGCATGGAAGCATGTCGAACAACGCGTTTATGAATTTTAAATAAAAGATAGATTACTATTTTTATAGTGAAATAAATGAAAATTGATTTAGATAGAATTTCCCATTCAGTTCTAATCAATTCCTCATCAGCACGCAAATCAAATCGCATGAGGTACGCAAAGCCCAATGAAATAATACTAATACATAAGTCTAAGAAAGCGACTAACCATCTCGGTGTATTATTTATTGGAAATTGCATCTATCTATTGCTCTTTATTTGTTAAAACTAAACAGGGCGCCAATGAACGCCCTGAAATATAATTTATAAAAAATTAATCATTATCGTCTAATACACACGTTGTGACTTCTACAGACGTATTTTTCTCATAAGAAGCACATTCTGTTGAATTTTTTACGGTATACTCATTTTCTGTTTCATGTGAATAATATCCGTCAACATAATGTCTAGTAGAACATTCGCATGTATAATCTTTCTTACATGAACTTAACACCACAAGCCCAACAACCAAAATTCCAAATAGTTTTTTCATCTCAATGTTTTCAACAAAATTAATTTAAATATCATAAACTTTCAATCACAAAATCTGTCCTCCTATTCTTAGCTCTATTAGCGTCTGAATTATTTTCTACCTTCGGCTTCGTTTCTCCAAATCCTTTATAACTCAATCTTTTTGTATCAATTCCTAAGCTAACTAGATAATCACGAACACCTTTCGCACGATCATCCGACAATTTCATATTTTGTGCATCATCACCAACATCATCCGTGTGTCCATGTATAGAAACCTTAATGGTTGGATTTTCTTTTAAGAATCGAGCAAAACTTTTTAAGATAAATTTAGATTTATCTGTCAACACAGCTGAGTTTGTTGCATACAAAATATCGTTAATTGTATAAGACTCTCCAACTTTCAATTCTTTTACATCTAAATCATTTCCTTTCAACGAGACATCATTTGATTTAACTTTAGCTGCAAGAACTTCCTTTTCAATCAACTTAGAATCAAAAGCGTAACCTTCTTTTTTCACTGTTACCATCACATCTTGCTTCTGATCAGCTTTGATAATGGCAGCATATTTCCCATCATTCCCATTCACCTTCACAGTACTCACCTCATCAGAATCTGCATAAGCAATTTCGATTGTTGCATCTTCAATTGGTTCACCATTTTCATCCTTCAACTCTCCCTTGACAATTGCTACTGGTTTAGGTCGAGCTTCCTCATATAATTCAAACGCATAAATATTCCAATCACCTGCAACTTTCGAAGAAAAATAAGCCAACTTACCATCGATAGATACAAAAACTCCGATCTCATCTGCTTCTGTATTGATTGGGTATCCAATGTTTTTAGGAGTTTCCCAATTTCCATTTGCATCTTTTCTAGTGTAATAGATATCAAGACCTCCAACGCCACCTTCTCTACCGTCAGAAACGAAATAAAGTGTTTCACTATCTTGATGTAAAAACGGACTTTTATCCTTTCCTGGTGTATTAATTTCTTTCAATGGCTTTGCCTGTGCCCACACTCCATCTGCTCCTCTGGTTGAATAATAAATATCATTATCTTGGGATCCTCTACGTGTTGTTGTAAAGTACAAGGTATTTCCATCCGCAGAAAGTGAAGGTTGACCTTCCCACCCATCTTTTGTATTGATTGCTGGACCCATATTTTTTAATTCAGACCATTTAAATTGATTGTGCCCAATACGCTCATATGTCGTGCTATACAAATCACAATTTTTATACTGCTGTTCATAAACTAATTCTGTCTTACAAGCACAGACAATCATTTCCTTATTATCTACAGATAAAGTACTTGCACCATAATTATCAAAAGTTCCGTCATTGAAAGGCAATCCTAAAAATGTTCCTTTATCAAAAGGCATTGTCATTGAAGTTCTTTGAGAAAAAGTAAATTTTTCCAACCAACGAGACGTCATTTCTCCTAAGATCTTATCATATACCTTTCTTGTATAGAACATCAATTCGTTGTCAGGAGAAATCATTGGAAAATACTCATCTTGAGGAGAACTAACATTTGGCACAATCACTGGATTATATGCAACAGGGGCTGATTTAATATCATTTTTCTGCTTTAACTCACTCGTAACTTGCTTTACATCCGCAAGTTTTTTAGCATGATCTTCACTTAATTTACGAGGGTCATTCGTCTTAAAGTTTTTGAACTTCTCAAACCATTCGTTTGCAACATCCATTTCTTGCTGCGTGTAATTAATTACCCCCAAATAATAATAAGCATCTGCGTGATAATCCGAACAAAGATCTAAAGCTTCTAAAAACATTTCTTCTGCTTTTTTTAAACTTTTATCCCCTGCATTCATATTTGGAGTTGGTCGTGCATTATAATACTCCGAAGCTTTATTGAATGCATATAGCCCATATTCATAATAAGGCATTGCACTTTCTGGAGCAATTTTAATTGCCTCTAGAAATGCATCAACAGCAGTTTTAGCGTCAGGAGCAGTTTTTGCTCTATCTAAAATTTTCAATACTTTTTTATCAGGAGTAACACATGAAGCGTCATCAACTTGAGCATTTACGAAGTAAACCACAAACAGGAATAATACAGAGCTAAGAAGTTTTCCTTTCATACTTTAGTTTTTGATTTTTAAGTATAACACAATAAGTATACCTAAAATTGTGTAAAAGGTTACATAAATGTCAAAATGCCCTTCAAACGGGTAAAATGAAAAAAGCACCTACATTGCTGTAAGTGCTTTCTTTTTTTTTGCTCCCCCTGCTGGACTTGAACCAGCGACCCTCTGATTAACAGTCAGATGCTCTAACCAACTGAGCTAAGGAGGAATCTCTTTCGCTATTGCGAGTGCAAATATAAACACATTATTTAATTCGCAAACAAAAAATTTGAAAAAAAATTAATTTTTTTTTTGACGTTTTTTCTAATTAATTAAAAATCACTATCATCCAAAGTAAAATCATTTATTGAAGAATCATAGTCCCCACCTTCTTCTTCATCCTCCTCGTAGAAATCCCCATTCGAACTGACATTTGGAGCTGCTCTTAGAATATTTGTTTTAAATACATTCAATCTAATTTCAGTTCGAATTGATCCATCATCATTAGTAAAAGCTTTTGCAAAAGGTGTACCTGACAATTCAACCAACGTGCCTCTTTTTAAATAATCAACCACACGCATATTAGAAGACTCTCGCTTCCAAATTGTACAATTAATCCAAGTTGTGTTCGTACGTTGTTCACCTGTTCTCTTGTCTTTCCAGTTTTTATTATGTGCAACTGGGAAATTGATTGCAACCACCCCACTATCCATCGTTTTTACTGTAGCGTCTTTACCGATATTTCCTATAAGTTTTGTTTCAAATACAGTAGCCATTTTAGTTGTTTTTTATTGTTTGTAGTCTTCTGTTTTCTAAACAAACTTAACATAATAATTTAAAAATCAAATGATTTGAATCTATTTTATACTTTATAAACTAAAAAAAATATGCTATTTTACCTTCTATTCAATTTGAATTATTACTTTTAGATATGAATAAAAAGGTACTCTGCATACACTACTCACAATCAGGTCAATTAACGGAAATGGTAGAAAATTTCACGAATCAGCTAACAAATTGTGAAATTGAATACCATAAAATTGAACCCAAGAACGATTTTCCATTTCCATGGACAACGGATGTGTTTTTTGACACAATGCCAGAGACTGTCATGGAGATTCCTGTAGAACTTAAACCGATTGATTACAAATATGATCAATACGATCTTATTATACTTGGGTATCAACCTTGGTTTTTATCACCTTCTCTTCCTGCTTCATCTATTTTAAAGGATGAAACATTTAAAACGAAACTAGCAAACACGCCTATTATAACAATCATAGGATCCAGAAATATGTGGTTAAACTCCCAAGAAAGTGTCAAAAAACTAATTGCAGATGCAAAGGGAAAATTAGTTGGAAACATCGCCATGGTAGATAGGGCCAACAACTTGATTGGAGTCATCACTATCTTACATTGGATGTTGACTGGACAAAAAACAAGAAAATGGGGTATTTTTCCAATTCCTGGTATTTCTAAAGAAGATATTAAGAGCCTGAGCAAATTTGGAGACATCACAAATAACTTTCTTCAAGCAGGAAATTTAAAAGAACTTCAACCAGCAATCATACAAGAAGGTGGTGTCAATGTAGATACAAGTATATTGTTTATAGAAAGTAAGGCCAAACGTATATTCAAAATTTGGGTTTCAATTATCA
>Ga0079224_100007113_pt1 | contig 14960 bp, 14 predicted proteins | sample Stecom2015_FD_80414 | JGI IMG/M metagenome (GOLD analysis project Ga0079224, IMG submission 80414) | Agricultural soil microbial communities from Utah to study Nitrogen management - Steer compost 2015 | ecosystem: Environmental > Terrestrial > Soil > Agricultural land | place: USA: Utah...
ATCATCCCGGTGCTCAACAAGATCGACCTGCCGGCGGCCGACCCCGATCACTTCGCGAAGGAGCTCGCCGACCTCATCGGCGGCTCGCCCGACGATGTGCTCCGCGTGTCGGGCAAGACGGGCCAGGGCGTCGACGAGCTGCTCGACCGCCTCGTGCGCGAGATCCCGGCCCCCGTCGGCGACGCAGACGCGGCCGCGCGCGCCATGATCTTCGACTCCGTGTACGACGCCTATCGCGGCGTCGTGACGTACGTGCGCATGATCGACGGCGCGCTGAAGCCGCGCCAGCGGATCCAGATGATGTCGACTCGCGCGACGCACGATCTGCTCGAGATCGGCGTGTCGAGCCCCGAGCCGACGCCCTCGCAGGGCCTCGGCGTCGGCGAGGTCGGCTACCTCATCACGGGCGTGAAGGACGTGCGCCAATCGAAGGTCGGCGACACCGTGACCGACTCGCGCGTGCCCGCGACCGATCCGCTGCCCGGCTACGTCGAGCCCAAGCCCATGGTGTTCTCGGGCCTGTATCCCATCGACGCGAGCGACTATCCCGCGCTGCGCGAGGCGCTCGACAAGCTCAAGCTGTCCGACGCCGCGCTCGTCTACGAGCCCGAGACCTCGGTCGCGCTCGGATTCGGCTTCCGCTGCGGCTTCCTCGGCCTGCTGCACCTCGAGATCATCACCGAGCGACTGCGTCGCGAGTTCGATCTCGACCTCATCACGACCGCGCCGAGCGTGATCTACGAGGTCACGACCGAATCGGGCGAGACGCTCACGGTGACGAACCCCAGCGAGTACCCCGACGGCAAGATCGGCTCCGTCATCGAGCCGATCGTGCAGGCGTCGATCCTCGCCCCCAAGGACTACGTGGGCGCCGTCATGGACCTGTGCCAGTCGCGCCGCGGCTCGCTCCTTGGCATGGACTACCTCTCGGAGGAGCGCGTCGAGCTGAAGTACACGATGCCGCTCGGCGAGATCGTGTTCGACTTCTTCGACCAGCTGAAGAGCCGCACGCAGGGTTACGCCAGCCTCGACTACGAGCCCGCGGGCAGCCAAGAGGCTGATCTCGTGAAGGTCGACATCCTGCTGCAGGGCGACCGCGTCGACGCGTTCAGTGCGATCGTGCATCGTGACAGCGCCTACTCGTACGGCACGACGATGGCCGAGCGCCTGCGCAAGCTCATCCCGCGCCAGCAGTTCGAGGTTCCCATCCAGGCCGCGATCGGTGCGCGGGTCATCGCGCGCGAGACGATCCGCGCGATCCGCAAGGACGTGCTCGCCAAGTGCTACGGCGGCGACATCAGCCGCAAGCGCAAGCTGCTCGAGAAGCAGAAGGAGGGCAAGAAGCGCATGAAGATGGTCGGCCGCGTCGAGGTGCCCCAGAACGCGTTCATCGCGGCGCTCTCGGGCGACGTCGAGGGCAAGGGCAAGAACTGACCGGTCGACGCGGCCACAGCGAGGCCAGGTAGGGTGATCACCATGCGCAGGGCGACCTTCCGTGACCAGACGGTCGACTACGCGGCGGTCGGCGCCAGTCAGGCGGCCGATCTGCTGCAGTACCCGCCGGAGAGATCGCTCCCGGCGGTCGATGCCTGGCGGATCGGCAGCGGCGAGGAGCGCTTCCGCAAGGCGGGCGAGGACCTCCTCTCGTGGCGCGTCGTCACGGGCGCAGGCATCGAGGTCGGCGACGTGCGCCCCTCGTCCGAGCCGAGCTACACGGGCGTGAGCTTCGCGTCCGACGGCACGCCGCTCGCGCCGGCGCGGCACGAGGACGACCAGCGCTTCACGGAGGACGGCCTGCCGTACGTGAGCGCGGGCGCGACCGCCCACCTCACGAGCCGCGTCAGCGGCCGCAAGTTCCAGGGCGACTATCGCGTGATCTTCGTCGCCGAGGAGGCGCGCCGCATTGCGTTCGCGATCGGCACGGTCGACGCGACGGTCGTCAGCGGCGAGACGCTCTTCAGCGTCGAGTGGCGCGAGAACGACGAGGTCTGGTTCGAGGTGCGCGCGTTCGACGTGCCGGTCGCCTGGCCGTACCGCATGTTCCGCGCGCTCGTGAAGCGCCGCCGCCGTCACACGAACTCGGCGCACCTGCGCGCCGTGTCGCCGCTCTTCGCCTGATGGCGGGCGCGCTCCCGATCGGCGACCCCGCCCCGCCCGACGGCCGGCTGCCCGACGAGATCCGTCCGTCGGACGACACCGACTTCGGCGTGTACCTGCACGTGCCGTTCTGCCGCGTGCGGTGCGGATACTGCGACTTCAACACCTATACCGCGACGGAGCTTCGCGGCGCGCGCCAGGATCAGTACGCCGACACGCTGCTTGGCGAGATCCGGCTGGCCCGCGAGGTGCTCGGCGAGGCGGGCGCGATCCGCCCCGCGCGCACGGTCTTCTTCGGCGGCGGCACGCCGACGCTGCTGCCCGCAGGCGACCTCGCCCGGATGCTCGACGGCGTCCGCGGCGCGTTCGGCGTCGCAGACGACGCCGAGATCACGGTCGAGGCGAACCCCGACACCGTGACGCCCGAGGTCGTGCGCGATCTCGCGGCGGCGGGCGTCAACCGCATGTCGATCGGCATGCAGTCGTCGGTGCCGCACGTGCTCGCGGCGCTCGATCGTACGCACAGCCCCGAGAACGTCGGATCCGCCGTCGCCGCCGCGCGGGACGCGGGGCTCGACGTGAGCCTCGACCTCATCTACGGCGCGCCCGGCGAGGCCCTCGATGACTGGCGCGACTCGCTCGAGACCACGCTGTCGCACGAGCCCGACCACATCTCGGCCTACGCGCTGATCATCGAGGAGGGCACGAAACTCGCGCGCCAGATCTCGCGCGGCGAGGTGCCGGCGCCCGACGACGACCTGCAGGCCGACATGTACGAGCTCGCCGACGATCTGCTGCAGCAGGCCGGATTCGAGTGGTACGAGGTGTCGAACTGGGCGCGCGGCGACGGACACCGCTCGCGCCACAACCTGTCGTATTGGCGGGGCGCCGACTGGTGGGGCTTCGGCCCCGGCGCGCACAGCCACGTCGCCGGCCTGCGGTGGTGGAACGTCAAGCACCCTGCGGCCTACGCGCAGCGCCTCTCGCTCGGCGAGTCGCCCGCCGCGGGCCGCGAGACCCCCGACGCCGAGCAGCGCGCCCTCGAGCGCGTGCTGCTCGAGACGCGGATCCGCGAGGGCATGGCCGTCGCCGATCTGCCGTCGCGCGAGGCGCGGGCGGGGGTCGCGGGGCTCGTCGCCGACGGGCTCGTCGACGGGCGCGCCGCCATCGCGGGGCGCATCGTGCTGACGCGCCGCGGACGCCTGCTCGCCGACGCCGTCGTGCGGGCGCTCACGGCGTAGCGCACACGCCGGGCGTTCAGCCCGAACGGCCCGGTGGCCGCTAGAATTGGCACTCGTCAGGTCTGAGTGCCAGAACGAGAGGAGCGCACATGGTCACCGATCGGGGACTCCAGGTGCTGCGCGCCATCGTCACAGACTTCGTCGACACGCACGAGCCCGTCGGCAGCAAGGCGATCGTCGAGCGGCACCGCTTCGGCGTCTCGGCCGCGACGATCCGCAACGACATGGCGCTCCTCGAGGAGGAAGAGCTCATCGCGCAGCCCCACACATCGTCGGGACGCGTGCCGACCGACAAGGGGTACCGCGCCTTCGTCGACCACCTCGCCGACGTCAGGCCGCTCTCGCCCGCACAGCGCACGGCGATCGAGACGTTCCTCGCCGACCCGGCCGACCTCGACGACCTGCTCTCGCGAACCGTGCGCCTGCTCACACAGCTCACCGGCCAGGTCGCGCTCGTCCAGTACCCCTCGTTCGCCCGCGCGACCGTGACGCACGTGCAGCTCGTGCTGCTCGACGCGCGTCGCATCCTCGTGATCATGGTGACCGACACGGGGCGCGTCTCCCAGCGCATCGGCGTCGTCGACGTCGAGGTCGCGCAGAGCGACGTCGACGCGGTCGCGCCGCGGATCCAGCGCCTCGTCGTGGGGCTTCCCGTCGGCGACGCGGCCGACCGGCTGCAGACCGACCGGCGCGCTGCCCCTCGCGCGACGCCGGCGCAGGCGGGCCTGCTCGACGTCGTGGGCGTGGCGGTCGCGGAGGAGCTCGACGAGTTCCGCCAGAACCGCCTCGTGATGGCCGGCGCCGCGACGCTCGCGCGTCGCGAGGGCGACTTCCGCGGCAGCATCCATCCGCTGCTCGAGGCGATCGAGGAGCAGGTGACGCTGCTGCGCCTCATGAGCGAGATGGCCGCCGATGACAACGGCCTCGCGACGAGCATCGGCCGCGAGAACGCGGAGTTCGGCCTCGGCGAGGCCTCGATCGTCGCGAGCGAGTACGACGCCGCGATCGGCCTCGCTCGCGTGGGGCTCATGGGCCCCACGCGCATGGACTATCCCCGCAACCTGGCGGCCGCGCGAGCCGTGGCCCGCTACCTGACCCGCGTGCTCGAGGAAGACGAGAACCGCTGAGGCGGTCCGAGCACGACACGAGAAGCACATCGCGGCCCCGGCCGCGGAAAGGCGAGAAGTGGCAGATCACTACGACGTCCTCGGTGTCTCGCGCGAGGCGAGTGACGACGAGATCAAGAAGGCCTATCGCAGGCTGGCCCGCAAGCTGCACCCCGACGTGAACCCCTCGCCCGAGGCGGCAGAGGAGTTCAAGAGCGTCACGCATGCGTACGAGGTGCTGAGCGACCCTGAGCAGCGTCGCCGCTACGACATGGGCGGCGACTCGGCTGGCGGATTCGGCGGCGGCTTCGGGGGCTTCGGTGACGTGTTCGAGGCGTTCTTCGGGGCGGCAGGCGGCGGATCCCGCGCCGGGCGGCCGCGCTCACGCCGCGAGCGGGGCGACGACGCGCTCGTGCGCGTGAGCCTGCAGCTGGGAGACGTCGTCTTCGGCACGCACCGCGACGTCGAGATCGACACCGCGGTGCTGTGCGAGACGTGCCACGGCAGCATGACGCAGCCCGGCACGCAGCCCGTGACGTGCGATGTGTGCGGCGGCACGGGGCACGTGCAGCGTCAGGTGCGCAGCCTGCTCGGAAACGTCGTGACGCAGCAGCCCTGCGGATCCTGTCAGGGGTACGGCACGCGCATCGAGCACCCCTGCGCGACGTGCCACGGTCAGGGCCGCGTGCGGTCGCGCCGCACCGTGAGTCTCGACATCCCCGCTGGCGTCGAGACGGGCCTGCGCCTGCAGCTGCCCGGCTCGGGCGAGGTCGGCCCCGCGGGCGGCCCCAACGGCGACCTGTACGTCGAGGTTCATGTCGAGCCGCACCCCGTCTTCAGCCGCGAGGGCGACGACCTGCTCGCAACCCTCGAGGTGTCGATGACCGACGCCGTGCTCGGCACGACGACCTCGATCGAAGGCCTCGATGGGGCAGTCGACATCGAGGTGCGCCCCGGCGTGCAGTCGGGCGACGTGCTGACGATCGACGAGCGTGGCATCACGGGGTTGCGCTCGAAGAAGCGCGGCGACCTGAAGATCGCCGTGCAGGTCGTGACGCCCACGAAGGTCGACCACAAGACTCGCCAGCTGCTCGAGGAGTTCGCGCGCCGCACGAAGGCGCCCGAGCCCAAGCTCTCGGCGCACCAGCCCGGCCTCTTCTCGAAGCTGCGCGGCAAGTTCCGCGGGGCCTGAGTCGTGGCGCTGCACTTCGTCGACGACGGCGCGGCCCAGGCGGCGCCGGGGGAGACGCTCGTCCTCACGGGCGCGGAGGCGCACCACGCTGCGACCGTGCGGCGCGTGCGCGAGGGTGAGGCCGTCACCGTGACGGACGGCCGCGGCGCGTGGGCGACGGGATCCGTCGTGGCAGCGGAGCCGCGGCGCGTCGAGATCCGCGTCGAAGCGCGCGAGGATCGTACCGCCCCCGCGCGGCGGATCCTGCTGGCCCAGGCACTCGCGAAGGGCGACCGCGACGAGATGGCGGTGCAGGCCGCGACTGAGCTCGGCGTCGACGGCATCGTGCCCTGGCAGGCCGCGCGCAGCGTGTCGCGCTGGCAGGGCCCGAAGGCGCAGAAGGGCCGCGACCGCTGGGCCGCGATCGTGCGCGAGGCGTCGAAGCAGGCGCACCGCGCGTGGATCCCCGAGGTCGAGCCCGTCGCGTCGACGCGCGAGCTCGCGGCGCGCGCGGCGAGCGCGACGCTCGTCGTGCTGGATCCCTGGACCGACACACGCCTCGCCGACGTCGAGACCGGGCCGGGCGACGTCGTGCTCGTCGTCGGCCCCGAGGGCGGGATCGCGCCCGAGGAGCTCGAGGCGCTCGTCGGGGCCGGCGCCGTGCGGGCGCGGCTCGGCGACACCGTGCTGCGCACCTCGACGGCCGGACCCGCGGCCCTCGCGGTGCTCAATCAGGCGCTCGGACGCTGGTGAGGCGCGTTCGCGCCGTAGACTCGTGACATGAGCGAGCCGACCGTCTTCACGCGCATCCTGAACGGCGAGATCCCGGGCGAGATCGTCGCCGAGACCGATCGCGTCTTCGCGATCACCGACATCAGCCCGCAGGCGCCGCTGCACGTGCTCGTGATCCCCAAGACCGAGCAGTACCGCGACGTCGCCGAGCTGGCCGAGGGAGACCCCGCGCTGCTCGCCGAGATCATCGCGGTGGCGAAGCGCGTCGCGGCCGAGAAGGCCGACGGCGAGTTCCGCCTCATCTTCAACACGGGCCCCAACGCGGGCCAGACCGTTTTCCACGTGCACGCGCACGTGCTCGCAGGCGACCTCGAGGAGAAGAGCCTCATTGGCTGACGAAGCCCCCACCACGACCGTCACGATCACCGCCGACGGCGTCGCGATGGTCCAGCTGCTCGGGCCGCAGGACCGCCTCCTGCGCATGGTCGAGAAGGAGCAACCCGACGTCGACGTGCTCGTGCGCGGCAACGAGATCACGCTCACGGGCGAGCCCGGAGTCGTCCGCCAGGCCCAGGCGCTCGTCGACGAGCTGCTCGAGATGACCCGCAACGGGCACGACCTCGGGCCGTCCGACGTCGCGACGTCGAACCGCGTGCTCGCCCAGGGCGAGCGACCGAGCTCGGCGTTCGGCGAGGCGATCCTGCAGACGCGCGGCAAGGTGATCCGCCCCAAGACGATCGGGCAGCGCGACTACGTCGACGCGATCGACCAGAACACGATCGTGTTCGGCATCGGCCCCGCGGGCACGGGCAAGACCTACCTCGCGATGGCGAAGGCCGTGCAGGCGCTGCAGCGCCGCGAGGTCAGCCGCATCATCCTCACGCGGCCGGCCGTCGAGGCGGGGGAGCGGCTCGGCTTCCTGCCCGGCACGCTCACCGACAAGATCGACCCGTACCTCCGGCCTCTGTACGACGCCATCAACGAGATGATGGACCCCGAGGCCGTGCCGAAGCTCATGGCGAGCGGCACGATCGAGGTGGCGCCGCTCGCGTACATGCGCGGGCGCACGCTCAACGACTCGTTCATCGTGCTCGACGAGGCGCAGAACACGACGCCCGAGCAGATGAAGATGTTCCTCACGCGCCTCGGCTTCGGCACGAAGATGGTCGTGACGGGCGACGCGACCCAGGTCGACCTGCCGGGCGGCACGAGCGGCCTGCGGGTCGTCGACCGGATCCTCCACGACGTCGAGGACATCCACTTCTCGCACCTCACGAGCGACGACGTCGTGCGGCACACCCTCGTGGGCCGCATCGTCGACGCCTACAGCGCCTACGACGAGAAGCGCGCGGCCCACCGCGCCGAGCTCGACGAGGCGCGCGAGTTCGCGAACCGCGCCGAGCGGCGCCGCGGCATGACCCCGCGCGACAGGAACCCGAAGCGAGGACGCGCATGATCGACATCAACAACGAGTCCGGCGTCGAGATCGACATCGAGCAGCTGCTGCGGCTCGTGCAGCACAACCTCGATGCGCTGCACGTCAGCCCCGACGCCGACCTCGCGATCGTGCTCGTCGACGAGGGCGCCATGGAGCAGCTGCACGTGCAGTGGATGGACGAGCCGGGCCCCACCGACGTGCTGAGCTTCCCGATGGACGAGCTGCGGCCCGGATCCGCCGATGCGCCGACGCCGCCGGGCCTCCTTGGCGACATCGTCGTGTGCCCGCAGGTGGCTGAGACGCAGGCCGAGACGGCGGGGCATTCGCTCATGGACGAGATGTGCCTGCTCACGACGCACGGCCTGCTGCACCTGCTCGGGTACGACCACGCGCTGCCGGAGGAGGAGCGCCGCATGTTCGGCCTGCAGCGCGAGCTGCTGAGCGCCTTCGCCACGAGCGAGAGGCGGCGCCGCCGGGCATGATCGAGGCACTGCTCATCGCCGGCTCGCTCCTCCTGGTGCTGCTGGCGGGCTTCTTCATGGCGCTCGACTCGGCGCTGTCGGTCACGTCGACTGCCGACCTCGTCGACATGGCCGCAGAGGGGCGTAGCCCGCGCGCGCTGGCGCGGATCTCGCGCGATCGCGACGCGCACGACAACGCGATTACCTTCGTGCGGATCCTCGCAACGGTCGGCGCGATCGTGCTCATGACGTCGGCGTTCTCGATTCTGTTCGAGAGCGACGCGTGGGGCGTCGTCGCGACGGTGATCGTCATGACGGTCGTGATGTACCTGCTCGTCTCCTCGGCGCCGACTGTGCTCGGGCGCCGCTACGCGCAGGCCGTGCTGTCGTTCGGCGCGCCCGCGATCCGCGCGGCTCGCGTCGTGTTCGGCATCGTCGCGCAGCCGCTCGGCGCGGCGGGATCCCGCGTGATCCCCGGCGGGCGCAGGCGCGGCTTCGAGTCGGAGGAGCAGCTGCTGTCGATCGTCGACGAGGCGGCGTCGAACTCGCTCATCGAGGACGACGACCGCGAGCTCATCCACTCGGTGTTCGACTTCACCGACCAGATCGTGCGCACCGTCATGGTGCCGCGCACCGAGATGGTCTCGATCGAGTCGGACGCGACGGCGGCCGGGGCGATGGATGCGTTCCTCTCGAGCGGGCTTTCGCGGCTGCCGGTCATCGACGGCGACGTTGACGACATCGTGGGCGTGCTCTACCTCAAGGATCTCGTGCAGCACGCGTTCCGCGACACGCCGGGCTGGCGCGGCGCCGCCGTGCGCGCCTTCGCGCGGCCCGCGCTGTTCGTTCCCGAGCAGATGCGCGCCGAGACGCTGCTGCAGCAGATGAAGTCGGATCAGGTGCACGTGAGCCTCGTCGTCGACGAGTACGGCGGCATCGCCGGCATCGTCACGCTCGAGGATCTGCTCGAGGAGCTCGTGGGCGAGATCGCCGACGAGTACGACGCGCGCTCGAACGAGGTCGTCGAGCTGCCGGACGGCAGCGTGCGTGTGAGCGCGGGCCTCGGCGTCGTCGAGGTCGGCGAGATCTTCGGCATCGACATCGAGGACGACGACGTCGACTCGATCGGCGGGCTCATGTCGAAGCAGCTCGGCCACGTGCCCCAGCCCGGCGAGCAGACGGAGGTCGGCGGGCTCATCCTCACGGGCGGCACCTCGCGCGGGCGAGGGCGCGGCATCGCGACCGTCTTCGTGGATCGCTCGGAGTCGCTGCGCGCCGTCGACACGGCGCTCGGCCGCCATCCCCGCACGGGCGAGGTCGCCCTCCCCGACGACGATACGCGCCGCGGCGCATCACGCACATCGAAGAGAGGCTCGCGCGATGACTGACGTGCAGAGGTCCGGATTCGTCACCTTCGTCGGCAGGCCCAACGTGGGCAAATCGACGCTCATGAACGCGCTCGTCGGCGAGAAGATCGCCATCACGAGCGAGAAGCCGCAGACGACGCGGCGGGCGATCCGGGGGATCGTCGACCGCCCGGGCGGCCAGCTCATCGTCGTCGACACGCCGGGCGTGCACCGCCCCCGCACGCTGCTCGGCCAGCGGCTCAACGACCTCGTCGAGCAGGTGCTCGGCGACGTCGACGTCATCGCGTTCTGCGCGCCGGCCGATGAGAAGGTCGGCCCCGGCGACCGGCGGATCTCGGCGTCGCTCGACGGATACGGCCGCGCGAAGAAGATCGCGCTCGTGACGAAGACCGACGCGGCCAGCCGCGACGAGGTCATGGAGCGCCTCATGGAGGTTGACTCGCTGCGCGAGGACTGGGCGGCCGTGATCCCCCTGTCGAGCGCGACGGGCGATCAGCTCGACGTGCTCGCCGACGAGCTGCTGGCGCTCATGCCCGAGGGCCCCGCGCTGTACCCCGAGGGCGTCGTGACTGACGAGTCGCTCGAGGATCGCGTCGCGGAGATCATCCGCGAGGCTGCGCTGCAGGGCGTGCGCGACGAGCTGCCGCACTCGATCGCGGTGCAGGTGCAGGACATCGCGGTGCGCGAGGACAACCCCGAGCTCACCGATGTGTACGCCGACATCGTCGTCGAGCGCGACAGTCAGAAGGCGATCATCATCGGGCACCGCGGATCCCGCCTGAAGGACGTCGGCGCGAGGGCGCGGAAGGGCATCGAGCCGCTCGTCGGCACGCGCGTGTTCCTGTCGCTGCACGTGCGCGTCGCGAAGGAATGGCAGCGCGACCCGAAGCACCTCGGGCGCCTCGGCTTCTGAGCAATCTGCGCAGTCCGCGCGGCGGGTTCGCGTCCGGCGGCGCGCGCTCTGCGTGCTATCGTGGCCGTGTGCGACAGTTCGGTCTGCTTCTCCTTATCTGCCGCGACGAGACCTCGTAGTCAGGGCCTTCTCGTCGCGGAGCTTCGCGTGGCCCGATCCACGACCTTCGAAGGAACGAGAAGATGCAGAACAACCAGAAGCCGAGCGGCATGCCGATCCACAAGTACGTGCCGTTCCACGAGCAGATCACAGTCGATCTGCCCGACCGCACCTGGCCCTCCAAGCGGATCGAGACCGCGCCGCGCTGGTGCGCCGTCGACCTGCGCGACGGCAACCAGGCGCTCATCGATCCCATGACGCCCGAGCGCAAGCGCATCATGTTCGAGCTGCTCGTGAAGATGGGCTACAAGGAGATCGAGGTCGGCTTCCCGTCGGCGAGCCAGACCGACTTCGACTTCGTGCGCCAGCTCATCGACGAGGGCCTGATCCCCGATGACGTCACGATCCAGGTGCTGACGCAGGCGCGCGAGCACCTCATCGCCCGCACGTACGAGGCGATCCGCGGCGCCAAGCAGGCCATCGTGCACCTGTACAACTCGACGAGCGTGCTGCAGCGCGAGGTCGTCTTCCGCACCGACCAGCAGGGCATCATCGACATCGCGCTCGAGGGCGCGCGCCTGTGCAAGCAGTACGAGGCGACGATCCCCGAGACGACCGTCTACTACGAGTACTCGCCCGAGTCGTACACGGGCACCGAGCTCGAGTTCGCGGCCGAGATCTGCAACCAGGTCATGACGATCCTCACGCCGACGCCCGAGCGCAAGATCATCCTGAACCTGCCCGCGACCGTCGAGATGGCGACGCCCAACGTCTACGCCGACTCGATCGAGTGGATGAACCGCCACCTCGACCACCGCGAGAACGTCATCCTGTCGCTGCACCCGCACAACGACCGCGGCACGGCCGTCGCCGCCGCCGAGCTCGGCTACATGGCGGGCGCCGACCGCATCGAGGGCTGCCTCTTCGGCAACGGGGAGCGCACGGGCAACGTCGACCTCGTCGCGCTCGGCGTGAACATGTTCACGCAGGGCATCGACCCGCAGATCGACTTCAGCGACATCGACCAGGTCAAGCGCACGGTCGAGTTCTGCAACCAGCTGCCGGTTCCCGAGCGCAGCCCCTGGGCCGGCGACCTCGTCTTCACGGCGTTCAGCGGCTCGCACCAGGACGCCATCAAGAAGGGCTTCGAGGCGATGGCCGCGAAGGCCGAGGCGCAGGGGGTCACGGTCGAGGACATCCCGTGGGCCGTGCCGTACCTGCCGGTTGACCCGAAGGACCTCGGGCGTTCGTACGAGGCCGTCATCCGCGTGAACTCGCAGTCGGGCAAGGGCGGCGTGGCCTACCTGCTGAAGGCCGACCACAAGCTCGACCTGCCCCGCAAGCTGCAGATCGAGTTCTCGAACGTCGTGCAGGCGCGCACCGACAGCGAGGGCGGCGAGGTGACGAGCGACGAGATCTGGGAAATCTTCCAGGACGAGTTCCTGCCCTCTGGCGCCGACGACACGAGCTGGGGACGCTACGAGCTGCTCGGCATGACACTGACTAACCCCTCGCAGGGCGAGAGCAGGCTCGACGCGACGCTGCGCGAGGGCGACGACGAGGTCGTCGTGCAGGCCACGGCCAACGGACCCGTGGCCGCCTTCCTCGACATCATGCGCGAGCGCGGCCACGACGTGACGCTCTACGACTACACCGAGCACACGCTGAGCGCGTCGGGCGACGCGGAGGCCGCAGCCTACGTCGAGCTGCAGGTCGACGACCAGCGCCTGTGGGGCGTCGGCGTCGACGGCGACATCGCGACGGCGTCGCTCAAGGCGATCGTCTCGGCCGTGAACCGCTCGATCCGCGTGCGCGAGAAGAGCCTCGTCGAGGCGTGACGACGGGCGAGGGGGCCGGGCGCTGCGATGCGCCCGGCGGCCCCCTCGTCATCGCTTCGTCACGTCGTCGTCATCGTCGAGGTTCGCCGCCTCGGGCAGGATGATGGCGCCCGTGTCGGTGAGGTTCGACAGGTCGTCGAGCGTGCGCACGTCCGACGCGTCGACGACGGGGATCTCGGTGGTCTCGAGCGCGACCCGGCGGCGCTGCAGCGCGCGCTGCTCGGGCAGGCTGATGTCGAAGATGATGGCGAGGATCCTGCCGATCGCCGTGAGCGCGATGCCGAGGATGACGGCCCACGTGATGTCGAGGCCGAGCAGGTAGGCGACCGTCAGGCCCGTGCAGCCCACGAGCGCGGCGGTCGCATAGAACGAACCGACGTGCATGATGGCGACGGGGAGGCCGAGTAGCACGTCGCGCGCGACACTGCCGCCCACTGCGGCGCAGACGCCGATGAAGATGGCGGGCAGCGCAGGCACGCCGTAGCCGAGCGCCTTCGACGTGCCGAAGGCGCCGAACAGGCCGATCACGAACGCGTCGAGCACGACGATGACCTTCTCGATGCGCTGGAAGACGCCCGCGAGCCACATGCCGATGAGCGATCCGCCGATGGCCGTCATGAGGTGCCACGGCACCTGCAGCGTCGCGGGCGCGGCCCCGAGCAGCAGGTCGCGGATGAAGCCGCCGCCCATGCCGATCATGATGCCGATGATCGCGACGCCCAGCCAGTCGAGGCGCTTCTGGCCGCGGAACGCCGCGGCGAACATGGCCCCCTGGATCCCGCCGAGGCCCACGCCGATGAGGTCGGCCCACAGGGGCAGCATCCAGAGCGGTTCCGTCACGACGTCCATCGTGCCAGGAGATAATGGAAGCGTGCCCACCTACCGTGACGACGCCGTCGTCCTCCGCACCCACAAGCTGGGGGAGGCCGACCGGATCCTCACACTCCTCACGCGGCAGCACGGCAAGGTGCGGGCCGTCGCGAAGGGCGTCCGGCGCACGTCGAGCAAGTTCGGCGCGCGGCTCGAGCCGTTCATGGCGGTCGACGCGCAGCTGTACGTCGGCCGCAGCCTCGACATCGTGCAGCAGGTGGATCAGGTGGGCGCCTACGGGGCCGCGATCGCGAGCGACTACGACCGCTACGTCGCGGCGAACGCCATGGCCGAGGCGGCCGACCGACTCGTCGAGGAGGGCGACGCGCAGCCGCAGCAGTTCTTCCTGCTCGTCGGCGCGCTGCGTTCGCTCGCACGCGGCGAGCACGCGCCGTCCGTCACGCGCGACTCGTACCTCCTTCGCGCGCTCGGCCTGAGCGGCTGGACGATCCAGCTCGACGCGTGCGCCCGCTGCGGCGAGCAGGGGCCGCACGGGCGCTTCTCGGCGCAGACGGGCGGCGTCGTCTGCGCGACCTGCGCGCCCGCGGGCACGCCCCGCATCGACGGCGACGCCCTCGAGGCGGTCTCTGCGCTTCTCGCCGGCGACTGGGAGGTCGTCGACGCGCTCGACGAGGGCACGCTCGGCCGCGCGAGCGGCGTCATCGCCGCCTATGCACAGTTCCACCTCGAGCGTGCGATCCGCTCGCTCGGCACCGGGAGATCTCGATGACACCGAAGCCCTACACGCACCCCGACGCCGTGCCGTACAAGCCACTCAACTGGACGGGGCTCGAGCCGCCGGCATTCGCGGGCCCCGTGCCGAACCACGTCGCGATCGTCATGGACGGCAACGGCCGCTGGGCGAACCAGCAGGGCCTGCCGCGCACCGAGGGGCACCGCGTGGGCGTCGACGCCATGCTCGACGTCATCGCGGGCGCCGTGCAGGCCGGGGTCGGCAACCTCTCGGTCTACGCGTTCTCGACCGAGAACTGGAAGCGCTCGCCCGCGGAGGTGCGCTTCCTCATGGGGTTCAACCGCGAGGTGCTGCACCGCCACCGCGATCAGCTGAACGAGTGGGGCGTGCGCGTGCGATGGGCGGGCCGCCGCCCGAAGCTGTGGGGATCCGTCATCAGGGATCTCGAGGCCGCCGAGGACCTCACGCGCGACAACACGACGATGACGCTTGCGATGTGCATCAACTACGGCGGGCGCTGGGAGATCGTCGACGCGATGCGGCGCATGGCTGAGGACGTGCAGGCCGGCCGGCTCAAGCCGTCGGCGATCAACGAGAAGACGATCGCGCGCAGCCTCTACGTCCCGGGCATGCCCGACGTCGACCTGTTCATCCGCTCGGGCGGCGAGCAGCGCACGAGCAACTTCATGCTCTGGGAGTCGGCGTACGCCGAGATGGTGTTCGACGACGCGCTGTGGCCCGAGTTCACGCGCGAGAACCTGTGGCGCGCGATCCAGCGGTACCACAGCCGCGACCGCCGCTACGGCGGCGCGATCGACCGGCCGAAGGCCTGAGTCAGCGGGGGAGGTGCTGCTCGATGAGCCCCACGATCGCGGGATCGTCGGGAGTCGTCGTCGGGCGGAAGCGCCGCACCTCGCCCGTGGGCAGCACGAC
>Ga0079224_100007114_pt1 | contig 14958 bp, 9 predicted proteins | sample Stecom2015_FD_80414 | JGI IMG/M metagenome (GOLD analysis project Ga0079224, IMG submission 80414) | Agricultural soil microbial communities from Utah to study Nitrogen management - Steer compost 2015 | ecosystem: Environmental > Terrestrial > Soil > Agricultural land | place: USA: Utah...
CCGGCACCCTGCTCCAGCGGATCCGCCCCGTCCAGTCGGCGGGCGGTCGTGGACAGCAGCGCGGACACCTCTCGTGCGGTCAGCTCCGGCCGCAGCGACAGCAGCAGCGCCGCGGCGCCGGCGACGTGCGGGGCGGCCATGCTGGTGCCGCTGGCCCGGCCGTACCCACCACCGGGCAGGGTGGACAGGATCTCCACGCCCGGTGCCACGAGGTTCGGCTTGGCCCCGAACCGCCCGGTCGGTCCACGGGAGCTGAAGTCCGCCATGAGGTCGGTGGCGTCCACGCCGCTGATCTCGACCCGCACCGGCCCGTCGGGCAGGTGCCGCTGCAGCTCTGCCGCGGCCGACCCGGGGATCTGCAGCGCCACCAGGTCGAGCCGGTCCTCGTCGGCGCCGTGGATCCCGGTGGGGAAGTCGTCCCGCTCGATCACCGCGGCCCGGTCCACACCGGGCACGCCCGCTCGGAGCCCGACGCCCGGGCCGCCTCCGCCCCCGATGGGGCCCCAGAAGTCGGGCGCGTAGAACAGGACGGCGGCCGCCCCGCGCTGCTGCGCGTGGCCGGCCTGCGCCAACGCGTCCCCGACCTCCATGAGCACCGCCCGGCCGGCCACGTCGACGTCGTCGTAGGTGCCCGGCAGGCCGCGCCCGACGTCGACGACGTCCAGCTCGACCGGAGTCGACGGCGGGTTGGCGGAGAAGACGAACCGCAGGGCCTGCAGGTCCTCCTCGACCGGCTGGACCATCCGGGCCCGGGGCACCCGGATCCCGCTGGCGCTGGCACCGACCGCGACGACGCCCTCGGCGGCCGCCGGTGCGCGGACGGAGCCCGGGAAGGGACCGAGGTTACCGGCGGCCGCCACCACCACGACGCCGGCTTCCGCGGCCTGCTGGGCCGCCACCGACAACGGGTCGGCACCGTCGCCGGGGCCGCTGAGGCTCAGGTTGACCACGTCGGCCCGGTGCGGGTTGTCCGGGTGGACCGCCCGGTCGAGCCCGGCCAGGATGTCGGAGACCTGGCCGTTCCCGGAGCTGTCCAGCACCTTGTACGCGGTCAGGGTGGCGTCCGGGGCCACGCCGCGGAGCTGTCCGTCCGCCGCCACGATGCCGGCCACGTGGGTCCCGTGCCCGTGGTCGTCCATCGGGTCGGGGTCGTCGTTGACGACGTCGTACCCGCCCACCACCTTGTGGCCCGGGCCGAAGCCCCCGCCGAGGTCGGGGTGGGTGTAGTCGATGCCGGTGTCGAGCACCGCCACGGTCACACCCGCGCCGGTCGACCCGGCGCCGCCGTGCGGCGGGTCCCACACCCCGGGCGCGCCGACCAGCGGCACGCTGTCGTGCAGTGCCACCGTGACGGTGCGGTCCGGATGCACGGCGCGTACCCCGGGCAGGTCGGCCAGGGCGTCGACCTGCCCGGCCGGCAGCCGGGCGACGAACCCGTTGTACGCGGCGGTGAGGTGGTGGGTCACCGTCAGGTCGACCCCGGCCGCGCTGGCCTGCGCCGCCACCGCCTGCTGGGCCAGGTCCAGGCTCCGGGCACGGTGGAGGGCGGGTGACCAGTCCGGCGCGGCCGCCTCGGAGCCGGGCGCCACGGCCGCGAGCGCGGGCGGCGGCGCCAGTTCCACGATGACCGTCGTGGACGCTCCGGCCGGTCCGTCGGGGACGGCGCCCTGGACCGGCGGGGCGGTGAGGACCGCGGCGACGACCGCGAGGGCGGCCACGGCCGCCCGGCGCCGTCCGCGGGGTGGGACGCGGCTGTTGCTCCTTGCCATCTGGTGTCTCCATCCGCAACGGGTGCGCCCGGGCCGGCCGCTCCCGCGGCCGGCCCGGCGCAGTCGGACGCCTGGCAGCGTCCCAACACCCCGCGCGGACCGCTATGGGGCAACCACCCCATCCTCAAACCGCACCGGGTCCGGCCGGTCGAGCCGGCGGGCCAGACCGCTGCGCGAGCGCAGTCCCAGCTTGCGCAGCGCGGCACCGACGTGCTTGTCCACCGTCTTCGGAGACAGGAACAGCTCCTCGGCGATCTGCCGGTTGCTCTTGCCGGCCGCCGCCAGCTCCGCCACCTCGCGCTCCCGCGGCGACAGCAGGTCGCCGTAGCCCCGGCTACCGCCCCGGCTGCGGCCGGGCACCGTGACGCCGTACCGCCGGGCGGTGCGGGCCGCACGGTCGAAGTCCCACGAGGCGCCCAGCCGGCGGAAGCCGTCCAGCGCGGACCGCAGCGCCGACCGGCCGGGTTCCGGCTCGCCGCCGGCGAGGTGGACGTGGGCCGCCTGCTCGGTGGCGAGCGCCGCCTCGTACGGGCAGCCCACGGCGGCGTACTCCCCCGCGGCCTGCAGGAACCGGTCACCGGCCCGCGCGGACCCCCGGGCGGCGGCGAGGGTGGCACGCGCCTGCCCCATCGCCGCCGGTGCGAGTGGAACATCCAACCGGGACAGGTGCCGGGCGCTGCGGTCGACGAGCGCGGCGGCCTCGGCGGGCGCCCCGTCGGCCACCAGGACGGCGGTCGCCGACGGCAGGCACCGGGCCACCGGCGACCACCAGCCCTTGGTGGCCACCGCGCCCAGGAGCCGGCGCACCGCCCCGGCGGCTGCCGCCGGCCGGCCCCGCGCCAGCGCCAGCCGGGCGAGCCCGTCGACCGCGAGCGCCCACACCTCGTAGCCGCCCACGGCCGCGGCACGCGAGGCCACCTCCCCCAGCCTCGCCCCGGCACCCGCGGGGTCGCCGCGTGCCAGTGCCAGCAGGGCGGCCACCAGGTCCACGTCGATGCGGACGACCGCGTAGTCGGCCAGCTCGTCCACCATGGCCGCCAGCCGGTCGTCGAGCCCCTGCCACCGCCCCCGGCAGTAGTCGAGCACCGCCCGGCCGGCGGCCACCCGCAGCTCCACCTCGCGGCTGGGGTGGCCGGCGGCGCCCTGCGCGGCCGCCGCCAGGAGCTGCCCGGCCGGGCGGTAGTGCCCCGCGTACGCCGCGGCCAGCCCCGCCGACTGGTGGGCGTTGATCTCCCGCCGGTGCCGGGGCACACCCGTGGACTCGCGTCGGATCTGCGCCGCGTAGCGCCGCCAGTCCGGGTCGCCGGTGGCGACCAGCACCATGGTGACCTTGCCCAGCAGGAAGACTCGGAACGTGGGATCGGTCACGGCCGGAAGCAGGTCCAGCGCCCGGTGCAGCCACGCGCGGTGCTCCGCCAGCGGCACCCCCGGTGCGGTGGGCATCGCCAGACCCGTCAGCACCCACGCCCGCAGGTCGGGACGGTCGAGCAGCTCGACGGCGTCGGTGTAGAGGCGCCGGACGACCCGCGCGTCCGCACCCGCGGCCTCCCGCAGCAGCGCCAGCCGGAAGGACAGCTCCCCGCGCACGGTCGGCGGCAGCCGTTCGTGCAGCGCCCGCTCCAGCAGGTCCAGCAGATCCCCGGTGACGTGCACGGTCTGGATCGCGGCCCGGGCCAGCTTCACCGCCAGCCGTCCCCGCCGGTCGGGTGCCAGGTCACCGTGGCGGAGCGCCTCCGCCAGCAACCGGACGGCCTCCGGGTCGTCGCCGAGGGCGGCGGCCTGGTCGGCGGCGCGCCCGGCCGCCTCCAGCCAGGCGTCGCCCCGACCGGCGTGGCGCAGGTGGTGCGCGATCTGCCCCAGCGGCGGCGGGTCGAGCGTGGCCAGTGCGGTGGCGGCGCGGTCGTGCAGGTAGCGTCGACGCACGCCGGTGACGGTCTCGTACACCGCCTGCGCGGCCAGCAGGTGCCGGAACCCGATCCGCTCGCCGTGCTCGGCCAGCAGGCCGCGGTCCAACGCCTCGTCCAGGGCGTCCAGCAGGTCCGGCGGGGACAGTCGGCTGACCGCGGCCAGCACCTCGGTGGGGGCGGGCACGTGCAGCACCGCCGCCGCCTCGACCACGGCCCGGGCCGGCGGGCCGAGCCGCGCGACGCGTTGCATCGTCAGGGCGCGCACCCCGGCGGGGACGTGGAGGCGTGACAGCGCCCCGGTGGTCAGGTCCGGGGGCCGGTCACCGCCGCCGACGAGCAGGGCGAGCAGCTCCTCGACGGCGAACGGCAGGCCGGAGGACCGCCGGTGGAGCTCGGCCGCGAACGGGGTGGGAACCCGGTCGGTGCCGAGGATGGCCGCGGCCAACCGACGGGTCTGCTCCATGTCGAACAGATCGAGGTCCACCGTGGCCACCCGTACCGGCGTCGGCGGGCGCGCGGTCACGGTCCGTACCGTGGCGGGCACCTCCTCCCCGCGGAAGGTCAGCACCACGGACAGGCGGGGCGGCAGGGCGCCGAACAGGTAGTCGAGGAAGTCGACGGTCTGCCGGTCCGCCCAGTGGAGGTCCTCCAACACCATGACCGCCGGCCCCAGGGCGGCGAGCAGCTCGGCCAGGGCGCGGAAGACGCGGTGGCGCTCGCCCGGTCCGTCGTCCAGCGGTGGCGGCTGGGGCGGCAGCCACGGGGACAGCTCCGGCAGCAGCGGGTGCAGCACTCCGGTGACCGCCGGCAGCAGGCCGTCCGGCGGCGTCGCGACCAGTGCCCGGACGGACTCCACCACCGGTCCGAGCGGGAACGGCTCCCGGATGTCGCGGCAGCCGCCGATCCCGCACCGTCGGCCGGCCAGCTCCGGCCGGCCGACCAGCTCGGTCACCAGGCGGGTCTTGCCGATCCCGGCCTCTCCCTCGACGGTCACCACCGCCGGCGGGTCGGTGACCGTGGCGAGCAGCACGTCCAGCTCGGTGGTGCGGCCCACGAGGGTGGGCGAGACCACCCGTCGCCCGACCTGCCGGCGCACGCTGCCGATCATGAACGGAAGCCTAGCCGCGCGGAAGGTGAGTTACCTCGCGCCGCGGGCCGGGTCGGCCTGGCGGGCGGGCGCGACGGCTACGCTGGCGGTGTGACCGTCGCACCCGAGGGCCGCCGGCTGCTGCGCATCGAGGCGCGCAACGCGGCCACCCCGATCGAGCGCAAGCCACCGTGGATCAAGGTCCGGGCGAACCTGGGCCCGGAGTACGCGAAGCTACGCACACTGGTCGAACGGGAGGGGCTGCACACGGTCTGCCAGGAGGCGGGATGCCCGAACATCTTCGAGTGCTGGGAGGACCGGGAGGCGACGTTCCTCATCGGCGGCGACCGGTGCACCCGCCGGTGCGACTTCTGCCAGATCGACACCGGACGCCCGGACGGCTTCGACGCCGACGAGCCCCGGCGGGTGGCCGAGTCGGTGGCGCGCATGGGGCTGCGGTACGCGACGGTAACCGGGGTGACGCGCGACGACCTGCCCGACGGCGGGGCGTGGCTGTACGCCGAGACGGTGCGCCAGATCCACGCCCAGGTGCCCGGCTGCGGTGTGGAGCTGTTGATCCCCGACTTCAACGCCGACCCGGCGCAGCTGGCCGAGGTGTTCGGCGCCCGGCCGGAGGTGCTGGCGCACAACGTCGAGACCGTGCCGCGGATCTTCCGCCGGATCCGACCGGCGTTCGACTACCGGCGGTCGCTGCGGGTGCTCACCCGGGCGCGCGAGGCCGGGCTGGTGACCAAGTCCAACCTCATCCTCGGCCTGGGCGAGGAGCGCCAGGAGATCTCGCAGGCGCTGCGGGACCTGTACGACGCCGGGTGCGAGCTGGTGACCATCACCCAGTACCTGCGGCCGAGCCCCCGCCACCACCCGGTGGTGCGGTGGGTGACGCCGCAGGAGTTCGCGGAGCTGGCCGACGAGGCGCGGCAGATCGGCTTCGCCGGGGTCATGAGCGGGCCGCTGGTGCGCTCCTCGTACCGCGCCGGCCGCCTGTACCGGGAGGCGGTGGCCGCCCGCACCCCGGCGGCCACCGGCACCGGGGCGTGACGCCGCGGCCGGCGTGCGCGCGTGGATTCGATCACTCCCGCGACTAGACTCGTCCGTATGGCCAAGGGCGAGCAGCAGAAGGTGGGGTTCTTCGGGCGGCTGAAGCAGGTCGGGACCGTGTTCTCCCTGACCGCCCGGCAGGACCGGTGGTTCCTGCCGCTGGCCGTCGCCGCCGTGGTGATCCCGCTGGCGCTGACCGTGCTGCTCGTCGCCGCCGGCGCGGGGTGGCTGTGGATCCCCGCGGGTGTCCTGTTGGCGCTGCTCGCGCTGCTGATCGTGCTCAACACCCGCTCCAGCCGGGTGTTCATGGCCATGGCCGAGCAGCAGCGCGGCGCGGTCGCCTCGGTGGTGGAGCGGATGCGCGGCGACTGGCGGGTGACGCCGGCGATCGCGTCCACCACCCAGATGGACATGGTGCACCTGGTGCTGAGCAGGTGCGGGGTGGTGCTGCTCGGCGAGGGGGATCCGCAGCGGCTGCGGGGCATGCTGGCGCAGGAGAAGCGCCGCCTGTCCAAGGTCATCGGGACCGCGCCGCTGTACGACTTCATCGTCGGGCGGGGGGAGAACCAGATCCCGCTGGCGAAGCTGCGCTGGCGCCTGGTGAAGCTGCCGAGGACGCTGAAGGGAAGGGACGTCAACGCCCTGGACCGGCGGCTGAAGGCGCTGGCGGCACGGCCGCGCATGCCGCAGGGCGCGCTCTCCCGCGACATGCTGCCCAAGGGCGTCCGCCTGCCCCGGGCCGCCCGCGGCCGGTGAGCCCGACCCTCCCCCGCCCGGACCCCTCCCCTGCCGGAGCCCGTCGCCCGAGTCCCACCGCCGTTCCCCGACCCGCCGCGGGGCCGTCGGGCCTGTAACACGGCTGAAACGGCGCGGACACGGCCGGGCAATCGCGGCCTCCTAGCGTGGCCGGCAGGTCGATCCCACCCACCACCTGCCAGGAGGAGACGGTGTTCACCAGCCCGGACGAGCTGCTGCGCTACATCGACAGCGAAGGCGTCAGGTTCATCGACGTGCGGTTCTGCGACCTGCTCGGGGTGATGCAGCACTTCGCGGTGCCGGTCGAGTCGTTTGACGAGGGCACCGTGAACGGCGGCATCGCCTTCGACGGCTCGTCGATCCGCGGCTTCCAGCAGATCCACGAGTCGGACATGCTCCTGCTCCCGGACGTCAGCACGGCGTTCGTCGACCCGTTCCGGGCGGAGAAGACCCTGGCGCTCAACTTCTTCATCCACGACCCGTTCACCCGCGAGCCGTACTCCCGGGACCCCCGCCACATCGCCCGCAAGGCCGAGCAGTACCTGCGGGCGAGCGGGATCGCCGACACGGCGTACTTCGGCCCGGAGGCCGAGTTCTACGTCTTCGACTCCATCCGCCACGAGACCGCGCCCTACCAGTCGTACTACTACATCGACTCGGTGGAGGGGGCGTGGAACACCGGCCGGGTGGAGGAGGGCGGCAACCTCGGCTACAAGACCGCGTACAAGGGCGGGTACTTCCCCGTGCCGCCCACCGACCACTACGCCGACCTGCGCAACGCCATGGTGCGCAACCTCGTCGGCGTCGGCATCGTCGTCGAGCGCGCCCACCACGAGGTGGGCACCGCCGGGCAGGCGGAGATCAACTTCCGGTACTCGACCCTGCTGCACTGCGCGGACACGCTGCAGCTGTTCAAGTACGTCGTCAAGAACACCGCGTGGGCGCACGGCAAGACCGTCACGTTCATGCCCAAGCCGCTATTCGGCGACAACGGGTCGGGCATGCACACCCACCAGAGCCTGTCGCTGGCCGGGGAGCCGCTGTTCTACGACGAGACCGGGTATGCCGGGCTGTCCGACATCGCCCGCTGGTACATCGGCGGCCTGCTGCACCACGCGCCCAGCCTGCTGGCGTTCACCAACCCGACGGTCAACTCCTACCGGCGGCTGGTGCCCGGTTTCGAGGCGCCGGTGAACCTCGTCTACTCGCAGCGGAACCGGTCGGCGTGCGTCCGCATCCCGGTCACCGGCAACGTGGCGAAGGCCAAGCGGGTGGAGTTCCGGGTCCCCGACCCGTCCGCCAACCCGTACCTGGCGTTCTCGGCCATGCTCATGGCGGGGCTCGACGGCATCCGCAACAAGATCGAGCCACCGGAGCCGATCGACAAGGACCTCTACGATCTGCCGCCGGAGGACTACGCCCGGGTGCAGAAGACCCCGGGTTCGCTGCCGGAGGTGCTGGAGGCGCTGCGGGCCGACCACGAGTACCTGCTCGAGGGCGGGGTGTTCACCCCCGACGTCATCGACACCTGGATCGAGTGGAAGGAAGCCAACGAGATCGACCCGGTCCGGCTGCGCCCGACGCCGCACGAGTTCGCGATGTACTACGACTGCTGACCGCGGACGGCGACGCTGACCGCGCCGGGGCGGGGGCGCAGGCACACCTGCGCCCCCGCCCCGGTCGCCGTCGACGGGCACGCCGGGTCACGGGGGCGGGCCGGGGACGGCGTGACAGGATCGCAGAGTGGATCGGCACCGCACCCCGGGACAGGGCCGGTACGCGCACCCCGAGCGCGAGCAGCGGTGGCTGCTGCCCGGGCCACCGCCGGGCGTGGAGGCGCCGGCCCGGATCGTCGACCACTACCTCGTCGGCACGCGCCTGCGGCTGCGGCGCGTGGAGACCGGGTCCGGCACCGTCTACAAGCTCGCCCAGAAGGTGCGCCCGCGACCGGACTCCCCCGCGGAGGTCAAGCTCACCAACATGTACCTGTCCGCGGACGAGTACGCCGTCCTGCGGCGCCTTCCCGGACGGGAGATCCACAAGACCAGGTGGCGCTGGCGGGTCGGCGACCGGCAGGTGGCGGTGGACGAGTTCGGCGGTGCGCTGTCCGGCCTGACCCTGGCCGAGCTCGAGCTCGCCGACGGCGAGGAGCCGGTCGTCCTGCCCCCGCCCGCCCGCGACGTCACCCACGACGACCGGTTCTCCGGCGGCCGGCTGGCCGCCGCCGGCCCGGCGGAGATCGCCGCGCTGCTCGCGCTGGCTCGTACGGCCACCGGCACGCCGCACGGCGACCCCGGCCCGCTCGGCTGACGGGGACCCGCGCCGCGGTCCCTGGACGCCGCCGCTGGTCCGCGGGCGACCGCGCCCCCTCCCTCCCCGGCCGGGCCGCCCCGCGGTCACGACGGTGGCCTGACGAGCCAGTAGGCTGCGGTGCCATGACCCCCTCACCCCCGCGGGTCCGCCGGTTGCCGCGGCCACGCTACCTGGCGATCTCCGGGCTCGTCGTCGTGCTGGTGCTCGCGCTGGTCGCCGGCGTGGGCGCGGTGTGGGCGGTACGCCGACCCTTCCCCACCTACGACGGCCAGCTCACCGTCCCCGGGTTGACCGCGCCGGTCACCGTCCACAGGGACCGGTACGGCGTCCCGCACGTGTACGCGGAGACGGTCGAGGACCTGTTCTTCGCGCAGGGCTTCGTGCACGCCCAGGACCGGTTCTGGGAGATGGACTTCCGCCGGCATGTCACCGCCGGCCGCACCGCCGAGCTGTTCGGCGAGGACCAGGTCGACACCGACGCGTTCCTGCGCACCCTCGGCTGGCGGCGGGTGGCGGAGGCCGAGTGGGACATGGTCACCCCGCGGACGCGCCGGTACCTCACGGCGTACGCCGACGGGGTCAACGCCTGGATCGCGCACACCGGCGGGCCGGCGGCCACCGGCGGCAAGTCGCTGCACTACCGGCTGCTCGGCCTGCTGCGCAGCGGGTACGAGGTGGAGCCGTGGCACCCGGTGGACACCCTGTCGTGGCTGAAGGCGATGGCGTGGGACCTGCGCACGAACGTGGTGGCCGAGACCGACCGGGCGCTGCTGCTGGCCGCCGGCCTGTCCCCGTCCCGGGTCGAGCAGCTGTACCCGCACTACCCGTTCGACCGGCACGCCCCGATCGTGCCCGGCGGCCGGGTGGTCGACGGCGAGTTCGTCCCCGACGCCGGCCCGGGTGAGGGCGCGCCGCCGCCGCCGGTGGAGGCGCTCACCGTCGCCACGGACGCGCTGTCGGCGGTCGCCGAGGCCGCGGCCGCGGTGCCGCCGCTGCTGGGCACGGCCGGCGACGGCCTGGGTTCCAACTCGTGGGTGGTCGCCGGCGACCACACCGCCACCGGCGCGCCCCTGCTCGCCAACGACCCGCACCTGGGCGTGAGCATGCCCGGCATCTGGTACCAGATGGGACTGCACTGCGCCTGCGGGTACCGGGTCAGCGGCTTCACGTTCTCCGGGGTCCCGGGCGTGGTGATCGGCCACAACGACCGGATCGCCTGGGGGTTCACCAACCTCGGGCACGACGTGGCCGACCTCTACCTGGAGCGGCTCGACGGCGACCGGTACCAGGTCGACGGCGAATGGCGCGACCTTCAGGTGCACGAGGAGACCATCCGGGTCGCCGGTGGTGAGGACGTGACGGTACGGGTCCGCAGCACCCACCACGGGCCGCTGCTGTCCGACGTGTCCGCGCAGTTCGGCGACCTGGCCGGCAGCGCCGACGTGGCCGCGCACGCGGACGCCCGCCCCGGCGACACGCTCGGGGTGTCGCTGGCGTGGACGGCGCTGCGGCCGGGCACGACCATCGAGGCGTTGTTCGCGATCAACCAGGCGCAGGGGTGGGACGACTTCCGCGCCGCCGCGCAGCTGTTCGAGGTGCCCGCGCAGAACCTCGTGTACGCCGACGTCGACGGCGGCATCGGCTACCAGGCGCCCGGCCGGGTGCCGGTGCGCGGCGCCGGGGACGGCCGCTGGCCGGCGCCGGGCTGGGACTCCGCCTACGACTGGCAGGGGTTCCTCGACTTCGACGACCTGCCCTGGTTGCGCGACCCGGAGTCGGGGATCATCGTCACCGCCAACCAGGCGGTGATCGGGCCGCAGTACCAGCCGTTCCTGGCCCGGGACTGGTCGTACGGCTACCGCAGCGACCGGATCGCCGACCTGCTCGCCGAGGCGGTGGCCGCCGGGCCGGTGGACGTGGCGGACATGACCCGGCTGCAGGTCGACGACCGCAACGGGTTCGCCGCCACGCTCGTGCCGGCCCTGCTGGCCGCGCCGACCGCGCCGCTGAGCCGGGACGAGCGGGCCGCCCGGGACCTGCTGGCCGCCTGGGACTTCCACCAGCCCGCCGACGGTGAACCGGGCACCGCCCAGGCCCGCAGCTCGGCCGCGGCGGCGTACTTCAACGCGGTGTGGCGCCACCTGCTGGCGCTGCTGTTCGACGAGCTGCCCGACGACGTGCGGCCCAACGGCGGGGACCGCTGGTTCGAGGTGGTGACCGGGCTGCTGGGCGAGCCCCACGCGCTGTGGTGGGACCGGCTGGGCACCCGCGCCGTGGAGACCCGCGATGACGTGCTGGCGCAGGCGCTGGCCGAGGCCTACCGGGAGGTGGCGATCACGCTCGGGGACGACCCGACCGGGTGGCGCTGGGGTGACCTGCACACGGTGACGCTGCGCGACGCCACCTTCGGCTCCTCCGGGATCGGGTTCGTCGAGGCGCTGGTCAACCGCGGCCCGGTGCCCGTCGGCGGGGGCGGCGACCTGGTCAACGCCACCGCCTGGGACGCGGCGTCCGGGTACGACGTGACCGCCAGCCCGTCCATGCGCATGGTCGTGGATCTGTCCGATCTGGACGAGTCGAGGTGGATCCAGACCACCGGCAACTCCGGCCACCCGTACCATCCGCACTACGCCGACCAGGTGGAGCTGTGGCGGACCGGCGAGACGATCCCGTGGCGGTGGAACCGGGCCACCATCGAGCAGGAGTCGGTCGCCCGGCTGGTCCTCCGCCCGTAGTCCGGCGACACTTCGTCCACTCATCACTGCTGCCCGCAAGCGCGCTGACGATGACGAAGTCGACCTCCACCTGCCTGAGGTCGGCCGGCCCTGTGGGCGAGGGCGGAGTCCTGGTCGGCAGCGGTCCGTCGAGCCGACGCGCCAGCGGGTCCCATTGCGCACCAAATTGCCCCTTCCCGAGCGTGCCCGCCCGCAACAGGACCACCAAGACGCCGAGGTTAGCCGACAAGAATCAAGCAAGCGGTGCGGCAGGCTGCGGGGGTCATCACGGCCACTCAGCCCTCGTCCGACTGGTCTGCGCTATCCCGACCGAAAGTGCACGCAAGTGCCAACGAGGCGAGCTGTCACCTACCCGAGGAATTGATGGGCAACTCATACCCACCAACGACGATGGTCTCGTCATCGCTACCGAAAGCTGCGTGTAGAACGATGATCAACTATCGAAGCCGGCTATCCAACGAGTCCTACCGAATCTACTTGGCGACCCAAGGGCCAGCACGATAGACGTCCAGGTACATAGCTCGCTGGTGGCAAAGCGACTCATCAGGTCCGATGCCTTGGTTCTTGGCGATCCGCACCATATCCTCGGCACCGCGGGCGACCTCGGCGTCTGAGAGTTTCCAGGTGCCCGACCACAGCCGGGCTGCGAATGCGTCAGCAAGCTCGCGTACAGTGGTCACAACGTCCCAAACCCCAACGTTGATGCTCGTCTCATAAGCAAGCTTTGAAGCAAGGTCATCATGAATGCGCTGTGGTACCGGCTTGGTGTCGTTAGCCGCGCGTCCACTTGACCGGTAGTGCCGCAACCGCTCGACGAGCTGGCCGTGCTCGCCGCGATACTCAGTACGACCATGAAAGAGGAGTCCACGCGGTCGAAGGGTGCGCGCCACTTCGGTGATCGCGTCAACCCTATTTGGCAGCAGGTGGAACAGCGCTACGACGACGGCTGCGTCAAAGGTTGCCGACTGGAAAGGGAGGTGGTGCACATCGGCGTAGACCAACAGCGGCGACCTATCGTGCCAGGTGTTCTCTCGCAGGCGATTGAGCATCTCGGCGGCTATGTCGACACCAACATACCTACCCGGAAAACGGGCCGCAATCGGCAGCGCCACACGACCGGTGCCTATTCCCGGCTCCAGTATGGCTCCTGCTCCGGGCGGTAGAGCGCTGACCACCGCTTCCGCCAGTTGATCCAAGACCACTTGAGGCAGGCGGCGTGAAGCATCGTAACGACTGGCTACTCTATCGAATGAACCCACTGCACCTCCTCGGGGCGACGTCAGTCCACTCAGATGCGGCAGCAGTGTGCTTGTCGCGTAGCCACTAGGCGGGTACGGTTACGCGGCCTCTGGATTGGCATGTCGCAGCGAGGTTACATACCAAGCCGGGCCATCATCTCGCTCAGTCTTGTGGGCCCTTCCGCGAGACGGCAAATTTCATCTTCGAACCAATGGAGTATATGGTGAGCAGCCGGTTCAGGGACCAACGACGGGTCTACCCGTAGGATGACCTCCAAATCGTCGCCGGCGACCGCCCATACGCGGAGTCGAGGACCGTAGGTGTAGCGTGGCGCCACACGAGTGACCCGATCTAAAGGGACCCGAAGGGGGTTGGCCATGGATGACTGCGGAACAAAGTTGAACTGATAGTCGCTCACTGGAAGCGTAGGGGCAAATGACGCGAACTCGTCAGGGTCGAAGCAGCCATGCAGCATGCACGTCAAGGCCCCTCGGTGTACGCTTTGGGCAAGCTCGAACACATCCTGCCGTTCATCGCCAAGGTCTACGGCAAGCGGCACGATCTGAGTAAGGCACGCCACGATAGGACGCCAGTGTTGGTGATGGCGGTTCGACACGTAGAGCTGCAGGACTGGCAATCGAGTGTCGCCTACACGGGCCACCATCACCGCCATGAGGGCTAAGAGCAGCGACTGCACCGAGATTCGAAATCTCTGAACCGCCGTCTGGAGAGAGCGCCACATCCTGATCGAGCGCAAGTGGAAGTCGACGCGCTCCGTGGACTGCAGACTTGGTGGCGCAGGTGAGCCAATCTCCTCCAGGACCCGCCGCCAGTAGCGCAAGCTCCGCTGACATCGTTCACGCCACTGCGGCGACCGCTGCGCCACTGCCAAGTCGCGAGGGCGCAGGATGGGGCGCTCGAGAAACTGTCTTCGCGATGCCCTGTCCTTTCCCGTCACCGCCATGAATTCCCGGCCCAGCTGATCAACGCCGTACCAGTCCACGAGCGCGTGATGAAGGCAAATCACGAGGTGGTGCGGCGTCCCCCACTCGTCCAGGAGCAGAGTAGCGCGCCAACCGTGTTGTCTGTCCAAGGAGAATCTCATGTCTCGCTGGTTCGAAACAACGGCATTGAGATCGTCACCACTGAACAGATGCTCGTCGATCGGCAAATCACCTACCGGATCGACAATCTGGACACGGCGGCCGTCAATAAGATCGAATCGGGTGCGTAAAGTTTCATGCCGCTCCGCCAGGAGCAAGAGATTACCAAGAATCTCTGCGCCACGCAGAGGCGGAATAGACCACAACCGCACAATATTCCGCTCTGCATGGCTCTCGGGAGGCAACTGCTGGAGAACATTAAGCACGGTCGCTTGGCCAAAGGTGAGCGGCGCGATCGCGTTCACGACTCCAGCCTAAGGGCGCGCACAGGTTCTCGCAAGTGCGACGTAGTCCATCGCAGGCGCTTGTCGGGTGATCGGCCCACCTCCGAAGGGAAGAGGGCTATGGCTCGCCCGACCATAGTGATCAATACAGGCTACGTCCTGAAAAGAGCATCCCGTACCACACATGCTGGTTACCGGAGAAGCTACCGCGAGGGTGCCTGGATCGATATCGCGTATCGAGTTCACCGCTACCGAGGACACAGACTCCTATCGTTACTCTGGACGCAAGTGGTTGAGTACTTTAAGCGCTGCGTCTCGTGCGTGCCTACCCAGGGCGACCCCAGCGACCCGAGCCCATCGACAGCGCTTCGATCACTGGAGCACCACATGATCGCTAGGAGCAGATGAATCGCTTGGCGGCACTGTACAGATCAACTGCAACATCGTCGACCAGCCCATCCCGCATCGACAGCGCCCCGACACATACCCGCGTGGCTTACCCACGGCGACGTCCGACCTCTGCGCCGATCGCTGGCTACGACGCAGCCATCGCGGACCGTCTGCGAGTCTGCATCCCTGAGTCTGAGCCGCCCCGGGTTCGTTGGAGGCTCCCAACCTTGCGAGGGTAGGAGTCATGCCAGCACCGAAGAAGTACCCGGATGAGGTCCGTGAGCGGGCCGTGCGGATGGTGTTCGGGATCCGGGAG
>Ga0079224_100007115_pt1 | contig 14957 bp, 10 predicted proteins | sample Stecom2015_FD_80414 | JGI IMG/M metagenome (GOLD analysis project Ga0079224, IMG submission 80414) | Agricultural soil microbial communities from Utah to study Nitrogen management - Steer compost 2015 | ecosystem: Environmental > Terrestrial > Soil > Agricultural land | place: USA: Utah...
GTGTCGAGCGGAATCCCACGCTTGCGTGCGTAACGGATCAGATCGTCCTGACACTCACGATACGCCTGCGTCTGCCACGGTCGAACGGCGCCCTGCCTGAGGGACTTGCTCACATCCGGGATGACCAGCCCGAAATCCACGCCGATGATCCGGCCGAAACCCCGGCAGGATTCGCAGGCGCCGAGCGGCGAATTGAAGGAGAACAGACTGGGCGTCGGCTCCCGATAATGAATATCGCAATCGGCGCAGTGCAGGTCGGAGGAGAAGAGAAAAGAAGCGGTTAGCGGTTGGTGGTTAGCGGTTAGTGAAGAGGCGTCCTGCCGAACCGGGCCCTCGAGGCCCACTTTCCCTTGGGCGGCTCGTGCTTCGCCTCGCACACCCTTCTGACTATCCGCTATCCGCTCGCCGCTATCCGCTTCGCTCCCGATCACATGCACCGCAACCCGCCCGCGTCCGACGCGCAGCGCCGCCTCGAGCGCCTCGATGATCCGCTCGCGGTTCTCGGCGCTCCAGCGCACGCGATCCTGCACTACCTCGAGCACCAGCGACGAAGCCTGAGCGCCATTGTCGGTCTTCGCTCGTCGCTTGCCGCTGGCCACAGGACGCTGCGTCCGCGCGAACACGCGCGTGTAACCCTGTTTCTCGAGCAGCTCGAGTACTTCCTGCTCGGAGAAACTGTCAGGTACGGGGACAGGAAACGTGATGATCACGCGCGCCTCGTGCGAGTCCGCCAGGCGGTCGCTTACCTCGCTCCAGATGCTCTGCGGAGTGTCGCGCCTGACCGGCGCTGCGCAACCACGACAGTAAAGCTGCGCTGCGCGCGAGTACAGCAGCTTCAAATGATCGTTCAGCTCCGTCATCGTGCCGACCGTGGAGCGTGACGTGCGCACCGGATTGGTCTGGTCGATTGCGATGGCGGGCGGCACGCCCTCGATGCGCTCGACCTGAGGCCGGTCCATGCGATCGAGAAACTGCCTGGCGTACGGCGAAAAAGTCTCGACGTAACGGCGCTGGCCTTCCGCGTACAACGTGTCGAACACCAGTGAGGATTTCCCCGACCCAGAAACGCCAGTGACCACGATCAACTCGTTGGTCGGCAGGTCCAGATCGAGGTTCTTCAGATTGTTCTGGCGTGCGCCGCGGATGAGGATGGGCATGGACGAAGCTAGGCTTGGGGGCGGCGCGGCCGCAGGTACGGTGCTGCAGTCCGCGGATCCTGACGTGCCCTACGACGGCGCGCCGGGCGCTACGGCGCGACGCGAGGAGGGCTGAAGAGGCAAGCGGACGAGCCCAGCTAATTTAGCCCGGAAAGGCAGTCAGGTACACGCCGAACAAGCGGCTTCGATGAGCACGCAGCTTCGCGAGACTGCCCTTGTCCTGCGATTGCATTACACGAGCGGGTTAGGTCTGCGGCGATCGAGCCCGCAGGCTGCCGCCGAACGATATGGAAATGGCGCAGGACAGAGGCTTGCGTAGCTACTGTCTTCATCGGCGGCAGTAGTTCAGCGCTTACATGTTGGCGCCCTGCGAGGCCGATCAGCGCTTACTCAGGTTTTGTCTCGTTTGACTCACGGGCGGCGCGGATGAGCGAGCCGCAATCAGCGGCGGCAGCGGGCAATGCAGCGCCGCGCAGACGGCGCGCAGCAACTCGGCCTCGCCGATCGTGAGTTGTTCGTCGTGCGTGACCGTCCTGACCATCGCTTCCAGGAGCTGTTCTCTGGCCGGCGGCGCGAGACGATCGAGCCGGCTGAGAGCGAGATCGAGCGCAGAGGCCCATTGATCCAGAGAGGCGTACGCGGGCCGATTGCGAGGATACAGGTGATGCATGCCGATTTCGTAGGCGCGTCGGGCCGCTGCTTCCTCGGCATGGCCGTGCCGCGCCAGTACGCTCAGCAGCACGTGCGCATCGTTCTGCACTTCGCTGAGTCGCAGCATGCGTACGCGAGCCGTCGGCTCGATCTCATCTCGCAGATGCACCTGGGCCACTTTGCGCAGCACATAGCTGTGCAGCGACGTGCGACCCTGTACCTGCAGCATGCCGTTGAGCGCGGACATGAGCTGCATCCGCTCCTCGCGCGTGAGCTGCATAAGAGCAGGTGAAGCTCGCAGCAGCGCCGGGAGCCGTTGCTCGGGCTCGAGCGCGTCGACCTGCGCTTGCAGCGCCTCGACGGCGCTCGCCGCACTTGGCAGGCAGCGCACGACGTACGCGCGCCGCTTTTCCCGTGCGTCGGTGTGAGGATCCATGGCCAGGGCGATCAGCAAGGCGCGCGCCGAAGCAGGATGAGCCGCGGCTTTCACGATGGCCGGCGGCGCCGTCTCGCGGAGCTCGCGCGCCAGGCGCATATGCGCGAGGCCGGGGTTTCCCACGAGCGCGGCTGCGCCGGCCGCGGGAGGCAACGCAGCGAACTGCCCGGGCCCCGCGGCGCGCAACTGGGACGGCGGCTCTAGAGGGGCGGTTTCGTCCTGGCGCACCCGCGAATCGGCGATGAGGCGCGCTCTGAGCGTGTCGATGTCGCGGAGATCGAAGTGCGGATCGATCGCCTTGATTCGCTCGATCAGCGGCGGATGCGTGGCGAACAAACGCCGCATGCCGGGCGCGAACAGCATGTGGGCGACTTCCTCGCTCTCGGGATGCGCAATGCGCGAACCGCCGGTCGCGCCGATCTTCATCAGCGCCCCCTTGAGTCCGCCCGGATCGCGAGTGAACTGCACGGCCGAGGCGTCCGCCAGGGACTCGCGCGTGCGCGACACCGCGGCCTGAATCAGCCGTCCGAAGAACAACCCGATGTAGCCGATCGCCAGAACTGCGAGCGCAGCCAGCACAATCGCCGCCACGCCGCCTCGCCTGCTTCGTCCCCGGCCGCCGACGCGCAACACCGTACGCGCAACCACCGCAATGGCGAGCAGACCGAACAGCAATCCCATCAGCCGCAGATTCAGCCGCATGTCGCCGTTGAGGATGTGGCTGAATTCGTGCGCGATCACTCCCTGCAGCTCGGCGCGATTCAAAGTAACGAGCGCGCCGCGCGTCACTGCGATCGCCGCATTGGAAGGATTGTGGCCGGCGGCGAACGCATTGAGACCAGACTCCTGCTCGAGCAGGTACACCTCGGGCATCGGCGCGCCCGAGGCGATCGCCATTTCCTCCACCACGTTCAGCAGGCGCCGCTCGTCGGGATCAATGGTGTCCGGCGAAACCCGCACGCCGCCTAGCGAGCGCGCCACGGCGCCGCCGCCTGCGGCGAGCATCGAGGTCTTGTACAGGCTCGACAAGCCGATCACTCCCAACACGCTGAGCGTCGTCGTTGCTGCCACGCCCGGGTGGGCGAAGATCCACTCGCGCGTCGGCAGCGCAAACCCGCCGGAAGCGGGATGCAGGCTCGCCAATACGGTGAACACGACGAAATCCACGGCCACGACGACCGCCGCCACAGCGATCGCGAACAGAACGATCAGCCGGCGCGACAGACGGCGGGCTTCATCCTGGCGGGCGAAGAAGTTCACGGAGAGCGGTTAACGGTTGGCGGATGGCGGATGGCGGGCTCGGCGCATCCTGCAAGCTCGCAGGCGCTACGGACGCAGCAGACGCAGAACCGGTGTGCAACGGCGTTCTTCACTAACCGCCAACCGCTTAACCGCTTCAGGTGAAAGACACCTTAGGAACAGCGCGCTTCTCCGGCGCCTCGATCTGCAGCAGCCGCGCCGGCCAAAAAGCGAACATACCCGCCACTATGCTGTTCGGAAACATCTCACGCGTATTGTTGTAGTGCATGACCGCGTCGTTGTACGCCTGGCGCGCGAACGCCACCTTGTTTTCTGTGGATGTCAGCTCTTCCGAGAGCTGCATCATGTTCTGGTTGGCTTTCAGCTCCGGATACGCTTCGGCCAGCGCGAACAAACGGCCCAAGGCGCCGCTCAGTGCGTTCTCGGCGCCGGACAGCTCCTGCACGGCTTGCGGATCGCCAGGCTTCGCGGCGGCGTTCTTCAGGCCCGCAACCGCGGTATTGCGCGCAGCGATCACCGCTTCGAGCGCTTCCCGCTCGTGTTTCATATAGCCTTTGGCGGTCTCCACGAGATTCGGAATCAGATCGTGGCGCCGCGTGAGCTGCACGTCGATCTGCGCGAACGCGTTCTTGTAGGCGTTGCGGCCAGCGACCAAGCGGTTGTAGATCGAGACGAAGAAGAATGCGATCAGGACGAAGACGCCCAGTACGATCCAGCCCATCGATACCTCCCCGAGCAAACATCTGTACGCAGCGCCGCGGAGCATAGCGCGATCGGTGGTCCGCTCGAGAGCGGCGCCGGCGAACAGCAGACCTGCACCGGTGAACGAACCAGCGCGCTCCCTGGCGTCGAGTCTGCGCCTGCGAGCGGCGCTCGCCGCCGGATCACCGATCTTGGATCCGCGGCGCTCGACGCACAGCAGCGCGTGCTCAGCGCCTGACCGGCGAGAGCAGATCGAACAGGCGGCTCAGCAGAGAGGGTCTGAACCCTTCGACGTGCAGCGATCGCTGCGCCCGCGGCAGATCGGCCAGGTGGATGCGCAACTCCTGATCGTCTTGTTGCGAGCTGTCGAAGAACCCCAGCGTGCGCGGAGCCTGACCAGGCGAAGGTCTCGGAACCGTGACGGCGGGACGGGCTGCGTTCATCGATGAGATCCCTGGCTGCGGCTCTGACGGAACGCTCGCAGCGTAGTGGAACCGTCGACTCGCTCGCGTGAGCCGCGTCACGGTGACGCGCATTGAATGTACGCGTAACGTACTATCCAGGCAGGTTCCCTAGTCCCGAGTTGCTGCTCATGGCCGTTCCCTGGATGCAGATCGTTCATCTCGTCCCGTCGATCGTCGAGGTCTCCCGCGAGTTGCTCAAGCGCTCGAAGACCCCCGTAGCGACGCCCAACCCGGACGCGCCGGGCGACGCCGCCGCCCTCGCGGCGCGCATCGCCGCGCTGGAGGAGAACGAGCGACGGCAAGCCGAGCTCGTCAGCACGATGGCCGATCAGCTCGCCGCGCTCGCCAAGGCAGTTTCCGTGCTGCACCGGCGGCTGCTCTGGGCCAGCGCAGGCGCAGGCGCGGCGTTGGCGCTGGGGGTGATCGCGATCGCGCTGTTGCTGCGAACCTGATCGACTCGGGCGGCGCCCTCCCTCACTGTTTGCGGTAGAGCGGCGCCACCAACGGAATTTTCCCTCTGAGGTCTTCGATGCGCGATTCGCCGGAGGGATGCGTGCTGAGGAACTCGGGCCCGCCTCCGCCGAGATTCAACATCTTCTCCCATAGCGACACCGCGGCGTTCGGGTCGTAGCCCGCGCGCGCCATCAGTTCGAGGCCTATCCGATCCGCCTCGGTCTCCTGCTCACGGCTGTGCGGCAGCTGGAACGTCACCGCCGAGACCTGCCTGGCGAGCGTCATGACGTTCTCGCCCGCGCCGGTAGCCCAGGCCACGCCCGCCAGCGCGAGCTGCTCTGCATAGGCGCGCGAGATCCGTTCGCGTGAATGCTCGCGAAGCGCGTGCGCGATCTCGTGGCCGATCACCGCGGCAAGCTCCGCATCCGTCGTGTTCAGTCGCTGGATCAGTCCGGTGTACACCATGATCTTGCCGCCAGGCATGCAGTACGCGTTCACCTCCTCGGAGGTCAGCACGTTGACCTGCCAGTCCCATTGCAGCGCATCGGGCCGAAATACTGTCGTGTGTGGAATGAGCCGCTTGGTGATGCTCTGCACGCGTCGATAGGACGCCTGGTCCGTGTTCAGCGCGTTCCGACTGCGCGCCTTCTCGAGTTCCTGGCGATACGCCTCCTTCGCTCCCTCGCGCACCTGCTGCTCGGAGACCAGCATCAGCTGTTTGCGCTGCACGCCGATGGCGCCCGGCTGAGTGGTCTGAACGGTCTGACACGCCGCCGCCAGCAGCGCAACAGCGGCCAACAAGATCTTGCGCATCCGCATGTCGACGCCCCGCTGATCCTGTGCACCGCAAACGCCGCGACAGCGCCAGAGTTCCTGGCTGCGGCGCGCGGCTCGATTCGACGCCGCCTACTCTTCGCGCGGAGCGGCGTCTCCCAAGGTCACGAAGCGCACCAGGCGCTGCAGTTGCTCTCCCAACACCTCATCGACGATCGTCGCCCACTCCGAGAGCGGCGGGTTGGCGTAGCCTCCGACGTTGTACGTCAGCGTCACGCGCGAGCCGCCGCCCGCAGTGTCGATCTGCCAGGTCATACTCCCGGTCACGCCGAAGTCCTGCAGCGGCCCGAGCGCGCCGATCAAGCGCAGGGTCCGCGCCGGCTGCGCGTAAACGACGCTGCCGTGCTCGATGCCAGCGTACAGGCCGAGTCTCTCGCAGAAGCAGCCGCGCACCTGCGGCTCCAGCGAGAGATTGCGCGCATCGCCGGAGTATGTGTGTTCCGGATCCCACCACTTGGCGACATCCGCCAGCGCGGCCCAGACCACCGGCGCGGCCACATCGGGCGCCTCGGCCACGTGACTGATGCTGAAGCCGTTCGGTCCGGCGCTCACGATCTCGGCGCGCGCCACGCCGGCTGCACACGCAGTGAGCACGAGCGCGAATATCCACTTGCACTGCATAGCCGTCGTCCTCCGCTGTCCACCCGTTCAGCGAACGTATGGTAATCCGTTCGACGCCGCTGCGTTCACAAGCGCAGCGCGTCGATGGACGCGAGCGCATGCTCGGGCTGTTCACGAGGATGCGCGAGCACGCGCACGAAATCCTCGCTTCACAAGTAACAACAACGCCAAGAAGCTCGCCGCCGAGGCGGCCGCCTCGACGCTCATGACCCCGATCCGACCAATGGTCTGGTGGTCGTTTAACACTTGCCGCCAAAGACGCCCATCCACATCGGGAACTCCCCGAAGGGGCGCCCGCGACCGTCGCGCTTCAACGACTAGTGTGATGCAAGTCACACGGCGCTGCGCGCCCGCACGCCTAGCATCGCTCACACGACCCTCGCGCCGCACTAGCGACGCCGAGTCCAAGATACGTTCAAGCTCGATAGAGGTGACCCGGTGAGTGCGGGCGCAGGTACGATCCCACCCGGCAGGCAGCGCATCGTCGCGCGCGCCGAGCACATCTCCATCGAGGGCGACTCCGAGGCGGATGGACAGGCGTCCGTGCGGCGCCACCGCATCACGAAATCATCGTACGTACTGCAAAGCCGTCTACGCGGCTGCGTCACCGAGCTGTCGATCCTGGAAGGCTGCTACCTGGGCGTGCGCAGCGTGCGCCCGGGCGCAGATCCCGTGAAATATCAGTTCGATTTGCGCTTCGCGAACCCGCAGCCCGTTACAGTGCGCAGCATCGCCTGGATGTGGCTGGTGGTGACGATCGGCCTGATCGTCATGGGCGCGGGCGCCATTGCTGCAGCCTGGACGTCAGGCGCCCCGTGGGTGAGCAAGGGCGTGATCGGCGGCGGGGTTGCACTGTGCGTCGCGGCGCTGACGCTGCTGTTGTTCCTGCGGGGCACGACCGAAGCGCTCGAATTTCGCAGTGCGCACGGCGACGCCACGTTGGTGAGCGTTGCCGGCGGGCTCGGCGCCGCGCGCGAGGGCAAGCAGTTTTTCATCGAACTCATCAAGAGCATCAATGCTGCGAAGCTCGAGCGTGCGCAGCCTCAGCCGCAATTCCTGCGCGATGAGATGCGCGAGCATCACCGCCTTCGTGAACTCGGCGTGCTGACTCAGCGACAGTATGAGGCAAGCAAGGCGCGAATCCTGGCCGCGCACTGACTCGACGCGCCGGCGCCCGACGCATCAACCGAGCAAGTCCACGAAGATCTCCGCCTTGATCGGCAGGTGATCCGACGCAACGCGTGCGAGCGGCGTACGATGCACGGCGATCGACGCGACCGCGTTCACCGGACGCACCCAGATGCGCGTGAGCGCAATGATCGGCGCACACGCCGGAAATTCCGCGGGCGCCGCCAGAGGACGGCCGAGAATGCGATGCGCATCGCGCAGCGTCATGGACCAAGGAAACCATTCGTTCATGTCGCCGAGCACGATGGTCGGCAGGCTGGGCGGGGCGATCGCAACAGCGGTGAGGAGCTGGCGCCACTGCGCGCGCCGCTCCGCCCGGCTCAATCCGAGATGCGTCGCGATCACGCGTAGTTCGTCTGCGCCGATCTCCAGGCGCACGTCGAGCGCGCCGCGCGGCTCGAACCACGGATAGCTCAGGTCCAGTCGATGCACGCTCAGGATCGGCAGGCGCGTGAGGATCGCGTTGCCGTATTCACCGCTGTGCCGCACGATGCGCAGGCCGGGAACGGCGGCCATGCCGAGTTCGGTCGAAAGATACTCGAGCTGCTGCGAATCGCCGTGTTCGCCGGGATCATTATTCACTTCCTGGAGCGCATAGACATCGCAGTCGAGTTCTTTCAGCACTTCGGCCACGCGCTCCGGACGGCGTTTGCGATCAAGCCCGATGCAGCTATGGATGTTGTAGGAGCCGACCGCGATGCGGTGCGCGCGCCGCGCTGCGCCCTGCCCCACTCGGCGCCCGGCTTCAGATGGCGCGCGCGTCGCCGACGCCATGCCGCGCCGCCGGCGGCGTCGAGGCGACCAGCCAGCGCCGCACCAGCCACGTGGCCGCCCCGAGGATGAACAACGCCAACGCGATCAGCCAGTAATTGATCTGGCCGGGATCCTGCAGCCAGGTCTGGAACTGATCGCCGAACACAGTCGAGGTAAGCGTGCCCGGCAGGACGCCGATAGCGGTGCCGGCCAGAAAGCGCCAAGGCTTCACGCGCACCGCGCCGGCCACCAACCCCCCGACAGCGAACGGCGCGAGCGGAACGAGCCGCAAAGCAGCGATCGCCAGCAGACCTCGATGCCGCAGCACCTCCAGTATGCGGTTGAGCCGGTCGCCGGCCACGCGCCGCACAGTCGTGCGCTTGAGCCTGCGTCCAGCGACGAAAGTCGCCCAGGCGGCCAGCTGGACGCCGAGCATGGCGTAGATGAAGCCGGCGACGGGCCCGAACGCCACGACGGCGAACAACGTGATGAGCGGCCGCGGAAACATCATGAGCGCGGCCGGCGTGTAAGCGAGCATCGTCAGCAGCGGCGCCCACCAGTTCTCGGCGAATCGCCGCGCCAAGTCGGTGATCTGTCGGCCGTCGAGAAGACCAGCGAGCGGCGTGTACTTCCACAGCGCCGTGAGCGAAATCACCAGCAACACGATGGCGGCGATCTTCCCCCACGCCGGGCCGAGGCCGATATCCTCGCCGCTGGTCGCGTTTTCCGGGTGGAAAAGCTGCACGAGATCGCCGAATGCTCCCGGTCGCTCCGGATCGGCCACGCTGATCATGTTGAGCACGGCCTCCGAAGTAGGCTTGGGCGTTTCGAGCGGCCGCAGCGTGCGCTGCTCGCTGCGCAGCGCTTTGATCGCGCCATGCACCGAACCGGCCGCAGCAATCGCTGCATGCACGCGCGCAGGGTCGCACCCCAGATGCTCGGCCAGCAGCTTGGCGCGCAACGTGCGGATCGCATCGCTCACCGCCGGCGAGCCCCGTGCGGCGATCGTCAGGTCGCATTCCGTGTCCAGTCCCATCGAGCGGTTGGCGAGGTTCGCCGAACCGATGCGTACGATGTCATCGTCGATGATCATGAGCTTGGCGTGCACGTCGATGCATTCGCCATCCTTGAGTCCGGCGACGTAAGGATAGTAGGCGGCGAACTTGTTGCGGCCGTCGACGCTCTGAAGCTTCTCGATCAGCCGCGTACGCAGCGTCTGCATGGTCATTTCTTCCAGCCAGCCGTGGCTCATCTCGCGCAGCACGACCACGATTTCCGGCCCGTCCTCTTCCTGCAAGCGAGCGGCCAGCGCGTCGCCGACCCGATGCGCAGTGAAATACTGGTTCTCGATATAGATTGAGCGGCGCGCGGCGCGAATCATGTCGAGGTACAGAGCCTCGACCTCATGCACGCCCTGCTTGCTCTCCGTCCCGGGCTGGGTGCGCGAAATCGCGACTTCCACGTCCGTGACGTCCGCTGCGACGCCGTCCGGCCAGCACGTGTACGCAAGGGGTTCACGCCCGCGGCGCAGCAGCCTGCTGCGCCGCTGCGGAGGACGCAGGCCGCGCCCGGTGGCTTCGCGCCAGCGCTCGCGCAGCAGGTCTCCAAGCGCTCGCGCGGCCTCGCCTTCCACCAGCATCATCAGATCGTGGAATGGCGGATAGGGATCGCCGCGCGCAACACGCAGCTCGTTGAGCGGCGAATGCTCGCAGGTGTCCCAGCGCTTGGAGGTCAGATCGATGCCGCCGCTGAAGGCGACTGTATCGTTGATGACGACGATCTTCTGATGGTGTGAGCCGCCTACCGGATGGGTGTTGTCATAGCGGAAATGCACGCGATGATGCGGCTTCCACCCGAGGCCATGCAGCGCCGCCCATTCGCGGTCCAAGCCGAACACCATCGGGTAGTCCCACACCAGAATGTGGATGTGCAGACCGCGGCGACGGCGCACCAACTCGTTCAGGAACTCGCCGAGCTCGAGCTCCGGCCCGTCGTGCCCGGCGCAGAGCAGACGCGTACGGCTGTGGAAATCCCAGCCTGCGACGAGAATCGAGCGGCGCGCGTTGCGAGCGGCGGTTACGAAAGCCCTGAAATAGGCGTCGGCGTCGATGAGGAAGGCGGCGCGCGCGGCGTGCTCCAGTCGCCAACAATTGCGACCCACGTCGAACAAGTTCGACTGACCTGCGTGCTGCGCCATGTGAGTGCTGCAACGCGCGCCGCGCTGCGGCGGTTCCTGCACGCCTCAGCAGCCACATCGCGCTTTGCGCGACGCCTACACCAGGACTCGCTCAATGCCTCCTGCGTTCGCGGCGCGCACATAATCGGCCATCCAGTTCTCGCCCAGCACATGGCGGGCGATCTCGACGACGATATAGTCGGCGTCCACGTCGGCGTCTTCGTTGTAGCGTTTCAGGCCCTGCATGCACGAGGGGCAGGAGGTGAGAATCTTCACTTCGCCTTCGAAGCCGTCCGCACGCAGCTTCTGTGCGCCGGCGCGCATCTCCTGCTCCTTGCGGAAGCGCACCTGCGTCGCCACGTCCGGACGCGTGACGGCGAACGTGCCGGACTCGCCGCAGCAGCGATCGTTCTTCTCGACCACGCCGTTCACCCCATCGTTGATCAGCGAGTTCACGACCTTGAGCGGATCGTGCGACTTGATGGGCGTGTGGCAGGGGTCGTGGTACATGTAACGCACGCCGGTGGCCTGCTCGAGCCGCACGCCGCGCTCCATCAGCAGTTCGTGAATATCCACGATCCGGCAGCCCGGGAAGATCTCGTCGAATTTGTAGTCCTGCAGCTGGTCGTAGCACGTCCCGCAGCTCACCACCACCGTGCGGATGTCGAGATAGTTCAGCGTATTCGCGACGCGATGGAAGAGCACGCGGTTGTCCGTGATCATCTTGTCCGCCTTCGCGAACTGTCCCGAGCCGCGCTGCGGGTACCCGCAGCACACGTAGCCGGGCGGCAGCACTGTCTGCACGCCGACCTCCCAGAGCATGGCCTGCGTGGCGAGGCCGACCTGCGAGTACAGGCGCTCCGAGCCGCAACCCGGGAAGTAGAACACTGCTTCGGAATCGGATGTGGTGCGCGCCGGATTGCGAATGATCGGCACGTAATGCCGGTCCTCGATATCGAGCAGCGCCCGCGCAGTGCGCTTCGGCAGCCCGCCCGGCATCTTCTTGTTGACGAAATGCACGACCTGCTCATGGATCGGCGGCTTGCCGGTGGTCGCGGGTGGGTGTGCGGTCTGTCGCGCAGCGAACAACCTGAGCCCGCGGTTCGCCATGCGCTGCGCGCTGAAACCCCACTCGATCATCGCCTTGCGCACCAGCTTGACCGTCTGCGGGCGGCTCGCGTTCAGGAAGAACATCGAGGCCGCCGCACCCGGATTGAAGCGCTTCTTGCCCATGCGGCGCAGCAGGTCGCGCATAGCCATGGAGACATCGCCGAAATCGATGTTCACCGGGCAGGGCTTCTCGCACTGGTGGCAGATGGTGCAATGATCGGCCACATCCGAGAACTCGTCGAAATGGCGGATCGAGACGCCGCGCCGCGTCTGCTCCTCGTACAGGAAAGCCTCGATCAGCAGCGAGGTTGCGAGAATCTTGTTGCGCGGCGAATAAAGCAGGTTGGCGCGCGGCACGTGCGTCGCGCACACCGGCTTGCACTTGCCGCAGCGCAGACAGTTCTTGATCGCGTCCGAAATCGAATTGATGTCGGACTGCTGCAGGATCAGCGACTCGTGGCCGAGCAGGTTGAAACTCGGCGTCCAGGCGTTGCGCAGATCGCCGCCCGGCATGAGCTTGCCGCGATTGAAGCGCCCGTCAGGATCGATGCGATCCTTGTAGCGGTGGAATTCCTCGAGTTCCTCGTCCGCGAGGAACTCGAGCTTGGTGATTCCGACGCCATGCTCGCCCGAGATGACTCCATTCAGACTTCGGGCGATGCGCATGATGCGCTGCACCGCGCGGTTCGCCTCCTGAAGCATCTCGTAGTCGTCGGAATTGACGGGAATGTTGGTGTGCACGTTGCCGTCGCCGGCGTGCATGTGCAGCGCCACCCAGACCCGTCCGCGCAGCACCCGATCGTGAATGGCTGCTACGCCGGCCAGAATCGGCGCGTAGGCCGCGCCCACGAACAGGCGACGCAAATGCGCGCGCACCTCCGTCTTCCACGATGTGCGCACCGTGCGATCCTGCACCAGGTCGAACACCGTCAGCCCGGGCTCGCGCTCCAGGCGGCGTTCGAAATCGCCGCGCAAAGGCCCGAAGCCCAGCGCATCGAGCTCCATCAGAGCTTCGCTGACCGGCATGTCGAGATGCTCGTAAAGATATGACCAGCGCTTCCGCACCGCTGCGATCACCTGTAGCGCCTGCGCACGGCGCTCGGCGAGCGTCTCCTCGGCGAGCGCCGGCTCGATGTCCGGATCGTCGAGACGGCCGAGCGGCAGCTCGCCCGTGAAATACGTCTCGAGCTCACTGAGCAACTGCAGCTTGTTGCGGAACGACAGCTCGATGTTGATGCGTTCGATGGCGTCGGTGTACTCGCCCATGCGATCGAGCGGGATCACCACGTCCTCGTTGATCTTGAAAGCGTTGGTGTGCCGCGCGATCGCAGCGGTGCGGGCGCGATCGGCCCAGAATATCCTGCGCGCATCGGGATTGACGGCGATGAAACCCTCGCCCGAGCGGCTGTTGGCGATGCGCACCACTTCGGAAGCGACGCGGCCGACAGCCGCCTCATCTTCGCCGACGATGTCGCCGAGCAGGACCATCTTCGGCAACGCACCGCGACGCGACTTGGTCGTGTAGCCAACCGCACGCAGGTAACGCTCGTCCAGATGCTCCAGGCCCGCAAGCTGCACGCCGCCCGTGCGCGCCGATTCGTCGAGGTACGTCTTGATCTCGACGATCGAGGGGATCGCATGACGGGCGTGACCGAAAAATTCCAGGCACACGGTGCGCGTATGCGCCGGCATGCGATGCAGCAGCCAGCGCGCCGAGGTGATCAGTCCGTCGCAGCCTTCCTTCTGCACGCCCGGCAGCCCGCCGAGGAACTTGTCGGTGACGTCCTTGCCCAGTCCGGCCTTGCGAAACTTGCGTCCTTCGATGTCGATGCGCGCGGTGCGCAGCACGCGCGCGCCGTCCGGCGCTTCGCGCCCGTCCTTCCATACGCACTCGAAGCTGGCCGTGTCGACTTCGTGAATTTTGCCGCGATGGTGATTCAGCCGCGTCACTTCGAGCCAATTGCCGTCCGGATCGACCATGCGCCACCAGACGAGGTTATCGACCGCCGTGCCCCACAGCACGGCCTTCTTGCCGCCGGCGTTCATAGCGATGTTGCCGCCGATGCAGGACGCATCCGCCGAAGTCGGATCGACTGCGAACACGTAGCCGGCGCGCTCGGCGGCCGTCGCGACGCGACGCGTGACGACGCCCGCCTCGGTGAAGATGGTCGGCGCCGGCTCGGCCGGGCCATGCGGCAGCGGCGCCCTGACGACCTCGCCAAGCTTCTCGAGCTTCTCGGTGTTGATCACGGCCGAGCGCGGCGTGAGCGGAATGGCGCCGCCGGTGTACCCAGTGCCTCCGCCTCGCGGAATCACCGTGAGCCCGAGCTCGACGCAGGTGCGCACCAGCGCGGGCGTTTCGATTTCCGTATCCGGAACAAGCACGACGAACGGATACTCGACGCGCCAGTCGGTCGCGTCAGTGACGTGAGATACACGAGCGAAGGCGTCGAAACGGATATTGTCCTTGCGCGTATGACGCTCGAGCAGCCGGCGCGCACGCTTGCGCAGCCGGCTCATGTCGTCCAGATCCCTGGCGAACTCCTCGACCGCGCCGCGCGCCGCATCGAGAAGCTCACCCACCTTGCGGTCGCGCTCGGGATCGGAGGGATCGCGTCGCCGCTCGACATCCATGAGCCGGTGGTGCAGCGCTTCGGTCAGCAGACGGCGTCGTTTGGGATTGTCGAGCAGGTCGTCCTGCAAGTAGGGATTGCGCTGCACGACCCAGATGTCCCCCAGCACTTCGTAGAGCATGCGCGCCGAGCGGCCCGTGCGCCGCTCGGCGCGCAGCTCATCGACGATCCGCCACGCATGCTCGCCGAGCAGCCGCAGCACGATCTCTCGATCGGAGAACGAGGTGTAGTTGTAAGGGATCTCGCGAAGGCGCGCCGGCGCATCGGCCGCAGCCGGGGTCATGGGTCGGGGCGGCGCCTTCTCGACCTCATCGAGCGGCAAAGACGAATTCGGCAAGGGACGACTCGGGGTGGCGGCGTGCGGACGAATTGTAGAGGATGGAAAGCGGTTAGCGGCTAGCGGTTAGTGAAGAAGAGGAGCAGCGTCCGAATCTGGGGACGCGCCTCCCAACTGACCGCCAACCGCTAACCGCTTCTAGTCTTGACCGCTTCTGACTCCTTCCCAACCGCTTCCCATTA
>Ga0079224_100007116_pt1 | contig 14957 bp, 14 predicted proteins | sample Stecom2015_FD_80414 | JGI IMG/M metagenome (GOLD analysis project Ga0079224, IMG submission 80414) | Agricultural soil microbial communities from Utah to study Nitrogen management - Steer compost 2015 | ecosystem: Environmental > Terrestrial > Soil > Agricultural land | place: USA: Utah...
GCGCTGAGCCGACGAGCGCCACCGGCGCTGAGCCGAAAGCGCCGGGCGCGCAATGGGATGCGCCACCAGTCCGTTGGCTCTACCCTGTGCGGACACACAAACGGGTTCGCCGATGAGGAAGGTCGCGTCGATGGGAGCCGATACGGTCGTCGCGGATGTCGCCGACGAGCTGGCCCGGCGCGTGGCCGCCGGGCAGTACCGGCCCGGTGAGCTGATGCCCTCGGTGCGCCAGGTCGCCGAGGAGTTCGAGATGAACCGGGCGACAGCGCAATTGACCCTCGGCAGGCTGGAGTCCTACGGGTTCGTCTCGGCCCGCCGCGGCAAGGGCTTCACCATCCACGACGTGCGCGCCGTCGGCGGCCTCGAGGTGTACCGGCACCTGTTCCGCTTCTCCCTCGACCGCCCCGACCTGGCGGTGGCCATGTTCGGTGACATCGTCGCCGCCGAACGGGAATTGGTGCGCGAGGCACTGCTCGGCTACACCGCGAGCGAGCGCGCCGTCGACCGCGCCGAACTGGCCGCGATGGTGGCCGAGCTGGAGACCCTGGCCAGACAGCAGCCGCCCGACCATCGGCGCGTGCTCGCCGCCGAGGTCGCGCTGATCCGGCGGCTGTTCACCGCCATGGACACCTCGTTGCGGCGGGCGGTGTTCAACTCGGTCGCCGAGATGGTGCTGGAGGTGCCCGAGGCGGTGCGGGCCTACTTCGCCGCGCCCGCCGAACTGCACGCGCTGATGTGGCGGGCGTTGCTGTCGGTGTGGGATTCCGGCACGCCGCCCTCGCCCGCGCAGTCCGCGTTGTTCGACGAATTGTTCGACAACTATCACCGGCGGGTGCTCGCCCGCTTCCGGGAACTCGTCGCGGGCGGCGCCGCCACAGCACCGGTCACCACAGCACCGGTCACCACAGCACCTGTCGCCCCGGCCGCGCGCGCCGCGACCGGCTGAGGACTTCCCGCCGGATCGGGGGATGCTGGCAAACCCCGCGCACCGGTCGTACCGTGGCCCTATGACCGAGTCGGCAGTGCCCGAGTCACCCGTGTCACCGGCGGTCGCCGAGGCGGCGGAGCCGCTGCCCGCCATCCCGCTGGAGTCCTGGCGGCCCACCAAGCAGACACTGCACCGGTTCGCTCAGGTGGTGGGCAAGGTCGCGCTGGCCAAGGGCATCCGCCGCAACCATTGGTGGCACATGACCTTCCGGCTGACCGCCCGCGGCTGGACCACCGTCCCGCTCGGCGATCCCGGGGTCGGCCCGGTGTTCACCTGTGCCTTCGACTTCTTCGACCACGTGTTGCGCATCGCCACCGACGAGGGCGTACAGGTCGAGTTCGACCTGCCGGGCAAATCCGTCGCGACCTTCTACGCCGACGTCATGGGCGGCCTCGGCGACCTCGGCATCGATCTGGTGATGCCGCGGCCGCACCCGTTCGACCTGCCCGACGCCGACCGCTGGTTCGAGCAGGACACCGAGCACGCCGACTACGACCCGGACAAGGTGCGCCGCGCGTTCGTCGTGCAGAGCCGGGTGGGGCGCATCCTCGAGCAGTTCAGCTCCGGCTACGCCGGCAAGATCAGCCCGGTGCAGTTGTTCTGGCACACCTTCGACCTGGCCGTGCAGCGTTTCTCCGACCGCCGCGTCGACATGCCGGACACGGTGGATCTGGTCACCAGGGAGGCCTACTCCCGCGAGGTCGTCAGCGCGGGCTTCTGGTTCGGCGACGACAAGACGCCCGAACCCACCTTCTACTCCTATGTCGCCCCCGAGCCCGCCGGGCTCCCCGACCGACCGCTGCGCCCCGACGGCGCCCACTGGGTGCCCTCGGGGTCGGCGCACGCGGCCTACTACGGCTACGACGCCGCGCGCGCCACCGGCGACCCGTTCGGCGCGGCGCTCGAGTTCTTCGAGACCGTCTACGCCGAGGGCAGCGCGCTGGCCGGGTGGGACGCCGCCGCGCTCGCGTGCCCCGGCGGCGTCACCGATCCGGTGCTCGCACGGCGACAGCCCTGAGCCGTGCGAGCCGAGGAAGCGGCCCGGGCTCAGCTGTTGAGCTTGTTGAGCCGCTCGCAGGCCTCCACGTACTGGTTGATCAGGCGCTCCATGACATCGGCCGAGCGCTCGACCTTCTGCATCATGCCGACGATCTGGCCGACCGGGTTGAAGTTGACGTCCTTGGCGGCCTCCGGGTAGCGGTGGCCGCGCTTGACGCCGTCGATGGCCACCATCATCTGCAGCGGCATCGGCAGCGGCTTGGGGTTCTCCGGCGCCTCCCAGGCCTCGGTCCAGTCGTTGCGCAGCATGCGCGCAGGCTTGCCGGTCCACGCCCGCGAGCGCACGGTGTCGTGGCTGCTGGCGTCGATGAGGGTCTGCATCTGCGCGGGCGGCACGTTGGCTTCCTCCACGGTCAGCCAGATCGAGCCGGTCCAGGCGCCCGCCGCGCCCATCGCCATGGCGGCGGCGACCTGGCGGCCGTCGCCGATGCCACCGGCGGCCAGCACCGGCAGGTCGCCGACGGCATCGATGACCTGCGGCCACAGCACCATCGACGACACCTCGCCGCAGTGCCCGCCGCCCTCGGTGCCCTGGCAGACCACGAAGTCCAGCCCGGCCTCCTTGTGCTTGAGCGCGTGCTTGACCGAGCCGCACAGCGCGCCGATCAGCCTGCCCGAGTCCTTGATCTGGGCGACCACGTCCTCCGGCGGGGTGCCGAGCGCGTTGGCGACCAGCTTGGCCTTCGGGTGCTTCAGGATCACCTCGACCTGCGGGCCCGCGGTGGTGGCGGTCCAGCCGAGCAGCTGGTTGGGGGTCTCGCCGTCGGGCAGCTTCGGCACGCCGTGGTCGGCGAGGATCTTCTCGGCGAAGTCGCGGTGGCCCTGCGGCACCATCTCGGCGAGCTTGGCCTCGAGCTCCTCGGGGCTGAGCCCGTCGATGCCCTTGCCCTCGTACTTGGAGGGGATGACCAGGGCGACGCCGTAGACGCCGTTGACGTGCTCGTCGAGCCAGGCCAGCTCCACTTCCAGCTGCTCGGCGGTGAAGCCGACCGCGCCGAGCACGCCGAGGCCGCCGGCATTGCTGACCGCGGCGGCCACATCGCGGCAATGGGTGAAGGCGAAGATGGGGAACTCGATCCCCAGCCGCTCGCAGATTTCGGTACGCATCGGGTGCTGGTCTCCCTTACCTGCCTCGCGGACTGCTCACGCGGCCCGAGAATGCTCTAGAACGGGTTGCATAGTCGCCGTCTCGCATGGCGATCGAGATCGGCTGGATGACACCTGTGCCGACCGAAGTCCCCGCGTACCGCGGGTATCGCCTCGCCTGCGCGGCGCGGGGAACGGCCGGTGAGTGCACCATGTAAAGACAGTAACACGTTCTAGTTTTGTCGCGGGATACCCAATTTTTCCGCGGGTGACCCCGCGCCTGCCGCGACCGCGCTCAGACCACGCCCGGTCCGGTGCGGCGCAGCAGCAGACAGGCGTGGTCGAAGCGTTCGCCCGGCCGCGGCGCCCGCACCATCCGCATCAGCACCTCGAACCCCGCCGCCCGCGCCAGGTCGGCCAGCCGCCGCGGCCACCACCGGTAGGCCCGCACCACCGCGTGGTCGAAGGCGACCGGATCACCCTGCCTCTCGGCGGCCTGGAAACCCAGCAGCGCGTGCCCGTCCGGCCGCAGCACCCGCGCGAACTCCGCCAGCGCGCCGGGCATCCGCTCCGGCGGCAGGTGGATGAGCGAATACCAGGCCACCACCCCGGCCAGGGATTCCGAGGCCAGCCCGGTGTGCTCCAGTGAGCCGACCTCGAATCGCAGCCCGGGATGCGCGGCCCGCGCGTGCGCGATCATGCCCGGCGAGAGGTCGAGGCCGGACAGCTCCAGCCCCGCCTTCGCCAGGTAGGCGGTGATCCGCCCCTCGCCGCAGCCGAGATCGGCCACCGGGCCCGCGCCCACGCACTCGGCGAAGACGTCGAGCGGGGCCCGCTCGAAGGGATTGCCCTCGAGCGAGCCCCGCGCGAATTCCGCATAGACCCCGGCCATCTCGTCATAGGCGTCGCGCACGATATCCACGCGCACCATCCTGCCCTCGGTCGGGGCGCCGCCTCAGGACGGCACGGGCAGGCCGTGGAAGCGGTCGACCATCCACGCCGCGGCCGTTGGCACATGGGTGAACTCGGGGATGCCGTGACCGGCGGCGGTTCCGGGCAGGATCGGCGGGATCGTGAGGGTGTGCAGGGTGACCGGGACGCCGCGCGAGCGCCAGATCCCGGCCAGCTCGTGCACCCGCTCGTAGGGCACCGCGTCGTCGTTGACGTTGATCGCCAGCAGCACCGGCGCGCCCGGGGTCAGGTTGCCGAGGGCCTGATCGGCGACGACGCGCGCGCCCACCGGGTCGCCCACCACGGCCGCGCCAAGCGACTCGCCCGTCGTCGTCCACTGCGAGGTGCGCTGGAAGGAGTAGGTGAGCAGGGTCTGCGCGACGCACTGGTCGCCGGTGGTCGCCACCATCGCCTTGCCCTCGTCGTTGAGCACGCGGTCGAGCACGGGTGCGATCTCCGGGTCGGTGCGGACCACGCCGTTGAGGTAGTAGCCCACCGCGCCGATCAGGGTGCTGCCTTCGGCCCTGGCCAGGGTGTCGTCGAGCTTGACCGGCGGAGCGCCCGCATAGGTGCCCGCCACGTTCAGTTCCGGCGCGTAACTCGGCTGGAGTTCGGCGGCGGCGCCCGCGGCGTGACCGCCCTGTGAGTATCCCCAGAAGCCGACCGGGCCGGACGGATCGAGCGAGGTGCCGGGCAGCCGCTGGGCGGCGCGCGCGGCGTCGATGACCGCCCGCGCGGAGGCGGCGCGATTGCCGTAGGGGTGCGGTCCCGGGGTGCCGAGACCCACGTAGTCGGTGAACACCACGGCGATGCCCTGGGTGAGCAGGTAGTCGACGGCGAACTGCTCGTAGGCGATCGACAGGTCCAGCGGCGGGCGGTAGTGCAGCAGCGAGCTCATCGCGATCGACGGCGCGCACTGGCGTCCCTCGCCGATGGTGCCCGAGGCCAGCGAGATCAGCGGCCGGGGACCGCCGCCCGCCCACGGGGTGCTCGGCTCGAAGTAGGTGCCGGTGACCGCCAGCGGATTGCCGTCGTCGTCCACGCTGCGGTACATGATCCGCCGGGCGCTGCCGGGGAAGGCGCCGGTGGGCGAGGGCACCGAAAGGGCAAGAGACATGGGCTCTTCCCGGATCACATCACCGGGGGCCGAGCCGGGCAGCACCGACGGCGGGTCGTAGAACGAGCCCCACGGGCCCACGGGCGCCGGCACCCCGGGCGGGCTCGCGGCCGCCTGCGGCGCGATCAGCGCGGCGACCGACAGGCCGACGGCTGTCGCCAGCGCGGCCGAGCAGGTCCTGATGCGTCGTTGCATCGGATTCGACTCCCTCCGTAGTCACGCGCCCGCCCGTGCAGTGGCACAGAACACAGCGAGTCGCGTGCACTGACTACAGGCAGGTGCCGTCAGTAAGTCAACCGACGGCACCCGCGAGTCGGGCGGGAGGAGGGGCCGCGCGCGGGCGATCACCGGTCCGAATCGGGCTCCTCGATCGGCGTCGTGGCCGGGACCGGGGTCGTCGTGACCGGGGTCGTCGTGGCCGGGCTGGTCGTGACCGGGCTGGCCGTGACCGGGGTGCTGTCGGCCACCCGCGGCCGGTCGGCGGTCGGCGGGGCCGCCACCTCGGTGGTCGGCGGCGCCTGCGCCGGAGTGGTCTCGGCGCCGGCCTGTTCGGTGGCCGGCTCCGGGGTGGCCTCGGTGGTGGTCGGCTCGGGAGTGGTCGGCTCCGTGGTGGTCGGCTCGGTGGTGGTCGGCTCCGTGGTGGCCGGTTCGGTGGTGGTCGGCCCGGGGGTGGCCGGGGTGGTGCTCGTGCCCTCCGGCGTCGTCGTGGCCGCGACCTCCTCGGCGGTGCGCGAGGTGCTGGTCTTCGACGGTGTGGTGCTGCTCGGCGCGGGCTTCGTCGTGGTGGTCGGCTTGCCGGTGGTGGTCGGCTTCGCGGTGGTGGTGCCCGCGGCCTCGGCCGCCAGATAGGTGTTGCGCTCGCGCTCCACCTCGGCGACGTTGACCTTCATCTCCTCGTAGGCCACCGCCAGCTCGGCGGGCTCCGGCTTGGTCTTGGTCTGCACCGGCTCGCCGGCCTGCGCCTGCTTGGCCAGGTGGGTCAGCCAGGCCGCGGCGTACTCCGCCGAGGTCATGTCCTTGCCCGAGGCCGGGTCGGCGTCGCGCCAGTAGTCGAAGTGATGACCGGTGTGGTCGGGCCCGAGGGTCAGGTTGTACGGGTCGCTCATGATCACCGGGATGGTGTTCTGGTTGGTCACCAGCAGGCCGACGACCTCGTTGAGCAGTTTGCGCGGCAGGTGCGCCAGCGGGGAGATCTCCTCGACCGCGATCGAATCGGAGATCGGCGCGGGCTCGTGCGCGCCGGGCACGTACTCGGGATCGGAGACCCGCAGCAGGACCTCGAGGAAGGTCTCGTCGGTGGCCATCCAGTTCGGGTGGGAGGCGATGTCGGAGAAGGCGGCCAGCGCGATCTGCCCGAGCACCATCGCCACGTCGCCGCCGGTCGCCGGGGTGAGCCCCTCGCGTTCGAGGGTGTCCACGTTCACCTGCCTGCCCACGTTCACCAGCAGTTGCAGCAGTGAGATGTTCTCCGGCGCCGCGCAGGTCAGGTCGCCCTCGGAGCAGAACGAGGCGATGCGCCCGTTGAGCGCGCCGAAGTCGCCGCCGGTGCCTGGCAGCGCGCCCTGGCCGGGCGCGGCGGCGGAGGCGTTCTGGTACTGCCGGTCGAAGCCGTCGGGATTGGCGAACGGGTCGTCGGAGCCGATGAACGGACCCTCGCCCGCCCCGCGCCCGGCGTCGGCCAGGATGACCACGCCGACGACCTGGTTCGGGTCGACCACGTCGTAGCCGTCGCCCGCCTCGTCGTTGCCGATGCCCATCGCGACCCGGCGCACCACGTCGGCGCCCTCGCTGTAGCCGACGATGGCGAAACGGGTGTCCGGGCAGGCCTGCGAGATCTCCCGCATGACTTGCTCGGTGTTTGCCACGCCGGTGTTCACGGCGTCCTCGTAGCTTTCCATATTGGCCGGATAGGCGATGTACACCGCCCGATACGAGTCGGGATCGACCTCGCCCGCGGGCGCGTTGACCACCGGATCGAGCCAGCGGCTGTTGTGATCACCGGCCATCGCGGCGGGCAGCGCGTTGCCGTCGGCGTCGACGAGCATCAGCGTCGTGCCCTCGCGCGGGGTGTCGTTGCGGCCGGCCACCGAGATCGCCACCATGTCGTGGCACTCGGTCACCGAGGCCTTGAGTGCGGTGTCGACGCTGGCAGGAGGCGTGTTCATGGCGAAGGCCGCGCCGACGACGGCGGCGATGCCGAGCACCGCGGGCGCCGCGGCCGCCGTCGCGATCCGGTGGCGCGCGGCGAATTCTTTCTGCCGGACGAGCAACTCTCGAAGAGCCATGTCCCGTTCCCCAATCCTGTGCAAACGAGCGTGGAAGGACTGGCCCCCCGACGGGCCGTCTGTCACAGAGCACGTCGGAACAGGCACCAAGATCGTTACCGCTGTGCAACCGGGATTACAGTCGCGTTCGCCACGCCGGCACCCGAGCCGCACCGGTGATGACCGCCCGAAGCGGGGCGCGCGCACGGGTCACCACGGGGGACGAGGGCCGGGCAAGGGGCGTCGGCGGCGAGGTCGACGGTCTCGGCATCAGCCGAGCCCTTCGTCCGCCGGAATCGTGCCGACCCGATTCCGGCGGCGCGGGGCGTCAGTTCGGCGAGGAATTCGCGGGATGCGTTGCCCGCCAATGGTTCGCGATGTCGATGCGCCGGGTGATCCACACCTTCTCGTGCGCCTGCACGTGGTCGAGGAAGCGCTCCAGCGACGCCAGCCGCGCGGGCCTGCCCACGAGCCTGCAATGCAGGCCGACGCTGAGCATCTTCGGCGCGCCCTCGACTCCCTCGGCGTAGAGCACGTCGAAGGCGTCGCGCAGGTGCGCGAAGAACTGCTCGCCGGACGGGAACCCGGCGGGGGAGGAGAAGCGCATGTCGTTGGTGTCGAGGGTGTAGGGCACCACCAGGTGGTCCACCGTCTGTCCGCCCGGCCCCTTCGGCACCCGCACCCAGTACGGCAGGTCGTCGGCGTAGGAGTCGGAGTCGTAGGTGAACCCGCCCGCCTCCACCACCAGGCGGCGGGTCTGCGGCGAGTCACGGCCGGTATACCAGCCGAGCGGGCGGGTGCCGGTCAGCTCGGTGAGGATGTCGATGGCCGCGCGCATGTGCGCGCGCTCGGTCTCCTCGTCGACCAGCTGGTAGGACTGCCACCGCAATCCGTGGCAGGCGATCTCGTGCCCGAGTTCCAGGAAGGCGGCGGTGGCCTCGGGGTTGCGCTGCATGGCCCGCGCCACCCCGAAGACGGTCAGCGGCAGACCTCGGCGCTCGAAGGCGCGCAACACCCGCCACACCCCCGCCCGCGAGCCGTACTCGTAGAGCGACTCCATCGACATGTGCCGGTTCGGGAACGCCTGCGCCGGTGTCATCTCCGACAGGAAGGTCTCCGACGCCTCGTCGCCGTCGAGCACGCAGTTCTCCGCGCCCTCTTCGTAATTGAGCACGAACTGCACGGCGATGCGGGCGTCGCCGGGCCAGTGCGGGTGTGGCGGCCGTGGACCGTAGCCGATCAGGTCGCGGGGATATTCCGTCATGCCGACTCCCATCGCTGTTCCAGTTCCGTCCAGCCCGCCTCGGTTGGCGCGCCGAACAGGCGGAGGCGGGCCATGCCGCCGTCCGGGTAGACGTTGAGCCTGACCTCGGTGACCGGCGTGCTCGCGTCGAGCACGAAGCGGTGCCTGGTGTCGGGTTGCAGCCGGGTGCGGGCCAGCACCGGCACCGTCGCGCCGTCGCGGGTGAGGCCGAGCAGTTCGGCCTCGCCAGGCGCGTTGCCGAGGAAACACGAGGTGTCGAGTTCGGCCAGCGCGATCGTGCCCTCGGTGGCCAGGCGCACGTGTACCCAGTCGTTGCCGCCATCGCGGCGCCGCGCGGTCTCCCAGCCCTCGCCCATGGTGCGGGCCGGGCCGGGCATGAGCAGGTTCTGCGGGGCGGAGTAGAAGCGGTTGGAGCAGTCGGTCACGTATGCGCCGTTCTCCAGGGCGGCCAGGTCGACCGGCGCGAAGCGCAGCAGCGCCGGGTCGGGGCGGGCCTCGCCGTGCACCCGCAGCCTGGCCACGCCGCCGTCGGGGAAGATGTTGAGCCGCACGTGGGTGACGGTGCGTTCGTCCTCGACGGCATACAGGTTGCGGGTGTCGCCGCGCGCCGCCGAGCGGGCGACCAGCGGGAACCAATCCTCCCGCGTCGCCAGCCCGGCGGCCGCCGGATGGCCGCAGGCGCGCAGGCCGTCCAGTGAGATCTCCGGCGGGAAGTTGCCCTTGAACCAGGCGGTGTCGACCACGATGCCTCGCACCACGCCGGGCACGCCGAGCCGCACGATGGCGCTGTCGTGGCCGGGGCTGCGCCTGCGCCTGGTCTCCCAGCCGTCGTAGATCTGGCCCTTGCCGCCGAAGGTGGCGGGGGAGTAGGCGGGATCGCCCGGCCGCACCAGCGCCTCGCGCTCGGCGAAGAACTCGTCGTTGGCCCAGACCACCGCGCCACCGAGGGTGCGGACCGCCAGATCCGGCAGGGCGAGAAATCCGCCGAACTCTCGGGAGTCGTTGCCGTTCAATAGGTCTCCTCGTCGTGGTCTCGGTCTCGGTCTCGGTCGTCGGGTGGTCGTGGGGTGGTCGTGGGGTGGTCGTGGGGCGCGGCCGGATGGTGGTCGCCGTGGACGGAACGGCCGGTCAGGATTCGGGGCCGGGGGAGCGCCGGTTGTCGGGCAGGACCTGCCGCAGCGTTTCCAGGGTGGGGATGCGCCCGCGTTCGATGTGGGTGTAGGCCAGTGCCGCCGCGTGGTCCGGCTGTCCGGCGAAGATCGCCTCGCACAGCTCGCGGTGCTCCTTGCAGGCCACCACCGGGTCGCGGTGGGCGGTCATGCGGAAGATCCACCGGTCCCGGCCGGAGACCGGTCGCATCATGGTCGACAGCAGCGAGTTGCCCGCCAGCCGGATGATCTCCTCGTGCAGGTCGGCGTTGCGCTCGGTCATGGCGATGTCGTCGGCCCTGTCGACCGCCTCGACCGCCCGCTCCAGGCAGGCCAGCAACGCGGAGGTGTCCGCCCCCTCGGCGACCCGCCGCGCGGCGAGCCTGGTGGCGTACACCTCCACGCCGAGCCGTACTTCGAACAGTTCCTCCACATCGCGCATGGTCAGCTGGGTGACGCTGGCTCCGCGCCGTAGCGCGGTGGTGATGAAACCGTCGGCCTCCAGTTGGGGCAGCGCCTCGCGCAGCGGCACGCGGGACACACCCATGATGTCGGCGAGTTCCCGCTCGCGCAGCCGCGACCCCAGCGGCAGCTCGCCGACGATGATGCGGTCGCGCAGATCGGTGTAGATCCGCGTGGACAGCGGACGGGGGTCGTGGTCACCGGATTCGTTGGATGGCAATGGATGTGGTCTCCTCCCGCGTGGTCCCCGACGCCACGCTCACGACCATCCTGGCATACCAACGCGGGATGCGAAAACTGGAAGCTTCAACCAAAACAGCCTCTAGCTGGTATTTACCATTCGGAAACAATCATGGAACCGCCGCGACACGGGTGCGCACCAGATTTGGCATACCAACTTGGCATACCACATCGGAGAAGGGTCCCGTGATGAGAAGACGCGGATTGTTCGCGGCGGCGCTGGTCGTCACCGCGGCGCTGAGCGGATGCAGCCTCGCCGACGGCGGCACCACCACCTCGGCGGAGCTGAGCCTGCCGTCCGGCCTCGCCCCCGAGCCGGGCACCGACATCCCGCGGCAGACCCTGAAGGTCGGTTTCACCCCGATGGGCGACGAGCTGATCGGCGTGATCGGCGCCCGCCGAGGCTATTTCGAAGAGGCGGGCATCAGCTTCACCGCGCCCGACGGCCTGCAAACCGACCTGTCGAAGTCGTTCACCCCGGTGCTCAACGGCCAGGTCGACATCGGTTCCGGCTACATGCCGCTGCTCACCCCGCAGCTGGACACCGTGAGCAACATCCGCGGCTTCGCCCTGTCCAACGTGTTCATGGGCAACCGCATCCTCGCCCCCGCGGGCAAGTACAAGACCGTGGCAGGCCTGATGGCCGAGGGCAAGACCTTCCAGGAGGCCGCCGCCGAGGCCATGGCGCAGCTGCGCGGCAAGAAGCTGCTCATGCCCGACGGCACCTCCCCCACCTTCTACAACCTCGCGCTCGCCCAGGCGGGCATGACCCTGAGCGACGTGGACGCGGTGCGCCTGAGCAACCCCGACATCGTCCGCTCCGCCCAGGCCGGGGCCGCCGAGTTCGCCGCCCCCGAGGGCGCGGTGCAGCAGTCCCAGCTCGAACACGGCGGCTGGGAGCCGATCCTGGAGATCCGCCAGCTCATCGAGGCGCTGCCCGAGCAGACCGTCGACCTGCGCAACACCCACTCCGCCTACTTCACCACCACCGAGTTCGCCGAGAACAACTACAACACCCTGCTGCGCTTCACCTCGGTGATCTACCGGATCATCGCCGACCTGGAAGCCGACCCGGTGGGTACCTCGGCGGTCTTCACCGACTACCTCAACAGCTACACCGGCTCCTCGCTGAGCCCCGAGGAAGTGGCCGGCATGTTCACCGCGGGCCTGTACTCGCTGCGCGGCTTCGACGAGGCGACCGACTTCGTCGGCGACAACGGCGCCCTGTTCGACTTCCGCGCCGCCGCCGAGGCACAGATCGCCACCCTGCGCGAGAACGGCGTGCTCACCGGCGATCACGACGTGACCGATCTCAGCATCGCCGACAAGGTCTACGCCGACCTGCTCGCCTACCGGGAGGCCACCGACGCCGCCCTGGCCGAGGCGCCCGACAACGAGCTGAGCAGGCAGGCGCGGGAGTTCTACGCCGAGTACAACTTCCTCGACGCCTACCGCTACGCCCTCGCCGCGAAGGCCGAAGCGCAGTGACCACCGCGCAGGTGGGCCGACCGCGCGCTGTCGCGGAGGCCGTCGACGCTCCCGGTAGCCGCGTGGGCAGCCCACCTGCGCGCTCACCGCGCACCGCCGTGGCGACCAGAGCCACCTGGTCGGCCGCGGCCTGGCGGGTCACCGGCGTGGTCCTGGTGATCGCGCTGTGGGAATGGCTGGCCGCGCGGGTCGCCAACCCGGCCATCCTGCCCGCGCCCGGCCTGGTCGTCCGCAACGCGATCGAGAATTTCGGCGGCTCACCCGCCCTGGCATACCTCGGCCTGTCGGAGACCAGCTACCTCGGCAACCTCCAGTACACCGCAGGCGTGGTGCTCACCGCCTGGGCCGCGGGCAGCATGGCCGGCCTGGTCTCGGGCCTGCTCGCCGCCCGCGTCCAGTGGGTGCGCGACCTCACCGAACCGGTCAACTACGTCTTCGGCGTGGTCCCGGTGCTGGTTGCCGCCCCGTTCTTCCTGATCTGGTTCGGCTTCGGCAGCACCGGCCAGTGGGTGCTGGTCGCCTTCTTCAGCTACGTCACCGTGGCGGGCGCTGGCATGGTCGCCGCCCTGGCCATCCCGCCCCGCTTCGAGGAATACGCGGCCACGCTGGGGCTCGGAAAGTGGAGCAGGGTGCGCAGAATCGTGCTCCCGCAGGCGCTTCCGTCCTGCCTGGCCGCGTTGCGGGTGGCCCTGGCCGCCGCCTGGGGGCTACAGACCGTCGCCGAACTCATGGGCTCGGAAGCGGGCATGGGCCGCGCCATCGCGGTCCGCACCGGCACCGGCGACGTCGCCTCGGTGATGGCGCTGATCCTGATCCTCGGCATCGTCGCCGTCCTCGCCGACCTGCTCTTCACCGTCTCCACCAGGAAGGTCCTCCGATGGCAGTGACATCTTCGACGGCAGCGACATCTTCGACGGAAGTGACAACCCATGCGGCAGTGACAACTCCGACCGCGGCCACAACAGAGACCGCCCCCGCCTTCGAGGTCACCGGCCTGCGGTTCGAATACCGCGAAGGCCGCCAGGTCACCCGCCCCATCGATGGCGTCGACCTGCACATCCCACGCGGCCAGTTCGTCTGCATCCTCGGCCCCTCCGGCCAGGGCAAATCCACACTGCTGCGCTGCCTGGCCGGCCTGCTCACCCCCACCGGCGGGCAGATCAGGGCGGGCGGCGTGACCGTCGACGGCCCCGGCGCCGATCGCGGCATGGTATTCCAGCAGGACGCCATCCCCATGTGGCTGCGGGTCGAGGACAACATCGCTTTCGGCCCGAAATCGCGTGGCGTGCCCGAGTCCGAATACCGCCCGCGGGTGGAGCGCTATCTCGAAGAGGTCGGCCTGGCCGCACAGCGCCGCTCCTGGCCGCGCCAGCTGTCCGGCGGCATGCGCAAGCGGGTCGCCATCGCCGCCGTCTTCGCCAACGACCCCGACATCCTGCTGATGGACGAACCCTTCGGCGCCCTGGACTATTTCACCCGCGGCAAGCTACACCGCCTGCTCATCCAGCTGTGGGCCGAGACCGGCAAGACCATCTGCTTCGTCACCCACGACATCGACGAGGCGCTCGTCCTCGCCGACCGCATCCTCGTCCTCAACAACGGCGCCCTCGCCATGGACGAACTGCTCGACTTCCCCCGTCCGCGCGGCGAGGAACTGCGCGCCGACCCCGACGCCAACGCCCTGCGCGCCCGGCTGTTGTCCATCCTCGGCGGGGAGGCGTCATGAGGAGCGCCGCCGCGGCCACCGCCGCCTGCGAGGACATCGCCACCCGCGTCGTCCGCGGGCACCCGGCGCCGCCCACCCCGGACCACGAAGCGGACACCGCGGCCACCGCAGCCGCCCCCGGAGCCCTGATCACCCCGGTCGCTTCCGCCGATGGCGCGACCGACAGCCGATCCTTCGGCGTCCGCGCCCGCACCCGCTTCCGCCCGACCCGCGTCCTGCTCGGCGTCGCCGCGCTGATCGCCCTGTGGGAGGCCGTCGCGCTCTGGTTCGCTCGCACGCTCGAGCACCCCGAATACGTCATGCCGGAACTCGGCTACGTGCTGCGCGTCGGTCTGCCCGGCCTGTCGGACTACTACTCCGGCGTCTTCGGCGGCACCCCGCCCTCGCAGGGCGGCGGCCAGACCGTCGTCCAGGGACTGTTGTCCCTGGTCGAGCACTCCGGCATCTCGCTCGTGCGGGTCGGTGCGGGCCTCGCCCTCGGCACCGCTCTCGGCATCGCGGCCGGCCTCGCCATGGCCGCCCTGCGCCCGGTCCGCTACGCCGGCTTCGGCGTCGCCAACCTGCTGCGCATGCTGCCGCTGCTCGCCCTCGGCCCGCTGTTCACCCTCTGGCTCGGCCCCACCACCTCTGCCAGCGTGACCTTCATCTGCTTCGCGGTCACCTTGACCATGCTGGTCGCCACCTCCAACGCCATCGGCAATCTCGACCCCGACCTGCTCGCCTACCCCCGCACCCTCGGCCTGAGCACCTTCGCCACCTACCGCCGCGTCGTCGCGCCCGCGATCATCCCCGAACTCGCCGCCGCCCTGACCATCTGCGGCCCGCTGGCCTGGAGCGTCCTGCTGGCCTCGGAGATGTACGGCATGCAGGAGGGCCTCGGCTGGATGATGAGCGAGGCGCTCGACTTCACCCTCGTCGATCGCATCACCCTGATCGCCGTCGCCTTCATCGTCCTGAACTTCGTCACACTGCGCGCCATGCAGGCACTCGTCCGCCGCGGCACCAGGTGGGCCGAATGATCTGCTCCGAAATGTCACGTGTCGCTTGCGATCTGGCGCACGTGCACCTGGTGCAGCACTGGCGCAACCGGTCGGTGAGCGCCATCCTGCGCGCCCCGCCGCCCGTTCGGTGACCTCCGACCGAACGACGAACCGGCACAAAGGA
>Ga0079224_100007117_pt1 | contig 14956 bp, 12 predicted proteins | sample Stecom2015_FD_80414 | JGI IMG/M metagenome (GOLD analysis project Ga0079224, IMG submission 80414) | Agricultural soil microbial communities from Utah to study Nitrogen management - Steer compost 2015 | ecosystem: Environmental > Terrestrial > Soil > Agricultural land | place: USA: Utah...
AGGATTCAGATTAATGACTTATCGACTACATTGCTTATCAACAAAAGAACAATTCTAGCCCTCTTGAAAGCGCTGAAGGGCGTGTTCAGCCAGTCTTTCATGATTTTAAGTTTGTAATGCAGGAGGGTATAAATTCAAAGTGATTGTCTATATTGACAAAGTTCTTATATCATCGTTTCTCATATTTAATTAATAAAATTTTATGTATGTAACATCCTATAAATTACTTTTTTACAGAGTAAATTAATAAAATAAGGTTAAATAGGCTTAAATAGGCTAATTAATTCAATTATATGCCTATTGATGTGAATTATATGCGGTTGCTTGTGGTAGAATAGCTTTTTTTTATTGCACCACACCGCTTTTACATTGTGGTTTTTGTGCCCTAAAATTAATTGTTTCTGTTTCGATCATGGTGATAGTCTTAGCAGAATTTTATTTTTCACCCAATTTAAAAGAGTATTTAGTATGAGTAAAGGCACAGTAAAGTGGTTTAATGCAGACAAAGGTTTCGGATTTATTACACCAGAAGATGGCGGCAAAGATTTGTTTGTTCATCATTCAGAAATTCAATCAGGTGGCGGTTACGCGACTTTGAATGAAGGTCAACAGGTTGAATACGAAGTAGGCGAAGGTCAAAAAGGACCATGCGCTAACCAAGTAAAACCTCTGTAAAGAACACATAACCAAGCTAATTTAGTCGTCCTTGATTTTTAAGGACTTCACGAATCAGAGAAGGTCTCGCCTTCTTTGATTCGTTTTAGCTAGGTATTTTTAATAACTTTCTATAGTTATTAAAAACATCAAATTTAAAAATTTCCCATTATTTTTCCTCAAATAATCAATTATCCAACTTGTCTTGTATAGACTTTTTACACTATCTCCTAGTATTCCAATTATAGCTAAACCAAGCACAATCGTTAGAAAATCTATTTTCTTGCTGATATTAACTTTAGTTGAGTTGTGTCATCAAAAAGATCGCGTCAGAATATAGTCTGTAAGTGATAACAAGGCTGAATTGTCTCGTGTTGTTATATTGAGGTGGTTTTTGGCAGCTTGGATATGAAATTGGGCTTTTTCTTGAGCCGTTTTCAACCCTAATAGGCTCGGATAAGTCGCTTTGTGACGGTCTTCATCGGAACCGGCAGGTTTACCTAAGTGTTCCGTATTGGCTGTTACATCGAGAATATCGTCAACAATCTGGAAAGCTATGCCAAAATGTTCAGCGAACTGCAAGTATGCATTTTTTTCAGTTAATGTGATTCCGGGTGTAAAGTTAGTTACCATAGTCACACAAGCCACTAATAGGGCACCGGTTTTAGCGCTATGAATATGTTGTAATTGATTAAGGGAAATGGTTTTCTTTTCAGCTTGTAAATCCAGACTTTGTCCGCCAGCCATACCATTGACGCCACAAGCTCGGGCTAAATTGTTAATTAATTTAATTACAATGTGTGCAGGTGCTGGTGTTTCACTAAGGACTTCAAATGCCATAGCTTGTAGTGCATCACCGGCCAAAATAGCAGTGGCTTCATCAAATTTAATATGACAGGTGGGTTTGCCTCGCCGTAAATCGTCGTTATCCATAGCTGGTAAATCATCATGAATTAACGAATACGCATGAATCATTTCTAATGCCGCAGCTAAATAGTCTATGCTGTCTTGATTACAATCTAAACTATCCGCTGTCGCATACACTAAAAGTGGTCGAATACGTTTGCCACCAGCTAATAAAGTATATCGAATAGCTTCTGCTAAGTAAGTGGAATCATCGTGCTGTGATTGCTTTGTATAGCGGTCAAGTGAAGCGGATAGAAATTGGTTAATGCGGTTTTGCTGTGTTTGATAAGGGTTCAACTTGACTCGTCCATTAATTGTGCAATTTTGGCCTCCGCTTGATCAATTATTTTTTGACATTCACGGGTTAGGGCAATGCCTTTTTCGTACAGTTTTAAAGACTCTTCCAGGCCCACTTCAGGCTGTTCCATTTTTTCAACAATGGCATTGAGTTCGGATAATTTATTTTCGAATGTTTTACTTTGGCTCATACGGGGTATTTTACAAAAGATAGTTGCTTGAGTGCCAACTATATTGAATTTGATGTTTAGTTAACCATGCTTGCCATTGCTCAGAAATAATCGGCCCGACAGCCAATAATTGATTTTCTTTATAGATATAAGGTAACCGTGAACGTTCCCATGTTGGTATTTTTGCAGCTCTCAGAAGTTCTTTAACACGGCTGTGGTGTTGACGGCCAGGTAGTTTAATTGTCTCACCTTGCTGATTAAAGGCTATAGTCAAGGTTAGGTTAATCGATTGGCTGCCAGTGATTTGAATATGGCCAAATTCATGTTGCCAATGAAATGGCAGTTGTGACAGAGATATTATTACCGGCTTGGGAATCTCAATAAATAATAAATCGGTCCTTAAAGCAAAAACGTCACTATTGTTATTAATCAGTACATAATTATCTGTTGTTAATGTGGGTTGTTTATCAGTGTCAGCACTTAAACAGCTGTTAGCAAATTCTAATAATTGCCGTCGGTGTGCCGGATTAAGTTGCTTATAGACGAGCCAATGATAAAAAGTGCTGGCCAAATGTTCAGTGTTCATTGTTTTATCAATAATAAGCGGATTGCTGTTACTAATGTGGTGTTGCAGTAAATCTAAGCTGGCAGCGAGGTTGTTTCGTGTTTGTTGGATTTGCTCAATGGCATCGGAGCGGTATCGTGATAACAAAGGCACAATTTGGTTACGGATAAAGTTTCGATCGTAATTATCATCAATATTACTGGGATCAACAATCCAAGTGAGTTGCTTTGCTTGTAAATATTGATCGATTTCTGACTTAAGTGTTTGTATTAAGGGTCGATAAAGACTGTAACCATGAATTTTACCGGTGGCAGTCATGCCGATTAGGCCGTTGAGTCCGGTACCGCGCATGAACCGGAACAAGATGGTTTCGATGTCATCGTTAAGATGGTGGCCGGTGATTAAAAGAGGTGTCTGTTTAAAGCCGTCTAAATGGAGCGCATAGGCTTGGAGTCGGGCAATACGTAGACTATTCTCATCAGTTTTATTTGTTTTTATGGTTTTAATGGTGCATGGTATCGATAGCTGATGGCAGACTTGCTGGCAGTGTTTGGCCCATTGGGCTGAATCTACATGAACTTGATGATTAATATGTAAGGCTGATAGCTTTGATTTGGTCAACGGGTTTTGACATAAGGCATGTAATAGCGCAGTGGAATCACTGCCACCACTAAATGCCAGCACATACTGATCGGCTTCAGGTAGCTGAAGTTGTTTTAAACTAATGGTGTTATTCGGTGAATGCTCCATAGGACATCAATCGTTGATAACGGTCGGTTACCAGTTGTTCACGGTCTTTTTTCTGCAGTTGTTGTAATTGAATAAGCAGTTGTTTTTTAATGGATTCAGCCACCATTTTAGGATTTCGACAGGCACTACCTAAAGGTTCTTTAATAATGTAATCGATCAGGCCTTGTTCTTTCAGCTTGCTGGATGTGATACTGAGCGCTTCAGCGGCTTCTTGGGCTTTATCAGCACTTCGCCATAAAATAGAGGCACAGCCTTCGGGTGAAATAACAGAATAAATACTGTATTCCAACATATTAGTGACATCGCCAACACCAATTGCCAAAGCACCTCCAGACCCCCCTTCACCAATGATAGTACAGATAATAGGGACCTTTAAATGCGACATCACTTCCAAGTTTTTTGCAATTGCTTCAGATTGGCCACGTTCTTCGGCACCGATTCCGGGGTAAGCACCAGGGGTATCGATAAACGTTAAAATAGGCATATTAAATTGTTCGGCCATTCGCATAAGACGTAAAGCTTTGCGGTAACCTTCTGGTCGCGGCATACCGAAATTACGACGAATTTTATTTTTCGTACCACGGCCTTTTTGATGACCGATGACCATCACCGGTTGGCCTTCTAGAAATGCTGGACCACCCATAATGGCTGCATCATCAGCAAACGCGCGATCGCCATGCAGCTCTTGAAAATCATCAAAAATTAAATCCAGATAATCTATGGTATAAGGTCGCAGCGGATGCCGTGCTAACTGAGAAATTTGCCAATCAGTCAGGTGGCTGAATATTTGTTCGGTTTTGGTTTTTAACTTCGTTTTAAGTTTATCCAGTTCCTCATCAATATCGATGGCATTGTCATCACTGACATTCTGCAGTTCATTGATTTTGGCCTCAAGTTCAGCCAAAGGTTGTTCAAAATCTAAATAATCTGTATTCATAAGTTAATGTAAGTAAGCGCGATCGGTTATTTTACGATTAAGTGCGCTGCGATACCAGCCGAAAGCCGCGATAAAGTGGTAAGATGTGGCCTTTTTGGAATATCGCATGTCAGACTATATTCGCCAATTGCCCAAAATTGAGTTGCATATGCACCTAGAGGGCTCCATGCAGCCGGCACGTTTGTTGCAATTAGCGGATAAAAACCGGGTGCAGCTGCCTTATAAAACGATTGAAGAGGTTGAAAAAGCATATGCATTTGACAACCTTGCTGAGTTCGTTGATATTTTTATAAAAACCACGGAAGTGGTGCAGTCAGCGGAAGACTTCCTGGTACTTACGCAAGATTACTTGGACTTATGCCAAGTGGAAAATATTATCCACACTGAAATTTTTTGTGACATCAGAACCTATGTGGATCGAGGCCATCCAGCTGAGATGGTTTTAGAGGGCATCAATGCGGCCTTTCAAGCACAACCGGTGGATGGTATAAGTGGCGGTATAATTCCTTGTTTTATTCGCCATTTAGGGGCAAAAACAGCATTAGCCGATTGGCAAATACTAAAAAACCATCGCGATCAATATCTGGCCATTGGTCTGGCTGCAGTGGAAAAAGGCTATCCACCTAAATTATTTAAAGAAGTGTTTGCGCAAGTGCGTGCTGCCGGTGTGCCGGTTGTGGCCCATGCCGGTGAAGAGGCCGGCGCAGATTATATTTGGTCTGCATTAAAAGACATTGGTGCGGTCAGGATTGATCATGGGATTACCTGTTTGGAAGATGATGCTTTAGTTGATTACTTAGTTGAGCACAATATTCCGCTGACGGTTTGTCCACAATCGAATGTAAAACTAAACGTCTGCGGTCATATGAGCCAACACCCTTTGCAGGAATTGTTAAAACGGGGCCTGAATGTCAGTATTCACTCAGATGATCCGGCTCATTTTGGCGCGTTTTTGACCGATAACTTATTATCGATTCAAACGCATTGCGGCGTCACTGACGCGCAAATATATGCGATGACAGTAAACGCCGCTAAGGCGTCATTTGCCAGTGCGGAACGAAAACTTGAAATGCTCCAGAAGTTGGCTGAATTTATACCGGAAAACCCCTGAATCGTTAAAAAGTATAGCCACAAAACCGAATTTAGTTTATAAGATAGCTTTACCTTGAGGGTTATTTCTTGCAGCCTTTTATTTCCCCGGTTGATCCTGCTCAGGATTGTTTCCCCACTATTATAGACGCCTTGGTGAATCCGGGTTATGTGATTTTGGATCAGATTTTTGATAGTGATTATTTGACTCGATTGCTTAAACAATTAATGGCTTTAAATCCCAGTGAATTTAATCGCGCCGGTATCGGCCGTGAAAACTCTTTTCAAAAAAATGTATTTGTTCGTAATGACAGAATTCATTGGCTTAGTGGAGAGGAAAATTATTTGACCCGCTATAATCAGTGGATTGATGCCTTGCGCTTATATGTTAATCGTCATTTGTTTTTAGGTTTGTATGAATATGAATGTATGTTTGCTCACTATCCTGCCGGGGCATTTTATAAAAAGCACCTAGATGCTTTTAAATCCGGTATAAATCGACGTTTGAGTACCGTACTTTATCTGAACCCTCACTGGGGACCACAAGAAGGTGGTCAATTGGTGATGTATGGTAAAGATTCTGATCAGGTCTTGTGCGAAGTTCGACCTGTTTTTGGCCGAATGATTTTATTCTTAAGTGAAGAATTTCCCCATGAAGTATTGCCCGCAACCCGTTCTCGCTACAGCTTAACCGGCTGGTATCGGGTGAATGAAGGTTATACTCCACCTCAATAAAGCTGCAATGAGTTTTGAATTTCGACAGTATATTATGAATGAACCTTGTTATCAGCAAGCGTGGGATTTGCGGGAACGAATTTTAAGAACACCATTGGACTTATCTTTAACAGCCGAAGACCGAGCGAATGATGCGAGATGTTGGCATTACGGATTATTTAATGACCGTCAAATTATTGCTTCAGTAACCGTGCAGCTTAATATGGATTCAGTGGATAAGTCCAAACAAGTGAAGTTGCGACAAATGGTGGTTGAACCTGTTTATCAAGGTCGGGGATTAGGGCGACAGCTAATTGAACAAACGGAAGCGGTCTTGAGAAGTAAAGCCATTACAAGTATTTCATTGGCTGCCCGATTACCTGCTGTGGCTTTTTATCAAAAACTGGGGTTTATAGCAGAAGGTCCTATTTATCATCATTTGCGAATAGATCACAAAGATATGACTAAAAAGCTTCTTTAATAAGATGTCATTTTGGTGATAATAATCTTAGAGCGCTCGGCTCACAGCTGATGTTGGCGGGTGTTTGGCCGATAAATTCACCATCCGGCATGAGTGCCATAGGAGTTGCGGTTGTCAGGGTGATGTTTTTGGCTTTATAGGTTTCGATTTCAGAGTGTGCAATGTGACTGCCACTATAGATAGTTGGGAATAGATTAAGGATGCGCCAGCGGGAAATGGGTTTTAACAGTACCACATCTAATAGCCCGTCATTAATTTCAGCTTCCGGGGCAATTTTAAATGACGTGCCGGTGTAACGACTATTGGCGATTTCGACGAATATCAAATTATCTTCAATAACATGACCGTCGATGGTTAGCTTCACTCTATTGGGTTTCATGCGCATGGTTTCCCACAAGGCTGCCAATGAATACGAAATAGGACCCATTTTTTTTATTTTTTGGGTGGTTTGACCAATGCGAACGACCAAGCCAATACCGACAATATTTATGAAATAATATTGTTCATCACTGGTTTGTACTTTGCCGACATCGATGGGCTTTATGTTCTTGAGAAGAATGATATCAATGGCTTTTTTCCAATCGGCTGGCTTTAATCCCAGCTCTCTGGAAAATGCGTTGCCAGTGCCCACCGGTAAAACCCCTAAAGGTAAGCGTTGCTCAGGCCGAATGGCCATCAAGGCGTTAATTACTTCAAACAAAGTACCATCACCGCCGGCGGCAATCACGGCACAATATTGGCTCAGATCCGATTGGCTGACGAGGGTGCGGACGTCCTTAGGGCGACCAGTTTTTTTCAACACATAAGTCAGGTGCTGCTTGTTTAAATAAGCTTCTATAGCAGGTAATAATTTATCCGCATGACCACTGCCGGCATGGGCGTTAAATATGATTAGCAACGGCTTCATTACTACGTAGGTTCCCAATTCTTAGAATAGCTCGATTATAACGTGTAACCTCGGTACTGTTTGTTGTTAAAATGAGCGGTCTTTTTTAATATTATGAGACTGTTGTATCAATGGCATACATAAAAGGACAGCGTTATTTTAACGAAGCAGATTTATCATTGGGTTTAGGAACTGTGCTGGCACGGCAACAACGGATGGTGCAATTGCATTTTGGTGCGGTTAATGAAACCCGAATATATGCCGTTGATAATGCCCCGTTAAGCCGATATCAACCACAGGTCTCAGACACGGTGCCACTTAAAAACGGTACCCGCTGCCAGATTACCGCCAGCTATCACCGAGATGGTTTAATATACTATACTGGACGTACCGAAAATGGCGATAATTGCGAATTTAGTGAAGCCGAAATTGCTGATAATATTTCTCTTTCAAGGCCCAGGGATCGGTTACTGAATGCGCAAATTGACGCCCCAAAATGGTTTCAATTAAGACAACAAGCCGCAACTCATCAGCAGCGTTTAATACAATCAGAGTTATATGGATTAATCGGTTGTCGGACCGCTTTGCTCGCACATCAATTGTACATTGCCAATAATGTTAGTCGCCGTTACGCACCTCGGGTATTATTGGCGGATGAGGTTGGATTGGGTAAAACCATTGAGGCCGGACTGATCGTTCATAGCCAGCTGTTAAACGGTCAAGCACAGCGGGTGTTGTTTGTGGTGCCTGATAGTTTGGTGCATCAGTGGATGATTGAACTTATGCGGCGTTTTAATATTAATGTCAGTGTTTATGATGAAGAACAGTGCCAAGCACTTAGTGAGGGTGGGTACAGTAACCCTTTTGAGGCAGCACAGCAGGTACTGATACCACAGTCTTTGTTGCGGCAATCGAAACAGCGATTTAAAGAGGCCCAATCGGCCGGTTGGGATTTGTTGGTGGTTGATGAGGCGCACCATTTAGTGTGGCCGGAAGAAAAGCAACAATCCGATTTAACATCAAATCCAACAGAAACAGAATTGAGCCCCAATGAACAGGCCTATCTTATTATCGAGGCCCTAAGTCAAGTTATTCCCGGGGTGCTATTATTAACGGCGACACCTGAACAGTTGGGGCAGAAAAGTCACTTTGCCCGATTGCGGTTGTTGGATGCAGATCGATTTAGTGATTATGATGATTTTATTGCGGAGCAACAACGATTTGAGCCAATTGCTGAAGGCATGGAGCTGTTAATAAACGCCTTAGAAGCTGAAAGTCCGCCACCGGTTAAGGAAGTTAGCTTGCTGTTAGCGGATGCGGTTGATGCCTCCGTACTGGCGGCAATAAAACGGTTAGATGGTCATCCTGAAGAGACTCAAGCAGTGGTTAATCGTTTATTGGATCAATACGGAACCGGCCGCGTGATGTTTCGCAACAGTCGCCGCTCAGTTAGTGGTTTTCCGGAACGTGTTTTACACCATTACCCGTTGGAAATGCCTGAGGCCTATGGCGCAAAACAAACATCTGCTGTTGCTGATGTGGTTATGCAATTAACACCTGAGCTGAGTTATACGGTCACCGAAGAGCGCACACATTGGACCGACTTTGATCCGCGATTATCGTGGTTGATGGCAGCCATAACCACTATGAAAGATGAAAAAATTGTACTGATTGCGCAAAAGGCCAGTACTGTTCGTGCCATTGCTGAATTTTTGCGTGTTAAGCAGGGTTTACATGCGGCTTTATTTCATGAAGACATGAGCTTGGTGGAGCGTGACCAAGCAGCAGCTTGGTTTGCTGATTTTGAACAAGGTACTAATCTTTTACTGTGTTCTGAAATTGGCAGCGAGGGTCGTAACTTTCAGTTTGCTAAGAATTTAATTCTGTTTGACTTGCCGGCGCATCCGGATTTGCTGGAGCAGCGAATTGGACGCTTAGATCGCATTGGTCAAGGTGCTCGAATTGATATTCATGTGCCAATATTTAGCGACAGTATCCAATACCAATGGTATTTATGGTACCAGCAGGGTTTGGATTTATTTAAACGACCCAATCCTGCGGCATCTTTGTTGTTTAAGCATTTTAAATCACGCTTACAACAGCCTTTATCAAAAGCTCAATTAGCCGCTTTAATTAGTGATACCCAAGAGCGATCCAATCAATTACTGGCGGATATGTCCCGTGGTCGTGATCGTCTGCTGGAATACCATTCACATCGTCCGGAACAGTCGCAACAGCTATTGGCGCAAGCTCACGAGGAAGAGCATGTCACTGAATTGATTGATTTTATGCATCGTGTATTTGACCTATACGGTGTTGATTATGAAATTAACAGTAACGGCAGTGAAATCCTGCGACCTACCGAACAAATGCAAGGTTATTTTCCGAGACTACAAGAAGAAGGGATGACTGTGACTTATCATCGTGCCCATGCTTTGGCCAATGAAACATGGCATTATTTGACCTGGGAACATCCCATGGTGAGTGAAGTATTGGAAATGGTTTTAAGCCAAGAAAAAGGTAACAGCACCTTAATGGCATTACAAAATGCACCCTTAACAGCAGGTCAGATTTTTGTCGAATGTCATTATTCATTGGCCTTAGGTGGTCGTCAAAATCGAGATTTGGCCCGGGTTGTTCCACCACAAACCATTCGGCTTTTATTTAGTGAAAAAGGTGCACAAATGGCGGATAAAATTAGTGATGAGCAGTTGCAAAGTTGGTTGCAGCCGGTACCGAGGGCAACCGGGGTAGCGGTATTGAAGGTTCGGATTAAAGTCATAAAACAGCTGCTAAAGCTGGCAGAGTTTACTATTGAACGAGAACGACCGGTATTAATTGAACAGTGGGTAAAACAGGTCGAGCAGGCGTTATCTGCGGATATTGAACGGTTAACTCAGTTGGCGGCCCATAATAAACTGATTCGTAATGAGGAAATTGATTTTGCCCAGAAACGCTTGCAAACAGCGGTTAATCAAATAAATGCCTTGCAGCCGCAGTTGGATTCATTGCGAATTTTGGTTACCATGTAAAGATGACTGACTACGGCCATTTAATTGATCTTATTTATCAGCAACTATTGCTGGAAAAGGACTACGGCAAAGTGGCGGGTTACATTCCGGAACTGGCTACCGTTGACAGTGAAAAGTTTGGCATTTGCTTGTTAACCACGGATAATCAGCAATATGTCGCCGGTGACTGGCAAGAGCAGTTTTCTATTCAGAGTATTGTTAAAGTGTTGACCCTCAGCTTAGCTTACCAAAAGCTGGACGCGCAATTGTGGCAGCGGGTCGGAGTGGAGCCCTCTGGTACGCCATTTAATAACTTAAGTCGTTTAGAGCAAGATTATGGTATTCCTCGTAATCCATTTTCGAATGCCGGTGCGATTGTGGTCTGTGATGTGTTAATGGAGCTGTTCACAAATCCACGGCAAGTTATTTTAGATATGTTGAGGACCTTAGCCAACGACCAAGATATTCATTATACTCAAGCGATTGCTGCCAGTGAAAAATCCGAAGGCTACCGTAATATGGCATTAGCCTATTTTATGAAATCCATGGGCAACATAAAACACGATGTAGAAGATGTTTTGGACTTTTACTTTGATGTCTGCTCTATTGGTGTTAACTGTCAGCAATTGGCACGTATCTTCATGTATTTGGCCAAACACGGCCAAAGCGCCGACGGTAAGCACAGTTACCTGAGTAGTGCCCAAGCCAAACGAATTAATGCCATTATGTTGACCTGTGGCTTTTATGATGAGGCCGGTGATTTTGCATTCCGGGTTGGCTTGCCGGGTAAAAGCGGTGTCGGTGGTGGTATTGTGGCAGTTATGCCCGGTGAGTTTAGTGTTGCTGTCTGGTCACCCCGATTGAATGAAAAGGGCAATTCTTATCGCGGTTTGCGGTTTCTGGAACAATTCACTTCTTTGAGCGAAAAAACCATTTTTTAATTCTCAATTTTAAGTTTATGACAGTTGTGTTAACTGCTACAATCATTAACTTTAAAATTTTAGGTATTGGTATGCTTTCTCGTATCTTGGTTATGTTATTTATCGCTTTCACTGTCAATGCGCAAGAAGACTCATCAACAGTGGATCCTTTTATGTGGTTGGAAAATATTGACTCTGAGCGATCCATGGAATGGGTTCATCAACATAATGATAGCACCGCAAAGAACTATAAATCCAAACCCATTTATGACGAGCTGTATCAACAAGCTTTAACCGCTTTGAACAACAAATCTCGATTACCCGCTGTCGAACGCAAAGGTAAATGGCTATATAACTACTGGAAAGACTCAAATAATCCACGTGGTATATACCGACGTGCCAAGGTGGATGAATTCATTTCGCAACAGCAAGTCGAATGGCAGACCGTATTGGATATGGATGCTTATAATGAACAGTATGAAGGAAATTGGTCATTTAAAGGCATGAGTTGTTTAAAGCCGGATTACCAGCGTTGTTTGACTTATTTATCGCCCGGCGGCGGCGATGCGGTCATTATGAAAGAATTTGATGTCGACAAAAAGCAATTTATCCCTGGCGGCTTTCAGCTTCCACAAGCAAAAATGCGGGTCGCATGGCGTGATCAGGATCATTTGTTTGTCGCCACCGATTTTGGCAGTGACAGTATGACTGAGTCCGGTTATCCGGCGGTAGTAAAGCTCTGGAGTCGAGGTAAAGAATTAAATACGGCCAAAACTTTATTCACCGTTCCTCATAAATCGGTATCCGCGGGAGCTTTTCGCTTGGGTGAAGGGGAAGATGCCATTGATTTTGTTATTGATAGCACGTCGTTTTGGACTACTGACTATTACCTGTTAAAGAACAACACACCACAAAAACTCAACCTACCAAATACTGCCGAAGTTAATGGTTTATATCAAGGTCAATTATTGGTCTCACTGAAAGCGGATTGGATGTTCCAAGACCAAGCCCTTAAGCAGGGAATGGTGTTATTGATTAAACCGGACCTTTTATTAAATCAAGAAGCCCACGCTGAAAAAGGTGACTGGCAGGTTTTTTTAGAACCTAATCAGTTTACCACCATTGAATCCATTGACACTTCCGATAACAGTATTATTGTTAACTCTCTTGTGGATGTTGTGGCTCAGGTAGATGTCTATCAAACCAACAATGATGACCCAAACCGCGAATGGAAAATTACTCAAGTAGAATTTCCGCCCAATGGCGCCGTTAGTGTGGGGTCTGTGGATGATGAAAGCGGTGATTTTTTTGCGACCTATGAATCATTTATTAAACCGCCAACTTTATACTTAGTGAAAGGCGACTCTCTAAAAACTAAACCATTACGCTCGCAAGCACCAAGCTTTGATGCCGAGCCTTATACGGTGAAGCAGTTTTTTGCCCGTTCTAGTGATGGTACTTTTATCCCGTATTTTATTGTCATGAATAAGAACCTTGAATACAACGGTAAAAATCCCACCCATATTTTTTCATACGGTGGTTTTAGAAATTCGTTAACCCCTTCTTATTCTGGCTCTTATGAAGCCTTAGAAGGCGCCTACGGGAAGATGTGGCTAGATCGCGGTGGTGTATTTGTGTCAGCCAGTATCCGGGGTGGTGGTGAGTATGGCCCAAAATGGCATAAAGCGGCTTTATTAGAAAATAAAACCAAATCCTATGAAGATTTCGAGGCGGTGGCGGAGGATTTAATTAGTCGTAATATCACCTCACCTGAACACTTAGGTATCGAAGGTCGTTCCAATGGTGGTTTACTGGTGGGTGCCACCATGACACGCCGTCCGGATTTATACGGAGCCGCAATTATTGGTGTGCCGTTATTGGATATGCAGCGTTACCATAAACTTTTGGCCGGTGCCAGTTGGGTCGGTGAGTTTGGAAATCCCGATAACCCGGAACATTGGGCATTCTTAAAAGAATACAGTCCTTATCAAAATCTAAAAAAAGACACCGATTATCCGGCAACGTTTTTCTTTACTTCAACCCGAGATGATCGGGTACATCCGGGTCATGCCCGTAAAATGGCCGCTAAAATGGAATCTTATGGCTATTCAATCGGCTACTATGAAAATACTGAAGGCGGTCATGGTGGCTCCAGCACCAATGAGCAGCTGGCAGAACGGTTGGCTTTGGTTTATACACACTTATGGACGCATTTAAGATAAATCAATAGCCACTTGTTACGCCGCAAAAACACCGTAACGATTAACTGGTTTTCTTGTTGCCACGCTCTAGTGTGTGGCAACTTGTAAAATGTGACACATTGTGTCATTGTCACATTGGCTAAATTCTTAGCATGCATAATCCAAGATGCTCAACGTCAAACGACAGAATTTGTCGCATTTAAAACAGTATATTTCTCAAAATGGTTTTAATTGATTGGCAGTTTATCTATACTATATTCAAGCATCCCTAACAAAGGGATTTTATAATAATATTTAAAGAGGATTTAATTATGAAGAATACAGTATTAGTCACTTTTCTATCCATATTTTTGGCTTTTGGAGCAATGGCTGAAAAGGACAAAGATAACGGCCTTAATGGCCTGACTTTTGACGGCCCTTATGATGAGGCCATTGTTAATGGTGCGATTCATCTTGTTGCCTTGCAGTGCGACCAAGGTGGTTGGATCTGGCCACATGGAAGTTGTAGCCCCGGTGACACACCACCATACAATATAATTTCCCCGATTGTTGATGGTTTGATGGCGGCCTATGAAGTAATCGATTTAAGTGTGTTTATGAACGCCATGGTTAAAGCGGGTGATTATAATTTAGAGTCGGAGTATGGTGCGGGTAATGCCCGTTTGTATTCTCAAACAGCCTTAAACTTATGGCATTTATCGACTTTGACTGGTGATAATGTCTATACTGATTGGGTTAAAGCTAGTTTTTATGAGAAATTATTGACAGGTACTTATGGGGCTGCAGAAAACTTAGACACAGATGCGTTTATTGATAATATACGTACAAGTCCATCAGTTTCTAATTTAAAAGCCTGGGAAATTTCCAGTCAAGTATTGGCTGCTGAACGTTATTGCTACCAAGGCATTGCGGATAAATTTGAACAAGGTACTTTAGATGCCTTGGCTGCTTTGGATAACACAGATCCAGCTAAAGGTTATGACATGATTGGATTGGCCGGTGGTGTTTTTGCTCTGGCACGTGTGAATCGATTGAGCTTTCCTGAAATCCTTGCTCCAAACCATACATCCGTTAATGGTGAGACCACTTTAGTCGGTTTAGCCGATGAATTAGTGGCATTACAAAATAGCAATGGTTCCTTTTATTGGCTTTCAGGTGATGCATTGGGTATTGCGCCGACTATAGATAATCAAGACACGCAAACCACAGCCTATGCGGTATTGGCTTTAATTAAAGCCCAAGAACGCTTACCTAATAGTAATTATTTGGCCGCCATAGAAATGGGTAAACAGTGGTTGTTAACTATGCAAGAAGCTGACGGTGGTTTTATGTCATACCCCGGTGATACTGCTTACAATGCCGAAGTTGAAGCCGA
>Ga0079224_100007118_pt1 | contig 14955 bp, 12 predicted proteins | sample Stecom2015_FD_80414 | JGI IMG/M metagenome (GOLD analysis project Ga0079224, IMG submission 80414) | Agricultural soil microbial communities from Utah to study Nitrogen management - Steer compost 2015 | ecosystem: Environmental > Terrestrial > Soil > Agricultural land | place: USA: Utah...
CGAACAGGCGCAGGAGATCGTCGTCCCAGCGCTGCGCGTGGATGTCGAACAGCAGCGTGCGCGAGGCATTGGTCGCATCGGTGGCGTGCACGCGGCCGCCGGTCAGCCGCCAGGCGAGGAACGCATCCACCGTGCCGAACGCGAGCCGGTCCTTCAGTGCCAGGCGCTTCGCCTCCGGCACGTGCTCGAGGATCCACGCGAGCTTGGTGGCGGAGAAGTAGGGATCGATCACGAGCCCCGTCCGCTCTGCCACCAACGCTGCCGCGCCGCCGGCTTCCAGTTGCCGGCAACGATCGGCGGTACGCCTGTCCTGCCAGACGATGGCGGGATACGGGCAGCGTCCGGACTCCCGATCCCAGACGATGGTGGTTTCACGCTGGTTCGTGATGCCGATGGCGGCGATGTCGGAGGCCTGCACACCGCTCCCTGCGATCGCGCGGCGCGCGACGTCGAGGGTGGAGGACCAGATCTCCTCCGGATCGTGCTCGACCCAGCCGGGCTTCGGGTAATGCTGCGTGAACTCGCGCTGCGCGGAGGCAAGCGGCTTCAGGCGCCGGTCGAAAACGACGGCGCGGCTGCTGCTCGTGCCCTGGTCGATGCCGAGCAGCAGCGGCTCAGCCACCCGTCGCGGCTCCGTCGATCCGGTAGAGGGGTTTTGCGATGGCCATGCGCCGGCCCGCCTCCTCCGGGAACGCGCCGCGCGGCTGCCCGGCCGTCAAACGCGCGAGCGCCTGCAGCGTGGACTCGGGCCACGGGCTCACGCGCCGCGTCCCCAGGTCGACGTGCAGGTTCATCCATTCGGCGGTCGCGGCGAGCCAGCCTTCCTCCGCGTGCAGCATGCGCTGGAACTGGTGCACCCGCTTCTCGTCGTACGCGAGCACGCGCGATTCGATGCGATACGGCTGGCCTTCCGTCAGCTCGCGCTGGTACGTGACGTGCGCCTCCACGGCGAACGTCGTGCCGCGACCCGCGCGGATGTAATCGTCGGTGATGCCGACCCGCACGAGCAGCTCGTCCACGGCCATGTCGAACGCGAGCACGTAATACGCCACGTTCATGTGGCCGTTGATGTCGATCCACTCCGGTCGCACCACGCCTTCGTAGGTGAAGAAGCCGTCTCCCCCCATCTAAGGTTCCTTGAGCGCGGGCAGGTCGCGGAAGTGCTCGAGCGCCTGCGGGTTCGCGAGCGCGGCGGTATTCTTCACCGGCCTGCCGTGCACGACGTCGCGCACGGCGAGCTCCACGATCTTGCCGCTGATCGTGCGCGGGATCTCGGGCACCGCCACGATCTTGGCGGGCACGTGACGGGGCGTCGTGTTCTCGCGGATCACCTTGCGGATCCTGTTCTCGAGCGCCTCGTCGAGCGTGACGCCTTCCCGCAGCACGACGAACAGCACGACGCGGGTGTCCTCCTCCCACTCCTGGCCGATCGCGAGGCTCTCCAGCACCTCGTCGAGCTTTTCGACCTGGCGGTAGATCTCGGCCGTGCCGATGCGCACCCCGCCCGGGTTGAGCACGGCGTCGGAACGCCCGTGCATGATCACGCCGCCGCTCGCGGTGATTTCGGCGTAATCGCCGTGAGCCCACACGCCCGGGAAGCGCTCGAAGTACGCGGCGCGATACTTCGCTTTGCCGGGATCGTTCCAGAACCCGACGGGCATCGACGGGAACGCGCGCGTGCACACGAGCTCGCCGCTTTCTCCGATCAGCGAGTTCCCGTGCTCGTCGAAGATCTCGACCGCCATGCCGAGCCCGAGGCACTGGATCTCTCCGCGCCGCACCGGGAGCACGGGATTGCCGAGCGCAAAGCACCCGATGATGTCGGTGCCCCCGGTGATCGACGACAGCAGCACGTCTTCGGCCACCGCCTCGTAGACGTAATCGAAGCTCGCCGGCGCGAGCGGGGAGCCCGTCGACAGGATGGTGCGGAGCGCCGGCAGGTCGAACTCGTCCTTCGGCCGCACCCCCGCCTTCTCCAGTGCCGACAGGTACTTGGCACTGGTGCCGAACACCGTCAGGCGCTCCTCTGCGGCCATGCGCCACAAGCCGCGCCCGTCGCCGGCGAACGGCGCACCGTCGTACAGGACCAGCGTCGCCCCGGACGCGAGCGCGCTCACGAGCCAGTTCCACATCATCCAGCCGCAGGTGGTGAAGTAGAACACCCGGTCCCCGGGCCGTATGTCCGAGTGGAGCTGGAGCTCCTTCAGGTGCTCGAGCAGCGTGCCGCCGGCGCCGTGCACGATGCACTTCGGCACGCCGGTCGTGCCGGAGGAATACATGATGAAGAGCGGGTGATCGAACGGCAGCGAGGCGAACTCGAGCTTTGCGCCCTCCTCGACGAAGTCGTCCCACGGCACCGCCCGCGGCAGCCCGGACAGGTCGAGAGGGTCGCCCGTGAACGGCACGACGACCGTGCGCCGGATGGCGCCGATCCGCTCGAGCACGCCGGCGACTGCGCCCAGCGAGGCGATGCGCTTGCCGTTGTAGAAATAACCGTCGGCGCAGAACAGCACTTTCGGCTCGATCTGGCCGAAGCGGTCCACCACGCCGCTGATCCCGAAATCGGGGGAGCACGACGACCAGATCGCGCCGATCGAGGACGTCGCCAGCATCGCGATGATCGTCTCCGGGCAATTGGGCAGGAAACCGGCGACGCGATCGCCCCGCTCGACGCCGGCGTGGCGCAGCGCCGCGGCGACGCCGGCGACGGCGTTGCGCAGCTCGCCGAGGGTCAGCTCGCGCCGCGCGCCGTTCTCCCCGCGGAAGACCAGGGCAGTGCGGCCTGGGTCGCCGCGCAGGAGGTGCGCGGCGTAGTTGAGCTCGCCGCCCGTGAACCAGCGCGCGGTCGTCATGTCGCCCGGCTGCTCCAGCACGCGCTCCGGCGCACGCGTGAATTCGAGGCCGCAGAAATCGGCGACGGCCGGCCAGAACGCCTCCGGCTGCTCTATCGACCACCGGTGCAGTCGGGCGTAGTCCGGTGCGGCCTGGGCAAGCATGAACCTGTGCATGGCGGACTGCTCGCGGCGCGCGGCGTCCGGTTGCCAGAGAACGGGATTGTCGGTCACGTCTGCTCTATCATGTGATCAGGATCGGCCGCGATTATCGCAACAAACATCCCTGCCTGCATGGACCCGACGACGAGCCCGCCGCGCCTGCCGCGCGAGATGACGGCGATCCGCATCGCGCGGCCGGGCGGTCCCGAGGTGCTCGAGCCGGTTGCGGTGCCGGTGCCGGAGCCGCGTGCCGGCGAGGTCCTGGTGCGCGTGGCGGCGGCAGGCGTCAACCGCCCGGACGTGCTACAGCGCCTCGGGCGCTACTCCATTCCGCCGGATGCCGACCCGCTGCCGGGCCTCGAGATCGCGGGCGAAGTCGTTGCCCGGGGACCGGGCGCCAGCCGTTTCGCGATCGGCGATCGCGTCATGGCGCTGGCGCACGGCGGCGGCTACGCGGAGTATTGCCGCGTGCACGAGTCGCACTGCCTGCCGGTGCCGCCCGGCATGACGTGGGAAGCCGCGGCAGCCGTGCCGGAGACCTTCTTCACCGTGCAATACAACGTGTTCATGCGCGCGCGCCTCGACGCGGGCGAGACGCTGCTCGTGCACGGCGGCTCCAGCGGCATCGGCACGGCCGCGATCCAGCTTGCGCGCGCGGCAGGCGCCACCGCGATCACGACTGCCGGAAGCGACGAGAAATGCCGCTTCTGCGAGCGCCTGGGCGCGGCCCTCGCGATCAACTATCGCGAGACGGACTGGCTCGAGGTCGTGCGCGAAAAGCTCGAGGGCCGGGGCGTCGACGTGGTCCTCGACATGGTCGGTGGCTCGTACATGCAGAAGAACCTCGACGTGCTGGCGCACGACGGCCGCTACGTCATCATCGCGTTCCTCGAAGGTTCGCGAGCGGAGCTCGACCTGCGCGGCGTGCTCGCGAAGCGGCTCACCGTCACCGGCTCGCTGCTCCGGCCGCGGACGGTGGAAGAGAAGTCGGCGATCCGCTCGAGCGTGGAGGCGAACGTGCTGCCGCGGCTCGCGGCGGGCGAGGTGCAGGCGGTCGTGCACGCGACGTTCCCCCTCGCGGCGGCCCGCGACGCCCACGCGCTGATGGAGTCCGGCCGGCACATGGGCAAGATCGTGCTCACCACGGGCCAGGCGCACACCGCGGGCTAGCGGCCGCTACCCGGCCTTGCGTGCAGCGGCGATGATCTCGCGGGCCTGCTCGTCCGCGATGACGTTGGTGGGACGCCCGGTACGGTCCGCTTCCTCGAAGATCCGCGTGAGCCGCGGCCCGATTGCCTCGATCTGTGCCATGACCTCGGCATCGTCGGCCGTCCCGAAATACTCGGCGGCGACGTTGATGATGCCGCCGGCGTTGATGACGTAGTCCGGCGCATACAGGATGCCCGCGTCCGCGAGGCGCTGCCCGTCGGCGGCGGTCTCGAGCTGGTTATTGGCGGCACCGGCGACGATGCGGGTGCGCAGCTTCGGGATGCTGCGCTCGTTCAGGATGGCGCCGAGCGCGCACGGCGCGAGCACGTCGACCTCCTGGAACAGGATCTCGTCGAGACCGACGACGGTGGCGCCGAGCTCGTCGCGCGCGGCCGCGGTGCGCCGCTCGTCGATGTCGGCCACGACGATCTTCGCGCCCGCTTCGGCGAGGTAGCGGCACAGGTTGAAACCCACGTTGCCGACGCCCTGCACCGCCACGGTCAGCCCGGCGACGCTCGCCCGATCGAGCTTGTGTTGCACGGCGGCCTCGATGCCCTTGAAAATCCCCCACGCCGTCTTCGGCGACGGGTCGCCGCCGGCATGCCCTTCCTTCTTCGACAGGCCGGTCACGAAGCGCGTGCGGCGCGCCACGATCTCCATGGTCTCGACCGACATGCCCACGTCCTCGGCCGTGATGTAGCGACCGCCGAGCGAATCCACGAACTCGCCGAACCTCTCGAACAGGGCCGGGCTGCCGTCGAAATCCTCGCCCTTGAGGATCACGGCCTTGCCGCCGCCGAACGCGAGTCCCGCCATCGCGTTCTTGTAGCTCATGCCCTGCGACAGGCGCAGCACGTCGTGGATCGCATCCTGCTCCGACGCGTAGCGCCACAGCCGGCAGCCGCCGGCCGCGGGCCCGAGCGCCGTCGAGTGGATGGCGATGACGGCGCGAAGCCCGGTCGCGGCATCGCGGCAGAAAAGAACGCGCTCGTGATCGTCGAAAGCGGAGTCGTCGAAGACTGGCATCGGCTCACCTGCTCGTCGGCTGCCCGGCCCTTCGCGGGCCTGTCGGGGGGATCGTGACCGGCGGCCGAACCGGCCCGCGGCGGCGCGGATTCTAGCACGTCGCCCCCGGGCGGACGCCGCGCGGAAGCCGCGTGCCCGCACCGCGGGTCAGCAGGATTCCACGTCTTTGAGCGGGTGCGGAAACATGTCCGACTCGTCCTCGCCCGGGCGCGGCGCGAGGCAGGCGAAGTCCTTCTCCACCAGGATCTTGAGGGCGTCGCCGTCGCCGAGCGGCTGCTCCCCGGCGATCGACACGCGATCGGAGCCCGCCCAGTCGCGCACCTCGGCGCGCGGCAGCGTCACCTGCACGCGGTCGTGCTCGTAGCGAGCGTCGGGCTGCGTCGCGTCCGCCGCGCTCTCGACGGCGTATTCGAGGCGCGCGCCGCCCGGGAACGCGACCGTGGACGTCACGCGTCCCTCGCCGGCGAGCCGGTCGACCTCGCCGCGCGTCAGGCGGAGCCGGATGGAGTTGTCTCGGATGCGCAGTTTCAAGGCACTGTCACCGTGATCGAGGGGTGTTCGACCAATGTACGGGCGTAAAGGCACCCGGCGCAATCCCCCGACGGTGCGCTGCGAGGGGCGGTCTGTCTCGCGAGAGCGAACGGCTCGAACGCGTTTCCCGCCTGTTACCGGGAGCCGGTTTCCCTCACCGGCGTCCGGCCGTTGTCGTTATTCGGCGATGACGCTTTCCGCCTGCGGTCCTTTCTGACCCTGCGTCACGATCATCGTGACCTTCTGCCCTTCCTTGAGCGACCGGAAACCCTCCATCTGGATGGCGCTGTGATGAACGAAGACGTCCTGTCCCCCTTCCCGCGCGATGAAGCCGAAGCCCTTGTCGTCATTGAACCACTTGACGGTTCCGCTCACTCTTTCGCCTGCCATAACCACCTCACGAACGTAGCCGCCGGCCGCAGCCGGCGCAGCCACAGTGTACCTCCAATCGGGGTCGGGTGGCGGCCTGCCCGCGCCGGGTGTGCGCCGGGCAGGCCACACGCGGCGCCGGGAACGCCTGGGAGCGAGGGTTGTGCGCCGGGCGGACCGGCGCTGCGGGGCCCGGAACCGGGCCCTCGCCGGGGCGGCCGCCCGTCGCGGGGTGGCTGGCGGGCTTCAGGACTCGGTCAGGACACCGCGGCGGATCTGGTCGAGCTCGAGCGACTCGAACAGGGCGCGGAAGTTGCCTTCGCCGAAGCCCTCGTTGCCCTTGCGCTGGATGATCTCGAAGAAGATCGGGCCGATCACGTTCTTCGTGAAGATCTGCAGCAGGAGGCCCTGGCCTTCCTGCGGCGCGCCGTCGATCAGGATGCGCCGCTTGCGCAGCTCCTCGAGCGGCTCGCCGTGACCCGGCACGCGCTGGTCCACGAGCTCGTAGTAGGTCTCCGTCGTGTCCTGCAGCTCGATGCCGTTCTCCTTGAGCCGGTCGACCGTGCGGTAGATGTCCTCAGTGCCGAGCGCGATGTGCTGGATGCCTTCGCCCTTGTACTCGCGCAGGAATTCCTCGATCTGGCTCTTGTCGTCCTGGCTCTCGTTGAGCGGAATGCGGATCTTGCCGCACGGGCTCGTCATCGCCTTCGAGAACAGGCCGGTGTGCTTGCCCTCGATGTCGAAGTAGCGGATTTCACGGAAGTTGAACAGCTTCTCGTAGAACTCCGCCCACACCTTCATCTGCCCGCGATGCACGTTGTGGGTCAGGTGATCGATGTAGACGAGCCCGGTGTCGAGCCGCGCCACCTGTTCTTCCCAGCCCGGCTCGAAGCGGAAATCGATGTCGTAGATCGTGTCCTCGCCGTAGCGGTCGACGAGGTAGAGTCGGCTGCCGCCGATGCCCTCGATGGCCGGGATGTTGAGCTCCATCGGCCCGGGGTCGCCCGGCACGGCTTTGGCGCCGAGATCGACGGCCCGGTTCAGCGCGTAGTTCGCGTCCTTGACGCGGAACGCCATCGCGCAGGCGCAGGGCCCGTGCTTGCGGGCGAACTCCTGGGCGAAGCTGTCCGGCTCCGCGTTCACGATGAAGTTGATGTCGCGCTGCTTGTGCAGCGTGACGTCCTTCGACCGGTGATGGGCGACCGCCGGCATGCCGAGCCGCGCGAACAGCTCGCGCAGGCGCTCGGGCTCGGGGGCGGCGTATTCCACGAACTCGAAGCCGTCCGTGCCCATCGGATTGCGCGGGTCCGGTGCGTCGCCCGCGATTTTCCTTCTCGTCGTCACCACTGTCTTGCTCCCCGACTGGCCAGGAGAAATAGTAGCAGATGAAACTATCTTAGCCCAAGGCGGCGCGAAATGCCCGCTCCGGGGCCTTTTCTTCAATGGTAGCGCGGAAACCGGGCCCCGGCGGCGGCGCCCGTCACAGGGCCGGCAGGAGGCCCCGCGGAGGTCAGCCCCGCCGCACCAGCATCGAGCGGTCGAGGTCGCGCAGCGACCGGCAGCCCATGAGCGCGAGGCCCCGCTCGATCTCGGCGCGCAGCAGCGTCATGGCGCGCCGCACCCCGGCCGTGCCCGCCGCCGCCAGCGCGTACAGGTACAGGCGCCCGCCCGAGCAGGCCGTCGCCCCCATCGCGAGGGCCTTGAGCACGTGGGTGCCGCGCCGGATGCCGCCGTCGACGATGATGTCGATCTGCCCGCCGACCGCATCGACGATGGCGGGGAGCTGGTCGAACGGCGCGCGGGAGCCGTCGAGCTGCCGGCCCCCGTGGTTCGAGATCATGATGGCGCTCGCCCCGACGTCCACCGCCCGCTTCGCGTCGTCCACGGACATCACGCCCTTGATCGCGAACGGCCCGCCCCACTCCTCGATCATGCGCGCGGCGTCGTCCCAGTCGATCGAGCGCTTCATCTGCGTGTCGATGTACTCGGCAACGGACGAGGCCACGCCGGAGCCCGCGCGGATGTAGGCCGACACGTTCGGCAGGTCGAAGCGCTCGCCGGTGAGATAGCGGTACAGCCAGCGCGGGTGTGCCAGAAAGCTCAAAAGGCTCCTCGGCGTGAGCTTCGGCGGCGTGGTCATGCCGGTCACGATGTCGCGCTCGCGGTTGCCGGCGACGATCGTGTCCACGGTGAGCGCCAGGGCGTCGAAGCCGGCGGCCTTGCAGCGCGCGATCAGGTCGGAAGTCAGCGCCGGATCGTTGTGCACGTAGATCTGGAACATCTTCGGCGCGGCCATGCGCCCGAGCTCCTCGATGCTGCGCGTGCCGATCGTGGACACGCCGAACATCGTGCCGAGCTCGGCCGCGACGGTCGCGATCGCACGCTCTCCCTCGGGGTGGAACAGCCGCTGCATCGCGGTCGGCGAGAAGAACAGCGGCATCGCGAGCTTGCGGCCCAGCACCTCGGTCGAGAGATCCACGGTCTCGATGCCGGCCAGCACGTTCGGCACGAGGTCCCACTCCTCGAAGGCCTCGGTGTTCCGCCGGAGCGTGGTTTCGTCGTCCGCGCCGCCGTCGATGTAGTGGAAGATCGGCGCCGGCAGGCGGGCTTTCGCGAGCCTGCGGAAATCGGCCGTCTTGCAGCAGTGCGCGAGCCGCATCCCATCTCCTCCCCTCTTTCGGCGCGAAAGCCTACCATGCCCGAGGTTCCAAAGACGGCCGCCACCTACTAAGATGCGCGCTGCCGAGACCCCGACGACGTCATGGAAGCCACAACGCACGTCCGCAACCGCCGCGTCGCGCGCTGGTTGTTCGTTCTCTGCGCGCTCGTGTTCGCGATGGTGGTGCTGGGCGGTGTCACCCGCCTGACCGGCTCCGGCCTGTCCATGACGGACTGGCGGCCGATCGTCGGCTGGCTGCCCCCGCTCAGCGCGGAGGACTGGGAGCGGTCGTTCGAGCTCTACCGCCAGTCACCGGAATTCCGGCACGTCAACCCGGACATGGACGTGCACGGGTTCAAGCGCATTTTCTGGCTCGAGTACCTGCACCGCCTGTTCGGCCGCCTCATCGGCGTCGCGTTCCTCGTGCCGTTCGTCGCATTCGTGTGGAAGGGCTACATCGGCTGGCGCGAATCACCGAAATACGCGCTGATGTTCGTGCTCGGCGGCCTGCAGGGCGTGCTCGGCTGGTACATGGTGAAAAGCGGCCTGGTGGACAACCCGAGGGTCAGCCAGTACCGCCTGACCGCCCACCTGCTGTCGGCGTTCGCAATCTACGCGTACATGTTCTGGATCGCGCTGTCGCTCGTGCACGGCCCGCCACGGCCGCCGCACCATGCCTGGTTCGGCAGGACGACGGCGCTGCTCGCGCTCGTCACCGTGACCGTGATCTCGGGCGGCTTCGTCGCCGGGCTCGACGCCGGCCTGATCTACAACACGTTCCCGAAGATGGGCGAATACTGGATTCCGCCCGGGCTGTTCGCCCTGGACCCGTGGTGGCTGAACTTCTTCGAGAACATGGCCACCGCGCAGTTCGACCATCGCGTGCTCGCGCTCACGACCGTGTGCGCCGTGATCGTCTACTGGTGGTTCGCCTGGCCGCAGCTCGGCCAGAAGAGACTGCGACGGGCCGCCAGCCTCATGGTGCTGGTGGTGCTGGTGCAGGCGGCGCTCGGCATCTCCACGCTGCTCCTGCACGTGCCGATCGCGCTCGCCGCCGCGCACCAGGCCGTCGCGCTGCTGCTGTTCACGGTCGCGCTCTACCTCTGCCACGGCTCCCGGTACGGCTGAGGTCGTGGACGGCCCCGCGCAGGCTCCGCTGAAGATCTGCTTCGTCACGGCGGAGCTCGCGCCGTTCGCGAAGACCGGCGGGCTCGCCGACGTCTGCGCCGCGCTGGCGGCGCGGTTCCATGCGAGCGGGCACGACGTGCGCGTGCTCCTGCCGCGCTACGCCACGATCGACTCGAGCGGCCTCGACGTCGTGCCCGTGGACTTCCTGCAGGACGTGCCCGTCAGCCTGCAGGGCGTCGACACCACGTGGTCGATCGACACCGTGCCGCTCCCGGGCAGCGACCTGCGCATCCACCTCCTGCGCTGCCCCGCGCTCTACGATCGCCCGCGCATCTACACGCAGGATCCGGACGAGCACCTGCGGTTCGGGGTGCTCACCCGCGCGGCCATCGAGATGTGCCAGCGCATGGCGTTCGCCCCCGACGTGCTCCACTGCCACGACTGGCACGCGGCGCTCGGCCCGCTGTACCTCAAGTCGATCTACGCCTGGGACCGGCTGTTTGCGCGCACGCGGTCGGTGCTCACGCTGCACAACATCGGCTACCAGGGCGTGTTCTCCGCCGACGTCCTCGGCGACCTCGGCCTGCACGTGGCCGCCCACGATTTCCCGGCCGACGACCTCGCCCAGGGACGGATCAATTTCCTGAAGACGGGCATCGTGCACGCGGACGCACTCACGACAGTGAGCCCCACGTACGCGCGGGAAATCCAGGGGGACGAGCTGGGCATGGGGCTGCAGCACCTGCTGCGCGCGCGCTCGGACGTGCTCACCGGTATCCTGAACGGCGTGGATTACGCGGAATGGGATCCCGCGCACGACCCGTTCATCCCGCACCGCTACACGGCGGACGACCTGCGCGGCAAGGCCTGGTGCAAGCGCGCGCTCCTGCGGGAGCTGGGTCTCGAGGTGGCGAAGGGGCGACCGCTCGCCGGCATGGTCACCCGGCTCGTGGCGCAGAAAGGGATAGATCTCGTCCGCGAGGCGGTGCCGTCGCTCCTCGAGACGCGGGATTTCGCGCTCGCGGTGCTCGGCAGCGGCGAGGCGCAGTACGAGGAGCTCTTCCACGCGCTCGCGCGCCGGTTCCCGGGACGCGTGGCGTTCCGCCCGGGCTACGACAACCCGCTCGCCCACCGCATCGAGGCGGGCAGCGATTTCTTCCTTATGCCGTCGCGCTACGAGCCCTGCGGGCTCAACCAGATGTACAGCCTGCGCTACGGCAGCGTGCCGGTCGTGCGCGCCACGGGCGGGCTCGCCGATTCCGTGCAGCCCTACGATCGCGAGGCGCGCACCGGCACCGGCATCGTGTTCCGCGACTACACGGCCGACGGGCTCGCCTGGGCCATCGGCACCGCCCTCGACCTGTACGCCGACCGGCCGGCGTGGCGGCAGCTCGTGCTGAACGGCATGGCGCAGGACTTCTCCTGGGAGCGCCAGGGCCAGCGCTACATCGACCTGTTCCGCTCGCTGCTCCGGTAAGCCGAACCCGCCGTGCGCGGGCGCACCCTAGCGGCGGTTCGTGGCGGCGACGAGCGCCGCGATACGCGCGGCCAGCGCCGGGTCGAGGTCGCCCGCTGCGAGCTGCCAGCGCCAGTTGCCGGCCGCGACACCCGGCCGGTTCATGCGCGCCTCGGACCCCAGCGCGAGAAAGTCCTGCATGGGCACGACGGCAAGCCGCGCGCGCGAGCGCATCACGGTCTCGATCGCCGGCCACGGCATGTCCTCGGCGGTGCCCCCGGTCAGCGCCAGCACCTCCTGCTGCGTCGCGGGATCCAGCGAGCGGAACCAGCCGAGCGTCGTGTCATTGTCGTGCGTGCCGGTGTAGGCCACGCCCTGCTCCTCGTGACGCTCGGGCCGGTGCGGGTTGTTCTCCGTGCCGTCGAACGCGAACTGCAGCACGTGCATGCCGGGGAGACGAAACGCGTGCCTCAGCGCCTCGACCTCGGGAGTGATGTCGCCGAGGTTCTCGGCCACCAGCGGCAACCGGCCCAGCGCGCGGGCGAGCGCCTCCAGGAGCTCGCGCCCCGGCACCTCGCGCCACTGGCCCTCGCGCGCGCTGGCGGCGCCGGCCGGCACCTCCCAGGTCGCGACGAGGCCGCGGAAATGATCGAGCCGCAGCAGGTCGCAGCGGTCCAGCTCGTGGCGCACGCGCTCGATCCACCAGGCGAACCCGGTCTCGCGCATGGCGTCCCAGTCGAACAACGGGTTGCCCCAGAGCTGTCCGTCCTCGGCGAACGCGTCCGGCGGCACGCCCGCGACCGCCGTGGCGCGGCCCTCTTCGTCGAGCCGGAACAGGTCCCGGTGCGCCCACACGTCGGCGCTGTCGGCGACGGTGAACATCGGCAGGTCACCGTAGATCGCGATACCGCGTTCGTGGGCGGCCGTCCGCAGCTCCCGCCAGCGTGCGGCGAAGCGAAACTGCTCGACGTACACGCCCTCGATCAGGGTCGCGTACCGCTTCGCGAGCGAGCGCAGCGCCTGCGGCTCCCGGTCGCGCAAATCCGGCGGCCATTCCCACCAGGGTGCACCGGCCGTCTCCTGCTTCGCCGCGACGAACAGCGCGTAGTCCGGGAGCCACGCCCGTTCCCGTTCGACGAAATCCGCGAGCGCGCCCCGCGCCGGCGGCGCGCCGGCGCCCGAGGGCAGCAGGGACGGGTTGCCGGCGAACACGGACGAAGGGCTGTAGGGCGAAAGGTCGGGCCCGGTCGGGCCGAGCGGGAGCACCTGCCACACGCGGCAACCCGCGGCGGCGAGGAACTCGATGAACTCGAGCGCGGCAGCGCCGAGCCGCCCGCCCGGCAACGACGTCGGATGCAGCAGGACGCCGGCCGCGCGCCGCTCCAGGAATCCTTCCGCGGCGAACAGTCCGGCGGTCACGAGCCGGCGCGGCGCATGCTGCCCGCCTCCTCGCTGTGCCGGGTGTGCGTGGCGATGCGCACGTGTAACGCCTGCGGCGGCGTCTCGCCGAGGCGGACGTACAGACCCGCGAGCTGCCGCCGGAACTGCTCGTCGAAATCGCGGCTAATGGCCGGATCGTTGTCGCCGCCCAGCCACCAGAACCAGTCCGAGGCCTCGCACACCGCGAGCTGCTCCAGCACGGCTTCGCGCGCGGCGGCGTCGCGGACCCGGGTGGCGAGCGCCCGGTCCGCCGCCGCCTTGGCTTCGCCGAGCCGCTCCCACGCGCGGTTCTTCTCGTCGTCGCCGATCCACAGCGCGAAGTTGCCATACACCCAGCTTCCGGCCGTGAGCCGCGGCAGCTCCGCGCTGCCGCCGCGGCGGGCGAGCTCGCCGAACGTGGTCAGCCCGACGTGCGGTTGCTGCACGAGCTTCGAATACAGGTGCTGCAGGAAGAACCACCCGTTGTACGGGAAATGCTCCCACGCGTTCTCGCCGTCCATGATGATCGCCACCACGGGCGGCTCGGCGCCCGTCCACTCGCGGCGGATCGCGTCCAGCCGCGCGAGGAAATCGTCCACGGCGTGCGCCGCGTCCCAGCTCCGGTATTCGAACCCGATGCGATCCGACAGCTCGTCGTCACGGAAGAAGCAGGCGATCGGCACGCCGCGGAACGTGGCGTGCCAGCGCCTGAAGTGCGCACCCTCCGCGCCCCCGGGCAGCGAGTGGCGCAGCACGTTCGTACCGGTCGCGGCCCAGGCGAAGCCCGCTCGTGCCAGCAGCGCCAGCGTGCTTTCGCTCACCCCGCCCTCGGCCGGCCAGCAGCCGGCCGGCCGCGCACCGAAATGCCGCTCGAACGAGGCGAGTGCGCGCGTGACGTGCCACTCCGCGCGCTCCCGGCCCCCGGGGTACGGCCTCGACGGCAACGGGGCTTCCGGCATTGCCTCGTGCGCGACGCGATGATCGATGAGCAACGGCAGGATCGGGTGCGCGTGCGGCGTCAGCGACAGCTCCACGATGCCGCGTGCCGCGAGCTGCCGGTAGCGCGGGATCAGCGCCGCCAGCTCGCGGCCGACGAGCTCGAGCAGGCCGCGCCGGTCCTGCGGCGAAAAGCCGCGGCCCCGCCGCAGCAGCTCGCGCACCGGCGGATGCCCGCGCCGGACGCTCTCGCCCGTCCACGCGAGCACGTACCAGGTCACGAGCTCGCCGAGCTCCCCGTCCTCCAGCGGTGCCTGCGCCGCGACCGCCTGCTCGGCCGTCCGGTACAGCTCCGCGTAGGGCGGGAACGCCTCCACCATGTGCGCGCGGTTGGCGTGCAGGCAGGCCGCCGCGAGCGCGAGCCGCTCGTCTGCGCTCCCGGGCAGGTCCCCGGCGAGCGCATCCAGCAGCGGGTCGCCGATCGGCGCCTCTCCCGCGAGGCGCCGCTCGATGCGCGCGGCACAGTCGGCGAGCTGCTCGAGCAGGATCGTCGAAAAGTTCACGACTGCCCTGGCGCCGGGCACCGTTTCCAGGTGCGCCGCCATGTCGGTGTAGTCCTTGATGCCGTGGAGCCAGGTCCACGACTTGCGGTACCGCCCGTCCTGCGGATCGCGGTACTCCGGCTGGTGCATGTGCCAGCACAGGACCAGCTCCAGCTTCGCCTGGGTCATGCGGGTGGCCGTCTCTCCGCGAAGCGGGCGGGCTCAGTGCAGCATGTGGGGGCACACGCGGACCACGCCCTCCTCGGTGCGGTGAAACCGGCGCGCGTCCTCCTCCGGGTCCTCCCCGATGACCGTGCCGTCGGGTATCTCGCAGTCCTCGTCGATGATCGCCTTCGAGATGCGGCAGTGACTGCCGATCGACGCCCGCGGCAGCGCGAGCGTGCGGAAGAGCTTCGATCCTTCCTGCACGTGAACGCTGGAGAACAGCACGGATTCCCGGACCTCGGCGCCCGAGACGATGCAGCCGCCCGAGACCAGCGAGTTGAGCGCGAGGCCGGTGCGGCCGGGCCCGTCGAGAATGAATTTCGCGGGCGGAAGCTGCTCCTGGTAGGTCCAGATCGGCCAGTCTTCGTCATAGAGATTCAGCTCCGGGCTGACGTGGGTCAGCTCCAGGTTGGACTTGTAGAACCCGTCGATCGTGCCGACGTCGCGCCAGTAGCTCTGTGC
>Ga0079224_100007119_pt1 | contig 14955 bp, 12 predicted proteins | sample Stecom2015_FD_80414 | JGI IMG/M metagenome (GOLD analysis project Ga0079224, IMG submission 80414) | Agricultural soil microbial communities from Utah to study Nitrogen management - Steer compost 2015 | ecosystem: Environmental > Terrestrial > Soil > Agricultural land | place: USA: Utah...
ACTACGGCCAATGTAGTACCTGTCCAGCTTCGCTGAATAGAGGATATAAACGAAATAATGCATAACGGAAAAGCCGCCGGAATGTACCAGCGGCTTTTGCTCCTCCTCTAGGGCTTGAACCTAGGACCCCCTGATTAACAGTCAGGTGCTCTAACCAGCTGAGCTAAGGAGGAATCCTCGATTTTGGGAGTGCAATAATAAGGGGTTACCCGGTAATTTTCCAATGTCACCCCGCTTTTTTCGTAAAAAAGTAAGCATCCAGGATATCATAGGGTTAAGATGCTCAAAAACGAATGGCTTAGAGGTGCTCAAGTCCTTGAAGTGTAAATACAGACAACCCTACGGAACCAAAAGTCGGTAAGACTGATGGCGGGAACTTTGTATATCTTGATCGGATCTAACCACAAATTGCAGAACAACACTATCGCCATTAATTTTGGCGGCTTTATAAATAACTCGATTTCCGCGTTGATCTATACCGACCAAACTCGACGAATTAAAAAACAACGGTTTTTGAAGTTTCATGAGTTACCTTTCCGTATTCATTACGCGGAACTTGCAAATCTGGTTCCAGCTATACCCGACAAAATTAGCCAAAAAATCAGAAGGGCAAAATTCCATACCAGCCATGCGTAATCCAAAAGCGACAAATTGCCAGCGTCCTTGGTGGTAGGATATCCCGGTTTGAAATCCGGACTAAACTAAAATAAGCGACCAAGAAGGCTAATTCGATCCATCACGCCTTCCTCACATAAATCGACTTCAGCGCCATCGCACCAAAACCATCAATCTTGCAGTCAATGTTGTGATCACCGTCCGTAAGTCGGATATTTTTCACTTTGGTTCCGGCTTTGATCGGCTTGGGCGCACCTTTCACCGGCAGGTCTTTAATCAGCACAACGGTATCGCCATCCTGCAGTACGTTGCCATTTGCATCTTTTACAACTAACGTATCCGCGTTTTCATCGGTGGCCGTTGCCTGTTCTTCGGGGTTCCACTCGTGACCACATTCGGGACACATCATTGAAGTGCCGGTAGGATAGCCGTACGGCGACTTACATTCGGGGCATTGTGCTGATTCTGACATGTTGAAAATTTTCGCAAATGTATCAAAATATCGGTCTTAAAATAGCCTCTGGCAGCTGGCTTCTCAACGCTGGCGGGGCAGGATTTATTCAAGGCGAACCTTCAGGAACGTGGCATCCTCAAATTTTTTTTTGAGGATTGAGATCAAAATTCAGTCTCAAATTTTGGCCTGTTTTGTTCCTGTTCGTTTGCGGAACCTGTATGCAACTTATTTGGATGTTGTATGCAACTTATATTGATCTATATTGAATGACCGCCGATCAAGTGATTTCCTATATGCAATGTGTTGCGCAATGATTTTGCGCAAGCCGTTGCGTGTAGTAACGCCAAAGTATGGTGTTTGGAAACTTCGAAAAAAATATGTACAAGTTCGTCGGCTGACTCAGTTCAACTATACGTTCATTAACCTGGAAGTTGTCTGTTCTTCGACGCAGGGTTCATTTTTTTTAACTTTCTTGAAACCTGAAACCTGCGAACCTGAAACCTGAAATGGAAGACGGTCTGGCACTAAAGAAATTCAGGATTCACATTACAGCACGGGCAATCAACGCAATCATTATCGACGTCGTGATCCAATCTGCGTAGTCACTCAATCTGCGGTCAAAATTATTGTCCCGCCAAATCAATGTTATTTTCATTTCTCGTGCATAGTGCTATTTTCAGGCACGTTTCTAAAAATATCTCATATGTATAAGCGCATTCTCTTTGCTGTTGCCCTTTGTTTTGCATCAATTGTTGCATTCGCGGATGTGAAACTCCCCAGAATCATCAGCGATAACATGGTCCTGCAACGTCACCAGCCCGTAAACATCTGGGGCTGGGCAAGCTCGGGAGAAACTGTCCGGGTAACGTTTAATGGGCAGCAGGTCGAGACGAAAGCATCGAAGAAGGGTACATGGAAAGTGTCCCTCAAGCCGATGGAACATGGTGGTCCTTTTGACATGACGATCAAAGGCAAGAACACCATCGTTCTTCACAATATCCTCATTGGAGATGTGTGGCTCGGATCAGGACAATCCAACATGGAGTGGCCCCTTCAGTTTACCCGGGACGCTGATGAGGAAATCGCCGCATCGGATTTCCCGAACATAAGATTGTTCACCGTTGAAAAAGATATGAGCTTCAAGGTCAGGGATGACCTTAAAACAGGTGAGTGGCTTGTTTGCAACCCAAAGAATTCACGTTTCTTTTCCGCCGTTGCCTATTACTTTGGCAAGAAGCTGCATCTGGATCTCGATGTACCAATTGGTCTTGTCAATTCATCCTGGGGTGGCACACGCGTCGAACCTTGGATAAGCTGGGATTTGATTGGCAGCGAACCTGAATTCAAAAACCTGAACCTTGCAGCGTTGGAAAAAGACGCTGAAAAAAATGAAAAGAACTTCGCACGATTTGCAGAAGCATTGAAGCTGGACCCGGGAATCAAACAACGTTGGTTTGATCCGGCTGCAGGTATCACGGGATGGAAGAAGATTAATCTGCCAAAGGAATGGTCGCAAACGGAAATCGGAGATACTGATGGTATTGTATGGTTCCGCAAGAGCGTGACGCTTGGCGCTGATGCGGCAGGTGAAGCCACACTCAGTCTTGGTCCTATCGATGATGTTGACTACACCTATGTGAACGGTGTTCAGGTGGGTTCTATGGATGCCTACAATAAAGATCGGTCGTACAAGATTAAAGCCGGACTCCTGAAGGCGGGCGAAAACCACATTGTCGTGAAGGTAGTTGATAATCAGGGTGGCGGTGGCCTTTATGGTAAGCCGGAGCAACTTTATCTTGAAACCAGTGGAAAGCGGGTTTCTCTTGCAGGTGAGTGGGAATGGAAGTCATCGGTAATCACATCAGATTTTAAAATTATCAACTACGGGCCCAACTCATACCCGTCGCACCTGTACAATGCGATGATAGCGCCCATGATTTCATTTCCGATTAAGGGAGTGATCTGGTATCAGGGTGAATCTAATGCCGGTGAATCACATCACTACCAGACCCTGTTCCCCATGCTGATTCGCAACTGGAGGGAAAAGTGGGGATATGAGTTGCCTTTCTTCTGGGCACAGCTTGCAAACTTCATGAAGCCGGCGGACGAACCCGGTGAAAGTGGTTGGGCCGAACTCAGGGAGGCGCAACGTCTGACATTGTCAGTTCCGAAAACAGGTCAGGCGGTTTTGCTGGACATTGGTGAGGCCAACGATATCCACCCGAGAAACAAAAAAGACGTCGGCGAGCGCCTGGCGTTGAATGCGCTGGCGATAGCGTATGGCAAGGACGTTGTTTATTCCGGGCCGCTTTACAAGTCAATGAAGGTAAGCAACGGTCGCGCCATACTTTCCTTTGATCATGTCGGATCGGGACTCATAGCTAAGGGCAACCGGTACGGCTACCTTAACGGCTTCAGCGTCGCCGGAAAAGATGGAAAATTCTACTGGGCGAAGGCATTCGTACAGGGCAATGAAGTCGTCGTTTTCCACGAATCCGTTCCCGAGCCTGTCGCTGTCCGGTACGCCTGGGCCGACAACCCCGACGATGCGAACCTGTATAACAAGGAGGGACTTCCGGCATCGTCGTTCAAGACGGATGACTGGAAGTGGTCGACGCAACGGTAGCGCCCTCCCGACTTGAATTCGGGTCCGTATTTCTGAAAAAAGAATCCACAACGGACAAATGTGGCGGCGGTGAGCTGATTGCCGGGTTATTTTGCGAGGCGCGAAATCAATGGCGGTAGCGACAGCATCTGTACGTTGATTTTGACTACGAGTAAAACCAAAAGAAGTAATATGCAAAATTCCGCCTGGACACGTCGTTGCAGGGTTCGCATACTTGCGATTCTGGCTGTGCTCGTATCTGCACCGCTTTTAGGGCAGGAACTCGTTGACAAAAACGCGACCGCTGAAACAAAAGCGCTTTATGAAAACCTGCGCAGGATTACGCAGTACGGTTTTATGTTTGGTCATCAGGACACCGACGCCTATGGTGTGGGTTGGAAGGGCGATGCCAACCGTTCCGACATTAAGGACGTCACAGGTTCATTTCCGGCAGTTCATGGCTGGGATCTTGGAAAAATCGGCCAGCCTGATAATATTGACGGCGTCCCGTTTGGCAAGATGCTGGACTGGATCCGGCAAACCTATGAACGGGGCGGTATTAACACCATCTCATGGCATGTAGACAATCCGTTGACGGGCGAGAGCTCCTGGTCGAAGGGTGATGCGGTGAAGGAGAGTCTTCCAGGCGGAAAAGCTAATGCAAAATTCCGCGAACATCTGGAGCATCTGGCTGAATTTCTCGGACAATGCAAATCCGGCGATACCTACATACCGATAATCTTTCGCCCGTGGCATGAACACAACGGCGACTGGTTCTGGTGGGGCAAAGGCAATGCCGGGGAGCAGGACTACATCAAACTCTGGAAGTACACAGTTGAATTCCTGCGTGACGAAAAAGGGTTTCATCATCTCATCTATGCATTTTCTCCCGACCGCAGCCGTATCGATATAAGTAATTTCAAAAAGTCCTACCTATATGCTTATCCCGGTGATGACTACGTGGACATAATTGGTCTGGATAATTACTGGGATGTTGGTCTGAAATACAACAAACAAAGTAAGGAAAACCGACGCAGGGATTTTATTAGTGGCTTGAAAGGGTTGACTGCAATTGCATCTGAAAAGAGAAAGGTTGCTGCCGTAACTGAAACGGGCCTTGAGGCAGTTACCAATCCGCAATGGTTTACTACTGTCGTTCTTGAGCCGATCAGGTCGGATCCAGCAATTCAGATTGCTTATCTTATGGTATGGCGTAATGACCGCGAGGACCATCATTATGCGCCATACAAAGGACACCCTGCGGAAAAGGACTTCATCATATTTTTTGATGACAAATCCACGTTGTTCGAGTCAGACCTGCAGAATATGTACAGGAATAACCAAAACCTTGTAAGAGAATGAACATGTCCCTGCTTGATATATCCATCATCGTCGGCTATCTGCTTGCGACAGTTGTCATTGGATTTATACTGAAGAAGCGCGCGGCGCAGAATATCAAAAGTTACTTTTTGGGAAGTAATACGTTGCCGTGGTACATGCTCGGATTATCGAACGCGTCCGGAATGTTTGATATTTCAGGCACTATGTGGATGGTGACGCTGATGTTTGTATATGGACTAAAAAGCGTATGGGTACCGTGGTTGTGGCCGGTGTTCAATCAGATATTTCTGATGGTGTATCTGTCAGCGTGGCTGCGCAGGTCCAATGTGCTTACGGGGGCAGAGTGGATTGGTTTCCGTTTTGGAAGCGGGACGGGTTCAAGTATGTCGCATATCATCGTCGTTGCGTTCGCAATCCTTAGTGCGTTGGGCTTTCTCAGTTACGGATTCATCGGCATTGGTAAATTCATTGAGGCATTTGTGCCATGGAGCCTGGTATCGCCTTATGTTCCATTCGAACTTGCTCCCGAACATGTGCCGCATTTTTACGGAATCATTCTCACGTCAATTGCAACCCTGTACGTTATTCTTGGTGGTATGATGTCGATTGTGTGGACTGATGTGTTGCAGTTTACCATTATGACTGTGTCGTGTCTTATTATCGGCGGAATTGCAATGAATCGTGTCGATGCATCCACGCTTTCTACGCTGGTACCCGAGGGTTGGAATAATTTATTTTTCGGCTGGGAACTCGGCCTTGATTGGAGCAACATCATGCCGTCGGTGAATAACAAGATTGCTTCTGATGGTTTTTCGCTGTTTGGGATATTCTTTATGATGATGCTTTTCAAAGGAATATTCGCGAGTATGGCCGGGCCTGCACCGAATTATGACATGCAAAAAGTACTGGCAACAAAGAGTCCGGCAGAAGCTGCAAAGATGAGCGGCTTTGTCTCCCTTGTGCTGCTCTTTCCGAGGTACTTCATGATTGCCGGCTTTACGATACTGGCATTGGTGTTCCTGAGAGGTGAGTTTCTGGCAATGGGCGATAACGTTGATTTTGAGCGTGTGTTGCCGCTGGCGATTAACGAGTTTGTACCAACGGGACTGATGGGTTTATTTCTTGCGGGCTTGCTGGCAGCCTTTATATCGACGTTTGCATCTACTGTAAACGCTGCTCCCGCGTATCTCATTAACGATATCTACCTTAAGTACATTAATCCGAATGCGGAGCGAAAGCAACTGATAAATTATAGTTACATAATCTCACTGGCGGTTGTTGTGATCAGCACCCTCATCGGTCTCTACGTGTTGACGATAAATGAAGTGATTCAATGGATCGTTTCAGCATTGTATGGCGGCTATATCGCTGCAAATGTTCTAAAGTGGCACTGGTGGCGATTCAATGGACATGGATACTTCTGGGGAATGGCTGCAGGTATACTTGCATCGATGGTGTTTCCGTTCCTGTTCGAGGGCGTCCTTCCATTGTATTACTTCCCCTTGACTTTTGCTGTTTCGATCATTGGCTGTTTCGCCGGTACGTACGCCGCTCCGGCGGCAGATCCCGAAGTTCTTAAAAACTTCTACCGGAAAGTTCGGCCCTGGGGATTCTGGAAACCTGTTCATGAAATGGTTGTCGCTGAAGATCCGACGTTTCAGTCGAACAAGAACTTCAAACGTGATATGTTTAACGTCGTGGTGGGTATTGTTTGGCAAACATGTCTCACGGTTACACCAATCTATATAATCATCCGTGAGGAGCTTCCGTTATTAACCAGCATTGTGATCCTTTTGATCACCACACTGATTTTAAAGAAGAACTGGTACGACAAACTTGAAAAAACGGCGGATCAGGCAGAATTGTCTGCAGATTCAGAAAACAAGAACAAAGAAGTTGTTTCTCCAATAAACTAATACACATGAGCAAAGTCAATAAGGACCATCTGGACAAAGTGCGGGCGTTATTCGAACGACATGAGAAACTTGTAACACGTCGCAATGAGGTTCAAAAAGACGGTAATGGTATTTACGAACGATATGTATATCCGGTACTCACCGCTGCCCACACGCCGGTCTTCTGGCGATACGATCTTGATCCGGAAAAAAATCCACATCTCATGGAAAGAATTGGCGTTAACGCTGCCTTCAATTCGGGGGCTATGCTCTGGAATGACAAGGTGATTCTTGTCGTGCGGGTAGAAGGCGTTGATCGTAAGTCGTTCTTCGCGATTGCGGAAAGCGCTAACGGCGTCGATAATTTCAGATTTTGGGATTACCCGATTGAACTTCCGGAAACGCATGAACCGGATACCAACGTATATGATATGCGCCTCGTAAAACACGAAGACGGCTGGATTTATGGCCTCTTCTGTACGGAAAGACGTGATCCAAAGGCGCCCGAGTTCGATCAGTCCGCGGCCACTGCAATGTGTGGCATTGCGCGAACGAAAGATCTTGTTAAATGGGAGCGCCTTCCGGATCTGATTTCATACGGGGGGCAGCAGCGTAACGTTGTGTTGCATCCTGAATTCGTCGACGGGAAGTATGCGCTGTACACGCGTCCGCAGGATGGCTTTATTGATGCAGGCAAAGGTGGCGGCATCGGTTGGGGCCTGGTGGATACGATGGAGAAAGCTGTCGTTCCTGAAGAGAAGATCATCGAACCGAAGTTGTATCACACCGTCAAGGAGGTAAAGAATGGTCAGGGGCCGGCACCAATCAAAACCGATAAGGGATGGTTGCACCTTGCCCACGGAGTCCGGAATACTGCTGCGGGACTTCGTTATGTGCTTTATATGTTTATGACGGATCTCAAAGATCCATCAAAGGTTATTCATCGCCCCGGTGGACACTTTATTGCACCGGAGGGAGAGGAGCGCATTGGTGACGTATCAAACGTGGTCTTCGCTAACGGTTGGGTTGCACGTCCTGATGGAACTGTACTGATTTATTACGGATCATCGGATACGCGAATGCACGTTGCCACATCGACAGTGGAGCGGCTTGTAGATTATTGCATCAATACACCGGAAGACGGCTACCGTTCCGCGGAAAGCGTAAAGCAGCGTTCGGAAATGATTAGCCGCAATCTTGCATGGATGAATGAAAATAAAGTAGTTTAATCAGACACCGTGAAAGAGTCCCTTCAGGAACTTCGCGTCGAACTCGCTGCCGAGTTACGCGACAACATTCTTCATTACTGGACAACGCGTATGGTAGACGAAGTACGCGGAGGATTTTTCGGCAGGCGCGACGGACACGATAAACTTGAAGAAGACGCCGACAAGGGAGTCATCCTTAATACACGTATTCTGTGGACTTTTTCTCATGCCGCGCGTCTGTTCTCAGCTGAATACCGCCCGTTTGCCGATCGCGCGTACGCATATCTTGAACGTTACTTCATTGATCGCGAACATGGTGGTGTGTACTGGATGGTAGATTCTGAAGGCAATCCGGTAAATACCAAAAAACAAATTTATGCTCAGGCATTCGCCATCTATGCGTTTTCAGAATATTATATGCTTTCAAGCGAGGCTGCAGCCCGCGAGCAGGCTATCGCGTTATTTAACCTGATCGAACGTTACAGTTTTGATAAGGCGTATAATGGTTACCTGGAAGCATTCGATGAATCATGGTTGATTCTGGATGATCTGCGACTAAGTGAGAAGGATGCAAATGAAAAGAAAACCATGAACACGCATTTGCATATTCTCGAAGCGTACACAAATCTTTATCGATGCTGGCCTGACCCCGAACTAAAAAAGCAAATCGTAAACCTCGTTGAGGTGTTTCTTGAGAGAATAATAAAAGGCAAGCACTTTGGTTTGTTCTTTGATGAAAAATGGAACGTACGCGGCGACGTGGTTTCCTATGGTCACGACATCGAAGGGAGTTGGTTGCTTTACGAGGCGGCGGAAGTAGTTCACAATGAGAAGTTGCTTAGCCGGGTTAGACAGGTTTCACTTGACATGGTTGATGCCGTGACTGGCGAGGGCATTGATTCAAATGGTGCGGTGATGAATGAAAATCATGATCCCGATCTTCATTGGTGGCCCCAGGCTGAGGCACTGGTGGGATTTTTTAACGCCTATCAACTCACGGGCAGGAATGAATACCTGGAATCGATGCAGCGTGTATGGAATTTTATCAAAGCAAAAATGATTGATCGCTTAAATGGTGAATGGTATTGGCGGATCGACCCTTCCGGCAACGTTTGTTTTGATGAAGACAAGGCAGGACCCTGGAAATGCCCCTATCACAACAGCCGCGCTTTATTAGAATTATTAAAACGTCTACCAGCGTAAGCCAGTAAGTTATATCTTGCAGCTTTAGCCACCCCAACAAAAATGATGTTAGACCTTTCAAAAGCCTCGACACGGAAAGAAGTGTTTTCCCTGGTTGAGGATTTCATGATAAAGAACGGCTTCACAATTGTCGACAAAGACTTTGATCGCCCCTGGGGCGGGTTCCTCGTAATCGATGAGGAACAAGCCAGACGTTTCAGCCACTTCTTTTTCCCGACGATGGAGGTAGTGCTCTCTCAAATGGTTGGCAAGCTCAGTCCTAAGATATTGATGGTTGAGCCGGGAAAACGCCTCTCATGGCAATATCATTTCCGCCGTGCCGAAATTTGGAAATTGGTTGCGGGAAGTGCAGGCATCGTACGCAGTTCGAACGATGTACAGGGAGAAGTGGCAGCTCTGGAAATAAACAAGGTTGTCGAGTTACCCCGTGGTATGCGCCACCGCTTAGTAGGTATGGGTGAGTCCTGGGGCATGATTGCCGAAATATGGCAGCATACCGATCCGCAAAATCCTTCCAACGAGGAAGATATCGTGCGTCTTGAGGATGATTTTGGCAGGTAGCCAGATCTGACCGGGGTAATTTAAATTTATCGCCTGCCGGCGCACGTCACTTTCTTAGAAATCTTTTTACAAAGACCTTTAGGATCGTAAACGCGAAACGAATGTCCTTGTGCAAGTGCCACGCCAGTCGTAGTCGGGCCAGCACGCCGCTGTAGTTTCCCGATTCGCGCCCTTGTTTCTCTGCCGCCTGGACGGTATGGTATGCGTAAAATTTTCTGGCCTTAGCAAGCACCTCTTTCCGGTGTTCCGTCGGTAAGTAGGTGTTGATTTTATTTATTACACAGATCAGATCATGCATATCCTTTTCTGTCTCGTCGGGTTGGTCGGAAACTTTTGGTTGCTGACGATAGGAAGCAAGCACGCGGGGCGTATAGCCGAATGAGTAACGTGTCGCGATCCTTGCCCACATTTCCCAATCCTCGCCATGGTGGACGCCGTAAAAACCGCCGAGCTTTTCGTAAGCCTCGCGCTTCACGGCTATGCATGCATATTGGATGCGTTGACGCTCAGCCAGCCGTTGAAGCCAGTTAGCAAGAACACATTCTACCGGTGCTTCAGCTTCATGCTGGAACACCACATTTCCGTTGGCATCAATTCGGCGATAACGACAAAACGCAGCGCCCAACTCCGGATATGTTTCGAACAACGCTCCAAGCGTTTCGTAGAAGCCGTCGTGAACGATGTCATTCGCGTGCAACAAATGTATGTAGTGTCCGATTGAAAGGTTCAGGCATGTTTCCAGATTCAACAGATTACCCACGTTGCAAGCTTGTCGATAATAACCTACACGACCGCTACCCACACGTCTGACAAGTTCCTGGACATCGATGTCGGTGCTGCAGTCATCAACTACCTCAATCTGCATCCGGGAGCCGGAATGCGCCTGACGCAAGACGCTTTGAAGAGTTTCCTCCAGGTATTTACCGGAATTGTAAACAGGTATCATCACCGACCACAGTGGCCGGTCGGGCACATTTACGGGTGCGATGTGAGGCGGGGCTAAGGGAGTGCGTTCAGCGAAGATTTTTTGCCAACTGGTCAATCAGATAGGAATTTACATCCAGACCAAATTTAGTGTTTCGCCGCTGCCTTCAAATGCCGGTTGATTTATTTGTAATAAAGGCCGGAGAGCCGGACTAAAATCGCTTGATTGTATGCCAAGTTGACCTAATTATTGATTTTTTAAACTTAAAACAGGTCATTATGTCTTAAAAACCTCCATGGTACGCTTTTTCCTAATGGACCGTTCGAAAGGAATTTGAAACAGTTAGAAAATTTTAAAGAGGAAAATTTATGAGCATCGTTCGATTCAGTAGTGATGTAAACGGTTTCGCGCCGGCTACTTTTAATAGTTTGATTGACCGCTTCTTCAATGAATCGCTGTCGCGCAGAGGCGGGTCACAGTACTCGTTTGTTCCAAAAGTGGATATTGTCGAAAATGACAAAGGTTTTGATATCCTGCTTGCGGTTCCGGGAATGAATAAGGAAGATTTTAAGATTGACGTGAATGAAAACGTCCTGACGATTAGCGGGGAGCGCAAGTTTGCTCGCGAACGCAAGGAGAATTATTACGTTTCCATTGAGTCTCAATATGGCAACTTCAAACGTGCCTTTACGTTACCGGAAACGGTAGATGCCGGAAAAATTACCGCGTCTTACGTTAATGGTGTGCTTGAGATCAGGCTGCCGAAGGATGAAAAGAAATCACAAAAAACTACGATTCGCATAGACTAAAACAATGCAATCTCAGTTATAGTAAGTAGGTTTAGGTTAGGTTAAGGGCGTCTTCCGGAGATCGGAAGGCGCTTTTTTTTTTACCGTCATAAAAGTTCATTGGTCGTTTCTCCATGTTTCCAAAAGAAACGTTTTTACCACTGGCAGGAAGTACCATAAAGTTTTGAAAAAGAAAGATTATATTTCTGTAAGCATCAGATTTTAAACAGAAAGGGAAAAAGGGTACGATATGAAGCGGACAATATTAATTCTAGTAATCGTGCTGGCGGCCTGCGTCGGCGGAATTCTTGGTTCCCTGGTAACCATCCGGTTTTTTGCAGTTTCAAATTCATCATATACTTCCATAGCGCAGCATCAGCAAAGTGTGCTTACCTCTCATCGTTATGATACGGGGTATAATGTGCCGAAAGGACTGAACTTTCTGGAGACATCGCGGGATGTGATTCCGGCCGTCGTGCACATTCGCACGTCTTATGGGCCTGGGGATTTTAGTCTGAATCCCCTTGAATCTTTTTTTGATATGCCGTCGCGCAGCAGCGGCAGTGGTGTGATCATTTCCGATGATGGATTTATCGTAACAAACAATCACGTGATTGAAGATGCCAGCAACATTGAAATCATCATGAGTGATAATCAGCGCTACTTTGCAAAGCTAGTTGGTGCTGATCCTACTACTGATCTGGCTTTGCTTAAAATACGCGCCCAAAATTTACCCTTCGTACCATACGGTGATTCCGATGAAATAACACCTGGCGAATGGGTCCTTGCTGTTGGAAATCCGTTCGATCTGAACTCCACAGTCACGGCAGGAATTGTAAGTGCCAAGGCAAGGAACATTGGTATTCTTCGCGATCGAAACGGCTTGCAGGTGGAGTCGTTCATTCAGACTGATGCTGCTGTCAATCCGGGAAACAGCGGTGGTGCACTGGTCAATCTCAGAGGCGAACTTATTGGCATTAATACGGCTATTGCTACTTCATCAGGAAGCTATCAGGGATATTCTTTTGCTATTCCGGTAAGTCTTGTTCGCAAGATCATGGACGACTTGCTCGAATTTGGTAAAGTACAACGCGGGCTGTTAGGAATTCAGATCACCGACTTGAATGCAGCGTTGTCGGAACAACTCAAGCTGAATACTACACAGGGTGTTTTGGTCAACAGAGTCAATCTAAATTCAGCAGCTTCAGAAGCAGGACTTAAGGCCAAGGATGTAATTATCGGTGTAGGTGGAAAATCAGTCAATTCCGTTTCAGAATTACAGGAACAGGTTGCACGCAACCGACCGGGAGCTGAAATCGAGGTTGATTACCTTCGCGACGGCGAACGCGCGAAAGTAAAGGTTCGTCTCAGGAACAGTGAAGGCACGGAGGAGATAATCAAACGCGAGGTAAATTTCGATCTTAATGGTGCTCATGTTGAAGACGTACAGTTTAAGGAACTAGCTGAGCTTCAACTGGAAGGTGGTGTGCGAATCAAGTCACTGAGCGATGGGAAATGGAAGAAAGCCGGCGTCAAAGAGAATTTTATTATTAGCCATATCGACAAAATTCCGGTAAATAACGTGGAGGATCTTAACCAGATTCTCGCATTCAAAAAAGGCGGTATCCTTGTTGAAGGTTACTATCGCGATGGCGAAAAGGGCGTGTATGGCGTCGAGTGGTAATCTTTGCCATTTCTGTTAACTTCTTTGCGTAAGCGGTCGCTGTACTGTTAAAATCCTTAGTTTTGCAGGGCATTAGCTACTGCCATGAAAAAGAACTTTGGGATTGAGGACGCGCTTCGCGAATTAGGTATCGAAAAACGGAACGCCGGATCATCTACCGGATCCACTTGGTACAAATCAACTTCAGATCTGATTGAGTCGTTTTCGCCCGTCGATGGCAAACGCATAGGCAGTGTATATACGACGAGTCGGGACACTTACGATGCGATCATTGATCAGGCTGGTAAAGCGTTTGTAGAATGGCGCAAATGGCCTGCTCCCCGTCGAGGTGAAGTCGTTCGCCAGATTGGTGAGGCACTTCGCGAGCGGAAAGAAGCTCTTGGTAAACTTGTCTCGTACGAGATGGGTAAATCTTATCAGGAGGGACTCGGGGAGGTCCAGGAAATGATAGATATCTGCGACTTCGCAGTTGGTCTTTCGCGACAACTTTATGGACTCACAATGCACAGCGAGCGCCCAAGTCACCGCATGTATGAGCAGTGGCATCCCCTGGGTGTGGTAGGTATAATATCAGCCTTTAATTTTCCTGTGGCAGTCTGGTCATGGAATTCCATGCTCGCATGGATTTGTGGTGATGTATGTGTGTGGAAACCTTCCGAAAAGACTCCACTCTGCAGTATCGCATGCCAGAACATTTTGCGTGATGTATTTGTGCGCAACGGCGTTCCTGAAGGGGTTTCATGCCTGATAAATGGAAATGCAAAGACAGGGCAGTGGATTGCAGCCGATGAGCGAGTGCCTTTGGTATCCGCAACCGGATCTGTACGCATGGGTAAAGCTGTGGCGCAAACTGTCGGTGCTCGCTTGGGACGCCCACTGCTTGAATTGGGCGGCAACAACGCGATTATTATTTCAGCCAATGCCAATCTGGATATGGCTATCCGCGGGGCCTTGTTTGGTGCAGTAGGCACAGCCGGGCAACGTTGTACGACTACCCGCAGACTGATCGTTCACGAAGATGTTTATGATGAAGTGAAAGAGCGTCTAAGAAACGCATATGAACATCTTCGGATCGGAAATCCACTTGATCCCGGAAATCATGTCGGACCGCTTATCGACACCGCGGCGGTGAAATCGTACGCAAGTGCACTCAGGAGAATCAGAAAAGAGGGTGGTTCCTTCGTTGTAAAAGGTGGTGTTCTTGATGGGAAGGAGTATCGTTCCGGTTGTTATGTTCGTCCCGCGATTGCAGAAGTGGAGCCGCATTTCAGCATTGTACAGGAGGAGACATTTGCACCGATCTTATACCTTCTCAGGTACAAGACACTTGACGAGGCGATTGCGATCCAAAATGGAGTAAAGCAAGGGCTGTCGTCGGCAATTATGACGACAAACGTTCTTGAGATGGAGCAATTCCTTTCGCATGAAGGTTCGGATTGCGGCATCGCAAATGTTAATATCGGTACTTCAGGCGCCGAGATTGGCGGGGCATTTGGGGGCGAAAAAGAAACAGGAGGGGGACGTGAGTCAGGTTCTGATGCCTGGAAGAACTATATGAGACGTCAAACGAACACGATAAACTATGGATCCACGCTCCCTTTGGCACAAGGGATTAAATTTCATATTTAAGTGAAGTTTGGAAATCAAGACCAAAGACTTATTTTTAGTTGCAAAAG
>Ga0079224_100007120_pt1 | contig 14954 bp, 13 predicted proteins | sample Stecom2015_FD_80414 | JGI IMG/M metagenome (GOLD analysis project Ga0079224, IMG submission 80414) | Agricultural soil microbial communities from Utah to study Nitrogen management - Steer compost 2015 | ecosystem: Environmental > Terrestrial > Soil > Agricultural land | place: USA: Utah...
ACCAGGTTGCATCACACGATGCAATGGCCGGAGCCGAGCAGATCCGAGTGCTCACGTTCAAGACGAGGTCGCGGCGACCTCGACGGTCTCCTCTTCCTCCTCGGCATCCGTCGGCGCCTTGCCGCCGGGCAGCAGGAACGAGAGCGCGACGGCGGCGACCGTGAAGCCCGTCGCCCACCAGAAGGCGACCTGGAAGCCCATCGCCGGAACGGCGGCCGCGGTGATCGCGGTCTGCAGGATCACCGCGAGGACGGCGGTGCCGAAAGATCCGCCGAGCTGCTGGCCGATGCGGCTGATGACGCTCGCATGGGGCACCTCGTCATTCGCGAGACCCTCGAAAGCCAGCGCCATCAGGGGCACGGTGACCGCGCCGAGCCCGATGCCCCGGATGAGGAGGAACGCGCTGATCAGAGCGAGGCTGGTCTCTTCGGTCGCGGTGAGGAACGGCACCGTGCCGAGGGCGACGATCGCGAACCCGACGGCGACGACCCAGCGAGCGCCGATCGTCTCGGACAACCGTGCGGCGAGGGTGCGGCTCGCCAGGCTTCCGACGCCCTGCGGGATGAGCAGCAGGCCCGCCGTGAGGGGCGACATGCCGCGCAGCTGCTGGAAGTACAGCGGGATGAGCAGCATCGCCCCGTAGAGCGCGACGCCCGAGAAGAAGAGCAGCAGTGTGGACGACGCGAGGGGCCGGTGCTTCAGCAGGGCCAGGTCCACGAGTTCGCGCCCGGGGCGGCGGAGCGTCCACCACACGAACCCGCCGATCGCCAGGGTGCCTCCGATCGCCGGCACGAGCACATCGGGGTGCAGGAATCCGCCGTCCTTGCTCGCGTTGCTCAGGCCGAAGAGCACGGCGGCGAGGCCGGCCGCCATGAGCACGAACCCCACGATGTCGAGGGGCGCAGGCCGGGTCGCCTCATCCTTCGGCAGGTAGAGGGCGGCGAGGATGAGCCCGACGAGCGAGAAGGGGACGGTGACGAGGAAGAGCCAGTGCCAGTCGAGGTAGTCGAGGACCAGGCCGCCGATGACGGGGCCGAGGATCGGACCGAGCACCGCCGGCACGCTGACGACGGCCATCACCCGGGCAAGGCTCTTCCCGCCCGCGGCCTGGATGACGAGGGTCACCATGAGCGGCAGCAGGACTCCACCGGCCGCGCCCTGTAGCACACGGAATGCGATGAGCGATGGCGCGTCCCAGGCGAAGGCGCTCAGCACGGATGCGATGAGGAACACCGTGAGGCCCGAGAGCCACAGCCTCCGGCCGCCGAGCCGTTGCTGCGCCCACGGCACGATCGGGATCACGACGGCCAGCGCGAGCAGATAGCCGGTGCTGATCCATTGGATCGTGGACAGGGGTATGGCGAGGATTCCGGCCAGCGGCTCCATCGCGACGGCGACGGTCGTCGTCGCGAACAGGACACCCAGGCCGCCGACGAGCGTCGTCCATGCGACCGTCCACACCTTCGGCGCGACGACGTCGGTCTTGTTCTCCACGGCGCCTCCTTAGAGTCAGCATGTATCTTGGATGGCGGATACTATACGATAGGAAACACAGTGTCTCTTGAGAACATTCCCGGTGAGCCTCGGCAACGACGTCGTCGGGGAGCAGAGCTGGAAGCCGCCCTCCTCGACGCGACGTGGCAGGAGCTCCTCGACAAGGGGTACGGGGCGATGACGTACGAGGCGGTCGCGGAGCGGGCGCAGACGAGCCGAGCCGTGCTGTACCGCAGATGGCCCAGGAAGCACGATCTGGCGCTGGCAGCCGTCGCCCGGGTGCTCGCGGATGAGCCCACGCAAGCTCCCGACACGGGTTCGCTGCGCGAGGATGTCATCTCGCTCCTGCACGGCGCCAACGATGCGCGAGCGAGGATCGCCGTGCAGCTCGCCTCACGGCTCGACAGCTCCGACGACGATGTGCTCACGCTCGCCGACCTCCGCGACGCCATCGCCCGCCGCACGCAGGACCGCATGGGCGAGATCCTCGAACGCGCGCGGGCGCGGGGTGAGATCTCGACGACCGACCTGCCTCGGCGCGTCAAGTACGTCCCGTTCGCGCTGCTGGGCTACTACGTGCTCATCACGCAGAAGGCGGCGCCCGCCGAGGAGATCACGCAGATCGTCGACGAGGTGTTCCTCCCCCTGGTCCGGGCCGCGGGTCCGCAGCCGGCACCCGAGGACTAGTCCGCGGGTACGGTTCGACGGTCCGACGGGATACCGGCGACCGATGTGCCCGCACGCGTGCGTTCCTAGCGTGGCCCACATGATCGTTGCAGAGAACCTCACGAAGAGGTACGGCGAGAGAACCGCCGTCGATGACCTCTCCTTCACCGTCCGCACGGGCGTCGTCACGGGCTTCCTCGGCCCCAATGGCGCGGGCAATTCCACGACCATGCGGATGCTCGTCGGGTTGGATCGGCCAACGTCGGGCCGGATCGCGGTCGACGGGCGCGACTACCGCGACCTGCCCGACCCGCTCTGCCACGTCGGCATCCTCCTCGATGCGAAGGACGTCCACCGCGGGCGCAGCGCGTACCACCACCTCCTCGCGATCGCGCAGACCCACGGCATCCCCGCGACTCGTGTGGACGAGGTGCTCGAGCTCGTGGGGCTGCGCTCGGTGGCCCGCAAGCGTGCCGGCGGCTTCTCGCTCGGAATGGGGCAGCGCCTCGGCATCGCGGCGGCACTGCTCGGCGACCCGCAGACACTGGTACTGGACGAGCCGGTCAACGGTCTCGACCCCGACGGCGTGCTGTGGATCCGGCAGATGCTGTCGGACTTCGCCGCGAGCGGGCGAACGGCCTTCCTGCCGTCGCACCTCATGAGCGAGCTGTCTCTCATCGCCGACGACCTGGTCGTCATCGGTCAGGGCCGACTGCTCGCTGCGGGCACGGTCCGCGACATCATCTCGTCGGTCGCTCCGACGTCGGTGCGTGTCGTGACCGCGGATGCGGCCGCCCTCGTCACCGCTCTCCAGGGGGCCGACGTGACGGTGACGGCGCTCGACCGCGAGACCCTCGACGTGCGGGGCCGCTCTGCGCGTGAGATCGGGGAGATCGCGGGCATCCACGGCATCACGCTGTACGAGCTGGCCACCCGAGCCATCACCCTTGAAGAGGCATTCATGCAGATCACACGAAACGCCGTCGAGTACAACACGCCGACGGAGGTCCGCCGATGAGCGCTGTGAGCCTGCCCGCGCCGACTGCGGCCGTCTCCCGCGCGAGGAACACGGCGTCCGGTCTCCTGCGCTCGGAGCGGACGAAGCTGTGGTCCGTGCGCTCCCTCCGGCTCACGCTCGCGTTCGCGTTCGCGCTTGTGATCGGATTGAGCTCCTACCTCATCATCGAAGGCACCACGCTCGGCGGGGCGCCTGCCGACATCCCCTTCAGCTTCACCGCCGTCTACCCGGTGGGGATGCTCGCTCTGGTGGTGCTCGGCGTGCTCTGCGTCGCCACAAGCTTCACGGATCGATGGGCAGGGTCGGCGCGGCGGGCGATAACGCGGCGATGGCGAGCTTCTTCTCCACCCTGCAGACCAACGTCCTCGACTCGCGGCGATGGGAGACGCGGACGCAGTTGCGGCTCGCGATCATCCACTGGATCGAGGCGACCTACAACCGGCGTCGTCGTCAGTGCCGGCTGGGGAAGTTGAGTCCGGTCGCGTTCGAGGACATCATGAGATCGGCCGTCGCTCTGGCGGCATGAGGAACGGAGTCAACCGAACCTTCAGCAGGCCCTTTCGTCGGTTCTCGCGGCTTCGGATTCGACAGCCTAAGCTGCGTAAACAATCGTCCGGGGTGGCCCCCGAGGCTTCACCGAGCCGATACGCAGCGTTACGTCAAGTCACGCCCCCACGGCAGATCAGCGCCAGCCCGCGACACCGTGATTGAGGCCGCTCGCAATGCGCGGTCGAGCGTCCGCTTGAGGTGATCGCGGTCACCCTCGAGCAACGCGGAATCCTCGACGAGTGCGTCGACGAGTATGGTCATGAACGTATCGCCCGCGCCGATCGTGTCTGCGACGGCGACCGGAGCGGAGGGGCGCGCGATGCGATGCTCCTGCGACGCGATGACGGCGCCTTCGCCGCCCTTTGTGATCGCCGCGACCCGCGCGCCGGCCGCGAGCACGGCATCGAGCACGTCGTCGTCGTCGAAGCCCGGATAGATCCACGCGGCATCCTCGTCGCTCAGCTTGACGACGTCCGCCGTTGCGATGCGCGCCGAGATGGCGTCGCGGACCGCCGCGGCGTCATCGATCAGCGTCGGTCGCACGTTCGGGTCGAACGTGACGAGGGATCCGGATGCCCGGGCGGCCTCGAGCGCCCGCGCCACCACCTCGGCGCCGGGGGCGAGCCACGCGCCGATCGAGCCGGTGTGAACGATCTCGAATCCTTCGGTTCGCGGGGGCGCTGGCTGCCACGAGATGTCGAACTCGTACCGGGCATCGCCGCCTGCGGAGAGCTCCGCGGTCGCGGATGACGTTCTCCGCTCGCTGATGCTCGTGCCCGTGAGGCGCACGCCGGAAGCCTCGAGATGGGCGCGGATCGCTCTGCCCGCTTCGTCGTCTCCGATCGACGTGTGCAGAACGGTTTCGCGGCCCAGGCGTGCGAGCCCGAGTGCGACGTTCGCGGGCGAGCCGCCGGGTACGGATCGGGTCGACGTTTCGTCGCGCGTGACGTCGAGCAGGGCTTCGCCTATGACGAGCACGGTCATGTGTGCCTCCCAGTTGTCGGGGTGTCGGTTCGCGCAGACGACGGCTTCGTCGCGTAGGTCCAGATTAGTCATTGACCCGGGTTAGTAAAGCGGGTAAGTTAACCCCGAACCACTCGAACGGACATCGGAGTCGACATGACGCGCAAGCGATCTGCCACGATGGCGGACGTCGCCACCGCGGCGGGCGTGAGCCGGACGACCGTGTCGTTTGTTTTGAACGATCGCAGCGATGTCATGATCCCCGCGGCGACGCGCAATCGGGTCCACCGCGTCGCGGCCGAACTGGGGTATCGGCGGAATGCTGCCGCGCGGGCGCTGGCGACGCAGAGCAGTGGACTGTTGGGCGTCGTCACCGAGATCGTCACCTCGCCGTTCGCGTACGAGGTGATCCTCGGTGCGCAGCAGCGTGCGTGGGAGCGCGAGCGCTTCCTCCTCATCGCGCCGAGCGAGGATGAGCCGGGCATGGAATCCATGGCGATCGAGAAGCTGCTCGAGCAGCGGGTCGAAGGAATCCTGTTGGCGATGACCTGGCACCGCGGGATCAAGGTGCCGGATCTCGTCAAGGACGTACCCTGCGTGCTCGTCAACTGTTACGACGAAGACGGGAAGGTGCCGTCGATCGTCCCGGACGAAGTGACGGGTGGTAAGCGCGCGGCACGCGCACTCATCGATGCGCAGCACGAGCGGATCGGGCACATCACGCTGACGCCCGGCATCCCCGCTCAGGTCGGTCGGCTCAAAGGGTTCCGCTCGGAGCTCGCAAGCGAAGGGATCGAGCTCGCTGACGACTTCATCCGTCCGGGCGATGGCACCGCCGAGAGCGGTTATCTCGGCGCTCGCGAGCTCCTCGAACGAGCCGATCGACCTACGGCAATCTTCTGCGGAAACGACCGCATCGCCATGGGCGTCTATGACGCCGCGAAAGAGCTCGGGCTCGCAATCCCCGGCGATCTGTCGGTTGTCGGCTTCGACGACCAGGAGATCGTCGCGGCGTACCTGCGACCCGGATTGACGACTGTCGCCCTGCCGTTCGCGGCGATGGGCGCGGCCGGAGTGAGCACTCTCACCTCAATGACAGCGGGCAGACCGATCACCGACATGCGCGTCGAGATCGACTGCCCGCTGCAAACACGCTCGTCAGTTGGTCAGGCAAACCCGTGACGAGCGGCCTCCCGCACCAATGAAGCAATCGGAAGGACACCCTGATGATATCCAACCGCAACCGGGTACGGCGGTTCGCCGGCTCCCTTCTCGCGGCCGCAGCGGCGACGGCGCTCCTGCTCAGCGGTTGCAGCGCTGACACGACCGGCGATCCCGGCGCATCCGGCGCACTGCTCACGGTCCCTCGAGAAGACATGGGAACGTTCAACCGCAACTTCAACCCGTTCTCACCGAACGCGGCACCGATGACGCAGCAGGCCGTCTACGAGTCGATGCTCGTGTACAACCCCGCGGACGGCAGCACCACGCCGTGGCTCGCGGAGTCGTGGGAATCATCAGAAGACGGCAAGACCGTGACATTCCACCTCCGCGACGGCGTGACGTGGTCGGACGGTGAGCCGTTCACGGCCCAAGACGTCGCCACGACGTTCGCACTGCAGCAGAAGATCGTCGAAGGCAGCTTCCCGTACGTCGAGAAGGTCGCTGCCGCGGATGAGACCACCGTGGTGTTCTCGCTGTCCGAGCCGTTCTCGCCTGGCCTGTACGAGATCGGGCAGCAGGTCATCGTTCCCGACCATGTGTGGGCGGATCAGGAGAGCCCCGACACCTTCGAGAACAAGGAGCCGGTCGGCACCGGACCGTACACGGAGGTGACGAACTTCCAAACGCAGTCGTTCGATCTGCTGCCGAACCCGCACTACTGGCAGAAGGACAAGCAGAAGCTGCCTGGGGTGCGCATGCTCGCATTCGCCGGCAACGACGGCGCGAACCTCGCGGCGATCAATGGCGATGTCGACTGGGCGCCCCAGTTCATGCCGGACATCGAGACCACGTTCGTGGATCGTGACCCAGAGCACCGGCACTACTGGTTCCCGCCGACCGGTTCGATGGTCAACTGGCAACTGAACACGACGACGGAGATGTTCAAGGACCCCGAGGTACGCAAGGCTCTGAGCCTGGCGATCGACCGCGAGCAGGTCGTCGAGGTGGGCATGTCGGGGTATACCGAGGCGGCCGACTGCACGGGGCTGTCAGGCTCGTACAGCGCCTGGAAGGACGAGTCGCTGATCGGCGCGTGCGAGTGGATCGGCTACGACCCCGACAAGGCCGGCGAGATGCTCGACGCGGCCGGCTACGAGCTCGGCACCGACGGCACCCGTACCACGCCGGAGGGCGAGCCGTTCGCGTTCGACATCTCGGTGGGCTCCACCTCGACCGACTGGTTGTCGGTGGCGAACATCATCTCGCAGAACCTCGCGGATATCGGCGTGACCGCGACGGTCGACGCCCCCGACTGGGCGGCCGTCACGGCGGGCTACGAGCAGGGCGACTTCGACACCGGCATCGTGTGGAGCGACAATGCGCCGACGCCGTACCAGTACTACCGCTCGCTGATGTCGAGCGAGACCCTGAAGCCCGTCGGCGAGCAGACCTTCTCGAACTACCACCGGTTCAGCGAGCCGAAGGCCGATGAGCTGCTCGACCAGTTCTCCGCGAGCTCGGATGAGGCGACGCAGCACGACATCGTGGACCAGCTCCAGGAGCTGTACCTCGAGGCCGCGCCGGTCGTGCCGCTGTTCCCCGGGCCCGAGTGGGGCGCCTACACCGACGTCCGGTTCACCGGATGGCCGACCGAGGACGACCCGTACGCGACGCTCTCGACGCGCTCGCCGACGACCGTGCTCGTGCTGACCTCGCTCGAGCCCGCCGCCTGATCGCACGCGATCACGTGCCCGCCGGGGCCGGGTTCCCACGCCCGGCCCCCGTGGGGCGCGCCTCCTGACGCGAAAGGACCGTCATGAGATTCATCCTGCGCCGACTGGGGTTCTACCTCGTGGCGTTCTGGCTCTCCATCACGCTGAACTTCCTGCTGCCGCGGCTGATGCCCGGCGACCCCGTCTCGCGCATGCTGTCGCGCTCGCAGGGCCAGCTCGACCCGAGTCAGATCGAGTCGCTGCGCCAGCTGCTCGGCGTCGACGACCGGCCGTGGTGGCAGCAGTACCCCGAATACCTGTGGCGCGTGCTCACGGGCGACCTCGGCATCTCGATCTCGCGCTTCCCGACGCCGGTCGCCGAGGTGATCAGCAGTCAGCTGCCGTGGACCCTGCTGCTCGGGTTCGTCTCGCTCATCATCGCCGTCGTGATCGGCAACCTGCTGGGCATCCTGGCGGCCTGGCGCCGCGGCAGCTTCCTCGACTCGTTCGTGCCGCCGTTCCTGATCTTCCTCGGCTCGTTCCCGTACTTCTGGCTCGCGATGGGCCTGCTGTACGTGTTCGGCATCACCCTGGGCTGGGCGCCGCTGAGCCACGCGTACTCCGTCGGCCTGCAGCCGAGCTTCAGCTTCGAGTTCATCGCCGACGTCGCGGCGCACCTCGTGCTGCCGGCGCTGTCGATCGTGCTCGTCTCGATCGGCGGCTGGATGCTCGCGATGCGCAACACCATGATCGCCACCAACAGCGAGGACTACATCCTGATGGCCGAGGCCAAGGGCCTGCGCCCGTCGCGGATCATGTTCGCGTACTCGGCGCGCAACGCCATGCTGCCCGCCGTGACCAACGTCGGCATGAGCATCGGCTTCATCGTCGGCGGGGCGCTGCTGACCGAGGTGGTGTTCGCCTACCCGGGCGTCGGCTATCAGTTGATGGCGGCCGTGCAGGGGCTCGACTACCCGCTGATGCAGGGCATGTTCCTCACCATCACGGGCGCCGTGCTGTTGGCGAACTTCCTCATCGACATCATCTACGTCCGCCTTGACCCGCGCGTGCGCGCGCACTGAGAGGGGATCACCATGGCATATCCGCAGACCGAGCTGGTGGCGACGCCCCAGCGCGGCGGCCGGGGGCTCGCGCGGCTGCTGCGCAACCTCGGCCGCAACGGCAAGGCGATCGCCGGCATCGCCATCCTGCTGCTGTTCATCGCCGGCGCCCTGCTGGCGCCCGTGCTCTTCCCCGACGACCCCTCGCGCATCGTCGGCGGCGGCGCGGCACCGCCGAACGCCGAACACCTGCTCGGCACCACGGCGAGGGGGCAGGACGTCCTCGCCCTGACGCTGTGGGGCGCGCGCTCCTCGCTGTTCGTCGGCTTCGCCGCCGGGCTGCTCGCCACGCTCGTCGCCGTGCTCGTCGGGCTGGCCGGCGCCTACTTCGGGGGCGTCCTCGACGACATCCTGAGCCTGGCCACCAACGTGTTCCTCCTCATCCCGGGCCTGCCCCTGCTGGTGATCCTCGCGGCGTTCATGCCACCGGGCGTCGGTACCGTGATCATCGTGCTCGTCATCACGGGCTGGGCCGGCGGCGCCCGAATCCTGCGCTCGCAGGGCATGTCGATCCGCGGCAAGGACTACGTTGCGGCGTCGATCGTGACTGGGGAGCGGCCCCTGCGCATCATGCTGCGCGACATCCTGCCGAACATGGCTTCGATCGTGATGATGACTCTGCTGGGCTGCATCATCGGTTCGATCGGCGCGCAGGCCGGTCTCGAGTTCCTCGGGCTCGGCGACTCGAACACGATCTCGTGGGGCACGAACCTGTTCTGGGCGACGAGCGACGGCTCGCTCATGCTCGGCCAGTGGTGGATCTTCGTCCCGTCCGGCCTCGCGATCGCGCTCGTCGCCTTCGCGCTCGCGCTGTGCAACTACGCCGTCGACGAGATCACGAACCCGCGGCTGCGCAAGCCGCGTCGCGCCGCGAACGCGGCGGCGCCGACGCGTGTGACCGCCGACGATGCAGAGGAGGGCGTGGCATGAGTGCTCTGCTCGAGATCGAAGACCTTGTGGTCGAGTACGTCAGCGACGAGCGCGCCGTGCGCGGCGCGGATCGCGTGAGCGTGTCGATCGGTGAGGGCGAGATCCTCGGCCTGGCCGGGGAATCCGGGTGCGGCAAGTCGACGGTGGCGAACGCCGTGATGCGCCTGCTGAAGGAGCCCGCGCGCATCAGCGGCGGCGCCGTGCGCTTCGACGGTCAGGACGTGCTCCGGATGAGCACCGAGCGGCTGCGCGATTGGCGGTGGCGCGAGACGGCGATGGTGTTCCAATCGGCGATGAACTCGCTCATCCCCGTGATGCGCATCGGCGACCAGATCGCCGACATCTTCACGACGCACGAGAAGATGTCGAAGCGCGCTGCGCGCGCCGAGGCGGTGCGGCTGATGGAGCTGGTCCGGATCGACCCGGCGCGGCTGAAGGCGTACCCGCATCAACTCTCGGGCGGCCAGCGGCAGCGCGTCGTGATCGCGATGGCGTGCGCGCTGCGGCCCCGGCTGCTCATCCTGGACGAGCCGACGACCGCACTGGACGTCGTCGTGCAGCAGGAGATCCTCGCCGAGATCAAGCAGCTGCAGGCCGAGCTGGGCTTCGCTGTGCTGTTCATCACGCACGACATGTCGCTGATGCTCGAGCTCTCCGACCGGATCGGCGTGATGTACGCGGGCCGCATCGTGGAGCTCGCGCCCGCCGCCGCGCTGCGCCAGGGCGCTCGTCACGCCTACACGCAGGCACTGCTCGGCGCGTTCCCGTCGATCACAGGCCCGCGCGAGCGCCGCGTCGGCCTGGCGGAGGGCACGCGCTTCACCGACATCGGCGACCTCGTCGAGGTGGCCCCCGGCCATTTCGTCGCCCCGGGCGACATGACTGTCAGAACGGAGGGGAACCGATGAGCACGCAGGAGAAGACGCCCGCGGTCCGCATCCGCGGCCTCGACAAGACGTTCGCGCACGGCGGCTTCCGTGCGCGGCGCAAGGTCCGCGCCCTGAACGCCGTCGACCTCGACATCGGGCGCGGCGAGATCGTGGCGCTCGTGGGGGAGTCGGGCTCGGGTAAGTCAACGCTCGCACGCTGCATCGCTCGCCTCGAGTCGCCGGACTCGGGCTCGATGGAGGTCCTCGGCGAGGACGTGCTGCGCACGCAGCGCCGGCGCGCGACCAAGGCGTACCGGAGCGATGTGCAGATGGTGTTCCAGGACCCGTTCGGGTCGCTGAACCCGACCCAGCGGATCGAGCACGTCCTCGCCCGCTCGCTGCACCTGCACGGCAAGGCGCGCCCCGACATCCGAGCCCAACTCGTCGAACTGATCGAATCGGTGGGCCTGCCCGCCGAGGTGCTCGCATCGTTCCCACACGAGCTCTCGGGCGGGCAGCGGCAGCGGATCGCGATCGCGCGGGTCCTCGCGGTCGAGCCGCAGGTGATCCTCGCCGACGAGCCCACGTCGATGCTCGACGTGTCCGTCCGGATCGGTGTGCTCAACCTGCTCGCGCGGCTCCGCGACGAGCGGGGCATCGCCATCTTGTACGTCACGCACGATCTGGCCTCGGCGCGCTACCTCGCCGACCGCATCGTGGTGATGAACCAGGGGACCCTCGTCGAAGGCGGCGAATCGCTTGCGCTCCTCGACGCACCCCGCCACCCATACACGCAGATGCTCGTGGGCGCGGTTCCCGACCCCGAACGCACGACACCCTTCGATCCGGATGAGCGTCGCCGCTACCGCACGCAGATCGCGGCGTGGGCCGAGGCCCCGTCGGAGCGCGTGACCATCGACGACGCATCCGGGCACTGGGTCTGGAAGCCCAAGGAGGCCGCACATGTCTGACACCCTCATCACAGTGCCCGCTGAACGGGAGCTGCGGGCGCGGGCCCTGGCCGACCCGCTGCGCCCGCGATACCACTTCGTCGCTCCTGCCGGATGGCTGAACGACGCGAACGGAACCGCGCAGCGCGACGGCGTGTTCCACCTCTTCTATCAGTACAACCCGGATGCGGCTGAGCACAGCCGGATCCATTGGGGGCACGCCGTCAGTACCGACCTCGTCCGCTGGGAGGACCGACCGATCGCGCTCTCGCCCTCGGCCGGGCCCGACGCCGAGGGGTGCTGGTCGGGCGTGCTCGTCGACGACGGCGGGGTGCCCGCGATCGTCTACTCGGGGCACGCGGGCGGCCGGCAGACGGCGTGCCTCGCGTACGGCGACGAGTCGCTCACGACGTGGACCAAAGAGCCCGCGAACCCCGTGATCGAGCCGCCGGTGGGCGTCGAGCTGACGGGGTTCCGCGACCACTGCGTGTGGCGCGAGAACGGCGCCTGGCGGCAGTTGATCGGCAGCGGCATCCGGGGCCGCGGCGGTACGGCATTCCTCTACGAGGGCGACGACCTCCGCTCGTGGCGCCCGCTCGGCCCGCTCGTCGTGGGCGAAGCCGCTGCGCTGCCGAGCGACGACCCGATGTGGACGGGGACCATGTGGGAGTGCGTTGACTTCTTCCGGCTCCGCGCCGACGGGTCGACCGACGCACCGGATGGGGCCAGCGGCGAGCGGCACGTGCTGATCTTCTCGGCGTGGGACGACGAGCGCACGCTGCACCCCCTGGCTGCCATCGGCGCGTACGACGGCCGGGAGTTCCGCATCGAGCGGTACCAGCGGCTCGACCTGGGTGGGCGCCACGCGTACGCCCCGCAGACCTTCGCCGACGAGGTGGGCAGGCGCGTCCTGTGGAGCTGGATGCAGGAGGCCCGCGGCGACGACGCGCGGCGCGCGGCCGGGTGGTCGGGGGCCATGGCGCTCCCGCGCACGCTCGCGCTCGACGCCGGCGGCGTCATTCGGCAGTCGCCCGTCGCCGAGCTCGAGTTGGTCCGGGGGGCACGCCTGGCCTGGCAGGAAGACGCGGGCGGAGCCTGGACGGAGGGCGCTCAGATCGAGATCGAACTGACCGCCGTGATCCCGGCCGGCTCGGCAGTCGAGCTGACGCTCCTCGCCACCCCTGACGGCGAGGAACGCACGAGTGCCGTGGTGGCGCGCTCCGCCGACGGCGCCGTCACGGTGGCGGTGGACCGTTCGCTCTCGACGGCCGCTGCGGGCCACGACACGTCGCCGCACGCAGGCGCCGTGCCGGGCGCGGGGGAGGAGGTGCGCGTGCGGGCGTTCGTCGACCGCTCGTCGATCGAGCTCTTCGTCGACGGTGTCGCGCTGACGACCCGCGTGTACCCCACGCGCCTCGACGCCGTGCGGGCCCGCGTTGATGCGAAGCGCGAGAGCGCGCTCGTCCGCCTGGAGGGCTGGGCGATGCACGACCAGGAACAGCCGGACCGGCGCACGCGACCGGTGCTCATCGAGGAGGACGGCAGTGAACGATGACGGAATGCAGGAACGCGGCGGCGTCTCGCGCCGCACGCTCTTCGGCGGGGCCGGTGCGGCGGCGCTGGGGGCGCTCGTGATGACGGGGCAGCCCGCGCCGGCCGCGGCTCGCCCGGCGCCGCCGGCGGTGACCGCTGTGTGCGGCACCACGCGCCCGGCGTACCACTTCAGCGTGCCGGACAACTGGAAGAATGACCCGCAGCGGCCGATCTTCGTCGACGGCGAGTACCTCTACTACTACCTGTACAACGAGGACTACCTCACCGGCGGGGGCGGAACGGCCTGGCGCCTCGCGACGACGCGCGACCACGTGCGCTTCGAGGATCACGGGGTCGCCATCCCGAAGTTCTCGAACGACAACGGCGACTGCTGGTCGGGCAGCGTCGTCGTAGACGCGGAGGGCACGGCCGGCTTCGGCCGCGGCGCTGTTCTCGCCCTCGTGACCCAGGCGCCGGAGGGCGTACAGGCGCAGTACCTCTGGTACTCGACCGACGGCGGGCGCAGCTTCGCCCCAGCGCAGGACGAGCCGGTGCTCGCCAACCCGGGCGTCGATGCGTACCGTGACCCGAAGGTGATCTGGGACGCGGATCGCTCGCGCTGGTTCATGGCGAACGCCGAGGGCGACCGGCTCGGGTTCTACGTCTCCGCCGACCTGCGCTCCTGGCGCCGCGTCGGGGAGTTCGTGCGCGACGATCTCGGCCTGCTCGAGTGCCCCGACCTGTTCCGGATGGAGGCCGACGACGGCACGATGCACTGGGTGCTCGGCACCAGCGCGAACGGGAAGGGGCGGGGCCTGCCTGCGACGTACGCGTATTGGGTCGGCGCCTTCGACGGGACCGGGTTCGAGCCGAATCACGACGAGCCGCGCTGGCTCGACTACGGCTTCGACTTCTACGGCGCGGTGACGTATCCGGACCACGACGCCGACGGCGCCGAGAACCCGCGCCTGCGCCGCGCGATCGGCTGGGCGAACTTCTGGGACTACCCGCACAACACGCCGACGCTGGCGACCGACGGCTACAACGGCGACGACATGATCGTGCGCGAGCTGCGCTTGGTCGGGACGGACGAGGGCTATGGGCTTAGGTCCGCGCCGCCGCGTGCGCTGGCGCAGTACGCCACCCGAACGCATCGACTGGGCGATGTCGTCGTGACGGGAACGCATGACCTCGACGTGCGTTCCGGCGCGTTCGAGCTGAGCTGCGAGCTCGCTTGGGACCCGGCAGCGCCTCCGAGCAACGTCGGCTTCGAGCTCCTGCGGGCGGCAGGTGGGGGTCGGCATGTCGCCGTCGGGGCATACCTCGACGGGCCGTTCGTCTACGTCAATCGCCGACCAACGGTGAATCCCACCGGTGGCGAATCGCAGACCCCGATCGACCCGTCCGCTGGGCGGTTGATGTTCCGGGTTCTGGTGGATCGGACGAGCGTCGAGTTGTTCGTCGGCGACGGAACGACGGTGCACTCGCACCGCGTATTCCCCCTCGCCGGAGACGACACTATCCGGCTGTACGCGAACGACGGTAGCGCGGAGTTCCGCGGCCTCACGATCCGCGAGATTCGCGTGGACTGAAGCGGTCGGCGACGCTAATTGGCGCAGACGCGTCACCGCCTTACGGATCAGCGTCCGGGAATGAGAGTAGCTCCCGGCCGCGGATGCCCCGGTGGTAGGCCCAGACCCCGGCGCCGGCCTCGACGTGCGACAGGTCGTTGACGGTCTCGACCGCCACTCGCAGTCGTCGGGCGTGAGGAACGGATCGGTGACAACTGATCGTTAGTGCCGGGAGGCGCTGGCGGGAAGGATGTCATCATGCCCGGTCCCTATCCGAGAGAGTTCCGCGAGGACGTCGTCGCGGTCGCCCGCCGCCGTGAGAGCGGCGTCACCATCAAGCAGATCGCCACTGACTTCGGAGTCAGCGAGGCGACGTTGCAGAACTGGCTCCGCCAAGCAGATGTCGAGGAAGGC